>Ga0080004_1070912_pt1 | contig 10282 bp, 5 predicted proteins | sample WasSprMetagenome_FD_69207 | JGI IMG/M metagenome (GOLD analysis project Ga0080004, IMG submission 69207) | Sulfidic aquatic microbial communities from Washburn Spring, Yellowstone National Park, USA - WS (SPADES assembly) (version 2) | ecosystem: Environmental > Aquatic > Thermal springs > Hot...
AATCTCATAAAGAGAATTGAAAGCAACTGTTGTGGCCGTCGGCATGGACGCAAGTTGACTTAGAATCTCATAAAGAGAATTGAAAGAAGCTTGTGAGGTGTTATAGGATAGTCTCTGGGTCTTATGAATCTCATAAAGAGAATTGAAAGTGGAATGGTCAAGGGGAGAAAGGTGTACTATTATGTCAGAGAATCTCATAAAGAGAATTGAAAGAGGGGGAATGACTCCAGTAATCGGAGACCTTTTCGACCTGAATCTCATAAAGAGAATTGAAAGTTTATGTGGCAAATTTATTTCAAACAAATTGTTTACAGAGAATCTCATAAAGAGAATTGAAAGTTCGCCTTCACATCGCCGACGACGACCGTCGGCTTTGTTGGAATCTCATAAAGAGAATTGAAAGCGGTTGTTATGAAATAACTTGGCATACCAGAACACTAGCCTGAATCTCATAAAGAGAATTGAAAGCCTAACAGTGTCCTCAGTACAATGCTGTGTTTTAGTGAATCTCATAAAGAGAATTGAAAGATGAAGCACCACATGAAAATGTAAGGATGAAATCCTATAAACGTTAGCAGAATCTCATAAAGAGAATTGAAAGTAACGCAATATCGCCTGTATCGCTTCTGACATAATAGGAATCTCATAAAGAGAATTGAAAGATATATTAGGTGATGCAATAAAAATGGCGAACAGGAAGGCGAATCTCATAAAGAGAATTGAAAGCTTCGCCGACAACGAAATAAAGTCTTTCTTTTTACCTTATCAGAATCTCATAAAGAGAATTGAAAGCTTCGCCCCGAAGAAAGCTGAACGGTTTTCATTTTTCCAGAATCTCATAAAGAGAATTGAAAGCATACTATGAGGCTTACGAATGTAATCCGGACTGGAGCGAATCTCATAAAGAGAATTGAAAGTTATCCCATCTCATGAAAGTGCCGTCTGTAGCCTTATATTTGAATCTCATAAAGAGAATTGAAAGATGTACTGCTGTTTTTCCCTGTCATATTTTTTCTTCTGCGAATCTCATAAAGAGAATTGAAAGACGATTGAACCATATTCTTTTGTATTGTCGATAGCATTTGAATCTCATAAAGAGAATTGAAAGTAAGTTGGAGATAAGGGCTTTCGCTGAACAGGACAAGAGAATCTCATAAAGAGAATTGAAAGACCATAAGACAAGCTTTAAAACTTGAAGCATTATCCTTTAGCCATGAATCTCATAAAGAGAATTGAAAGTTTAGACGAAAATGATGCGAAACAAGGTTTATAAGCACCTGAATCTCATAAAGAGAATTGAAAGAGAGTACTGTGTGTATGCTACGTACACTCTATCCACATACGGAATCTCATAAAGAGAATTGAAAGACGCTTATTCCAAGCTGCATTCGTATCCAAACGTTTTTCGAATCTCATAAAGAGAATTGAAAGACCAAAAGTATAACATCAGATACACCTTCAATAATCAACTTATGAATCTCATAAAGAGAATTGAAAGCTAAAGGAGTAGCTACCAAAAAGCAATAATATCTCAGAATCTCATAAAGAGAATTGAAAGAGCATTCTTTCAAGCGTTTGGCGGAGGCGCACATACTGAATCTCATAAAGAGAATTGAAAGTTAGAGCAGTTTAAGACGGATCTGGATAAGCTTAACGCGTGAATCTCATAAAGAGAATTGAAAGACTTCACCCTTTTTAGGCTTCTCCGGCCTCTCAAGTTCCGAATCTCATAAAGAGAATTGAAAGTCTTTCAATTTTTCTGTTTTCATTTTTATCAAATTTTTTTGAATCTCATAAAGAGAATTGAAAGTGTATGAAAAATCTTTCCTTAACGTTGAAAAATAGTTCAAGAATCTCATAAAGAGAATTGAAAGCTTTTAATATATTATTTGAAAATTCTACGTTTACATCAAGAATCTCATAAAGAGAATTGAAAGTTTTGGGGATTAAGGCCGCAAAGGTCCGACGGCTCTTTATTGAATCTCATAAAGAGAATTGAAAGAGAATACGTGCTTACAGCTGGAAAGGTTAGAAAGAACGCTAGGAATCTCATAAAGAGAATTGAAAGTTATTTTCCATCACGCACCCCCCATAAAGAATGAAGAGGAATCTCATAAAGAGAATTGAAAGCAAGAGCTATGCTTATCAAAACCATTAAGCTAGCCAACAGGAATCTCATAAAGAGAATTGAAAGCCATAAAAAACGATTCGCTTTGGCATTTCAGTTCCCACGAATCTCATAAAGAGAATTGAAAGCCAAAAATGCCGATAATCATTTCAAACACCTAAAATTTTGAATCTCATAAAGAGAATTGAAAGACAATTTCTTCAGCTTCTTTCTCGCTAATCTCGACACCCAGAATCTCATAAAGAGAATTGAAAGAAGTATCGTGGCTTTATTTCCGAAAATCTCCTTAGAGGTTGAATCTCATAAAGAGAATTGAAAGTTTTCCTCTGCTGGCAAAATATACTGTTAGTGCTTCCGAATCTCATAAAGAGAATTGAAAGCATCTCTAACAAAATCGTTCCTGCTAACGTAAGCAAACTGAATCTCATAAAGAGAATTGAAAGAAGAACATTACGTGGGATACCGTGTGGTAAAAGATGAGAATCTCATAAAGAGAATTGAAAGAAATAGTGATAACTGAAACCTATGACAAGAACCTCTTGAATCTCATAAAGAGAATTGAAAGTCTTTTGTTTTGACGTTCGTTTGTTGTTTTTGTTATTGATGAATCTCATAAAGAGAATTGAAAGTAATAGCGTCTATAATCCAGCTTACTACTCCAACAATCGCGAATCTCATAAAGAGAATTGAAAGCTTTAAGAAACTCGTTAAGATCTTCAAGTTTCCAAAAGAATCTCATAAAGAGAATTGAAAGACACATGTAATTATTCACCTTCTTTGGTATTCAACCAGAATCTCATAAAGAGAATTGAAAGTTCAATATCGCAACAAGTTTTTCTTTAAAGGCACAATCGTGAATCTCATAAAGAGAATTGAAAGAAATTCCAAAACTTAGTGTGGAGAAGTTGCGTGAACACCTTTGAATCTCATAAAGAGAATTGAAAGTTAAGGTCTATTATGTTAAATTCCTTTCGAATACACCCTCTTGAATCTCATAAAGAGAATTGAAAGTTTAGCGGCACCCATGGAGGATGCACAAAGTAAGGGTTGAATCTCATAAAGAGAATTGAAAGTCAACCAGCACCATAACATCACTAACATTCTCAATTATAAGAATCTCATAAAGAGAATTGAAAGTCTGCAACAAGGTCCGTGATGTCTTTTCCCTGCCACTTGAATCTCATAAAGAGAATTGAAAGTGTCAGAGAAGGAGACGAGTATGTCGAAGTCTAGATGCTGAATCTCATAAAGAGAATTGAAAGTTAGCGACTGTACTCTATTATTCTCCGCCGAATATTGTGTGAATCTCATAAAGAGAATTGAAAGACTCCCTCAAATGCCTTTTGAAGAAAAATATTGCCATAAGCAGAATCTCATAAAGAGAATTGAAAGATGCACGTAACTTGCACTGTTCACACCACCCTGGTGCCTTGAATCTCATAAAGAGAATTGAAAGTTGTTCTACTGCTTGGCGGTTTAGGACTGGTGCTTTTAGGGAATCTCATAAAGAGAATTGAAAGATGTTTCGACGACTTTCACTAGCCTGTTGTTGATGTTGAATCTCATAAAGAGAATTGAAAGTTTTCTCTATGTCGCTCCTGTATCCAGTCTATTGCAACAAGAATCTCATAAAGAGAATTGAAAGATAGTTTTGTCCAGTTTCCTTTTGGAGAATTTTGTGCCAAGAATCTCATAAAGAGAATTGAAAGTATATCATGATAAAAGATTGTAACATTCTCGAGATTGGAATCTCATAAAGAGAATTGAAAGATTTTTGTGGGTAATGTGGTAAGCTGGTCAAGGTCGCTTGAATCTCATAAAGAGAATTGAAAGACAGGACTTTCCAACATGGGCTAAAATTATAGCACATCCGGGAATCTCATAAAGAGAATTGAAAGCCTAACACAGTACTCTTGCACCCATACTTTTGGAACATACCAGAATCTCATAAAGAGAATTGAAAGTACTAATATAGCATGGGATAAAGGCTGTTCCGCTACCCGCAGAATCTCATAAAGAGAATTGAAAGCTAATTCTAACCTTCTTAAGCTCCTCAATAATCTCTTTAGAATCTCATAAAGAGAATTGAAAGTTAAACCTATTGACAATAGTTGCACCCAAGTCTAGGACAACCTGAATCTCATAAAGAGAATTGAAAGCGATTTTGAAACTGTACAGCATCCTGTCTCCCTGAGCCTTGAATCTCATAAAGAGAATTGAAAGTTTTCTTCCATTTACACCACCTTGACATTAGTATAAGAGAATCTCATAAAGAGAATTGAAAGTTCCAAGCATTCCAACTTCCGCCATCGGACTGCACTATGAATCTCATAAAGAGAATTGAAAGATAACCTTCACGTTCCATAACACTTCTCTAACCGGTGCTTCTGAATCTCATAAAGAGAATTGAAAGTTTCAAATACAATGGAAGCCACGTGGGCGTTTACGGTGATTGAATCTCATAAAGAGAATTGAAAGATTTTTAATTCCGTTGGAGTTTTAGGCCAGGCTCTTATTCTCGGAATCTCATAAAGAGAATTGAAAGATTTCATCGCATTTTTTCAAGCAGTTACCTGGTTCGATTAGAATCTCATAAAGAGAATTGAAAGCCTTCGAATGTGAAGTGCCAATGTGGTCCGATTGGTCGAATCTCATAAAGAGAATTGAAAGGCAAACTATATATTAGAGCACAATATTTTCAAACACACGTGAATCTCATAAAGAGAATTGAAAGCCAAGTACGTAAAAAACTGCCCAATCTTCTGCACTTTCTGCGAATCTCATAAAGAGAATTGAAAGTCGCATCATCGACAGAACTTCTGAGCCTAGCCTTTTCTTCGAATCTCATAAAGAGAATTGAAAGACGTATTGTTCCTGAGTTTGGGTTTAAACTTGCTATGAATCTCATAAAGAGAATTGAAAGCTTGTAAAATTGTAAGGAACATCAAATCTTATACTCGAATCTCATAAAGAGAATTGAAAGTTTAGAATATCAATCTCCTTTAAATCTTGAACTATTTGAGAATCTCATAAAGAGAATTGAAAGTTATGTAGATTGGCGCCTCAACCTCTTCTCCCCTATCGTTGAATCTCATAAAGAGAATTGAAAGTGAAACCTGTCCCAGAGTATAGCTTCTGTACGGTGCAAAGGAATCTCATAAAGAGAATTGAAAGTTTACATTATCATCAACATCATTCGTTTTCATATTTCTTTCGAATCTCATAAAGAGAATTGAAAGTGATAAGGGGGTTGGAAAACGGAATTTGTTAGCGTATGAATCTCATAAAGAGAATTGAAAGTTCTTTCTGAGGTGAAGGGTTAAAATGGAGAAAAATAGGTGAATCTCATAAAGAGAATTGAAAGACAGAGGACCTGGAAGGGAACTCTGCAATTTCACGGTTGAATCTCATAAAGAGAATTGAAAGGAGTAGAGGTTACAACTTCATCAGGCCCAAACCCTAAAGAATCTCATAAAGAGAATTGAAAGCTCTTCTTTTCTACACTCCAATCTTTTTTAAACCCTCTTGAATCTCATAAAGAGAATTGAAAGATGGTGCAACCTTCGTCATATAGTTTCTAGCGTTCTTTGAATCTCATAAAGAGAATTGAAAGACTGAATCAAATTCTGCAATTTCATTTTTATTATAGAAAACGAATCTCATAAAGAGAATTGAAAGGTGTAATATAAACTGCCTAAAAATTCAAAATATGAAGCAAGAATCTCATAAAGAGAATTGAAAGTTATATCGACAAGATGGTAATATTTGTTCATAGATTCTTGGAATCTCATAAAGAGAATTGAAAGAGACCGCATTCAAAACACACCCACACTGTCTTACATGAGAGAATCTCATAAAGAGAATTGAAAGCAACTGTTGTGGCCGTCGGCATGGACGCAAGTTGACTTGAATCTCATAAAGAGAATTGAAAGTGAAGCTTTAACGGCATATTTTGCTAGTAGGGGACATGAGGAATCTCATAAAGAGAATTGAAAGCACTACTGAGCCTGCTACCAGCGGATACGTTTGTGCTGGAATCTCATAAAGAGAATTGAAAGACACCAAAAGTGTAGGTTCTTACGTCATCCACTTTGATGAATCTCATAAAGAGAATTGAAAGCATATTATACACCTCCGCATTAGTATAAAAACAATAGAATCTCATAAAGAGAATTGAAAGAAATGCCATCGGCTTCTTCCCTTGATTTCGCCTTCTCGAATCTCATAAAGAGAATTGAAAGTTTGATTTTTCAAATTCTGAGCACAAAAAAAGTAGACCGTGAATCTCATAAAGAGAATTGAAAGTTTTTGTTTTGTTGTTTGTTTGTTGTTTTTGTTTGTTGTTAGAATCTCATAAAGAGAATTGAAAGCGAATTATGTGGTTGGTATGTGGCAGAAGGATGTATTGTGGGAATCTCATAAAGAGAATTGAAAGGCGGTGCAACTCCCACAGTCTCGATTAACACCCAGCTCATGGAATCTCATAAAGAGAATTGAAAGGAAAGTCCACCAGCAGGAGTAATGTCCGTCCACGTTGTTCCGAATCTCATAAAGAGAATTGAAAGAAAAACTAAGTTTTAGAGCATACGCTTATAGAATGGATGAATCTCATAAAGAGAATTGAAAGTGAAGCCTAGCATTAGGGCTGTGAGGCCGGCCCAGGCTCAGGAATCTCATAAAGAGAATTGAAAGTTAAATGAGGTGCAAGAAGACGGAACACTTGACACAGGAATCTCATAAAGAGAATTGAAAGTTTAACAATTTTATAGACTTTCTTCATCCTCATTTGCATCATCGAATCTCATAAAGAGAATTGAAAGACGATATATGGTAACTCAATTTGTAGTGACCGAACCTTGCTGAATCTCATAAAGAGAATTGAAAGGCTTCCAGTAGAACCAATTTTATAGTATAGGCTAACAGGCTTGTTAGAGAATCTCATAAAGAGAATTGAAAGAACTAACACGAATATACCATCTGGCACAACAACACTATTGAATCTCATAAAGAGAATTGAAAGTCAGGGACATGCAGGTTGAAAAGGTTATACCGTATGTTACGAATCTCATAAAGAGAATTGAAAGAAGGTCTAAATGTTGATTTTAAGGCAAGGTCTCCGTAAGAATCTCATAAAGAGAATTGAAAGACTGTGAAGCTTACTTCCCCGCTTTCACTGCTAAGGTGAATCTCATAAAGAGAATTGAAAGACGTTTACACTGCCAAAATAATACGTTTTATAATTACTTGGAATCTCATAAAGAGAATTGAAAGCATGGTGCTAAAGAGGCCCTGAAACGTAATCCTTAAATAGGAATCTCATAAAGAGAATTGAAAGATAACCGCAAGAAGTGGTAAAACTACACTGTATATTGAATCTCATAAAGAGAATTGAAAGACCTCCTTTTTTGCTAGAGGTTTTGTCTCATACTCGTACCACGAATCTCATAAAGAGAATTGAAAGAGTTATAGGATTATGTCTTTCGTGAACCACTGAAGTCAGGAATCTCATAAAGAGAATTGAAAGTAGCGGGTGCATTGGGTCTTGAGGGTTAATGTTATCAATGTGTTCTGAATCTCATAAAGAGAATTGAAAGAAGGTTATTTTTTTCAAGATTTTCTCCTTTTCCAACCAAAGAATCTCATAAAGAGAATTGAAAGTACGTTTTTCCGTATTTCACAACTTTTTCTGAACCGCATTGAATCTCATAAAGAGAATTGAAAGTAATTGGTACTAGCTGTGGTAGTACATCAAATGCGTAATCGAATCTCATAAAGAGAATTGAAAGTGTAATCTCTTTGAAAGACTCTTTATCGACTTAAGAGCGAATCTCATAAAGAGAATTGAAAGTTCAGCTATTGTAATCGTGGCTGTAATATCAAGTATAAAAGAATCTCATAAAGAGAATTGAAAGTCTCTACAGTTATTTTGGGCAACAATATGAAGGTTATATAGAATCTCATAAAGAGAATTGAAAGACGCTCTTTAGGAGCCTTTTTTCAACGTACATTACTTAGAATCTCATAAAGAGAATTGAAAGTTCAAGATACTTTGCCTGAAGCCCCTTCAGTTCCTCGAGAATCTCATAAAGAGAATTGAAAGGGAATATAGGTTGGGAAAATAAGGTGCGTGTGGTTCGCTGAATCTCATAAAGAGAATTGAAAGTAAAATAGGATTAACAATCCAACTGTAAACAAAATTCATTGAATCTCATAAAGAGAATTGAAAGCCTTCTATTGCTTTTGCTAGCGTCTTATAGTATTTTAGAATCTCATAAAGAGAATTGAAAGAGAGTTTTCCGCTACACGTATCAAGTCCTCAATAGTCTCGAATCTCATAAAGAGAATTGAAAGCATTTTCACGTGGCACAAGTATAACGCTCTCAGTACACGAATCTCATAAAGAGAATTGAAAGCCTATTTTGTTTTTGTGCGTCAAGATGGTAGTGTTTTAACGAATCTCATAAAGAGAATTGAAAGATATGAACTGTTTTATTGCTCCGCCTATTGCTTTTGATAGGAATCTCATAAAGAGAATTGAAAGTTGCCGCCACCTTCCTCACCCAAATATTCTTTATAGCTGAATCTCATAAAGAGAATTGAAAGAACTTAGGGCATCACAAAAAGATGGAGCGAGTGCTGAGAATCTCATAAAGAGAATTGAAAGTCAAATTTAACGCCAACATTAGAGCCCAAAGGCTTCTTAGGAATCTCATAAAGAGAATTGAAAGTTTGAAGCGTATGTTGGCGATAACAACACTTATATAAGAATCTCATAAAGAGAATTGAAAGGCGTATTTTATAGGGACCTTTTCGCCCACCTCCTTTTCACGTGAATCTCATAAAGAGAATTGAAAGGCACTCATAAACATACAACCATCAGTACTAAAACGAGTAGCGGAATCTCATAAAGAGAATTGAAAGCCATGCTTTGTTTAGTGGTTTTATGAATATGTATTTTTGAATCTCATAAAGAGAATTGAAAGCTTCACCTTCTTTTTCACCTTAATCGTATTATCTACGTCGAATCTCATAAAGAGAATTGAAAGCACGATAACCTTTTTACCGGTTTTTTTCGCCTCCTCCAAGAATCTCATAAAGAGAATTGAAAGAAAGTATTCGTATACTGGTTTAGCCCACGGCTCAAACTCGAATCTCATAAAGAGAATTGAAAGAATTTTAATTTAATGTTTTGGGAGCCTGATGGTATCATGAATCTCATAAAGAGAATTGAAAGTGAGTTGTAAATATTTATAAAGCTCGGACATTTTTATTGAATCTCATAAAGAGAATTGAAAGCTATAAGCTTTTGATAGGTAACGTAGCTCCTCTGATGCTTGAATCTCATAAAGAGAATTGAAAGGTAGCCTCTATCTCTTTTCCAGGCGCGGCCATAATCTTCTGCGAATCTCATAAAGAGAATTGAAAGGGGTAGAATAGCACCCACTCTTCTTCGTTTTCGCCAATGAATCTCATAAAGAGAATTGAAAGTCTCCCTGGCCAACTATCATCTCCTTCCTCCTTTTTCTCTGAATCTCATAAAGAGAATTGAAAGGCAAGCTCGTGTCGCCCGTAAAATACTTTGGCATACCAGGAATCTCATAAAGAGAATTGAAAGATAAAGCGTACAACAACTACATAGGCTTACTTTACATGAGAATCTCATAAAGAGAATTGAAAGGGGTTATGTTGCAAGAAACGGTAAACGGATAAAAGTTAGGAATCTCATAAAGAGAATTGAAAGAACGATTTACGTTACAGCACGGTTGGTTAATCCTCCTTCAGAATCTCATAAAGAGAATTGAAAGTTCTTTCTGTAAAATGCTGTTCTCAAGTCGTCTGCATTGAATCTCATAAAGAGAATTGAAAGCTAACATAAACAGCCAAATTATGTCTCAACCATTCTATAATGAATCTCATAAAGAGAATTGTAAGTCGATAAACAACTAAATCTTTAGGTAGTTTTTCTGGGTTGAATCTCATAAAGAGAATTGAAAGTAAATATTTCCATCCACTCGCCTTATAGACTGTTCCTCGAATCTCATAAAGAGAATTGAAAGCTGAGCATGTCGTTTTCTTTCCTCAGATAGGCTATCTCCAGAATCTCATAAAGAGAATTAAAAATGAAAATAAAAGGTTTTGTCGAAATATAATTAG
>Ga0080004_1141739_pt1 | contig 10276 bp, 3 predicted proteins | sample WasSprMetagenome_FD_69207 | JGI IMG/M metagenome (GOLD analysis project Ga0080004, IMG submission 69207) | Sulfidic aquatic microbial communities from Washburn Spring, Yellowstone National Park, USA - WS (SPADES assembly) (version 2) | ecosystem: Environmental > Aquatic > Thermal springs > Hot...
TTGTGGAGTGCCTCCTGAACCTTGAGGTGAGAGCATATGCCTCAGCCTTCTAGGCATTCCCCCTATGAACGCGAACATGGGTTATAGGTAGCCCATCAGGAAAATAAGCCTTAGATACGAAACGAGCGAAAAATGCAAACAATCAGCTAGCTAATCGTAGATGCTCCAAAAGAAATAGCTTCTATCTATTCCAAAAAAGGCTCACGCTCTTAATCATAAAGTTGTTGGTGCCCATGAGACGCATGGAAGCTTTCTCTATCGCCAACAAACTCCCCGATTAAGAGCGAAGGCTCAAATTAAAGATATTTGCGGTTGCTAATGGAGATTCAATATCTCAGAACCTTACCATAGGACCTAGAAATGAGCACGACTCCCAAGGGCTTATGGAGTTGAATAAAATCGGAAAAGAAGCCCTAAGGAGCTATATGGAGATTCGATATACATACTGAAGCCATAATGGAAGGTCTAAGATCCTACGCATCGAGGCAAACATACTTATGAACCCTACGAATGGAAAGGGAGTGAAACCGTAAAAAGGTGGAGCTCTATAGGAGGATGGGGTCTGGCCCTTGAGAGATTCTATGGATGGCTGAAATCCTTTAGAAGGATGATCATAGGATGTGAAAGGTTGGTGATCATATATAAAGCATTCATAAACTTAGCATGCATAATGATACATCTAAGAAGATTATTATATCGATCTGTAATATGGAGTTTAGAGATGAGTTCAAAATCTAAAGAGTATTTTGCATGCTAGTACTAAACAATTGTTTATTTCTTCAGAAATGGAAGCCTTCATTTCTGCATAGACTCTCGATGCCTACCGCTCAGCATTCTCATACCTTTAGGAAGCCTCAATTCCTTAAATATGTTATCCAATTCAATAATCTTCATATTTATGTCCTTTAGCCTCTCTTCCAAAGATGAAACCTTCTCCTGGTAAGCTTCCTCATCAAGTTCCCCGAGGCTTCTAGCCACGTCGAATTTTTCGAGTTCTGAGCTGATACGTTTAACCTCATCTAAAAGGATGTCATAGTACGGCTCAAGTTTTAGGGCTAAAGGTCTAAGCTTCTTCATGAAATCATCCATCATTTTTGTATACCTTCCATGATATTCTTCGTAGGTCGATGAGGAAATTTTTGGCCTCATGGATTCAAGCTTTTCAAGCTTACTTCTCAGGAGCTTAACATTCTCTCGTATAGCCCTAACTTCCGCTAGCACATCTTCGGGACTTTCCTCCTTCTTTACGGGAGCTGCCCTTATTATCTTTACCTTAAGCTTTGAATCCTTCCAAGTTGTGTAGCCCAAGCTAAGCTTCTCGAGTTTGTAGAGGAATTCATCGAGAATCCTCGAATCCTTATAGTCCGCCGGGAAACGGACTGATGGATATATTGTCTCATCCCTTCTTACGCCCAGTAACCTGCATTCAACTGGCCGATCTTCTAAAAGCATAGAATATCTAAACTCGAACGAACCATCTTGTAATAGCCGACCTGATGCCTTTAGGGGCTTAAACTTCGTAGAGAATAGTTCATCAAAGTATGCATAGAGCAATTCCCCCTCAAACATCGTGCTTCGTATTGGTAGCGAGAACTCTCCCTCCTTACCTATGACCTTTATATCCATTTCTACACTTCTCCTAGACTCCCTACTTAAAAGGGCCATATTTCTTGCTTTGAATGCCGATAGGAATGTTGCCATAAGAGGTATAAAGGTACCTATTAATATAGAAAGGGCTATTCCGTAGAAACCCCATGATGTAGATTCTAATTTAGTAAATGGTATCTGCTCATGGAATCCTAAAATCGATGATAGAAGACCAAGAATGCGCTCCAGTATAAGGTTTATAATATAAGTTCCAAAATATCCTAAAAAGCTTGAGAATAAGCCAAGTATTAATCCCTCAGCCAGAAGTATGTTCATTATCGATTTAGGAGTACCTCCAAAGAATGTTAGAATTTTAATCTCCATCCTCCTTTCATATATGGCATAGTACATCGTCAAATATACTATCATACATACTATAATCATCGGTACGGATGCGCTACTTAAGCCCACTATCCTGACCATATCGACTTCCTTATAAGTAATCATATAGCCATCCAGCGGTATGCATACATCGCATCCAAAGAGATGTACAATTCTTCTCGCCAGCTCTGATCGATCATTAGATCCATCTTTCATCGTGACGTAAAGCCAAGGTATGTAGAAAACCTTTGTACCTGCCACTATGGATGGTAGGCTGTTCATCGGTATAATAACAGTGCCTCCTGGATTCTCGAACATTGGTTTACCGTCAGGCATTTTAATATTGGCTATGGCGTTCGGATTAAAAGTTCCTTTAACCTTAACCTTCCCCAATGGTATGGGGATGAGACCCTCAGGATTCTCTTCGGATGAAGCTACTATAAGAAGGAGGCTAACTTGGATGCTCTCCCCTATGGGGATGCCTAATGTCGATGGTAAAAGAGCAGTGGATTCGTTTGATGATAGGTAGCTACCGAATATATAGGTATTAAGCCCATATAGCTTGGCATATGCCTCTGGATCTATGGCATAAACTTTCATCGGAGCCCATGATTTCCCGCCATAAATTACACCGGCGACACTACTTGCCCCCCTTTCGAATACAAGGTCTACATTAGTCATACAGTACGATACATTCAATACCCATTCCTGCATGGCAAACCATGCGACAGCATCTTCGGCAATAAAACGTCTCTCGTAGATGTCTGAATAAAGTGCCATAAAGTCTTCCTTTACGCCTCCTACTATAGGCTTCCTTTCAGCTTCAAAAACACCATGCATGCCCGTTATACGAATGAACGATAAAGATCCCCCTACAACAATAGCTATCGTTATGGCTACTGGAAGAGTGCGCTTAAATCTACTTTGAAGATTCCTCATAGCTAAATTCAGAGGAAGTCCGATCTTTAAGGATGCGATGTAAATCAGAAAGTAAAATAATATGAAAGCTGCTGTCCCCATGAAGAAGCATGATACGATTGATGATGGAAGATCTAGATAGGATATTCTTACCCCTATGAGAGATGAAGTGAACACAGTAAACCCAACTCTAAATTCTGATAGCGTATAGAAGAATATGAATGTGAGTAGGAAGAATATAGCTATATGGAGTGGTAATCTCAGTCTTTCTTCTTTAACAGTCAGGAAAAGTATTAAGGCAGAGAATCCATAGGAGAATGCTAACGCCAAAAGCACACTAAGAGTTACCATCTTATCTTGGGTATCAAGCCTATTCCTTAGGTCTGTAAGCCTGCTCTGTGTCATGGCAACAGAATACATGGCTTCACGGTACTTTCTTTTATCGAATAGATTATCGAGGTACTTCTGATAGAATTTAATGTATTCCACGTCCCTCCTCTCATTGTATAGGTCGAGCCCAACATTGCTGTACCATTCGACCCTTTCTATTATCTGATTTATCTGATCGCCGAGTAAGTCCAAAGTATAGATCTTCATCCAGTTGATGAGGGTATCAGTCTCCCTGATCTTTACGATTGTCGTATAACTACGAATCCTGCCTCCAAGAATTCCCGTCAAAGATATTCTAATAGGATAATTGATTGGTACAAAGTAGAACTCCTCGTATTCCGATCGACTGTAGGATACTTCCGATGGCAATGCGCTCGGCTCCAAATTTAGGCGTAGCTTTACAGGCTTATCATAACTTGAAAATGGATCAGCACAACTCACGTTTACAGGCTTCGCTCTAGCTACGGTAAATGTAAACCTATAGATGGTCGTATTCGTATCGTATGCCAGAACTTCCGGTGCTACGTCCAGCCCAAAGTATCTTGTTTCTCCTTTTATCCGTACAGCTTTATGCATAACATTCTCTATCCCCAACTTCTGAATACCAACAACGATATAATCCCCATAGACGATGAGCCCTCTTAGAGAGAGAGACCCTACCGTTATGTTCTCCTGAAGCCTATAATCCAGATGACCTGATACGTTTGTTACACCCTCAAAAGTCAATCCTGTAAGGTTTAGCTTTAAATGGAAGTAGGGCACAGGAGCCCCCTCTGGAGCACTCACAACGAATAATCTGAGGATCGCCTTTTCCATAGAATCTCTCTCAAAAGGGTTCGCATAGCTTGCCTGAGGTAAGTAGCTTACTGAGAAAGTTAGGATTAGCGTTAAAGCAGTTAGCGTATGATTAATTCTGTGCATCTTCATCCCTTCTTTGAGAGTTTTTTAAGCCTGTCAGTATATTCTTCCTTCAGCTTTCTATAAATTTTCTCCTCAATTTCCCCGCTTGAGTAAAGCTTCTCTAGCCTATCGAGCATGCTCCTCAGCTTGTAGTCCTCGAGGGAGATCCTTCTGTATCTATGCCTCCATACAAGACCAAGAGCCAACCATAGACTCGCAAAGGCACCAATATAGAACCAAAGATTCGATATGATTCTTGATCTGGCAGTCAGAGTTGTAGAACCTTTCAAATCAATCGTATCCCTATAGCTGTAGAATCCACTTGAGATCTTAACCTCATAAGCATAGTTTAGGGGAAGCTTAACTCTAATAGATTTATTATCATGCTGTTTGAAGCTTAAAGTGAATGCCTTCTTCTCAAGTCTATAGGTTTGGGTTGTTACAATTTCAAGGCAGGAAACTTCCACTTGGCTATTCCTTAAGGGATTTAACCATTCATCAAGCGGTACAACTACTAGCGATGCCACATTAGCCCTAAGTTCAACCTCACTTGTATTATTTTTTATCTCAAGGGCATCCTGAGAGTATATAGGCAATCCTAGATACTCTACCCTTATGGAATAATTGCCAATAGGCAAACAATAGAATTTTAGGAGCCCATCGCTGTCCGTGCGCCCCATCAAGCTTAGACCTTTATTGTCTAAGATATATACCGTCGCATTACTGATGGGATCCCCTTCAAGGTCTAACAGCTTAAAGAATACATTTGATATAGGCAAACATATACGGATATTCTCATCATCACATAGGACATTTAAATCCTGTTCCGAAAGAATACGCCCCAGCGTATCTGCAAGATAAATCTTGTACGTACCATTGAGCACGTTCTCAAACCTAGCAAAGCCATCAGATCCCGTTGTATTGATATAGGCTATAGAATGGTTCTCCGTAGATGTCAAAACCACTAGAAGGTTTGGTAGAGGTCTACTCGTTAAATCCACTAATTCTATGTTGACATCGTAGGTCCAAGTGGGGATAAGTTTAATGGAGCCCTCCTCGAACAAAGAAAGCTCCTTATAGTCTATAAGCCTAGATTGCGCCAATACCTTCAATCTGTACAACCCCGGGCATACTTTCGCCGACACAAAACCTGTCTTATTGGAAAGAAGGAGTATTGCCTCTTCGTTCTCTAAAGACTCTAGAAGTAACGAAACAGGATATTGATTGGCTATCGTAGAATTTCCATCATAATCGACAATTTTGAATGTAACATTGATGAACGGTAGTAGATACGGCAACCTAACTCTTATAGGGAAGTATGCATATCCTTCGCCCATAGATGATTTAAAGGATACTATCAAAAGATAATGTCCCTCCTTTATAAATTTTAATAAATAAGTTAAACTAGTTGAAGAATTTGATGGAAGCTCATCGAATATTTTAACTGTAGAATTTCTAGTTTCCATATATATGGTAGGAGATTCAATTGAAACAGACACATTGTATAGTTCAGCCAAGGGAGTTATATTTGCTATAAATTTGAATTCTTTGTCTACCTCGATAGAATTTGGAGCCTTAATAGAGATTATTGCTGGAGGATTTTCAACTTTCAGAGGGGGCTTATATTTCCAACGGAGTAAGAATGAATCCAGATCTTTCTTTTTAAAAGGTTCTCTATATATAGAAAGTCTATAGTTAAATGATGCATTTGTTAGAGGGGTTACAGGTATATATTGGAAGGCTATAAGATCATAGTCTGGCATATCGGATCTAAGCATGATACGGGAGATGGAAGTACTCGGTTTCAAGGATACAATAATACCCCCTCCTGCTTTCAGGAAGGATAGATAGACCAGATCCGATGGAGGAGTGGACATGCCAGACCCTGTCTCAGCCATTAGAAAGTTCTCCGTAGAGTTGTACAAATAGCATCCATAGAATAGACCCTTAGGAAACATCAAATGTATAGGAAGAATGGAACTTGGGATGTTTTTACCTTTCATATTTACAAGTACATCTATGAAAGGAGAAGAAGAGTAAAATCGAAGACTGGTTTCAAAGCTAAGATCTCCATATATAGTATTATAGCATATCTCAACCATCAAGGGACCTTCATAAATCTTCCAATCAGAAGTTTCTTTTATATTTATCAAGTCTATGGCTGATCCATTTTCAAGGATTAGCCTGATGTTAGGAAAGCCCCATGATGGATTTATGATATTTTCACCAATATCTTTAGGTATAAACATGTATATACCTCTTGTTGAGCTTGTAGATACATAAGCATTGTAATACTCATTCTCAATTTTGAAATATGATCCATTTTCACTTTTATCTACTTTAAGATCTGTATTCGGAAACTGCTCAAAATATTTTCTTGATAGGGAATAATATAGTCTTAAAGTCTTGTTAGTTAATTCGGGAACATTAATAGGAAATATAATGTCAACTTTTTTATAATATTCTGTTTGAGGGTAATATTCAGCATTGATTATTTGGAAGGGGATCTTATTCATATCTTCATCGAGAAGTCTTAGACTTCCATTTATAGCTACACCATAGGAAAATAGAGCATTCAGTTCAAAATAATCACCTTGAAAAGCTACTGGCAAAGAATTGTTCACATGGATTTTAAGATACTTCTCTTCCTCTATAATTGTCTCTACTGCTATTTGGAATCTTTCTTTATGTTTTGTAATATTTAAATGAGATGAAGCTAACAAAGTACCGGAATTGCTATAAACTTTTAAAGAGTATACTCCTTTAGGTATATTTATAAATGAGGCCAGTCCTTGTGAATCAGTGATATTTTTGAAGGAAAGAGTTTTAGAAAAGTTTCCTATTGGTGAGAGTACTACGGATGAGCCGGGCAAGGGTAAACCGCCGAACCCTATAACTTGTATATAGATATCATATATGAGACATGTAATATTTATTAATTTGGATCGATATATGGGCATGAAATGTTCACCCAAACTAAAATTATCTAAAAAAACTTTTATGATATATGTGCCAGGATAGATGATCATTTCTCCAAAACCAGAAGCGTTTATGGGAATGGTATAGTTCCTCTTAAGATTTAAACCATCAAGTCTTACAGAGAATAAACTCCGATTATTTTCTATTTTTCGATTTCCTTCAAAGTTAAGAAGCTGAATTTCTACATTAACATCAGGTAAAAGTAAAGGAAGGTTAACCATGATAGGAATAAAAGCATAAGAAAACATTTTATTGTTGTAAAGAAGTACTGGAATAAGATAAAACCCTTCTCGATCAAAGCATATATGAAAAGTATAGATCTTGAAACAACCTTTCCTTAAATTTCCAAGGAAAAATTTAGCTATTTTGGCGGATGCATCGAATACATCATTTTCTAGACGATAGCATGTAATGTTGAACCATACATCCTTTACATCCTCATTAAATATTAATGTTATATTAATTTGGATTTTAGTATCTACTATCATAGATTGTGGTGCCTCAGCCTCAATCCTTGCAAAAGGTTTTTCGATTTTTATGTTAAGCCCATATTTATATAAAGAAAGAAGGTGTTCAAGAAAGTCGTTTTCGATTTCTCCCTCTACAATTCTGAAAAGAGATCGAAAGGTTATGTTGCCTTCCTTAGGAATCGTGGAACTATTGGTTTGTATAGCCAGGAGAATGTAATTTTCCTGAACTGATTGGATAATGACTCTAGAGCAATTAAAATTTAAGGGATCAAAGAATATGACAAGTCCATACAGAGGATTTTGTAAAAGTATTAAATTGGAAAATTTGAAGGATTTACTACCGTTTATAAGTTCAAGATTTATTTCCTCACTACAATTAAATAAATATATTTTCGAGAAAGTTTGTTTTGGTATAGCTATATAAAATGGATATAAAAATTGAGGCTTAGATGAAGAATTCCAGCTAAGGATGCTTTCACTGAGGATTGATGGATTAGAAGAATAAAATTTTATCGAATTGTGATAAGAAATTGAATCGTAAAATCCTTGATACAAAATTTCACTTATTAAAGAGCCATTTATAGCGATAACTGTACTCGTATTACTGAAACTGAGAGTGGTTATTCTATGACCAGATGGTAAATATATATAAATTCCAGGGAATCCGATTATAGGATCTATAAGACTTGCATTGAAAGCTCTTGGAGATAGGGAACATATCCCTTGAGTAGAATTTTTTCTAATTATAACATTATAAAAATTATTTTCTAGGCCAATACTTAGATTATTTTCAAACAGTTTAAGATCAGATTTTAAGGATTGTACATTAGCATGAAGAGAAGGAGAATATAATAACTGATATGATTTTGAAGAATTTTTTGATAAGTTTCCTAAGAAAATTAGATTTATCGATCTATAATAAGGAGTCCCGGGATAAAACTCTTGAGATAAAATTTGGAAAGGTATGACGGCTCCAACAGCATCTATTAAAGATAAGCTATTATTAATTGCCTCACCATACGAAAATTCTATTTTGATGGATATTGGCTCATATTTTAGATCGAATTTTGAAGTGTTGTTTATAGTGATTGTTCTGAAATTAAAATTTGAAAACAATTTTGTGACATCCATGGAAGGTGAGTATTGGAAAGATAGAGCAGGTGATGGCACTACATAAATTTTTGCCAAAAAGAATAAATTGAATATTAAAAGAATTAAGGAAAAGAATTTATTCTTCATAAACTTATCACTTATTTTCTATTAAATTCCAGAGCTCTATTATCCTTATATCTGTTTTCTCTATATTAGACTTTGCCTCACTTATCTTCTCTTGGATTTCTAATAAATTTCTTTCAAGTTCTGATTTCTTCTTGAGGTAAAAATTACGGTCATACTCTCCAAGAAGAAACCTAGCCCATAGCTCTTTAAGTTGATCCTCGATATCTAAGTTACGCCTTTCCAACTCGGATATTTCTTTACTAAGTTCATTTTTTCTATCGAACCATAGTTCAGTAATGTGATCAAGAAAATTTCTTATGAAATCTTTATTTTCCATTTGATTTAAATTTTCTGAATTAGCCTCTAAATAATGGGAAGCTATAAATATTTTCGTATCTAAATCAAGATCTTCTAATAAATATTTTCTCACATTTAATAATATCTCATTAAGTTTATTCTCCTTTTGCTTTAAGACTCTAAGCCTAGATTGTAACTGTACTAATTCTGCTGAAGATTTGTCTTCATGATGGAGATTGGCTTCGGGTGTGGATTCAATGTCTAATCTTATCTTCTCAATCTCAATAAGTGTTTTTGCTCTTAATTCTTCAAGTTGACTTCTTAACTCAAAGTATTGTCCAATAGCTCTTGATAATTGAGGTAAATATTCTTCTTTAAGGGATGATGATATAGATTTAGAAAGCTCTTCTTTAGAACTTAGCTCCTCCAATTTTTTAAGCTTAAAAACCATGCTTTTTATGTATCCACATAATTCAATAAAATTATTTAAAATTTCCCTTCCTTTTTTCTCATCAAAATCCTCTAAGCTGCGGTCCAACTCCTTCAAATAAAGGAAGACGTCGGTCTCATTTAAATTTTTCTCCTTTAAATGCCTTCTTTGGCTTCCTTAATTACTGGAGCATATGCGATAAGACCACTTTCTATCATGAGCCTAAGGGCTTTTCTAAGCCTTCTCGTCCTTGAAATGACGCTTTCATATTCCTCTTCAGGGCTTACCCTAAGCCTCGCGATACCCTTCCTTACTGCTACTTCGACAAATGCCGAGGCTTCCCTGGCATAGAGCCCTTCATCCCCTATATTTGGGACTATGAAATCCTCCTTAAGGCCCTTCTCCTCCGCGTATTGGGCTATCACATCGGCAGCAGCCAAGAATACTTCGACAGGAGCTCCCTTTGCCCTAACATCCAAAAGGGCTCTGAAAATTGCCGGGGTAGCGAGGGCATTGTTCACCTGGTTTGGATAATCGGACCTTCCCGTGGCTACTATTCGGGCACCGGCCTTCAAGGCTTCTTCAGGGCTGATCTCTGGATAAGGATTCGCCAGGGCAAAGACGATGGGATCATCAGCCATCGATTCGATCATTTCCTTCGTAATTACGCCTGGACCCGGTCTTGAAAGCCCTATGACCACATCTG
>Ga0080004_1175867_pt1 | contig 10272 bp, 8 predicted proteins | sample WasSprMetagenome_FD_69207 | JGI IMG/M metagenome (GOLD analysis project Ga0080004, IMG submission 69207) | Sulfidic aquatic microbial communities from Washburn Spring, Yellowstone National Park, USA - WS (SPADES assembly) (version 2) | ecosystem: Environmental > Aquatic > Thermal springs > Hot...
AGCGTGCCTGGATCGCATTAAGAAACATCTTATCGTCTTCAAGGTAACTAATGAACACTCGAATAGCAAATCTATCGTAGAGTGCTTGAAGCTCGGGGTCTTCTGGAGTCTCGTTACTGGCACCCACAGCTGTGTGCAACTTAGCCTCTATGGGGCTTCCGTTCATCGGGTCATACACGATACGTTCTTGCAGTAGTGATAGCAAAGCGTTTAGTATTGCAGAGTTGGCTTTAAATATCTCGTCGAGGAAGACGAATTCAGAACTAATAATGCGACTCCAGTTCCTCTTGAACACACCCTGGGTAAGGGCTGTAATATCGACTGTGCCAAAGATCTCGTCGAATGACGTGAACTTTGTCAACAAGTATTGGTAGAAGCTCGCGTTCACTAACTTAGCAAAGAGCTTTACAGCATACGACTTGGCGGTTCCTGGGGGACCAATAACGACTACATGCTCGCCAGCAACGCTGGCAACCATTAATGCTTTGACAAACTCCTCATGACCAATCACTAATGTGTTTAAAGTCTTCTCTACTTCCAAAAGCCTCTGTCTCGCATTTTCAAATGGATTAGTTTTAGGATTGTACATATTGGACATATATACCACACCCCGAGACCCCGAGCTTTTCGCGGAGCGGGGTTTCGCCACCCCGTCCAGCCGGCACCCTAAGGGTGCCTTTAAACCCCCTCACTGGGGGACTAGGGGGTGCTGGACCACAACCGGGGCTCATCCCCGCGGGAGCCTCCGGGGTGTGGTCTCCCGCGGTGAACACCCGGCTTCATGGATCCACCGGGTGCCGGTTGCCCCGTTCGGCTCTTACGGGGATCGCTCCCCGCGAGCCCCCATGGGGTGGGGCTCCTCCCACGCCTGCGGGGTTAAACCCCGTGGCGTGGGTCATCGAGCAGACTACTCCCCCGCTCCGGGGGTTCATCTGCCCCTGCCACCCCACCGACTCCTCCTCGCGGAGAAGACGGGAAGGTGGCAGTCGGGCTCCCCAGCGATGGCATCGTTGGCAGTGCCCCGTGGTGTGCCTTAGGGACGGCTCCCCCTCCCAGGGCTCTCTCGGAGACCCTGGGAGGTAGAGGCGGGGTCGCCTCTCCACCTCTCCCCCGCTCCCCCACACGGGAGAGAGGCTTCATCGGTCGCCGCCCTGGCACACCACGGGACGTTCAGCGTGATCCCTGCCCCCGGGTCCCTGCCCATCTGCCCCCAGCCCCCTGGGAGCTGGGGGCTCGTCGCTCCCCACCCCGCAGAGCGGGGTGGTTCATCCACCCCTCGTGCCTTCACCGTTCGCGTCATCGCTCCGGCACCATGGGGCTCGGGTAACTCCCCGAGCCTCTTCTGGGGATGCCTTTTTCGTCCCCTCTCTTAAATTGAGTGAAAAGGGGTTTATAAATGTGAGGTCTATTGATTTTCCACGGCTTTTAAATCCTCGGTGCTGGAACCCCTTTATTTAAAGCCTCTGCAGGGTATTTCCCGGTCGGGTGACTGGTGTGAGTGAGTCTCCGGGCTTGGGTGAGGTAGTGGAGTTCATTGTCAACCAGTATGCTCTAGCATTGGAAATCGGGAATACAGCGTTGAAGCAGTTTGGTGCCCACTTAGAAGTCAACGTAAGGTTCGAAGCACCCGCAGACTGCGAGGTCTGCGTGGACTACGTGATAACGCTGAGAGTGGTCTGCGATGAGAAGCCAGAAGCCTGCAGGGCACTCCAGGAGAAGATAGTGGAGAAGAGCAGAGAGAAGCCGAGTGGTTGAAGTGCCCGCGAGGGATCTAGTGCTTGCATTGTTGCTGGCGGTCGTGGTTGCGTGTGCATTGACGCTGGTTGTGGTTATCACAGCTGTGATGGAAGCGGAGAAGACTATGGGAAGCCAGGAGACATCCCTAGCGTCTAAAACCATACTTCTTCAGGTAGCGGTATATCGTGGACTTGTGGACTCCCAGTTGCCTCGCTATGCTGGGTATTGACGCTCCCTCCCTGTAGAGCCTTATAGCCTCCAAGACCTGCTCGGGCTTGAGCTTGAGGGGTCTCCCAATCCGTGCCCCGGTTGCCTTAGCCCTTGCAATCCCCTCACGGGTCTTCTCGCTGATCACCCGCCTCTCCAGTCCACGCAGTGCCTCTATGAGTCTCCTGGCATCCTCATTCAGCAACGCGTTGCGGAGCCATGGCTCGCTGACGCTTGACAAATCCACGCTGTGCACGATGCAGTCGTGGATAAAGTGGAGCACGAGCCTGGCACTCGCGGGGAGCACGCTGATGGATGGAACAACCACCACAGCTATGCCTCCACGCCTAACCCCACTCCACAGTCCCCGGAAAACCCTATAACCCCCGGTCTCCACAAGCCACTCATCCACGGACAAGCCACTCCTCAACACATAGTCAACAGTAGCCCGCCTCAACTCATCCCCAGCAGAGCCAAGATACACCACTACCTTCTTACTAGAAGCACCCACACTAAACCCTGTAGGCAAATACCGCTCCGAGGATTAAAAAGAAGAAGACGCTACCTAGTGGAAGCCATAGCTGTGGGTTCCACAGGCTCAGCGGGCTGAACCAACCCCTGCTTAGCGAGCTTCTTGACCCGTTTCTTCACCGCGTCGAGCGTTATACTGTATCCCTGCTGTATCAGCTTCTCCCACGTCTTCTTTATTGACTGCGTCTCCGCATAGTATTTTAATACGGCTTCGTCCGGTGCCTTCTTCGGTCTCCCCTTCTGCTTCCCATGCCTCCACGCCTCCTCCTGCCTCTCCCTCATTCTCCGCCTCTCGTACTCCGCCACCCATGCGAAAACACTTATTATTAGCTTGCGTATGTGTGGGTCGAGGGACTGCAGGAACTCCTCCCTCACCGTCACTACCCTGACGCCACGGTTCTCCAGCTCGAGTATAGTGCTCATCGTGTCGAGCATGTTCCTCCCAATCCTGTCAATACTCCATGCTATAAGGCACTCGGGCTCGAGCACCGCGAGCTCGGAGAGAAGCCTCCGTGCACCCGGTCGATCCCTAAAGAGCTTCGCACCGCTCTCACCCTTATCAACATACCACTTGACAACATCCAAGCCACGCACCCTGGCAAAATCCACGATAGCACCCCTCTGCATACCCTCATCCTGCTCCCGAGTAGAGACACGAATATACGCAACACACCTCAACCCACACCACCCTCCGTCGCCAGCTCAAAACACCCCAAGCCACTTCATCAACACATAGAGCACTAGGAGCGACAAGCCCACCAGCACCTTTAATATAACGCTGTGCATGAAGTCTCTAGTATTCGATTTTCTCATCTTACCAACCTCACTCCTTAATACAACGGCAATCTTTAAAACCAGATGCCTCTATATTTTAACGTACATTGTTTAATGCTATTGAATAGTGATGCCAAGCTTGTATATTTGGAGGTATGGGTCTCCATGAAACCCAGGGGTGTTGAGTGTGTTTTGTCTAGGTGTTTTGAGGGCTGGGAGGGAGGGGTTTTAAGTGTGTTTTTCGTCCTCGCGGTGTTTTCCACGGGGCTGTCATAAGCCCCCGTGGTTTTTCCTCTGTTTTTCCATTGGTGGATCGGGGGGAGGGGGTTGGCTCATCGCTTCTTCATGTGGATCGAGATGAACGCTATTACCGCTATGACTAGTGCCGTGAGTATTGGTGCTATTATTGGTGTCAACTGCTCTACTCGGCTGGAGTACTCCGTGGTCTTGTCGACGCCGGTTGCATCCGCTACCGCCTGGTTCGCCTGCTCCAGGGGTGTTATCACTATGTCCGCTAGGTAGACTAGTCCAATCATCGCCAGCACGATGATGAGACCTATGAGGAAGCCTAGGAATGGACCGCGTACACTGCTCATTAGTCCTCCCACCCCGGAGACCTAAACGCGTTCACCATGACCGCTATAGCGGAGATGACAAACATCGAGCCGAACACAGACACTATTATGCCCCACACAGTCCTCGCGTAAGACCTGTACCCGTAGTCAATAGTGTAGTTTATGAACGGGATATCATTCACCGTTACATTAGACATCTGGTTCTCAACACCCGCAGTAGTCGTGTCAAGCAAGTCGAGAAGCCTCCCCATAACCAGCAACACTATGAATAACGCTAGGAACAATATGGGAGTCCACCCAGGGATCCTGCCACCGATCGACGATAGAGCGTCGAGAACACTGCTCACGAGCCACCACCCGAGAGAACAAGGTATATGACCCCGAGCAAGCCGGAGAGCACCGAGACAAACGAGGCAACCACGAAGTCCCCCGTCAACGCCGAGACAAATACGAATATCAGGGTCGACGCACCAACCAGTGCAAGCCCCGCAACACCCCACTCACGCTGGAGCATCCAGCCAAGCGACGGGGACACTATGAGCAAGCCCGCGAGGACAGCGACATAGGGGCTCGTGGAAGCCAAGTCCTTTATGTTCTTAGTGACCTCCTCGGGAGCCTCCATGACAACCGGGGTGAATGCACCGAGGAACACGTCGTTCACGTACACCACAGCTATGCCCCTACCGGAGACACTGAAGCTCCACGACCTGCTCTTACCGCTAGCAACCACCTCTGAGACGTTTGCAACGGAGACAGCCATGTTGTTCACGTAGTCGTAGACGCTCATGGAGACATTACAAGACGCCTCATACAGGCAAGTCATGGAGACATTGAAGACCCCGCCAGACTGCTGAAACACGAACGAGGCATAGATAGGCTTGTAGTCCTCAACCTCCACGGCACAAATAACCGTGCCGTTCAAGTCAACCTTCAGCTCTCCTGGCTTACAGTACTCATCCATTAGAGCGACACGGGTAGCCACAGCTATGGCAACCACAGCCACCAATAACACCAAGAAAACCCAGAGCCTCAACCCCCTCCCCCAGCTATAATATACAAGATAAAGTAGAATAAAAACCTAACACAACGCGGAAGCTAAAAAGAGGCTGGATTTAAGCGGGCTCATTGATCACAGATATAGGTCTCTCCTTGAAATGTAGTAGAACGGGATCTCACCGAGCACCAAGAGGAGCAAGTCGTATGCGATGCCAATGTCGTGGACTATCTTCTCGTCTTCGTCTGTGAGGCGATCCCTAGCCCTTATGTTTTTATATAACCCTATTGCTAGATCCATTATCTTCTCTGCGAGCTCCTGTGCATGCCTGGCTTCCTCGTATTTATAATCATCAAGCCGTTTGCTGAGCACCCAGGTATTCCAATGCAACCTCCATATTTGCTTGTTTATCGCCGATCTTGTGTAGTCGTCGAGCCATATGCCGGCTTTAACAGAAGCAACTAACTCGTTAACAGCAGAACTCATAGACTTGACACTACGAACCAGCTCCTCCTCCCTCTTACGCACTCTCTCGAGATCCCACTCAACCCTCCGCTCCCTGACACGAGCTGTACTCACTACACAGCCACCTCAATGAAAAAGAATAGAGAAAGACTGAATTTAAAAACCTGACGGCTATTCCTCTCCCTCTTCTTCTTTTTTCCAGCCTATAAGTTCTCGGAACTCCTCTATTAGTATGTTGAAACTACCGACATAGCTGTATAATTCATTAAAGAGCTCTAGTGCCTTCTTGACGCGGGGATTGTCTAATGGGATGTTGTTTTCCCTCAACCAGTCCCTGAACTCCATCTCGTCTAAATGCACCGATACCCCTGAGCCAATGGCATCCACCAGGCATTCGAAGACATCACGGTTGTACATAAACCAATCAATAATCTCCTGGATCGTCGCACCCGGGGAAAAGAAGTTACTGGCGATGCTCCAGTGTTCTATATGATCTTTATACACATACTCAACAATATACTCAACCTTCATTTTATCCAACTCCTTACTAATAAAGATCTTTACGTCAAGCGGAAATTCGTCGTCAAGCCATGCACCAAGAATCGATGTCGCTAAAGCTCTCTTAATAATTTTATCGTACAAAAAAGGCGACAACTCCTTTCCAAATTCCCTTTCAACATCCCTCAAAAGGAGTAGAAGCTTCCACACAATCAAGGGAATCATGGATCGGGTCATTCCAAGATCGTCTCTAAGTCTTTCCAATTTGATCGAGTTATCAATACTTGGCTCTAGCTTATCAATCTCTCGTGCAACAACAGGATTCCTCAAGCCCGGTATCCCGCCATCAGACACGCCAGCACTAGCCCTCCTCTCTCTTCTCCGGGCAAGACTCATGTAATTCACCTGTAATAGCTTAAGAAATCATGTATTTAAAAACCTGACACTCATAGAAAACACAGCTGTGAGGGATGGGTGATTATCATGCTTCACGGTGTTTTATGCCTTGTTTCACCGTCATGCGTGATAATGCGGGGAAAAAGACCCCTTTTTCCCATGCGAGGAGCAAAAAGGGTCTTATAGTAGAAATAGTGCAACTAGGCGATGCCAACCCACATATATACATTAGTATAATATAATAAAAATGTAAGTACTAGCCTGCCTGCCTCCTCGCGACCTCCACTCCCACAGCTGTGACTAGTGCCACTAGGGCTACTGAGACCGCTGAGAGGTCTCTCGTGAAGACGCCTATTCCGAGGAGGACTAGTCCGAAGGACATTGCAGCCACCATTATGCCCCTCGGGACGGAGCCCGTTATCCTGGTGGCAATGATCGCCACTGCGACCGATGCACCGTAGAGCACAATGAACGCTGGGGAGTCCCATGTGCCCGGGAAGACGGGTGGCTGTGGACTTGGCAGAGCAGGCACGTTTATCCCTGGAACAGGGATGGGCATGTACTCCCTTGGCTCCGAGACAGGCGACACCTGGACAAGGCTCACAGTTCTACTTGATGGATCAGCTATCACCAGGAGCGATATGCCCCTCGGGAAGTCCAATGGGTACTCGTCCCTCGCGATCAATATGTTGCTCACAGACGCACCCGCAACACTATAGCTCAGCGTGAACCCCTTGAAGCCAACCAGGGTCAGCGTGCTCCCCGAGCCAGGTGCCGTGTAGACATTGCCCGCGGAGTACACGATCCTGACTGGAGAAGTAAGAGTCACATACTTCACTAGACCACCAGCCGGGATTGGACCAGTCACGGCAACCCTCAAGGCACCAGTCGCCAAGTACCTGAGGATCTCCGATGACACACCACCATACTTGTCAACGACACCGGTCAAGTCCCCGGGGATAGATAGGTACGGGTACAGCCGGGACGGGCACGAAGACACGTTGACATCGCTGAACACCCTCCTGAGCGTGGAGTAATACGTGTACTTGCCAAGCATGTAGACAATCATCGCGTTGACCCCGGCAACCCCGTTACTACACTCCCAGCTAACAGCAACATCCAGAGGGTACGAGAGCCCCGAGATCCCGCTCGCATAGAACACTGAGCCATTATAGTAGATGAACGGCACCACCGAGCTACCGTTCACCAAGACCCCGACCCTCAGCACCGACTGCTCCAGCGTAGAGTTATCCGCGAAGCCAACCTCGTAGACGGCACCAACAGGAGCAGCACCAGGCAGGGTCGAAGCCGAGACAGGCGTAGAATAGTATACCTCCACAGTGCTCGCCAAGCCGTAGAGCACAACCACGCCGTTCGTGTAGTTGAAGCTTACTGGGGCACCGTTCACCTTAACCAAAACCGGGAACAGAGTGGTGTTCACATAGACAGAAGCGTTGCCCTTCAGCTCGCAGGCTAGCCTAAAGTACCCTGGTAGCTCGGTGAGGTTGTAGAAGTAGGCGTTGATGGTGCCAGTTAGAGAGATCCTCTTGTCGCCACTAACCCATTTAACCACCAGCTTGTCGGGCTTGGCGGGGTTGCTGAAGACGAGGTAGTTGTCTGTGGCGTTCACGAAGAACACGGTTCCATTAGTAAACCTGTTGAAACCCAGCGTGGCATAGCCGTTGCTCACCGAGCCACAGACAACCGTACCGGTGTCGTTGATGCACGCTGTGCCGGAGGGGACTAAGGCACCATCATAGCCGTACACCAGCTTCAAAGTAATAGTGTTGCCCGCTAGATCACTAGTATAGTAGGTCGCATTAACCGAGTCGTATATCACTCTAAATATGACCGAGTCCACGAAGCGGACTCCAAGCGTTGACTCTGCGTAGGAGACCACGCTGTGCCCCACAGCTGTTATTCTGCCGGGAGGCTGTATGGTGGCGACCCATGCAGAGCCATTCCACGAGGCGTCTAAGCCAGCCAACTGCACCTTAACTGCATTAGAGGAGTCTAGGACTAGTCCATCGTAGGCGTGCTTCAAGGTGACCGAGACGTTGACCGGCAACGTGTAGTCAACCCTCGTGTTGTTGGCTAGGGCAGTATTGTTCACCGTGAACACATAGGAGTCCAATACAAGCTTGTCGAATATCACAATTGTGGTGGTGTTCCCAGAGAACCTTGTGAGACCGTACAGGGGGTCGCTCACCCCTGTGATAGAGTACCCGTAGGCTCCAACACTAGTCTTCGTCGACGTGTCGTTGAGGGTGAACGAGCCGTTGAAAGACGAGTTGTCGAAAGCGTACACAGCAGTGATGTTGAAGGATGGCGCATCGCCAACCGTGAATCTAGGCTTGCTCGGCGTAAAGAAGTTCACGATGACCTGATCCCAAGTAAGCACTACTGTGGCGTTAGAGGTAAGCCATGAGCCCACATCATATGACTGGATTGTTATTGTTGCTTGACTCGGAACACCCAAACCCACGGAAGGTATGGTTGCTGTAGCAGTACCTAACGTGTAGTTGACAAAGAGCGTTAACGGTGTTGATGGCAATGCAACACTATATGACGCGTCTGGGGGTCTCACCTGTATCCCGTAGGCTGGTCTCAACGGCTTCACAGCTGTGCCATTCGGCAACGTGACGCCAAGCAAGAGCCTCAACCCACCATAACTCTGCCAGTACTTTACGGTGACATTGTACCAGCCCGCTGTAAGGGAGATCGTGGCTGACCTAGTTCCAGCTCCGCTCCACCCGTCGATCACTAGTGTGCCGTTTATGTAGAGCCTAGCACCCTTATCTGACACTAGCTCGAAGGTGTAGTCACCGCTCAGCGGGAGGTAGACTAGGGACTGGTAGACCAGCGCGAAGTACGTGCTGGGTGCACCAACCGCCTTAGCCCAGTATGGTGCATCGAAAGGAGATACGCCAGCGTAGACGTAGGACGTGTCATAACCCGAAGACACATAGAATAACCCGCTCGCGAAGAAGCTGTGAGTGGATAAGGGGTACGCTGTACCCTTGTAAGTGTAGTATGATGGATCAGGCGGCTCAGCACTAGTCGTGGCACCAGAGTACACGTCTACACGCCACCAGACATCTGCGGGAGTGTAGACTCCGAGCTGTGTCAACACAGCTGTGACGTTCACGTTTAGTACGGGTGAAGTGGAGCCATCCGAGTACGACACGGTGTAGCTGGCTGATACACCAGTTGACAGGTCAGCCCTTGTTCTCGAAAACGACGCGGTTAAAACCAGGTAGTCAATTCTAAAGGAGACTATGTTGCTCCAATCGCTCCACGTTCCATCTGGGAATTGAACCCTTGCCCGCAGGTACCACGTGTTGTTGGTTGAAGGCAATGCCAGGTCGTAGTAGTTGCCCGAGACGCTTATGGTGTCCTCGTACTGTATAGTTGTGAATGAGGGGTCTGTCGAGAGCTGGTAGTTGACAGCCACGGCGTTAGTGGCGTTCCACATGATCCTCAGCGTGTCGCCTGGGGAGTACCTGGCGATGTACGTGTACCTGGTTGAGCCGTTGTTCTGGTTCACGGTCTTGTCTATGTACGTGTAGACCTTCACCGTGTAGTTTCCAGCTGGTAGGTTAACAGCGTAGTCCTCTACCAAGCCTATGGCGTTCGTCGTGCCCGCTATGATGAACGACGCTACTAGGTTGCCACTAGCATCGTAGAACTCCACACGGGTGTTCACCGGGAAGAACCTGAAGTGGACTAATCCATCACTGTTATGACCCTTAACCAGGTAGAGCCACCACTTCGTGTCAGGGACTCTCGACACGTTGTTGTAGCCCACGCCGTGTTTGCCGAGACCCGACAAATCGACATAATGAGTGCCATTGTAGAACGTGGGGTCGAGGAACACTACTAGACTGGAGGCATTGATGATGTTGCTCGTGTAGATGTTTGAGATTTCAGAATCTAAGAGAACACGAGAATAAATCAATATGTTTTCTTGCATCATCTTCATGCTCTCACCACCATTAACGTTAGCACCTAGGACAAACCGCTTGTACCTCTCTGGATACGTGGCTGTGTCAGGGTTCCACTCAAGTATCGTCTTCTCTGTTGATGGAATGGTGA
>Ga0080004_1174225_pt1 | contig 10268 bp, 8 predicted proteins | sample WasSprMetagenome_FD_69207 | JGI IMG/M metagenome (GOLD analysis project Ga0080004, IMG submission 69207) | Sulfidic aquatic microbial communities from Washburn Spring, Yellowstone National Park, USA - WS (SPADES assembly) (version 2) | ecosystem: Environmental > Aquatic > Thermal springs > Hot...
AGTCGATTCTGCCTTCCAGCCGGGTTGTGAGCATTTCCCATCGGGAGATGCCAGATCGGTCCCTTACAATGTGGCGCCTGGACAGGGCAGTGGCGATTCTGTCGTGGAGTTTGCCCACGAGGAGGTGGTAATCGGCGGGCGTGCCGACCTCTTCGAACTGGTAGCCGAATTCCTTGCCCTCTTCCACCGCTGTTACCGATATGAGGGGTGGGGTCTCGCGCACCTCGAACCGGAAGGCTCGCTTGAGTCCGGTGCAGTCTGTGAAATTGACGGTGTGCGGGGTTGCGTTCACTTGGCGCACCTCCCATGGCATCTGTGCACGACCGCTGGTAGACTCCCGGACCAGTGCGGCCGACCGTGATAACAAGGCAGGAGGGGCGGTTGTTCCTGGCGTCCGGGTTAGTGTAGTGCTTCCTCGCTGGTTTGGGGTAGTCCTTCACGAGAACGGGCTGGGGGCGGCGACCCCCCGGAGGGGGCGGTGCTGTGTCGGGTGGCCGGATCCGAACCGCGCGTGGTAGGAAGGCCAGAGGGCGGGTTGCGGTCGGTTTCCCTCGAAGCTGGTAAGTAGCTTCGGATGTGAGGTTGACACAAACACGCCCATAAGCGAGGTGTGGAAGCAGGCGAAGGTTGTCACACTGTTCTCTTGCGGTCGCCAACTGCTTCTTGTGCGACACAAGTGGCCCGCCAACGCCGGATGCGGGCCGTGCTACGACCTCATGCATAGCGTGGCGGTGTTGTATTCGTCTCTCTGCCGGGAGTGTAGCCTCCCTTGCAGCCAGGGTGGGTCGGCCCCTCGGTAGGTTCACGGGCCCAAAAACGCCCAAGAGCCAAAGATGCCGCTGCGGCCAATGGGGACCTGCTCGGACTCTGGCGGTCAGCCGTAACGGAATCCTCGTGCGTTGGCAGCCGCAGCCGGAGCGGAAGTACCGCGGGGTGAGTTCAATCGATCGGGGAATGTGTGTGGTCCGTGTTGATGCCGGGGTACCCTACCACCCTGCTGGTCGGAACCGAACGAACGATCTGGATCGCATGCTGCAGTGAGATCCGACCCTCTAGCAAGGCAAGGGGGGTTTGGACTCCACCTATGCTGCCTCCATGGGGATGTGCTGCCGGTAGAGGGTCGCGCCCACGTTCGCCAGCCCCGGTAGGGGTTGCACATCCTAGCTGGCTGTGGCTGCCTGCTGCCTGTGCGGCGCGCCTTCCGGAAACCGGCTCCGTCGGTAACGCTTCTGTGGCCAACATTCCATAACATTCCATCCGTTCCAGGCGATGAGGCTACCCAGCGTTCAGGGTGCAGTGGTCGGCCTGTGATAGGTTCTCGCTTTGGGCGAGCTTGTCGGTCGTGGGGGATTGCCGTAGCTGTGTTTGCGCCGATGGCGTGGCAACGGTGCTCATTGGTGAATGCGACTGCACGATGAGCCGGGGGTGGCCGGGTCATGCATGGGCGAGGTATGGTCGCGAGCGAAGACAGAAGGAGTTTTTCTGCCGGCGGCGAATATGTTTGACCAGTGCATGTAGCATGCAACAGTTACCCCAGGGAAGGTGTTGTTGAGTGAGCGTGCCTACGCTGCCGACCATCGAAGTCAGTAGCCGCCGGACCCAGGCCTACCGGGTCTTAAGGGAGGCGATCGTGAACGGCCAGATTCCGGTTGGAAGCAGGCTGGTGGCCAGCCAGTTGGCGGAGCAACTCGGGCTGAGTCGTACCCCCCTGAGGGAGGCAATCCAGCTTCTTGAGAAGGAGGGCTTTGTCCGTCGCCTTCCCACCGGAATTGTCGAAGTGGTGGGGCTCAGCCGGGACGAGATTGAGGAGGTCTACGCGATCCGTGCGCGGCTGGAGGGCCTGGCCGCCCGCTATGCGGCGCTCCGGGCGACCCCAGAGGAGATCGACAGGATGCAAGACGTGCTGTCCGCCATGAAGCGGGCGGCGCGGCGGGGTAAGCCCGGTGAGCTTGACCTGGAAGGCCTTGAGTTTCACGAACTCATTCAGCGCGCGAGTCGCCTCCGTTTTGCGGGCCCGCAGCTTGAAACCATGCGCGACCATATCAACCGCTACCGTGCGCGTACCATCGGTTCGCCCGGGCGCGCGGAAGCCATCCTGGAGGAGCACGCTGAGGTACTCAGGTGGATCAAGGCGAGGGACGCCGACCGGGCCGAGGAAGCGATGAGGCAGCACATCTGGAACGCGTGGGTGATCCTTTCCGAAGACATGACTTCCGCAAGCGGGACGCCGGGCGAGTGACGGAGCGTTCGGGCTACTTGGTTCCCGAGAGGGCTGTCCGCCGGAGGTGAAACGCTTGGCACTGACTTTGGCAGAGAAGATCATGTCGCAGCGCGCGGGACGGCCTGTTCGCTCCGGCGAGTTCGTGGTTCTTCCTGTCGACCTGGTGATGATGCACGACGGCACCGGGCCCCTCACCATCAGGCAGCTTGCGGCCATGGGTTTCGAGGGCCCGCGCGACCCGCAGAAGGTCGTATTGTGCATCGATCACGGGTTCCCCAGCCCCCGGAAGGAGTTATCCAATGACCACCTGCTGCTCAGGGAGTTCGCCCAGCGAACGGGGGTGAGGTTCCACGAAGGGGGATCCGGGGTCTGCCACCAGATAATTGCAGAGGACTATGCATGCCCCGGTCAGGTGATCGTGGGGGCGGATTCCCATACGTGTATGGCGGGTGCCCTGGGGGCTTTCGCCACGGGGATGGGGTCGACGGACGTGGCGGCGGCCATGGCCCTGGGGGAAATCTGGTTCCGAGTGCCCGAGAGCGTGCGGGTAGAGGTGTCGGGCAGCTTTCCCGCCTGGGTGTACCCCAAGGACCTCATCCTCTACCTGGCCGGGCAACTGGGTGCCGACGGGGCGACCTACCAGGCACTGGAGTTCGACGGCCCCGCAATCCGTGCCATGGACATGAGCGGCCGCCTGACCCTGTGCAACATGGCGGTTGAGGTGGGAGCCAAGGCGGGACTGGTGGCATCAGACGCGGTTACGCGATCCTACCTGGAGTCCAGGGGCCGCGGAGACCGCTGGTGCCCGGTGGAACCCGACGACGGGGCCACGTATGCCGCCCGCATCACGGTGGACGCGGGCAAGCTCACGCCCATGGTAGCGGGGCCGCACCGGGTGGACCGGGTGGTGCCTGTCACTGAGTTGAAAGGTACGAGGGTTCACCAGGTGTTCATCGGGTCCTGCACCAACGGGCGGGTTGAAGACCTGGCGGTGGCCGCTTCCATTTTGCGGGGAAGAAGGGTAGCGCCGGGGGTGCGGCTGTTGGTGATGCCGGCCTCCCGACGGGTGTACCTGGAAAGCATGAAGTCGGGCGTTCTCGCTGACCTGGTGGCGGCCGGTGCCACGGTCTCTCCGCCGGGCTGCGGCCCCTGCGCGGGGATTCACCTGGGCATCCTGGGCGACGGCGAGGTCTGCCTGGCCACCACCAACCGCAACTTCCAGGGGCGCATGGGGAATCCCCAGGCCCAGGTCTTCCTGGCTTCGCCGGCCACGGCGGCTGCTTCCGCCGTCGCAGGAGTCATCGCTGATCCCAGGGAGGTGATGGCGTGAGTATGGATCGGCCAGTGGAGGAGGATGCTGCGGCCGGCGAGTGGGTCCTGGAAGGCATCGCCCACAAGTTCGGTGACGACGTTTCTACGGACCACATCGCCCCGGGCCGGTACCAGCACCTGCGGTCGCAGCTGTCCGAGATGGCCAAACACGTGCTGGAGGACGCCGATCCCGAGTTTGCCTCCCGGGTGAGGCCGGGAGATTTCGTGGTGGCGGGCAGGAACTTTGGGCTCGGGTCCAGCCGGGAGCACGCCCCCACCATCATGAAGCTGGCCGGCGTGGGCGCGGTCCTGGCGCAATCTGTGGCCCGCATCTTTTTCCGTAACGCCATCAATGTGGGCCTGCCGGTGGTGATCTGCGATACCTCCCGCATTCAGGCCGGCGACCGCCTCCGCGTAGACCTGGCGCGGGGGGTGGTGGCTGACCTTACGCAGGGCTTCGAGGTAGCTGTTATGCCTTTGCCGCGCGTGATGCTGCGGGTACTGCAGGATGGGGGCCTGGTGGCCCACATCAAGCGGCACGGGCGCCTAGCGCTGTAGAAGAAGACGAGGTGAGTTCAGTGCTACCGGTCCCAGCAGGTGAATTCTGTTCATGGCAGCAGGGCAGGTTGCAGGTGCCCGACCATCCCGTGGTGGGATGTATGCCGGGGGACGGCATCGGTCCGGAGGTGTGGGAGGCCGCCCGCCTGGTGCTGGACACCGCCGTGGAGCGGGCGTATCGGGGAAAAAGGCAGATAGCCTGGTGGGAGCTGCCCATGGGAGAGGCTGCTTACCAGGCTTCCGGAGAGTACCTCCCGTTGGCCACGCTGGAGGCGTTGCGCAAGTGCAAGGTGGGAATTAAAGGTCCCTTCACCACTCCGGTGGGCGGCGGGTTCCGCAGCGTAAACGTGGCTTTGCGCCAGGCGCTGGACCTTTACGCCTGCATCCGGCCCGTGCGCTGGTTCCCGGGGTTGCCTTCTCCGCTCCGGAATCCCGAGCAAGTGGACCTGGTCATCTTCCGGGAGAACACGGAGGACGTGTACATGGGCATCGAGTGGGCCAGCGGCAGCCCGGAGGCGCGGCGTCTGATCGAGTTCCTGCGCGATGCCCTCGGGGTGACGGTCCCCGAGGATGCTGGGCTGGGCCTCAAGCCCATCAGCCCCTATGCTTCCCGCCGCCTCGTGCGGAAGGCCATCTCCTACGCCCTGGAGCGGGGACGGAAGAGCGTGACCCTGATGCACAAGGGTAACATTATGAAGTTCACCGAAGGGGCGTTTCGCGAGTGGGGATATGAGGTGGCCAAAGAATTCGGCGCGGCTGTCGTTCGGGAAGACGAGCTGGCGGGTGCGGCGGCCGACGGGCGCGTGGTGATCAAGGATCGCATAGCCGACAACATGTTCCAGCAACTCCTGACCCGTCCCGGCGAGTACGACGTGATCGCTGCTCCCAACCTGAACGGAGACTACCTGTCGGATGCCGCAGCGGCCCTCGTGGGTGGGTTGGGGGTGGCGCCCGGAGCAAACGTGTCTGACGAGTGTGCCGTCTTCGAAGCGACCCACGGATCCGCGCCCAAGTACGCGGGGAAGGGGAGGGCGAACCCGACCTCTCTTATCCTGTCCGGGGCCATGCTGCTGGAGCATCTGGGCTGGAATGAGGCTGCCGGCCTGGTGGTTCGGGCTGTCGAGGGGGTGATCAGGCGGGGGACGGTTACCCAGGATCTCGCCCGCATGCTGGGCAAGGCGGAGGCGGTCGCTACCGGAGAGTTCGCGGAGGCAGTGGCACGGGCTATCGAAGCCGGCGTGCCGGACGCATAAGGAGGGGTCAAGATGCAATACGATCTCATCATCGCCAACGGACAGGTGGTTACGCCGGAAGCCACCTTCCGCGCCGCGGTCCTGGTGAAGGAGGGCAAAGTGGCGGGTTTCGTGAGCGGAGACGCTCTTCCGCCCGCGCGGGAGACGTACGACGCTTCGGGCCTTTACGTCTTGCCGGGGTTGATCGACATCCACGTGCACTTCCGCGATCCCGGCCTCACCTACAAAGAGGACTTCGGCACCGGGTCCCTGGCGGCCGCCTACGGCGGTATCACCACCGTCGTGGATATGCCCAACGTGAATCCTCCCACCGCCACCGTGGAGGCTTTCCAGCTCAAGCTGGCCGAGGCGAGCAAAAAGTCTTACGTGGACTTCGGCATCGTCGGGGTGGTGTTCGAGGAGAACATAGGCGAAATCGAGAAGCTCGCCGATGCCGGGGTCGTCGGCTTCAAGATCTTCATGGGGGAGACGGTGGGCAAGCTACCCGCCCCCTCCGACGGCGGCATCATCGAGGCCATGAAAGTGATCGCCCGCACCGGGCTGCGGGTGGGCGTGCACGCGGAGAATAATCAGATCCTGCGTTACTACACCGAGAAATTGAAGGCGGCTGGCCGCACCGATCCTGTGGCCCACGTGGAGGGGCGGCCCAACATTGCCGAGGCGGAATGCATCGCCCGAGCCATCATGTTTGCCGAGCACGCGGGTGCCAAGCTCCACATCTATCACATGAGCTCCAGGGAAGGCGTGGACCTGGTCGCGGCTGCCAAACGGAGGGGAGTTGACGTCTCGGCCGAGACGGGCCCGCACTACCTGCTGCTGGACTACACGCACATGCACAAGGTGGGCTCCATGCTGAAGATGAACCCGCCCGTGCGGGCCAAGGAAGACCAGCAACGCCTGTGGGAAGGGCTGCTGGATGGCACCATTGAGGCAGTCGCCACCGACCACTCGCCCCATACCCTGGAGGAAAAGCTGAAGGACAACATCTGGGAGGCCATCCCCGGGTTCTGCGGCGTGGAAACCAGCGTGCCCCTCATGCTCACCGAGGTCAACAAAGGCAGGATGACCCTGAACCACTACGTGAAGGTGGCCTCGGAGGGCCCGGCGCGGCTCTTCAACATGTACCCGCAGAAGGGTTGCCTGCGCATCGGGTCCGATGCCGACTTCACCATCGTGGACATGAACCGGGAAGGCGTGATCAAGGCGGAGGCCCTCCACAGCAAGAGCAAGGTGACGCCCTTCGACGGGTTCCAGGTGAAGGGGATGCCGGTCAGCACCATCGTGCGCGGCAAGTTCGTCGTGCGCGACGGTAAGCTGGTGGGCGGGCCCTTCGGTCAACTCGTGCGTCCCGTGAGGTAGACCGGGGCGGACCGGAACGGGAGGAAGGTAAAGATGGGTGCTGCAGTGCTCGTGTGCTACGGGACCCCTTATCGGATCGGCCGGATGCACGGGGAGGGTGCTCGCGCCTCCGTCCGCCACAACGTGCTTTCTTTCTGGCGGGCGCTGGCCGCGGCAGGCTACCGCAAGGACACCGTGCTCGGTCTGGCCCGGGAACACTGCGAAGATCAGGCCCGTCTTCTGGGTGCGCGGTTCCAGGAAGAGATCGCGGGCATCGCCGACGGCGCAGGCATCCCGTTTGAGGACGTCCTCGCTTACAACCTCTACCGGGATGTGGTTGCCCCCGAAGAGTGCACGGTCCTCATGGCGGTGGGCAGCGCCAGCGCTACCGGTGACACCGTGTTCGCCAAGAACAGCGACAAGGTGGGCGGCGAGAGCCTGGTGGGTCCCAACTTTTACAAGTACAAGGAAATCAACGTGATCCTCTGGGCGGAGCGGGAAGATGGCCTCAAGATAGTAGGGGTGTGTGCGGCGGGTTCGACCGGTCTCAAGATGGGCATGAACAACCGCGGTCTGGTGGCGGGCTGCAACATCGCCCGCACGGAAGAGATGTACCAGAAGAACCTCGACCTCACCCAGATCCGTGCCATCGACCGCGCCTACCTCCTTCGCCTGGGATTGGAGCAGGAGAACGTGCTGGAGGCTACCCGGGTGGTGGCCGGTCACATCATGGAGTCCCCCATGGCCACGCCGGGGAACATCGAGTTCGCCGATGCGCGGCAGGCTTACATCATCGAAGGTTCGTACGACCGCCTGGCGGTCAAGAAAGTCGTCGACGACGTGGACTCCCGATCCAACTGCTTTGTGGTCCTGAAAGAGCTCAACAAGAAGGACGACCTCTCCAGCATCTGCAGGTACATCCGGACCCAGGAACTGCTGGCGGCCAAGAAGGGTCGGGTCACCATGCAAGACATGGTGGAGTTCTCCATGGACCACGCCAATGGCCCGGGTCCCAACTCCATTTGCCGGCATGGCACTGACTTCCATGAGGAAGTCTCCCTGTCCGCCATGGTCATGGAACTGAACGGCAAGGAGCCGGAGAAGTCGCGCTTCGGCATCTGCCTGGGGAAGCCCTGCCATGCCTGGCGCGACCCCGCAGGCCACGTGTTCGGCGACCTGACCATGCGGCGGGAGGACATCCCGGCCGGCTTCTTCGACGGCGAGGTGTTCAAGAAGTTCTACCAGGAGGAGCCGCGCTTTGCCTGATTCCCGCAGGGCTGCCGATTACCTCTCCACCGGGCTGCTGGCGCCGCCTGCCGGCGCGCGGCCGAAGCCGGGTGCGGCGCTCCGGGAGATCCTGGCCCAGCCGGGGGCCGTCGTGGTGCCGGGGGTGTTCAACGCCCTCACCGCACGGCTGGCCGAGCAGGTTGGGTTCCGGGTGGTCTACGCCACCGGCGCGGGCATCGCCAACAGTCTCCTGGGCCTGGCCGACGTGGGCCTCCTCACCATGAAGGAGATGCTGGACCAGGTCAACTACATCGTGAACGCGGTCGGGGTGCCCGTGATCGCGGACGTCGACACGGGGTACGGCAACGCGCTCAACGTGTACCGCACCGTGCGGGAGTTCGAGAAGGCGGGCGTGGCGGCGGTGCAGATCGAGGACCAGGTCATGCCCAAACGCTGCGGGCACTTCGCGGGCAAGCAGGTAGTGCCGCGCGAGGAGATGATAGGGAAGATCAAAGCGGCGCTGGACGCCCGGCAGGACGACCTGGTTATCATCGCCCGCACCGATGCCCGGGAGCCGTTGGGACTCGAGGAGGCCATCGAGAGAGCGGAGGCTTATGCGGAAGCAGGGGCGGACGTGACCTTTGTGGAGGCGCCGCGCTCGCGGGAGGAACTGGAATTGATAGGCAGGCGGCTGGCCAGGCGAGCCCCTCAGGTGGTCAACCTGATGGAAGGGGGGCTCACGCCCCTGGTGGAGCTGGCCGACCTGGAGCGGATGGGCTTCAAGATCGTGCTGTACGCCAACAGCGTGCTCCGCGCTAGCCTGAAGGCCGTGCAGGACATCCTCCTCCATCTCCGGCAACGTGGGTCCACCACCGAGGTGCTGCACCGTTTGTTCACCAAAGAGGAGCGGGACGCCCTGACGGCGCTGCCGCGGGTCCTGGAACTGGAACGGAGGTATGCAGATGCAGCGGCCAGTACGGTGCGTGATCATGCGCGGCGGGACCAGCAAGGGGGTATTCTTCCGGGCGGAGGACTTGCCGGCCGACCTTGAACGGCAGGACCAGGTGATCCTGGCTGCTTTCGGCAGTCCCGACCCTTACGGTCGGCAAATCGACGGCCTGGGTGGAGCCACTTCCACCACCAGCAAGGTGGCTATCATCAGTCCCCGGCCCGGGGAAGCAGATACCGTGGACTACACCTTCGGCCAGGTGAGCATCACTGCCCCTTTGGTCGACCGGAAAGGGAATTGCGGCAACCTTTCCGCGGCGGTGGGGCCCTATGCCATCGACGAGGGCCTGGTGGAGGTGCGGGAGCCCGTAACCACGGTGCGTATTTACAACACCAACACCCGCAAGTACATCCTGGCCCGTGTCCCGGTGGAGAACGGAAAGGCCAAGGTGGAGGGTGACTACCGCATCGCCGGGGTCCCCGGCACGGGAGCTAAGGTATCGCTTGAGTTCGAGCGGCCTGGGGGGGCGGTGACGGGGAGGCTGCTTCCCACCGGTCGGGCGCAAGAGGTGCTGGAGACGGACGCTGGCCCCGTGACCGTGTCCATCGTGGACGCGGCCAACCCGGTGGTGTTCGTACGGGCCCAAGACCTGGGGCTGAAGGGCACCGAGCTCCCGCAGGAGGTGGACTCCGATCCGGAACTCCTCGCCCGCATCGAGAGCATCCGGGCGGCTGCGGCGGTGAGGATCGGCCTGGCCAGGGATCCGGCCGACGCTACCCGGAACAGCCCGGCCGTTCCCAAAATCGCCTTCGTCTCCCCGCCTGCTGACTATGTCCTGACGTCGGGCGTCAAGATGCCCGCCGAGGACGTCGACCTGGTGGCGCGGATCATGTCCATGGGGAAACTCCACAGCGCCTACGCCATCACGGGAGCCATCTGCACGGCGGGCGCCGCCCGGCTCGAGGGCACCGTCGTCCACGAGATGGTCCCGGCCCAAAGGCGGGCTTCCACCGACGTGCGGATCGGCCACCCCAGCGGTGCTGTTGAGGTCGGCGTGCAACTGGACACCCGGGGCCCCGAGCCCGAGTACGTTTGTGCTACCGTATACCGTACGGCCAGGCGCATCATGGAAGGCTTCGTGTACGTTCCCGAGTCCCTGTTCGCCGGTGTGGCGCGGGGGTAGGGGGTGCGTGCAGTGCAGGCCAACGAGGCGGCGCGAGCCAACGAGGTGGCTGTGCAAGCTACCGAGCCGGTGCGAGCCAACGAGTTCGTTTCCTTGGCTAGGCGGCGGCGCACGGTGCGCTCCTATTCTGATCGGCCCGTCTCGCGGGAAACCGTGCTGCAAATCCTGGAGGCCGCCAGGTGGGCTCCTTCCGGGTGGAACCTGCAGCCCTGGCATTTCGTGGTGGTG
>Ga0080004_1170113_pt1 | contig 10266 bp, 12 predicted proteins | sample WasSprMetagenome_FD_69207 | JGI IMG/M metagenome (GOLD analysis project Ga0080004, IMG submission 69207) | Sulfidic aquatic microbial communities from Washburn Spring, Yellowstone National Park, USA - WS (SPADES assembly) (version 2) | ecosystem: Environmental > Aquatic > Thermal springs > Hot...
ATCTCTGGGTGGAAGAGATTGCTGCTGGGAAGCCGCAAATCAAATAGGCACACCTACTGCCGTAATACGTGGCATTAAAGTGCAACCGGGTCGAGTCACCAGCTTGATCATTTTGGACAAACCTATAGTGCTGTTACCTGGCCACGTTCAATCCACTCTGGTGGGATTCTGTCTTCTCCTTCTACCGCTAATGAGATACATGGCAGGCTTCGATTCGCCCTTCTCATTTGTAACGTTAAACGCAAGATTATCTCACAAACTGTCACTTAAAGAGTTTGCATCCTTCAAAAGAGTGAGGTTCGTTAAAGTAACCAAGGTGAACGGCGAATATTTAGCCGAACCTATTTTGGGAGACTCTTCTATTACAAGCGTGGTTGTTAAAGCTAACGGCTTTATAATCATACCCGAAGGTAAGGAAATAGTCGAAGAAGGTGAAAAAGTAAATGTACAACTAGTTAACGGGTTGTTTCCCCAACTTTAAACGTTTAAAACGAATCTTAGAAGTCCAGCTACCACGGCTAATCAAAAATTCTAAAACCATTAAAGAAACCTCTAGTTAGCTAGTTCCGCCCTCTTAGTATTTATAAAAAATAGTTAAAAGTAACGATAAATCTGCATATTAAGTTGTTATTTCTAATCGTGTTTTTAAAAAATAAATAGTAGGCTGAGGGAAGGGCATGTGATGAGTAAGCGCTTTAGAGTGTTGAGTAATAAGGGGAGGGGTTAAGATGAAAATTCTTTTGATCCCAAAAAAGGATATTGAAGGGATTCTCTCCATGAGAGAAGTTATGAACGCTGTTGAAAGTGCCTTTAGATATAAGGCGCTTGGGAAGGTTCAGATGCCACCAAAGCTTTACGTGATGTTTCCGAAGGGAGATTTTAGGACTATGCCCTGTTACATCCCTGAGCTTGGATTTGGTGGGGTTAAGATTGTTAATGTCCATCCAGAGAATCCAGAGAAATATGGGCTACCTACCATAATGGCGCTGATGATCCTTATAGAGCCGGAAACTGGTAAGCCGTTAGCCATCATGGATGGTACGTGGATCACTAATATTAGAACTGGTGCCGCTGGAGGGGTGGCTGCAAAGTATCTTGCGAGAAAGGATTCAAAGGTTATCGGAATGGTTGGTGCTGGGACTCAGGCGAGGACTCAACTCTTAGCTTTAAATGAGGTTTTCGATATCGATGAGGTTAAAGTCTACTCAAAACCAATGAAAACTTGTGAAAAATTTAAAAGAGATATGGCGCATCTTGGTCTGAATATTTTGATTAAGGAGAGAGCTGAAGACGCTGTTAGAGGCTGCGATATCTTAGTTACGACAACGCCTGTAACTCAACCTATCGTTAAAAATGAGTGGGTTGATGAAGGTATGCATATCAACGCCATAGGGGCAGACGCCCCCCTTAAAGAAGAGCTAGACCCACAGATTCTAAAGAGAGCGAAGATCGTAGTTGATGACATTGAGCAAGCTTGTCACTCAGGCGAAATTAACGTCCCTATTTCAAAAGGAATAATCACCAAAGCAGATATTTATGCTGAGCTAGGTGAAATTATAGCGGGGAAAAAGGTAGGAAGGGTTAATGATGGCGAAATAACAATCTTTGACTCTACGGGTTTAGCGATTCAAGATCTAGCTACAGCCATACTAGTCTATAAGAGAGCTAGGGAACGAGGGTTAGGCTCTGAGGTTGAGTTGCTTTAGCTAACGTGGCCGCCCTTCAGAGATAGCTGTGAACCTTAGAGTACTGGCTTTCTGTGGTTTGACGAAATTTAATCTCAAGCGGTGTTGGATAGAGTCATTTCCATTGCTGTAGATCCTCCTAATGTTTTTACATAAACTTAAATTGTCAGATTCGATAATCCTATGGGGAGTGTGTTGCTTTTAGAGTGGTTTGTAGTACCGCCTCTTGAAAATAACACCTATCTTCTTGTTGATGAAAGTAGCCGCAAGGCAGCTATTATAGACCCAGCCTTAGGTTCGGATGTGCTCTTAAGTAAGGCGCAAGAGCTAGGTGCACAGATAATCTACATCTTGAATACGCATGGCCACCCCGACCACATCTGCGATAATGGAAGAATTAAGGAAGCGAGCGGTGCCAAGCTCTGTATCCACGAATTAGATGCATATCGTCTACTACAACCCCTCTCTAAAGACTCCCTACTACTACCCACAGTAGACGTGTTATTTAAAGGGGGTGAAATTCTTCAGATAGGTTCGCTGAAGGTTGAGGTGATCCACACACCGGGGCATACGGAAGGTAGCTGCTGCTTCTACTTAGCAGAAGAAGGTGTAATATTCACAGGCGATACGCTATTCGCAGGTAGCATAGGAAGGGTGGATCTACCTGGAGCAGACCCGGCTGCTATGCTTCGAAGCCTAAAACGGCTCTTCACGCTACCGAAAAATGTAAAGGTTTACCCAGGCCACGGCTCACTAACTACCATAGAGGATGAGTGTTGGATGATCGAATCTAGCTATATTGAGAAGCTGCTGAGCTAGCCTCTGAAGCTTTGGATGGGCGCTGGTATCTGTCCCCCTCTTCTAACGAATCTATCTGGCTTAAATCGGTTGACCTCCATCACCACGGTGCTGCCGAGCAAGCCTCCGAACTCAACGAACTCACCAGCCTTAGCGTTTGGGACAGGGATTATCCTAACACCGCCCGGTTTGTCATTAGCTACGCAGAGAGCTGCCTCATCCAATATGATGCCAGCCAAGGTTTCGGCTGGTGTGTCTCCTGGTACGGCGATCATATCTAAACCGGCTGAGCAGACAGCGGTCATCGCCTCAAGCTTCTCTAGGCTAAGCGCACCAGCTTTGACCGCCTCAACCATACCAGCGTCCTCACTAACAGGGATGAAGGCTCCGCTTAAACCTCCTACGAAGGTCGTAGCCATGCTTCCGCCTTTCTTCACAGCATCGGTAAGTAGCATTAGTGCTGCTGTTGTGCCCGGTGCGCCGCATCGCTCCAGACCCATGGCTTCGAGTATGTTGGCTATGCTCTCGCCTTGCTTAGGTGTTGGGGCTAGGGATAGGTCTACGGTGCTGAACTGAACACCCATCAGCTTCGCCACCTCCCTACCCAATAGCTCACCTACTCTAGTGACCTTAAACGCAGTCCTTTTTACGAGATCGGCCAGCTGTCTAAGGTCTAGGCCTTGATTCTTCTCCACGATAGCCTTTATGACCGCTGGTCCGCTGATGCCGACATTAACCGATACTTCTGGCTCACCTAAACCGTGGTAGGCTCCGGGCATAAAGGGGTTGTCTTCAGGTGCGTTTGCGAATGTAACTAGCTTGGCGCATCCGACACCCTTATGGTCAGCCGTTAACTCCGATGTCTTCTTTATCACCTCACCCATCTTCAGCGCGGCATCCACATTTATCCCTGTTCGTGTTGATGCGATGTTGACGCAGCTGCAGACTCTGTTTGTGCTGCTTAAGACCTCTGGTATGCTTTGTATGAGCGCTAGGTCTCCTTTAGTAAACCCTTTGTGTACTAGGGCTGAGTAACCTCCTATGTAGTCGATGCCCCCTTCTTCGGCGGCTTTATCTAAGACTGTGGCCAGCTCTAAACCTATCTTCGTGGCATCGCCTTCTTCGGCGAATGGCTCTAGTAAGATGGCTATTGGTGTTACTGCGATCCTTCTATTTACGATCTCGACACCGTAGTTTGCCTCTACCTCTTTAACAGCCTTATTCAATCTTAGGGCTGTTTCAACAACCTTTCTGTAGATGCATTCCTTTAATCTGTTCAGATCTCTATCCATACATCCTAGTAGATTTATGCCTACTGTGATCGTTCTGATGTTGAGGTGTTGCAGTGAAAGCATTTCATATGTTTCGACAATTTCTTCGGGCGTATACATCTTCACACCCTGTGCATGTAGCGGAATATGTTCTCGTGCTGAATAGTAACCTGCACACCTATCTTTGCAGCCTCAGCCCCAAGCAGTTCCTTCAGCTTCTCCAAGCTTACTCTGCTGTTACTAATATCGACCAGCATGATCATCACAAAGAGGTCTCTTACCTTGCTCGATGTTAGATCAAGGATATTCACGTTATTCTCAGCCAGAACCCTAGATATGGCAGCAACTATCCCAACCCTATCCGCTCCCAGAACCGTCACAACCGCACGCTCATCTGACATATCCGATGCAGCCTACTCTCTAACCAACCACCTCTATGGAAGATATGTCTTTTGCTAGCAGCACATACAAAATATATAGCGGTGCGACTCTATTCTATTTAGTTTGGTTAAGATAACGTATGAGCCTTATACTGAAGTGGTGATCAAAGAGTACACCTACTACTCTAAGCCGGAAGCGTTAGCAGCAACCTTAGCTCACTGCATACAGATCGGTCAGCCCGCGGTCATACTGTGGTGTGAGGGTGTAGCCTTCATACCCATCACATTACCACCAGACACAGAAACTGTGGCGAAAGAATATTTGGCTGGTAGGGTCATATGGTCTTCTGTCATCTTCACCCTCATGCCGAATTATCAGCAGACGATAAAGGTTGGTGGCATCGAGGTTCCAATAGTAGATGTGACGCCGAACGAAACCTTTAGGCAAGTAGCGCTCTGGTTAAAAGAGCGGGTAAGTAAACAACCAAATACCCAAAACTCTGAAAAGTGAAGGTTCTGCGCGGTGATCGTAACATGGCTAGGTTGAGTTCTGCAGAAGAGGTGCTGATTAAGGAGGTTGAGGGGTTAGAGTGTCTGCTAGTGGAGATGGCAAAGGAGTTTATCGCTACCCCCACGGTCAACCCACCTGGGCTAAACTATGTTGAGATGGTTGAGAAGATAGGTTATTGGTGTAGAAGGTTTGGTTTAGGTGTTGAGGTTATCGATGTGCCTAGTGATGTTGTTGCAGCCCGCTCGCCTGAGAACCAAAACCAGCCTAGGAAGATCCTCATAGCCTACTTAGGTGACAGAGATGCGAAGCCGCACATACATTTCAACGGCCACTACGATGTTGTGCCTGCGACTGGAGAGTGGAGGGTAACAGAGCCGTTCAACCCGCTGGTGAAGGATGGGAGGATCTATGGTAGAGGTGCGAGCGACATGAAAGGCCCCTTGGCATCTATGTTAGTTGCGTTAAAGGTTCTTGCTGAGCATAGAGAGGAGTTGGTCGGTGTAGTGTCTTTCTCAGCTGTGCCGGATGAGGAGAGCGGGGGCGGGGCGGGTGCAAGATATCTTGTTGAGCAGAAGGGTAGGTTTGCTGATGTATGCATAATAGGGGAGCCGAGCGGGTTGAGTAGCATCTGGGATTCCCATAAAGGTCAAGCTTGGTTCGAGGTCACGGTGAAAGGCAAGTCCGCACATGCTTCAACACCTTGGCTGGGTGTTAACGCCTTCGAAAGGGCGTGTAGGTTGGTTGTATGCCTATCTGAAGGCTATGTCAAGCAGCTGCCGTCTAAGAAGCTCGCCAAACTCGTACCATACGATGACGCTATACCAGTGGTCACTTTAGGCGGTGTAGTTAAAGGGGGCGGGAAGGTGAATATCGTACCAGATACCCTCACATTCACGGTAGATAGGCGTACTGTGCCCGGCGAGACGTTTGAAGAGGTTAGAAACGAGTTTCTCGAGGCGCTATATAGATGCGCGGACAGCCTCAGCATTCCTAGAGCGGATCTGGTGGTTAAAACGATCTTAGCTGGTGAACCCTGCGTGGTGCGTGATGAAGGTTTTAAGAGGGAGTTTGCTGAAGCCGTTGGAGACGCCTTAGGCTTAAAGCCGATATTCAAGATATGTCAAGGGGGCTTGGATATGAGGTACTTTGTCGCCGCTAACATGCCGACGTTAACATATGGTGGAGGCGACTCCTCTAAGGCGCATACCGCAGATGAGTATGTTGAGGTATCAGATCTGTTAGGTGCGGCGAAGGTGTATGCATTATACGCTTACCGAAAACTGAGTAGAGCTAGGTAGATCTGGCTCCTGTGCGACCCACGCGCTTAAACCGTATTTGGTTAGTTATGTTAACCCCGATTTTTGCTCTCTGTTATGACCGCTCTCCAGGCTTTCCTCAATAATCTTCTCCTCTTATTTAGCATCGTTTTACGCCGCTTCTGCTTCAATATAAGTCGTAAACTAAGGAGTGCGGTTGAGCACCTAAAGACAGTAATCTTTAAATGGCAAAAGGGCTAGAGTCAGCGCAATTGAAGTACCGAACTCTTCTTCTTCTCGCAGTAAGCCATCTTGTTAACGACATCTATAGTACGACGTTTATAGGTGCCGTCCTTCCTTTATTGAAAGCTTCCTTTAATCTGTCGTATGCTCAAGTCAGCTTACTTGTAGTTCTACCTACAATAGTGCAGATAATCAGTGGCCCGATTCTTGGTTATTTGGGTGACCGCTTGGCTAGGCGGTGGCTTATCGCTCTGAGCTTGGCTTTGAATGCGTTATGTATGAGTGGCATAGGCTTGGCTTGGAGCTTTGGCTTAACTCTGATATTAGCTAGTCTGGCTCGTGTAGGAGCCGCGGCTTATCATCCCTATGCATCCAAGCTAATTGTGACGTATTATGAGGAGGCTGAGAGGGCGAGGGCTATGTCGGTCTTTGGGGTTGGAGGACTTATCGGCCGCGCTGCCGCGCCACTTTTACTCGGAGTGCTTGTCTCCATATTTGCGTTACGGGGCGTTTTGTTGATGGCTTTGCCAGCTATAGTTATGGCTTTGGTCCTTCTAACACTGGTTCCTTCTATCAGCAAAGGTTTGTCTGCGCAGGTCGCTTCAACCCCCAGCACGAAGGTTGTCTCAAACTCTTCTACAAAGGGTCGACTTATGTCTTTGGGCATCACTTTGATCTTACTTTCGCTGATTGTTTTCCTCTGGTCCACTGTGGAGACTTTGTTGTCGTCTTTTATCCCAGCTTATGTTGTCTCTGAGGGGAGGTCGTTGTTGATAGCAACCTCTTTTGCTTCTCTTATGATGTTTTCGGGGCTAAGTCAGCTGATAGGGGGGATGCTTGCCGATAAGTATGGGAGGAGAGTGGTGGTAGTTGTTCCTCTGGTAGCATCAGCCTTCTTTGCTCATCTTTTCTTGCATACGGATGTTCCTGTTTCGTTAGTAGCTATCTCTCTATTCGGGATAGCCTTCTACTTACCATATGCGGTCTTTCCACTATTAGCGGCGGAGTATACGCCTAAACAGGCTGGGTTGGGGTTAGGTTTGATTTGGGGTCTTCTTGCAGGTGGCGGAGGATTGGTTGCGGGTGTGTTCGGATTAGTGGCGGATATCTACGGTCTGTTTACTATGCTTACTTTAGTGGCTTCGCTTCCGCTTATCATAGCCCTCATAGCCCTCACACTACCTAAACGCTAGAGCTGGTGGGGTTCGAGATTACCTAAGCGTGGATGAGGGGTTGCACATCTTTCACCTCACTTTTTAGCGTAAGGTTTTGTTATGTTAGCCCTATCTTCTGCTTTATCAGCGCTATATCTTTTTCGAGCTTCTCGAACCTCCTATCCATATATTGCTTAAGGTCTTCTCTCAAAGCTCTGATCTCGTCTCTGGTCGCTCTAATCTCCTCCCTAAGCTCGCTCCTTGTAGCTCTTATCTCCTCTCTAAGCTCGCTCCTCGTCGCCCTTATCTCCGCTAATGTTTCATCTTGCTTCTTCAGCATCGTCTTTATGTCTCCTTTCATCTCCTTTATGTCGTCTCTCATCTCCACTCCTACGGTGGCTATCTTTGCGAGCTGCTCTAAGCTCAGCTGCTCCCTATACTCCCTAACACCCATAACCTCGCCATCATAACCCTCGACTACCACTTCGCTCACCTCTGCTGAAGGTGGCTTCTCGCTCTTAACGATTTGGACAAATCTGTTGACACTATTTTCGTCTCCTTCGATTAAGACGATCAGATCCGCACCTACGTTAGCTGCTTCAAACCCCTTCAGATTATGTGCTCTGCTCAATAAGAAGAGCCTATAGCCAACATCTTGCACTCTTCTGCCTTTGATCGTGATCTTAGCCTTCACAGCCTTTGGTTATGGTTTAGTTGTTCTTTAAGGTTGTGGTTTGTTTGATTATGTTTTTAAGTGGCTGTGGTTTATGGTGGTTGTGTGAGGAGAGAGGAGGTAGAGCGGCTCCTTTTAAGGTCGAGGAAGTTTAAGGATGCTTCGGAGTTTCATGCGTCTAGGGGTGATTTTGATCTCGCTGTGTTTAATTTGGAGCAGTCGCTGCAGCTCTTTTTGAAGGCTAAGCTCCTTGAGCTTGGCGTCGATTTTCCTAAGGTTCATAGTCTTAGGAGGCTCTTTCGGCTGATTGGGGAGGTTTTGGGTAGGGGTGGTGATTTTTTGAGGTTTGAGGCTGAGCGTGCGCTGGAGTTTGCGAGTTTAGAAGATGCTTATGTTACTTCGAGGTATTTTCCTAGGGAGTTTAGTAGGGAGGAGGCTGAGCGGTTGAGGGGGTTTGTTGAGGAGGTTGAGCGGTTTGTTGGATGAGTTGCTGGTTAGGGAGGCTAGGAGGAGGTTATCGGTGTTTAGGGATCTATGGAAGTATCTTGTTGAGATTAAGGGGGTTGTTGTCGGCCTCGATGCTGGGGCTAGGGTGTTTTTGTTTGGTTCTGTTGCTGCTGGCGATTATACGTTTGCGAGTGATGTAGATGTTTTGATCGTGACCGACCTTAAGCCGAGTTATGTAATAGCGGTGTTGAGGAGCTGTGGATTTGAGGAGCCTTTTGAGTTCCACGTTATGAGTAGTGAGGAGTTTAGGTTGTATGCTCCTCAGATAAAGAGTCTTAAGGAGGTGTAGTGTTTTTGAGGGTGTTGCGCTGTGCCTGTGGATAAAGAAATTGTTAGGAAGAAGATCGTGAGGTTAGGTGGGCTGTAAGCGAGCTGCGGAGGCTCTCTTCTAAGGAGTTTGAGGAGTTGAGTGTGGACGAGAAGTATGCTATTCGCTACAACATCGTTGTGTTGGTTGAGTCTTTGGTTGGGCTTCGCAACCTCCTTATTCACCGATACTGGGGTGTGGAGGATAGGAGGGTGTATCAGAGCTTGAAGGCTAACTTTAAATGTGTGGAGGAGTTTTTAGATAAGTTGGAGCGCCTCTTAGGTTGAGCATAGCATACTACGAGATCTCACTTGAATCTGTTGTAGATAAGCTCAAATCTACTTTGGAGAAGCTGCCAAACCTTGTTATAGCTGTGCTCTTCGGCTCAGCCTTGAGAAGGAGGTATGTTAGGGATGTGGATGTTGCGGTCTACCTCAGCTCAGAAGAGAGTCTAAGGGAGATAATCGACCTCAGCAGCAGACTTGAGGAAGAGCTGAAGCTGCCTGTTGATGTGGTCCCGCTTCGTGAGGCTACTCCGAAACTCAGGGTTAAGATCCTGCTCGACGGTATCAGGCTTGTTGTGAGGGATAGTAACCTCTACTGGCTGCTTGCTAGTCAAGCGCTTTCAGAAGCTTCAGATATGGAGTTAAAGTATCGGTGGAGCTGCGTGAAGGAGGGTGTAGGTGATAGGGGTTAGGGAGGGGGTGGGTTTGGTTGTTGACTCTATAACGGTTTCAAGCAGAAGCGAGAATATTGGTTATGTGGCTGTGTTTTCTTAGCGTAAGTCTAACGTGATTGGCAAGTAGGGGGTTTATTGTCTTTCTATGTTAGCCCTATCTTCTGCTTTATCAGCGCTATCTCTTTTTCGAGCTTCTCGAACCTCCTATCCATATATTGCTTAAGGTCTTCTCTCAAAGCTCTGATCTCGTCTCTGGTCGCTCTAATCTCCTCCCTAAGCTCGCTTCTTGTAGCTCTTATCTCCTCTCTAAGCTCGTTCCTCGTTGCTCTTATTTCTACTAATGTTTCGTCCTGCTTCTTCAGCATCGTCTTTATGTCCCCCTTCATCTCCTTTATATCTCCCTTCATCTCTTTGATGTCTGCTTTCATCTCTTTGATGTCGCTTTTCATCTCTTTGATGTCGTCTCTCATCTCAACCCCTACGGTGGCTATCTTTACGAGCTGCTCTAAGCTCAGCTGCTCCCTATACTCCCTAACACCCATCACCTCGCCATCATAGCCCTCAACTATTACTTCGCTTACCTCTGCTAGTGGCGGCTTCTCAGATTTAACGATCTGAATAAATCTATTGACGCTGTTTTCGTCTCCCTCGGTTAAGACTATTAGGTTTTCGCCTACGTTTGCTGCTTCAAACCCCTTCAGATTATGTGCTCTGCTCAATAAGAAGAGCCTATAGCCAACATCTTGCACTCTTCTGCCTTTGATCGTGATCTTAGCCTTCACAGCCTTTGGTTATGGTTTAG
>Ga0080004_1150832_pt1 | contig 10264 bp, 8 predicted proteins | sample WasSprMetagenome_FD_69207 | JGI IMG/M metagenome (GOLD analysis project Ga0080004, IMG submission 69207) | Sulfidic aquatic microbial communities from Washburn Spring, Yellowstone National Park, USA - WS (SPADES assembly) (version 2) | ecosystem: Environmental > Aquatic > Thermal springs > Hot...
CTCAAAATAAGATCTTATTAAAGCAAACCCTTTATAAAACTTACGATGGAGGGAGGCGGATCCAGCGATTTACGTCCATTTCAAAGTGGACTGGATTGGACGCGGCGATTGGCCCGCATCGGGCGCGCATCCCCCCTCACGCCCCGGAGATGGCATCGAGGGGCTAAGCTAAGGCAATCCTCGAATAGCTCCACGGATGAGGATATGCCCAATATGATATACTGACAAGATGGGCTCTTGCTGCGAAGGCCCGGTAGTGTTATGAAATGCCGCTGATGCGAAGGGGCCGTCCAAGCGCATGCCCGAACCATTCTTGGACACAACCATATGGGCGTTGCTCTAGAGCGCTGAAGGGTGGTCCTAATATCTCAAGTCCTGGGGAGCCGCCGATGGAATGGTGAGCTAAGTTCCAGGAGAGTAAAGCATATAAATGGGTCATGAACAAAAAAGATGAGCGACATTGGTATTGAGACTTGGTATCGCGACATATGATTACTTATGGCGTTATGATATTGAACAAACCCTTGAGCATATAGCAAAACATGGATTCCAAATGATAGAATTGATGAGTACGCCTCCTCATGCTTGGCCTAGGGATCTTGATAAGAAGAAAAGGGATCACATCTCTGAGTTATTAAAGAGCTACCGTCTGCAGGTAAGCGCATTGAATCCCACATATGGGGATCTAAACCTCGCGAGTCCCAGATACACGGTCAGGAGGCTCGCTATTGAAGAGTTGAAGGAGCAAATAGAATTGGCTCGGCATCTTGGCTCAAAAATAGTTGTAGTAGTTCCCGGATCGAGACATTTGGTAGGAACTCCACCAATGGAAAAGATATGGAATTACTCTAGGAGCGGGATAGTTGAGTTAGCAAAATTCGCTGAGGATAACGGTATAATTATTGGGCTAGAATGCGCGCCCTTTCGCTTTATAGAAAGAGCCGAACAACTAAAGAGGATGATAGAGGAAGTTGGATCAGAATTCGTTAAAGCCGTTTTCGATACTTCTAACACTTGCATTGTCGAACCATTACAATCTTCAATTGATATAATAAAGGACTTCATCATACACGTGCACCTCGCGGATAGTGATTGTAAAACTTGGAGGAAATTGCCAATAGGCATGGGATCCATAGACTTCGTTGCCGTGGCTAGAGCTCTGGAAGCTATCAAATTTCAAGGCATTTCGATAATAGAGTTGTGGTATCCAGAGGCGGAGCCCGATAGCTCTGCCCTCATTAGCAAAAGGAGGCTCGAGGCAATTGGGTGGCGAGCATAATTTTAGAATGTTGTTTAAGCCTATAAGAATAGGAAAGGTGGAGATAAAGAATAGAATAGCGATGGCTCCGATGGCGATTGGAGGGCTTGGGGGATCGGATGGAACCCTTACGGCGCGCGCGATTGATTATTATTTGGAAAGGGCAAGAGGTGGTGTTGGGTTAATAATAGCCGGCGTTGCAAAGGTTGAAAACGAAATAGAGCGGATAATTATAGACGGAATGGTTCCACGCATGCTGATAACGCATAAGATCATGAGTTCGCTTGCGGAGTTAGCCGAGTTAGTTCATCATTATGGATCCAAGATATTCATTCAGCTTACGGCGGGCTACGGACGAGTCCTTCCGGGAGAATTGATCGACAGCGGCATTAAGCCCGTTTCGGCATCAGCTGTTCCTGCTCATTACAGGCCCAATGTTACGACAAGGGCGCTATCGACGGAGGAGATTAAGGAGCTTGTGAGAAGTTTCGGTCGAGCGGCCGAAATAATATCGGCGTGTGAAATTGACGGAGTGGAGTTGCATGGCCATCAAGGTTATCTCTTCGATCAATTCACGACTTCCTTATGGAATAGGAGAAACGATGAGTATGGGGGAAGCATTGAGAATAGGCTCAGATTTCCGATAGAAGTCATAGAAACAATTAAGGAAAGGATCGGAAGGGACTTCCCAGTAGTCTATAGGTATGGTCTGAAGCACTATCTAAGAGATGCCCAAACAGGCACGCTCGAGCGCGAGAGCTATAGGGAGGCTGGCCGCGATATTGAAGAAGGGCTCGAGATGGCCAAGCACCTTGAAAAAGCGGGCATTGATGCGCTTCATGTTGATGCGGGTTGTTACGAAAGCTTATACTGGGCGCACCCGCCAACATATATGCCGCATGGTTGTTTGGTCGAAATGGCTGCTGAAGTCAAGAAAGTTGTCAAAATACCTGTGATCGCCGTGGGTAGGCTGGAGGTTCCAGAGCTTTCAGAAAAAGTTTTGAAGGAGGGGAAGGCTGATATGATTGCATTAGGAAGAGGCTTGCTAGCTGATCCATACTGGCCTAAGAAAGTGCTAGGGGGGAGGGTGGAGGATATTCGCCCATGCATCGGCTGTAATGACGGGTGCATCAGCAGGATAGCAATGGGGCGATTGAGGCCGCTCTCTTGCGCGGTGAATCCATTAACTGGAAGAGAAAGGCTTTATGAGTTGAGGCGAGCGAAAGAAAGGAAAAAAGTTCTGGTAGCTGGTGGTGGAGTAGCCGGGATGGAGGCGGCGAGGATCGCGGCGATAAGAGGCCACAAGGTGACTTTATATGAGAAAAGCGAATCCCTGGGCGGTCATTTAATAGAAGCTAGTGTACCGGAGTTTAAGAGGGATCTTAGGAAACTGCTCGATTGGTACAAGATTCAATTGTATAAAGCCAATATAAATATTCTTCTTAATACCGAAGCGACTCCGAAATTGATTGAAGAAGAAGAACCGGATGTTGTAATAGTTGCGACTGGGTCAAAACCCGTTCAATTGGAAGTAAAAGGTATGGAGAAATCTAAAGCTATAATGGCTACGGATCTACTTCGAGGAAAAAGTAAAACTGGGAATGATGTTGTAGTTATAGGAGGAGGATTGGTAGGATGTGAGACAGCATTATGGCTCGCGAATCAAGGAAAAAGTGTTACGATTATAGAGAAATTACATGATTTAATGATAGCAGGTCCACCAATCTTTCGTGCGAACAGAATGATGCTTTTAGACTTGCTTAGATTAAATAAAGTTAAATTCATAACAGGTGTAAGCGTGCATGAAATAGCAGAAGATGGAATAATTATAATGGATAAGGAATTCGTAACCCACGAGATAAAATGCGATACAATAGTACTAGCCTTAGGCCTAAAGCCGGATTTCGAGCTTTATAATGCAATAAAGGGAAAGGTTAAAGAAGTTTACGCCATAGGTGATTGTAAGGAACCTCGTAGAATACTGGAAGCCATATGGGATGGCTTTTTCGTAGCCAGCGCGATTTGATGAGGGTAAATAATAAAAAAGTTCAATGTTTTAACGAACTCATATGCCTAAATAAGCCTTCTTTACATAATCATCCTCTAAAAGCTCCTTCCCCTTTCCTGAGCGAACCACTCTGCCCACTTCGAGTATATACGCCCTCTCGGCAAGCGCTAGGGCATGTCTAACGTTCTGCTCAACCAATAAGATCGTAGTTCCATCTTCATTAATTGTTTTTATCATATCGAAAATACATATAACCATTTTAGGGGAAAGCCCAAGAGATGGTTCATCTAGCATCAAAAGCTTTGGCTCCGACATTAGACCGCGTGCTATCGCAAGCATTTGCTGCTCTCCGCCGCTTAGTGAACCCGCTAGTTGATTTTTTCTTTCCTTTAGAATCGGAAAAAGCTGGTATACTCGTTCCAGATTATCATCCTTTCTCTTTCTAGCTCTATGTGAAGATGCTCCCATTTCTAGATTTTCCAACACAGTCATTTTTGGGAATAAATGTCTACCCTCTGGGACATGAGCGATACCTAAATCAACAATCTGGTGTGGGCGGAGCTTGTCCACTCTTTTTCCGAGAAATTCAATAGTACCGGACCTGGGAGTGAGCAATCCTGATATTGTCTTGAGAAGCGTGGTCTTCCCAGCTCCATTAGAGCCAATAATGGCCACTATCTCCCCCTCACTTACGCTAAAAGAGATGTCCCGAAGGGCTTGAAGATCCCCATAATAAACGTTTATCCCACCCACATTGAGCATTACATATCACCTAAGGTCTTCTTCCGAGATAAGCTTCAATAACTTTTTCATCGTTGGCCACCACATTTGGCGGTCCCTCGGCAATTTTCTCACCATGGTGTAAAACAATAATTCGTTCCGCAACTTCCATGATGGCTTTCATCACATGCTCTATCCAAAGGACCGTAACTCCGCGCTCATCCCGAATTTTTTTTATCAATTTCATAGCAGAAATCGTTTCGGTAGGATTTAACCCAGCTAGGGCCTCATCAATCAACAAAATTTTTGGCTCAGTTGCTAAAGCCCTGGCCACCTCGAGCATTCTTCTCTCCGAGAGAGTGAGGTGCTTCGCTGGAACATCCTTCTTATCCAAAAGTCCTACGAATTCAAGCAAGCGTAAAGACTCATGGCGCGCCTCAGACAAGCTTGGAGATTTTCCTCTACCAAAGAATATGCCAGTCATGACGTTCTCGAGGGCTGTCATTGCTTGAAAAGTTCTAACTAGTTGAAAGGTTCTCCCAATGCCCAGGTGGCAGATTTTATGAGGTTTAAGCTTTGTAATATCTTGACCATAGAATTTTATTGTCCCGGATGATGGCCGATAGGCACCCGTGATAACATTAAATAAAGTAGTCTTCCCAGCCCCATTTGGCCCTATCAGACCGACTATTTCCTTTTCTTGGACTGAGAGACTCACGTCTTTTAGAGCAGCTAATCCTCCAAAATACTTCGTGACACCGATTATCTCCAACATGATTCTAGGGTGTTGTGTTTAACGCTAATTTAAGCCTTTCGATTTGAAGAGATGGATTATTGTTTATTAAAAAATAATCTATTGAGTGGTTTATTTTGAAATGGTTTTGATTTTAAATATCATCGAAAGCTTTATAAAGATTTTTAATAACTCAAAAAATGAAAAGGGGTTGAGAAAAATGCTTAGTTCGAGAGCCATTACGAAGATGCAAGCTATTGCCATAATCGCTGTAGTGATAATCGCTGCCATAGTTGGCTCGTTAGCGTATTACATTTCCGCTCCCCCACCCCCTCCGAAAAAGGAAGAGATTGTAATTGGTTGTTCCATAGGTTTGACTGGTAGATATGCCGAAACTGGAAGATTTTGTCTAAATGGCATCATGCTATGGAGCGAATGGATCAATGCGCAAGGTGGAATTTACGTTAAAGAATATGGGCGAAAACTTCCAGTTAGGATCATCTATTATGACGATAAGAGCGAGAAAGAAACAGCGGTGAAATTATATGAAAAACTATGTACGGAAGATAAAGTTGACTTCACCCTTGGTCCCTATGCAAGTGACATGGTCTTTGCAGCTTCGCCAATATCTGATAAATATAAGAGGATATGTATTTCATACATGGGGGCTTCGGAATCTATTTTCGAGCGTGGTTTAAAATATGTTATTGGTGTGCTAACGCCAGCCTCTTTATATTTTGATACAACTTTGAGGATGGCTGCAACTCTAGATCCAAAGCCGAGGACTGTAGCTATATTACATACTACTGAACTCTTCTCAATAACAGCCGCTAAAGGAGCTGAGAAAATAGCGAAGGAACTAGGCTTTGAAGTCGTTTACATGGAAGGATATGAGAAAGACGCTAAAGATTTGACTCCTCTCTTGAGCAAGGCCAAGGCATTGAAGGCCGAAATACTCCTCGGTGCTACATACTTCCCAGACTCAGTACTGATGGTCCGTCAATGTAAAGAGATCGACTACAACCCGAAAATCTATTCTCTACTCATCGGTCCCCTCCTTAAAGATTTCTATGACGTCCTTGGTAAAGATGCTGAATATGTTTTTGGCTCAAGCGAATGGGAGGTCGGCGCAGGATATAAGCCTGACTTCGGCCCAACACCAAAAGAATTCGCAGAAATGCACGTCAAGAGATACGGTTACATACCTAGCTACCATGCGGCTGCAGCATTCGCGGGTTGTTTGATTCTGCAAAAGGGTATAGAGGAAGCTGGAAGCTTGGACAATGATAAAGTAAGGGAAACTCTAGGGAAACTGAAGTTCACAACGCTCTATGGGCCATGGCAGATAGATCCGAAAACAGGCCTCCAAATAGCGCATAGGAATGTATTGACCCAGTGGCAAAAAGGGAAATTGGTCGTGGTATATCCATACGAAATAGCGGAAGCAAAGCTCCTCTACCCAACGCCTACATGGGCTGAAAGGGCTAAATAAGAGCTGGAGGTTGCAGGAAATGGAACCCTCCCCTTTTTTTGGTGTAACATGATGATTTTGGAAACACCCTTAATATTTCAGGCTATAGTGATGGGAATATTATTGGGCGGTATCTACGGGATGATTTCAATTGGCCTTACTCTTATATTTGGAGTTATGGAAGTGATCAATGTCGCCCATGGAGCATTCCTAATGCTTGGGGCCTATATGAGCTATTGGACCTTTCTATTTCTAGGAGTAAACCCCCTCATTTCTCTACCACTTTCTTTTCTACTTTCCTTCATAATTGGCGCTGGAGTTTATCTTCTATTCATTCGCCGAGTTATTGGAGCACCTCCTCTGATGTCGCTATTGCTCACTTATGGGCTATCGGTATTCATACTTAACAGCGCATTGCTAGCATGGGGGCCTACCTACAGGGGGATTCTTTGGGCTCCTCCTCCAATTGTGATTGGGGAGGTTCACGTTCCAACTGGGCGTTTGGGAGCTTGTATAGTCGCATTGGCCTCTTCGGCCTTATTGCATATCTTTCTTTATAAAACCCATATTGGTAAATCAATCCGGGCAGTTGCGCAGGATCGGCAAGCAGCAGCATTAATGGGAGTGGATGTGGATAGAATCTTCATAACGGCATTCGCTATTGGTATAGCGATAGTAGGCATGGCGGGATCCCTAATCACTGTAGGAACCGAGCCCTCCATTCAACCTTACATGGGAGAGTGGTATACATTAAGAGCTTTTACTATAGTTGTGCTCGGAGGACTCGGGAGCCCTACCGGCGCGCTAGTGGGAGGCTTTATTATCGGATTGATCGAAACTTTGATAGCATATTTCATCCATCCAGTTTTATCTCCAGCCATAAGCTTCATTATCCTAGTACTAACTTTATTGATTAGACCCTCAGGGATACTTGGGGAGGCTCAATAAGGTTGAAAATAAGCGACATTTTGAAGAATTCGAGAAACGTTGCGTCGAAAGGATTGCACTACGGGGTATATATGACGGTCCTAGCGGTACTCATTGTGCTCCCTTATACAGGATTCGTTCCTAGACTATCCCTGCTATTTTACTTATTCATGTTTATCATCGGAGCGCAAAGCTTTAACATAATGGGAGGATATACTGGATATGTATGTTTCGGCCATGTGGCCTTCATTGGAGCTGGAGCATATATTACTGCCGTCTTGATGGCTAGAATGATGATCTCACCATACCTCGCCATTGTGGCCGCGGGCATTGGGTCTATGGTCCTTGCAGTTATAATAGGTTATCCATGTCTTAGGCTTCGCGGAGCTTATTTTGCTATAGCCACATTAAGCATAAATGAAGCCATTAAGGTATTAATCCTCTATCTCCCAGAAGAATGGGTCGGCGGCTATTATGGAATAACGTTGCCTCCTATATATACCCCAGTCGAGTGTTATTATTCTATGCTAGGTTTAATGCTTGCAACGATAATTGTGACCTATAGGGTCGTTAACTCTAAGCTGGGCTTCGGGCTAGTGGCGATACGGGAAGATGAGGATGCTGCTGAGTTCGTGGGGATCGATACTACGAAATGTAAAATCTTAGCATTTATGTTAAGCGCATTCTTCGCTGGCGTAGCTGGCGGAATCGATGCCTGGTTTACAACATATATCGAACCATATGGAGCATTTGGCATTCCTAAGACGACTGAAATGATAGCCATGTGTATGTTTGGGGGCGCTGGGACGATCGCAGGTCCCATACTCGGCTCTGCAATTCTGTTTTTGGTGGGGGACTTCCTCTGGGCACGCCTTCCATATTTGCATATGATAATCTTTAGCGTGATTATACTTGTGGTAGTCCTGTTTATGCCTCAAGGGCTCATGGGATGGCTGAAGGAAAAATACTTTAAGATACTCAGGTGACATCCGGTCAAGGGCCGGAGGATTTGTGGATTGAGAGCAGATCGCTTGGAAGCCATGCATTAAAGTGCGACTCACCAAATATCTTGAATGATCTCCTCCAAACCGACCCTTCTTAGAGTAGACCTCAATGGCTTCCCAGTCTTTTCATCCCACCCCATCGCCCTATAATACTCCATGACCATTCCTCTAAGATGAGGGGCGAGGGACCTGCCCTTCGCGAGGCCGGCGGATGGAGGCTCTAGTAGTCTGGGAGAAACTTCGATATCATCGGCTGGCGTTAGGCCCCTCCTGATATTGAACGCCCTCTCCAGATTCATCAGCCTTTCTCCCACTAGGAGCGCGTCTTCGGGCGTGAAATCCCAACCAACCACAGCCGAAACAGCCTCAGATGTGTAGACGAGCGCGTTGGGGACCCCCCATGTAGCAAACCAGCAAACCCCAGTGGAATCATCCCAGTACTTTTTCATCCCAGTTTTCCTTGCGGTTTCGGGCTTATCTCTCCACTCCAGAGGATTTTGGAGTTGCGGTATTCCGAGGTCGGGCTCTGGTATATAATCAGCCCCTGGAGCTGGCCAGCCCGATCCACCACCAACTATCTGTCCAAATAATATCCCCCAACATGCCCTCCAATCATGCATATTCATCCCCGCTCCTTTTATATGGACTGCGAATTTCAAGGCCTCTTCCGAGATCATCTCCGCAGCCCTCTTCGGACCAAGCGCCAAGAGCCTTCCAAGCTTTCCCTCTCTATAGGCTGCTTTTCGCAGAAGGCTCTCGACCAAATTTGGATCCCCCCACTTTAGTTCCATGCCGTCGGTATCCTCCTTACTGAGCAAGCCTTTTTCATAGCATTCTATGCACAGCGCGATGGTACTTCCGATGGTGCTTGATTCGAACCCTAGTCTGTCACAGAGATCCGTGAGATAAAATACTGCATCGGCATTGTAAACTCCGCACAGCGATGCCGCTCCCTCCATGCCCTCTCCGCCACCGCTTAGGGATGCTTTGTATCCCTTATAGGGCCCCTCTACTATTTCAACATCGTAGCTACAGCCTATTGGACATCCAAAACAGGGCTTTGGTGTTATCTTATGTTTTGACATCCCCTTCCCGAACTCTTCTGGCGATACTTCCGTAAAGTTCTTGGCAGAGACCAAACTTCTCTTCTTCAAAAATTCATATTCAGTCCTAGCTATCCCACCTTTCTGGCGGCGCTTAGTGGGAGGGTACTCGAACATAAGGGAATGAATCCACTTCTTCGTTATCTCCTTTAACCTTTCCTCGTCTGCTATCGGAACTTCTTCAGATCCGTATACCGCTATTGCTTTCAGCTTTTTCGAACCCATCACCGCGCCCACTCCGGAGTGGCCGAATGAATGATTTTCATCATTTGCAATCCAAGCTCCAGCGCATAAATTCTCACCCGCTGGGCCTATGGCGGCGACGCTAGCCTTCGGCTCACCTACCATTTTTTTCACAATTCTCTCCGTTTCATGCGTGTCCTTGCCCCAGAGTTCGGTTGCATCACGAATCTCCGCACTCCCTTCGCTTATCCATAAGTAAACTGGCTTGTCGGCCGCCCCTTCCACAATAACCCCATCAAAGCCAGCGCCCTTGAGATTTGGGCCGAAGAAACCATGGGTGTGGGATCGCCCAGCAGTAAAGCCTGTATCGGCGTTTAATGTAGCCAATGACGTCTGGTTTCCAGCTGGCACTAGCGAAATCCCAGTTAATGGTCCCGTCATCAGGACGAGGGGGTTCTCGGGCTCTAGGGGACCAATGCCCGGAGGCAAACTGTCATATAAAATCTTCAAAGCGAGTCCCCAGCAACCGACAAATTTCCTGAGAATCTCTTCTTCAATCATTTCAGTTAATATTTCTTCCGAACTTAAGTTTACTTTAAGAATCTTTTTCATATAGCCCCCTTTTATCATGCCCTTCCCCTCTGATGAGGAATTGAAGATATTAAAATTGAGGAACTATAAAAATCTGACGGTCAATGGAAGTTCTTACCATAATATTGACGTATCCAGCCTAGCAATTTACGTCCATTTCAAAGTGGACTGGATTGGACGCGGCGATTGGCCCGCATCGGGCGCGCATCCCCCCTCACGCCCCGGAGATGGCATCGAGGGGCGAGGCCCGGGGCTACGGGGGCGGG
>Ga0080004_1128563_pt1 | contig 10260 bp, 11 predicted proteins | sample WasSprMetagenome_FD_69207 | JGI IMG/M metagenome (GOLD analysis project Ga0080004, IMG submission 69207) | Sulfidic aquatic microbial communities from Washburn Spring, Yellowstone National Park, USA - WS (SPADES assembly) (version 2) | ecosystem: Environmental > Aquatic > Thermal springs > Hot...
ACACCTCCCGTGATTGACAAGTTGATTGAAAAGGCTCTACCGATGAAAGCGGACTTCACCTATCCCACCGTGAGCAAGGAGGTATTTGAGAGGAAAGCACCTGAGATAGACAAGACATTCGTGACTTTGAGAGAGGGGAAATTCGCGGGAGGAAATGTTGTGCTTTTGAGCAGGGAATTTGTGTTAAAGAGAAGGCAAGTGATAGAAAAAGCTTACGAGGTTCGCAAGAGCCCTTTGAAGATTGCCTTTTTCCTGGGATTTGAGTTCTTCCTTCGTTTTCTCCTCCAGCAAATAGGCATTCCCGCTCTCCCCTTATATCAAGTTGAGAGACTGATGAGCAGAGCCTTGAAGGGAAATATCCGTTCTGTTCTCGTTGATTTTCCCCATCTATCAGCAGATGTAGATGATGAAAAGGACCTGAAATGGGCGATGGAAAGAATGAAATATTCACCACCAATTCTTGAATGAAGGTAGTTTATGCTAATCCTGAAAATTAATCCAAAGAGAATAGCGAGAAAAAAGATAGAGATAGCGAGCAGAATGTTAAGGGAAGGAAAACTGGTGGCTTTTCCCACTGAAACAGTCTACGGTTTAGGCGCTTCTGCTTTTAACAGGAAAGCCATTGAGAGGGTTTACGAGATTAAGGGGAGGGAAAAGCAGAAAGCCTTGACCATCCATATCGTCAATAAAGAGGATGTTAATCTCTTTGCTGAGGAGATTCCTCCGATTGCCGAGAGGCTTATCTCCCTTTTTTGGCCTGGTCCACTCACGATAATCCTCCCCAAGAGAAAAGAAGTGCCGAAGGAAATAAGTCCAACTGATAAGGTTGGCTTAAGGATGCCAAGCCATCCGATTTCCCTTTCCCTAATAGAGGGAAGTGGTCCCCTTGTTGCACCCTCGGCGAACCTCTCCGGCTATCCCAGTCCCACAAATTCAAAGATGGTTATTGAGCAACTGGGTGAGAGGATAGATTGCATCATTGATGGAGGCAAAACACCTTTAGGGATAGAGTCAACTGTTATAGATGTAACCGATAGACCCGTTATATTGAGGGAGGGGATGATAACGAAAGAAGAGATAGAGAAAGCTATTGATGGGGAGGTAGAGCTAAAGGAGACGAGGAACTCGTTTGTTTTTCCCGCAAGGGTTATAGTGATTGAAGGGGAAGAGCCCGAGGGGATAGCAAGGACGATAAAGGAGATAATCAAGGCAATGGATAAAGCAGGTGTTATCGCTACGAGGGAGGTATGTAGTTTATTGCCGGAGGGGATAAAGAAGAAGAGCTGGGGTAGCAGAGAAGATGTTATGGGAATAGCTGGGAAGTTCTTTTCTGTGTTGGATAAAATGAAAACCTGCGGTCTTCTAATTGTGGAGAATCCTCCCGCTGAGGGAATAGGCAAAGTCCTACGAAATAAACTTTTGCGTTTTGCGGAGGAAGTAGTTAAAATTTGTTGACTTTTATCTTCAAACCATTTAAACTATCATTGTATCAAATGGCTCTTAGGAGCCTGAGAGAAATTTTTGTAGAAAGGAGGCAAGATGCCTGGCGTTAAATTAGCGTCAGGCAGAGAAGCAATGCCAAAAGGTCATGTGAAGTGGTTCAATGACAAGAAAGGGTATGGCTTCATCACGATGGAGAATGGCGAAGACATCTTCGTCCATTACACAGCCATATCCGGAGAAGGCTATCGCACCCTGAAGCAGGGTGACGAAGTCGAGTTTGAAGTGGTCCACAGCAAAAAAGGGCTACAGGCTTCCAAGGTAGTAAAGATAGGCTAACTTTGGAAGGAAGGGGCGTCCGCAAGGCATATGCCTTGCGGACGCCCAAAAATAAGGGAGGTTTGATAATGCAGGTGATCATCACCGGCAGAAATTTAGAGATCACTGACGCAATAAGGAATTACATAAATAAAAAGATCGGGAAGCTGGAAAGATTTAAGCAGGAGATAATCAAAGCCGAGGTCGTGCTTGAGGTCCAAAGAAATTGGAGGAAGGTGGAGGTAACCTTAAAAGGGGATGGATTCTTGGCAAGGGGTGAGAAGAGGGCAAACGATATGTATGCCTCTATAGACGCTGTGGTTAATAAGCTTGAGAAACAGCTTAAAAGATTTAAGGAGAAGGCGCAGAGAAAAGCTAGGGGAGAACTCCCATCTCCCCCGGCTGAACCCCTTATAGTTCGTCGTAAAACAGTCTCCTTAAAACCGATGAGCGAGCAAGAAGCAGTAGAACAAATGGAGCTTTTAGGACACGATTTCTTCCTTTTTGTCAATTCCGCAGACAAGAAAACCTCCCTCGTTTATAAGAGAAAAGGAGGAGGTTACGGCTTAATCACCATAGAATAAAATTAATAATAGGAGGTGATTTTTTATGCGTTTAGGAGTGCTCACCGGCGGCGGTGACTGCCCCGGTTTAAATCCGGCTATTAGAGCGGTTGTTTATAGGGCGCTGGATTATGGGGATGAGGTGATTGGGCTTCGCGCGGGATGGGCAGGACTCCTCAACAAGGATACCGTTCCTCTCCGTTTGGAGGATGTGGAGGAGATAATCTCTCAAGGCGGGACTATCCTTCACACCTCCCGAACAAACCCCCTAAAGAAAGCAGAGGATTTGGAAAAATGCATAAGCAACTTTAAAGAGCTCTCCCTTGATGCCTTAATCGCAATCGGTGGGGATGATACGCTCAGCGTTGCCAATGCCCTTTATAAAAAGGGAATCCCAACGGTTGGTGTGCCCAAAACAATGGATAACGACCTCTCTGGCACCGATGTTACCTTCGGCTTTGATACCGCTGTAACCGTTGCTATGGAAGCGCTTGCCCGTCTAAAGGATACCGCTCGCTCCCATTTCAGAGTAATGGTCTTTGAGGTTATGGGAAGACATGCTGGCTGGGTGGCTCTTTACACCGCGGTTGGAGGGGGCGCGGACTATGTCCTCATTCCCGAGGTTCCCCTGGATATGGATGCTCTCGTTGAGCATATAAAGAAGGTGAGGGAAAGAGGGAAACCTTATGCAATCATCGTTGCCTCCGAGGGAATAGAGCTCCCCAAGGAGGAAGAGGAGGAAGTGCGAGTTGATGCGTTTGGGCACAAAATACTGAGGGAGAGACAGGTAGCGAGTTGGCTTGCCGACCAAATAGAGAAGAGAACTGGTTATGAGACCCGCTGGGTGCAAATTGGACACATCCAGAGAGGCGGTCCTCCTACCCTCTATGACAGAATCCTTGCTACAAGGCTCGGAATAAAGGCTGTTGATATGGTGCATCAGGGAGAGTTTGGAAAGATGGCTGCGATAAAAGGGCAGGAGATAACAAGTGTGAGCCTTGAAGAGGCTGTAGGAAAGACCAAAACCGTTCCAAAAGAGCTATTAGAGGAATTCAAGACCTTGTTTAAGTAGAATATGCCGGAGATAATCGCCCTGGGGGAAATCCTTATAGATTTCGTGTCCCTGCGTAAGGGTTTCCCCCTGTGGCGCGCCCCAGGATTCTTAAAAGCAGCTGGTGGAGCGCCAGCGAATGTAGCTGCTGGACTTGGTAAGCTGGGCGCCGATGTGGGTTTCATTGGAAAGGTAGGAAACGACCCATTTGGGCTTTTCCTAAAGAATACCCTCCAGGAATGCAATGTGGATACTTCCCATATCTTGATAAGCCCGCGGTATAGGACTACGCTCGCCTTTGTCTCTCTGACCGAGGAAGGAGAAAGGGATTTTGTTTTCTTCCGCCATCCGGGAGCGGATATGATGCTCTCTCCAGAGGAAATTGACGAGGAATACATAAAGACTGCGAAAATCCTCCATTTCGGTTCAATATCCCTCATTAATGAACCCTACCGTTCGGCTACTTTGCGTGCCCTTGGAATAGCGAAGGAGAACGGGCTTCTCATATCCTATGATCCAAATCTACGCCTTTCCCTCTGGGAAAATGAGGAGAAAGCAAAGGAGGGAATTAATCTGGGATTAAACTTCGCCGATATAGTTAAGCTCAGCGAGGAGGAACTTCATTTTCTCACGGGAAAGGAAATAGAGGAGGGATGCGCGGAGATATTGGGAGCTGGTAAAAAGCTGGTCGTTATAACTTTGGGAGAAAGAGGATGCTACTATTGCACCAATGAAGGGAAAGGATATGTTGAGGGATTTAAAGTTAAAGTGGTTGATACGACGGGTGCAGGAGACGGGTTTGTGGCGGGGATGCTTTTCAAAATATTGGAGTTTGGGGAAGATTTTCCCAAAAGAGGGGAGGAAATATTCCGCTTTGCCAATGCGGTGGGCGCTCTAACCTGTGAGAAGAGAGGTGCGATTAGGGGGTTGCCTACACTTAGGCAGGTAAGGAGGTTTTTGGCTAAGAGATGAGGATCGGCGTCCTAACGAGCGGAGGAGATGCCCCAGGGATGAATGCTGCTATAAGGGCTGTTGTTCGCACTGCGATTTATTACGGAGCTTCGGTGGTAGGGATAAGGAAGGGTTATCAGGGATTGATAGAGGGGTTGGTTATCCCAATGGATGCCTCCTCCGTGGGAGGAATCATAAATAGGGGAGGCACGATATTGGAGTCGGCGAGGGCAGAGGATTTCAAGAGGAAGGAAATGCAGAAAAAAGCAGTTGAGAACATAAAGAAACACGATATAGATGCCCTGATAGTTATAGGGGGAAATGGAACGCTGAAGGGAGCAATTACTCTTTATAAGGAATGGGGAATCCCCCTAAATCAGGTTGCCTCTACCATTGACAACGACCTCCCGGGGACCGATGTGACGATTGGTTTTGATACCGCGGTCAATACCGCTCTGGAGATAATAGACCGCATAAGGGATACCGCTGTCTCTTTTGAGAGGATATTCGTTGTTGAAGTAATGGGAAGGGATAGAGGATTTATCGCTTTGGAGGTAGGGATTGCCGGTGGGGCGGAGTTCATAATAATTCCCGAGGTGCCTTTTGAGTTCGGGAAGTTGATAAAGAAGATAGAGGATGGGAAGAGGAGGGGAAAGCGTTCCTGTGTGATAGTTTTGGCTGAGGGTGCTGGGAAGGCGGAGGAATTGGCGAAAAGGATAAAGGAGGAGACGGGATTGGAAACGAGGGGAAGCGTAGTTGGTTATGCGCAGAGAGGCGGTAGCCCAACGGCTAAAGACAGGATATTGGCGACGATGCTTGGAGCGAGGGCTGTTCAGCTTTGTATGGAGGAGAAGTTCGGTTATCTGGTGGGGATAAAGAGCGGTGAGGTATCAGCTACTCATTTCAGCCAATTGGAGGGAATGGAGAAAAAGATTGACTTGACACTGCTTGAGATAGCGGGCATACTTTCAATATGAAATTAGAGGAATTCAAAGAGGTAGTAAAGCAAGAGTTCGGAGCTAAATTGGAGCACGCAACGCCGGCGAATGTGCAGGAGTTCATAGCGAACTTTTACGCCGGGCTAAGCGGCAAGAGGGAAGGTAGATATGAAATAGAGGAGAGGGCTTCATCCTATGAGGAGATAGTGAAGGATTTTCTCGCTGGTGTTCTTGAGCATCCATCGGATGATGCTATTATTCTGCTTTGGCTTTTAGCTTTGGAGCTTCTTTTTGCCGTTATTGAACCGATTGAAAGGGAAAGGATAGGTAAATTTTTAAATAATTTGCAAGAAGACATTTGACAAAAAATCGTATTCACATTTATACTATGTGAAAATATAATATATTAGCAGAAAGGAGGTGAAACAATTGGCTACTGGCGGAAAGCAGGTGAGCCCGGCGGTAGCGGTGATAGTCATCATCATAGTGTTGGCTATCATCGTCGCGGTGTACTTCTGGGCTGCCGGCGCTAAGAAGCCCACCGGAGTACAGCCTCCAATGATGAAGGGACCAGGTGGGAATATGCCAGCTGGGAATATACCCGGCGGTAAGGGTCCAATGCCTGGGGGAATGCCCGGTGGCAAGGTTCCAATGCCCGGTGCACCCGGAATGAAAGTACCCGTGGCACCGCCGACCGGCGGCGCGCCAGCAAAGGCGCCAACCGGACCTTAGTAAAAAACGGGTGGGAGGATTGTTCTCCTCCCACCCGCGCCATACTACTATGAAAGGTGAGAGCTATGAGATATAGCGAGGAATTAGAAGAAAAAGTTAAAAAAGGAGAAATACCCGTGGAAGTCGTCCTCTTCCAGGGAGCGGATGGAGCAAATCTTGCCTATAAGCATGGTTTCATCTGCTCATGGAAAGACGATGGAATATGGTTCCACGAATTTGAGGTCGCCTTCTCAACCCGGAGAAAGGGAGAAGTGAAATTTAGAGACCATATCCACTTTATACCCTGGGAAAGTATAAGAGATATAAGAATCCTTGCCGGGGAAGAGGCGGTAAGCCTTGAGGAGGCGATGAAGATTATAGAGATAGCTGAGAAAGAGAAAGAAGGTATACCATAAGAATTTGAGCGGGGGTCCTAAGCCCGAGACTAAATTTTGGGACATTGCGAGCCCGATAAAATTTTAGTGGGAAAGGACCCCCGCACTTTCATCCCTTAAATTCTTGCTGTAATTAACTAACATCTCTAAAATTATAGATATGCTTGTTCCTTTAGATTGGCTTAAGGAAATATTGAATATTGAATTACCAGCTAAAGAGATTGCCCATATCCTCACTATGCTCGGCTTCGAGGTAGAGGGGATAGAGGGCAGCGAATCCCCTGTATTCAACATAAAGGTTACCTCCAATAGGGGAGATTGCCTCTCTATCATTGGGATAGCAAGGGAGCTCTCCGCCAAGCTCTCTCTTCCTCTTAACCTTCCTCGCTTCACTGTAGAGGAGGGAGATAAGAGAGCGGAGGAGCTTGCGGAAGTGGAGATTTGGGAACCAGACCTTTGCCCTCGCTACTGCGCACGCATAGTTTTAGGTGTTGAGGTAAAGGAAAGCCCTCCCTGGCTTCAAGAGAGGCTCGTTAAGTCTGGTCTCAGAGCGATAAACAATATAGTGGACGCAACAAATTACACTATGCTACTCACAGGTCAACCCATTCACGCCTTCGATTATGACCTATTGAGAAAAAGGAAAATCATCGTTCGCAGAGCTGAGGAAGGAGAAAAGATTATAACCCTGGATGGAATTGAGAGAGAGCTATCCTCGGATATGCTCGTTATCGCCGATGCAGAAAGAGCCGTCGCAATCGCGGGAGTGATGGGAGGGCAAAATACAGAGGTTACCTTGGGAACGGAGAATGTGCTCATTGAGGCAGCCCATTTCAATCCCGCATCCATTCGCAGGACATCACGTGCTCTCTCGATGTCAACAGACGCCTCCTATCGCTTTGAGAGATATGTAGACCCATACCTTCCACCCGAAGCAGCGACCTATTGCGCCTCCCTCATAAAAAGTCTCGCTGGAGGAGAAATTGCTAAGGGAATTATAGATGTCTATCCTAAAAAGATATTCCCGAAAATAATAGACTTTCCTTATAAGTTAACAAATCAGCTTCTCGGCACGAATCTCTCCAAAGAGAGAATTATCCATTATCTAAGAAATCTAAATTTGGATGTTCGGGATGAGGGAGAGAAATTGGTCGTCATCTGCCCTACCTACCGTCCCGATTTAAAGGAACCAGCCGATTTGGTTGAGGAGATAGCCCGTCTCTATGGATATGATAACATTCCCACAACCCTCCCTCTCGCAAGGGTCAGTCTCGGACACAAAATGGAGGCGCTCGCCTTTGATGACGAGCTGAAGGAAATCCTCATCCGCCTCGGGCTGTGGGAAATTACCTCCCACAGCCTCATAAGCAAAAGCGAAAGGGAGAAATTTTTCCCAGATGAGGATGTCATTGGGGTTCGCAACGCCTTGAGCGAGGAATATTCCTTCCTTCGCCCTTCAATTCTCCCTTCTTTAGCGAAAGTTGCCTCTCGTAATTTCTCTTATGGCATCACGGATATAGCGGTTTTTGAGATTGGTAAGGTCTATAAAAAGGAAGGGGAAGAGAAAGTCTTAGGAATAGCGGTTGCTGGTGGAAGGGAGAAAAGCTGGCGAACGGGCAAAGAGGGCTTGATAAACGATTTCTTCTACCTAAAGGGAGTAATTGAAAGCCTATTTGAGGCTTTAGGGATAAAAGGAAGTTTTCAGCCGGCTCAACATCCCCTCCTAAATCCCTTATGCTCCGCGAAAATAGAAATAGAGGGAAAGGAGATCGGGTTCATCGGTGAGATCGGAGAGGAATTGAGGGATTTTTATGATATTGATAAACCACTCTATCTCGGGGAGTTAAGCGTTGAGGGATTGAGGGAGGGAAGAAAGACGGAAAAGATTTTCTCCCCTCTACCTAAATTCCCTTCAGTGGAGAGGGATTTATCAATCATCGTTAAAAAAGACTTGACCGCTGAGAAAATAATAGAGATAATAAGAGAAACAAGTGGAGATTTGCTTGAGGATATCTTTCTTTTCGATGTCTATGAAGGAAAGCCGGTGCCAGAAGGTGAGAGGAGCCTTGCCTTCTCCCTCACCTTCCGTGCCACGGACAGAACGCTGTCATCCGAGGAAGTGGATTCATTGATGAATCAAATAAAGGAGGCATTAAAGGAAAGATTGGAGGCAAGAGTAAGAGAATGAGTCAGGAAGAGCGCCTGAGCAGGATATCAACGAAGGAGATAGAGGAAGCTATCTCCGAGGTGCGAGGCGTTAATGGGGTTAAGGTCGTGGCAGATGAGGAAGGCAAAATTGAGGAAATCCATGTCATCGTAGATGCCAAGCGCTCTCCAAAGCAAGTGGTTAGGGATATAGAATCGGTTCTTTTGGCGAAGTGCAATGTAGCGGTTGACCACAGGAAGATAAGCGTCGCTCAGATAGGCGAGGAACCCCGTTCCGCTCATATCCGCCTACAATTTCTCGATATCTCCCTCTCCATATCCGCCATAAAGGCGAGGGCTTTCGTGAGATTGAAGAAGGGAGACGAGATAGTAGAGGGAGAAGCCATCGGACCTGCGAGCACGAGAAACATCCCTTATCTTTTCTCCCAAGCTACATTGAAAGCGATAGAAAAATGCCTTCCCGAGGAGGTTTCCCTTTCCCTTGACGATTTGATAATAACGAATTCAAAGGGAAGGGAGACGGTTGTAGTCCTCATAGACCTTGTGACCTTGAACGGGGAGGAGCCGCTTGCCGGCGCCGCCCTGGTCAAGCAGGATGTGGGAAAGGCAACTGTTTTGGCTACATTGAACGCCATAAACAGGCGCCTTGGAATTTATTTAAGCGAAGCTTCAGCGGAGAAGGAATGAAAAAAGCCCCCTTATCCCCCGGCGAAGCGGAGCGAAGCCGAAAATCAAGCTGAGCGGGAGCGTCGTGTCTCACCCCTAAAATAGCGGAGAAGGGGTGAAGAAAAAACCAGGAGGTGATAGATATGGCGAGATTCTACAAAATCGTCGCCGCCGTCCTGGGCTTTCTCCTGCTCGGCGGAGCTCAAACCATTTTCTGGCCTCTATAGCCGGGCGGAGAAGGGGGATAGAGAAAGAAATGGAGCGAAGACTCTTAAAATTACAAATCTACGCCTGGACTCTGGGATTGACATCCCTGCCATTTCTCTTCGTTTTGTGTCGCCTATTTCCTTTCTCACCCTTTGATCCATTGTTTATCATTTTCCTTGTCACAGCAAGCATTGTTTGTGTATTCAGCGTGCCTTTACCAATGGGAGGCGCTGAAGAGGCACCCGTATTCCCACTTGTTACAGCATCCATTATCCTCTACGGTCCAGCTGCCGGTGCCTGGCTTGATTCCTTCTCCTTTTTCCTATCCATATTTTTCCATTCGAAAAGAAGGAAATCCCTTTTAAGTGGGGATTTAAAGAAATCCCTGCAAAGCCTCTCCTTCCTCTTCCTCAATATGGGAAGCTTCACATACTCAGGGGGAATCGCGGGTTTAGTTTGGGTCTACGCAAGCCATTTCTCCCCACCTTCTCAATGCCACCAACATATTCTAGCTCTTCTCCTTATGGGGTTTATTTATGTTTTTTTAAATACCCTTCACGGCGCAGTTGTAGGTTCAATTTGGGAAGGAAAACCCTTTTCACAAGTTTGGTTTGCAAATTATTCCTGGAGCCTCTTCCTTGTCTTCATAGAGGTCGCTCTGGGCGTTCTCTATGTCCTCTTGTATTATTTGGGTGGGATTCCCCTCCTCTTAATCGGATTCTCTTTCCTCGCCGTTCTGCGTCTCGGCTATCTCGTTCATTTGGAGAAAATAAGGATACTCAATCTCTTTATGGAGCTCCTCCATGAACAGCTGGCGAGACTGGATTTGCCCACGAAAAAGCACTGCGATATGG
>Ga0080004_1090645_pt1 | contig 10256 bp, 9 predicted proteins | sample WasSprMetagenome_FD_69207 | JGI IMG/M metagenome (GOLD analysis project Ga0080004, IMG submission 69207) | Sulfidic aquatic microbial communities from Washburn Spring, Yellowstone National Park, USA - WS (SPADES assembly) (version 2) | ecosystem: Environmental > Aquatic > Thermal springs > Hot...
AACGACGTACTACAAAGATATTGCAAGAATAAAGAATCAGGATTCCTCTAACTCATACTATGTAGCAATTAAAGTAAATACTCCTTTTACTGGTCCATCTGAAGCCAAACTACTAATATATTCTGGAAGCACCAATGTTGCAATTGTAGACTTACTAACTACTGGAACTACAACGTGGCTTGGACCAATTTCAGCTGGCAGTGAGTGGAGCATAGATCTTGAGATCACTATACCTGAAACAGGTTCTTCTAGCTCTCCACCCACTATTTCACAGCCAACAGCATCCATACAACTAATATACAGTCCACAGAATACTGAAACTCCGCCTTAAGCACTAAAAAATGAAAAAGTTTTCTTTTTTTTCTTTTTTGTTTTTTGTTTTAGTTTTTCTAGTTATTGAAGCAGCTGTCTTTGTTTATTATCCTGCAACTGTAAGACTAAGTCCAGTTAAACCACCCATAACATTTAAGGATCCAGGAACTTCTGGAGTCACAGTTTCTTTAGGTTCAGCAAGTACTTCCGCAACTGTAAGCGTTGCGAGCAATAAAGCGCTACATGTTTATGACTACGATACTAATGGTAGAATAGTAGTCGTGAGGTCAGTTTCTCAGAGTCTTTCATCGAGTCAAAGTTTTTCTATTGCATGGGATGCTTACATAACTAACTACAGCGATCCCTCTGGTGTTGGGGTAGTTCTTCAAGAAGTTGAGACTGAAATCAATAACCCCAACAATCTGAATTATTTCTCATTTTACTACTATGGCGGAAATACTGTCAATGCTAACGGAAGTAGCATAACGTTAGACATGAGCATTTCGCATACTTTTAAAATTGTTATAAGTTACTCTGGTAAAACAGTAACGGTAAATTTCTTTGTCGATGGTAGCAATGTGAATAGTATAGCAATAAAAAAAGTCCAAAGTATCGTAATAGATTCTGTAGAAGCTGGAAGGTACGATGTTAGAAACACCTACGACTTATACATAGATAACGTTAACATGATCAACGTTAGTGGTAAAGTTACTACTGAGGACTTTGAAGACGGAGTAGACAATTTCTTTGCTAATAGCTATAACTCTGGAGATACTGGTAAAGAAGTAGTTTACTATACGTTTCCTAAGATTTTCTTGGCTGCTTACAACAACGATTCTAACAGCTACTTAGTTAAGTTAAGCCTTACCTCTTTGCCTTCTAGTACTGTTAGTGCAAATTTCTGGATTCGTGACACTTCTACCTCAACAAGTATTAAAGTTAAGAACTCTGTTGTAATCGCTGGAGAAACTTCTGAAATTTTGTTAAGCGGAAGCTCTTCTGCATACTTGTACTTGAATATTACTGCTCCTCTCAGCACTACACTACCTCTAGAGTTTCACTTTAACTTTGTTTACAGGGTTCCAAATTCAGATGGTGTAACAGTAACTTATCCTATAGTTGTTAAGTTTGGATGATCCATGAAGTCTAAAGATATAGCTTCTTACATTGTTGTCATACTGCTTATTTCTTTTGCTTTAGTTAGCAGGGTTTTCCCTATGCCCTTTAACATCTCCATAGTTTCTGGTAGTTCAATGCTTCCTACTCTAAGAACTGGAGACATTGTTGTTGGTATTTCCACTTACTTAAGTAAGTTCAATGTCAACGATACTGTTATTTGTTGTTTTACTTTTTCGCACTGTGTAATTCATAGAGTTGTAAACTTCACGACAACTTACGTAGTTACTAAGGGCGATAACAATCCTCTTCCAGACCCTCAGGTACCTCTTAAATTTGCTAAGTATAAAGTTGTTTTTGTAGTTCCTTTTGTAGCATGGTTTCTTCCAGTTCTTTTTGCTGTTTCTTTTTATCTTTATTTGAAGAGGAAAGAGGTAAAAGCGTTTCTCATTAGTTTTGCTGAAGTTGAGTTTGTTGTATTTGCTGTTTTTCTTTTAATGGATTTAAGCTTTGTTTCTTTAGTTCCAGTAAACTATTTTGGTTTTGCTACGATAGAAAGGCCTTCTGTTGAACTTAAGGGAATTTGGCTAGTTAATAGAGGAAAAGTTCTTTCTATCAACTACAGTTTAAGTGATGTAAACTTAGCTAACGTTTCTCAGTGCGTAGCGTATATTTTTAATAGCTCGTTCTCATGCCCTGCGAACATTTCTGACTCCTCTTTGCTTGTAACAATACCAAGCGAAGTTTACCTAAAGGCTTACGAGTTTGGAGTTGAAAGAATAAATGTTTCTCTTAAAGTTATCTTGGATAAGGGCTTTCTAATTGGAAACTACAGCTACGTAGTTAACTGGAGACCTCTTGTTCTAAGCGAACATGCTCAAAACGTTACAGTTTTTAACCCAAACTATATTCCTATGCATACTTCAAATATAACTATTACTTATATGGGCTACGATCCTATTTTTAAGATTCCTGTAGTAATAGAAACTAGAGTTCTTCCTCCTATATTAGTTGAATCTATGAGCAATTTTACTATTCATGTTTCTCCCACGAAAGGTAGCAGTTATGCATATGTTGAATTCACATATAAGCTTAGGGGGCGAGATATCTTTGAAAGGCGTAAAGTTAGCTTTGGATAAGCGTTCATCAACTATAGGCCTGATTTCTGGCTTAGCTTCTTTATTCTACGGACTCTATTTACTTCTTGTGCTCTTTTTGCCAATCTATACAATAGACGGCATAATCACTGGTTACGTTTGCTTATTGCACTACGACTTAAACTACTATGGAAAGCCAATAAGGTTAGATTCTCTTTCTGCTGTATCGTTGCTTTCAATTCCATTACTCGCATACTCCTTATTTTCTATACTTGTAGGGCTGTTGTTCTTATACGACTACTTAAAGAAGAACGACGTATGCGTTAGCATTAGAAGAATTTTTGGTGGTGCACTAGCTGGAACTGTTATGTCTGGACTTCTCTATGGCTTACTAAATGTAGTTCTTCCTGTTGAAGTTGGCCAACTTAATATTAATTTAAACACTATAACGAGTGCTGGCTATGTTTACCTTGGAAGCTCAAGCGTTAGAATTTTACCTTTATCGTCTATAGTTACTTCTAACTTAGTTTTTCTAGGCTTTACTGCATTCTTCCTTTTTGTTTCAAGCTTAGCTTACGTAATTTTCGTTAAAAGTTGAAGGTATAAATATGGTTATACTTAACGAAGAAGCAAGTTAAAAGTTTTTTGCTACTAGCCTAATATGAGAGTTTCACCTAGAAAAGCAAAGGGAAGTTAAAACTACTTACAGTTCAAAAGTAAATTGTTTCATTAGCTCAAGGAATAACTTCAAGCTGTAATTCGTTACGAATTTCATTCACTTAGCCTTTAATTTCTTTGTCTAAAGTTATAAAGTATTTTTCTTTTCCTCTTTTAGCTAATTCATGCGCATAGAATATATGAAATAAGTCTAAGGTTTTTAGCGTTATTCGAGGTACTCTGTCTAAAACAAACTTGTATTGCTTAAGAATACTTACTTTACCACCTAAAAATTCTTCCTCAACTACATCATTTAATTCTTCGATAATTTTTATATTTAAGCTCAAAGCTATATAACTTCTTATTAATGAAAACGCGTAATGACATTTCTCCTCAAGGCCAGGTATCAAATCAATTCGTTTTTGCAGTTCTTTTACAAATCTAATGTTACCACTTTTTATTCTTCTACATGTTGATGTATAAAGTTCAACTAATGTAAGAGGTGAAATATAGATATAACTCTGCTGAAGATCTGTTAGTACCTGCTTGGCTTTAGCATGATTGTTTTCGCTTTCAAGCGCAAATGATAGTAATATGTTTGTGTCGCAGTAATACAACTTTAATCTCTTTCTAACCATTCTGAAGCATTAAAAGATTTTTCGGTAGCTAAGGCTAAACCCATCTTTTTTAAAGCAAGTGCATCTATTCTTCCGTGCTCTTCTGGAGTTACATCGTATTTTCCTGTCCAGTAAAGAAAAATTGGTGTACGTATTCCTTTAGCTTTTAGTGCATCTATAACTTTTATCCACAGCTCAAGAGTTCTTTTAGCATCCTCGTTAATTGTAACTAAAAATGAACCATGCCACTCATGAGGCTCAATCCTTACTATTCTCTCTTTGCCAATTACGTCTTCTAAAAGTTGTCTTATATCGTATTTTGTAAATTCCTTTATTACTGCGTTTCTTTCCACTCTAAATTTCGGATCTAGATCTATGACTCTTTCTGTAGCAAAGTCTTCTATAGTAATCAGTCGTTGTTCAACTGTGTATGTACTTTGTATGGGGGGTTCAATAAGCTTTATAGGAGGCTCTCCTATATTTAGCATTTGCTCATCGTAGAATAGAGAATACAACTTATACTCACTCATATTCTTAGCCTCCGAATGAACTAATTATTCTCTTTATAATTTCGTTAAATATTTTGTCAAAATTTTGAATAAAGCTTATTAGATTGGCTCTTGAATCTCTGTATACCAGTTCCAGTTCAAATGAGGTTTTATTAGAATTCCACGTAGTCCATATAGGTTCAATTTTCAAACTAAACCACTTGGTGCTGTTTGGTTCTCCATCCTTTAGTGTAAAGAAAACAGGTACTGTGACTAAATCAAAGTTGATAGTATCGCTTAAAGATATATCCTTTACTAGAATCTTTTTATGCGTTAACTTTGCTTTAACCTGAACTTCATAAAAAAGTATGCATTTTTGCAATTCGTTTCCCATTTCGATAAAAGTGTTCTCAATTTCACTAAATGTTGAAAGTAGCTCTGGAGCTGAAGGATTATCGACTTGAACAAGTCTTCTACCTAAATCATAACGGATAACACTTGATCCTTTAGAAGCTATAATGTTAGGTGGTGAAATGAAAGTAATGTCATACCCTCCTAACCGAGGTAAAACTTTAGCGGTAGCATAACCTTTTTCACTAAGTTTTCTTATGAAAGCTGATAAGTCAAACTGGAGCATCCACACAGAAATTAATGAGATGTTTTCTATTTGGATCAAGATTCGCCAAAACTATGTACCACTAACTTATTTATAAGTTTAACCTCGAGTAAATTTTTCTTTGTTTTTAGACATAAATCGAACTAATTAAGACTAGAATTGATTTTTAATGGTTGAAAGAGCAAGGTGTTAACTTTACGGTTTTTCTAGACTAAAAGCTTTTATGTTTAAATTAAACTTCAACAGGTAAAAAACTCTAAGGCATATGAATAACCCTTTCCTTAGCCTTGAGTTAACAGTCTCTATCTCCTAGAACAATCTTAAAAAATTACAAACACGAAAGACTTAAATAAAGATTTTTAATACAAATAATATCATGCAATCTACTGTAGATAATCTTTTCTCTGTTATAATCTTATTTTTCATAGTTTCAGTTGGACTCTTATTCCTTTATCCTCTTTTCTACGTACCAAACACAGAAGCTAAAGAGCATCAGCTTGAGGATGTAGCGGTAGCAACTTTTAACAAGATCGTTTCAACTCCAGGAATTCCTCAGGACTGGGGGGCCAACTTAAATGTAAATGCAAGTAACTTACAAGCCTTTGGTCTTGCAAAAGCAAATGCTAGTATCCCTTATACCTTAGACATAAATAAAATATTAAGGATAACAAACAGTAGTAGCTTTCCAATGCCAAGCACGGCATACATAGATTCTGAAACTATTGCGAAACTTCTAGGCTTAAGAGGAGAAAATAGGTATGAGTTTAGTATAACAATCACACCCGCTCTTAACATAAGTTACACTCCTTTAAACTCATTTAATGTTGGTTCGCGAGGAAATCCTGAATACATACCAACGGTATTTAAAGTTAAAGTAACAAATTATGCCGGAAAGCCTGCAGCAAATGCAAACGTAACAGTAACTTATGTTTTAGTCATAGTGAAGAACCAGGGACAAAACGACGTTTATAGTTATAACGTAACTGGCGTAACTGCTCTAACAGACTGGAATGGTGAAGTAACAGTAAATGCGACTACTTGGGTTTTAAGTATAATAAATAAAAATCAAAATTTAAAGCATGCAGCCTTAACAGTACTAATAACAGCTTGGTATAATGGAATAAGAAGTATAATGCCTTATGCTTATAACAATGGATCAAATTTACTCTATGCTTCTACTCTTGGAAACTATTTGTTTTTACTTTATCCTGCTGATTTGATACCAAGTGGAGCTTTCCATATAACTAATTCAACTCTTGAGTTTGTTCCGCCGATCTATATCTATCCTGATGCAATAACTAACCAAACTAATGGAAATGCTGGTCAAGTAATAAACAGAGGATCAAAAAAGTATAGGGTTTATCAACTTGATCATGCAGTAGAAGATGATGTTGCCTTATTGTTAGTTCCTGCAAAGTATACTGGAAAATATTATAACATAGCTGCGTTTAGAGTGCCATATGTAATGAGCTTTAGTACAGGAAAGCCAGGAGGAGGGATAAAGACTGTAGTACTTGAAAATTTGGTTAAGATTGGTTCATACGACTATTTGTTCAAATTGACGATGTGGAGGTCTGGCGAGTATTGAAGCTTCTAATAAACAATAGAGGTCAAGCAAAGATAATTGAAGCAACGATAGCTTCTTTGATAGTAATTGGTGCAGTAGCAGTGGGTTCTGCTATGGTGAAAGATGTAAGCATTCTAAGCCTAAAGCAAAAGGAAAGCAATGAAAAGTTAGCCTACAACATCTTAACAACTCTTATAAGAGGAAACGTTATTGAAGATATCATATTTCAACCAAATGGTAATCTTAGAAACGGTTGGGAGGAACAAATGAACGTAATAATTAGTTCTTTAGTCCCTTCAAACTTCTTCTATAATTTCTCAGTTTATAACTATACTTATAGTGTTGCTCCCGGAAAAGTGCTTAACATAACCGGAAAAGTGCAACTTAATAAAGTAAAGATAAGCAACATTGGCGGAAGTTCTTCTATTACGAATATTGTTTCTTCTGCTGATGTTATTTATACTAGCAAAAAGCTTTGGGTGATTGAGTTACATCTTGAAGTATACCAACCATAAAGGCCAAATAATTATCATAATTTCTTTATTTTTTGCGATAGCAATTCTAGCTGTTGCTGTTCTTGCTTACATGACTTTATCTAAAACTCAAACACTTTCTTACTATCCTTACAAAGAAATAGTTGAAAGCATAAATACTGACTTTTACAATGCTTTAACAAAAATTCTTGCTATAACTACTCAAATTTACAATCAAACAGCTGAAATAGATTCTCCTAGACGAAATGCTTCTCAACTATTTACTTTTTGGTACAAGGCTGCTCAAAGGACTTATTCTTCAAAAGGTTTAAACATAAGTACAAGCTTTGATAGGGTAAAGCTACAGTCAAGTAAGAACATATGGGGTGTAAGCTTACCAGAGATTTATGTTTGCAACTTAACTAAGCTTTACTGGTATGCTCCCCAAGCAATTTCAGCTATTGAAGCTTCACTGTACGTAAACTCAGCTCAATATCAGTTTTATGGTTGGAAGACGAAAGTTCTTATTTTTCTTAATGCTACAATACAGCTTCCGATTAGAAGTGATTCTAGAAGTAGTGCCGTGTCGTTTAACTTGCTAGTTTTTAGTGAAAGAGGACCAGTTAATGACTTGACGAAGTCTAATGTAGCTGTTTGGTACTTTGATCCAACGGCTACAGCTGGTGTTTTTCCATGGAAGAAAGCGAACGTAACTCTAAGCTATTTTGGAAACGGAAACTACAGCGTTACGTTTAGTCCTGATTTTTATGATAAAAGTAATTCTCAAGGTGTTAATAATTTTTGGAACTACTACTATAATTTTACTCTTGTTCAAGTTGAAGATAACAGAGGTATAATGGTAGAAGCTTATAGCTACTATGGAATAGAGTACATAATAAATGAAAACGCTATCCAATGGCAGTATCTTACGAGTAGTATGAAGAAGACTTATGGAACATATTTATTTGAGCTTCTTCCGAATGGAACATTGTACTGGTTCGAGTGGCCGTTAAATTCAGGAACAAATTCACCACCGATTCCAATTCCACCTGTAAAACAAATAAGAGTTTACGTAAGTAATAAAGCATTACACGTTTACGACTACGACGCTAATGGTAGAATAGTAGTCATGAAGCCGGTTTCTCAGGATCTTTCATCGGGTCAAAGCTTTTCTGTTGCATGGAACGCTTATGTAACTAACTATAGCAATCGTCTCTCTGGTGTTGGAGTAGTTCTTCAAAATGTTAGCGTTACAGTTACTAAAGGTAATCAACATAATTATTATAATTTCTTATTTTTGTATAGTGGTGGTAACGTTGTTTGTGCCAATGGAACTAACGTAGCGATAGATATGGGCATTCCGCACACGTATAACATTACAATAACTTACATCCGTCTACCAGGAGGTCAAAAAAATATAAACGCTTATTTTTATGTTGACAGCAAACAGGTAAACAAGTTAACTATAAGCGACAATTTCAATAGAGTTACCATAAATAGTGTTGGAGCTGGAAGCTGTGGTGTTTCAAGTACTTACGACTTGTACGTAGACGGCGTTAGCATGATCAACGTTACTGGTAAAGTTACTACTGAAGATTTTGAAGATGGAGTAGACAATTTCTTTGTTAACACCTACCAAAATGGAAAAACTGGTAAGTACGTTATGGTTATTGAATTCACAGAGGTTCCATATCAAGTTGAGCTTTGGAAGAATGACTACTCTTTTCCAACTCCGAAATTTGCGGAGTGGAGAAGAAGATTGCTAGCTGGCTCGAAAATAGCATTCTTAGTTAACTTTCCTCCTGGAGTAAAACAACAAACGGTTTGCATAACTTGGCTTTACGATACTGATGTTTACCCTCCAAGCTACAAAATAAATATGAGTGCTTCTGGTCCATTTGTAGATATTTACAACGGAATCTATACCTTAAGGCTAGTAGCGAAAATTTCCTTTAGCAATTGGATCGACTATTCTGTTAGTCTGATCGGAAACGGCTATCATACTGAGTATACTTTTTTTGGGTATGATGCCTATTACATGGGTAAAAACAATTGGTGGCTACCAGACAAAATACCTGGTGGAAACTGGACTGTCTTAGTTGGTCCAATAAGAGCGATTGCATTTAGGAATTCTACAATTGTAATGGAGTATCCTACTAAAAAGGCTTATACAGATGAACTTAGCCATTCAATGATAATCTCAATTCCTTACAACGTAACTTACTTTACTTGGTCGTTTAGAGGGAAGTGGTTGAAACCAGTTATTTTAAGCCACTCATACTTAACTTACATTGGAATGATTAGTGGCACAAGTAGTGACTATGGTACTGGCTTAAGAACAAATTGGGGTTCGTTATATCCCTCAACTGAAAGCAATGTTGTGGTTAACGGTTCTTTTTCTAACTATGACTACTTAGAAAAGAATAACATGTCTATCGATCATAGAGCAAGAGGACTTAATAACTATACTTACGGAAATTGGCTTGCTTTATACAGAGATGGCTTCGGTTCAACAATTTTTGCTTCAAACGAGCTGATTAATACACTAAAGTCATATAACAAAGACCAAGCTTGGATATGGACAACTGGTGATCATCTAAGAAGAGTTATGGAGTACGATGCAATTTATTTTACAACAAGTAGCTCTTCACTACCATCTAGAAGTTTTTATGTTAAGGCAGCAGGTATGCTATACGATGGAGGTCATGCAAGTAACTCTTATCTAGATGATAGTATGTGGAACCATTATTATGATAGATGGCATTCTGATCCAACTGTATCCGCCTACAGAAGTAGTTCAGGCGTTAACGTTCCCCTAATGTACTATAGAATGTTCACAGGTGCTAACAACCCAACTATATCCAAAGTTAAGACAATTTATACTCCAATCTTACCTTAAGCTATCTTTTATTCATTAAGTCTTCTTAGTATAAAAGGCAAGTTGAATATTTATTTTTATAGCATGTTTTTGATTAATTTTAATTGGTCAAACACTCAAAAATCTTTAGTAGAAAAGCTTAAATTTCTTACTTTAAGTGTTAAAAAAGAAATTGGAGAACGTAAGGCCTTTAGACCTATCAAGAGTAGTGAGAGACCGCAATGAAACAATTCTCTTTGCTTCACTTGAACTAAAGAATAAACCAGGAGCTTTAATGTCTGTACTAGTTCCTTTGGCAAAGCTAAATGTAAACATCATAGGAATCCATAGTGACGCTGTTACCTCAGAAGATTACTTAGAAGTTTCGCTTTTCTTAGACGTTAGAAATTCTAAGGTTAAGTCAGGAGACTTAAAGAAAGTACTAGAAGAACAAAT
>Ga0080004_1134785_pt1 | contig 10255 bp, 7 predicted proteins | sample WasSprMetagenome_FD_69207 | JGI IMG/M metagenome (GOLD analysis project Ga0080004, IMG submission 69207) | Sulfidic aquatic microbial communities from Washburn Spring, Yellowstone National Park, USA - WS (SPADES assembly) (version 2) | ecosystem: Environmental > Aquatic > Thermal springs > Hot...
ATAGCATAAATTCGAATCCGCTGATGAGAGGTTTAGGAGGTTGATGTTGTGCTGGAATCTGTTCATAAAGCTTTTCATGCTGTACTATAATCTAAGGGGGTGAGCTTAAGTTGCCACGTCCCCTTTACGCTTCTCTCATTATTTTACGTCAGGAGTCGCGACTGGAAACCAAAAACCATATAATTATTCCCGGTAAAAAGTTATTAATTTTTTACCATTCTGCTTTGTATGGTTTGTATTCTGTGTTTTGTAATAAGGCTTGTGCTAGTTTTCTTGCTTGTGTTGTGATTTGTTGTGTGAGTGGGGGTTTTGTGGTTCTTAGGTTTTCTAGTATTGTTTTCCATATTGTTTGTATTGTTTTTCTTGTTTGTTCTGTGTCTGTTTCTTTTAGTGAGAGTAGCGTTTGTGGTTCTTTTCTTGCTAGTTTTATTAATGGTCTGTCTACTGCTATTGGTCTGAATTCTTCCATTAGGTCGTAGACTAGGCTTATTCTGCCTGGTCGTTTTGCATGTAGAAATCCTATGTAGGGGTTTAGGTTTGCTATGAATGTTGCTTTCCAAACTTCTTTTGCTAGTATGGAGTATCCTATGTTTAGTGCTATGTTGAATGGATCTGGTGTTTCTTCTGGTGGTAGGTCCCATTTTTTTAATCTTTTTTGGAATCCTAATGTTTGTGGTATTAGTTTTTTAATTGCTTTCCAATATTCTTGTGCGGCTTTTGCTTCGATTTGTCCTACTTCTTTCCAATCTTTGGTTTGTGTGAGTTGTATTTCCCATTTTTTAAGTTCTTCTATTGCGTTTTCTATTGTTGGGTCGTCTTTGTTTGTTGCCTGTATTGTTTTGTAGAAGCTCTGCAGGACTATTCTTTGGTTATGTATTTTTCCTTCTATGAAGGCTTGTGCTAGTTTTGTTCTTCGGTCTTTGTGTGTTGTGTGGTATATTTGTTTTATCCATGTTCTTAGCGTGGATCCATAGGTTGCTGGTATTAGGCGTGCTATTGGTTTGTGTTTTGTTATGAATGTCAGGTCCAGTCCGTATTTTGCTGCTAGTTCTATTGCTGCGGCTGTTATGCTTACGCTTGGTACTGTTATGGTTATCGAGTCTAATTCTACTGGTGATACGTTTATGATGACTTTCCATGTGTTTCCTTCTTTTATTCTTACTTGGAATTGTCCTTCTTTTACTCCTAGTATTGCTCCGTATTGGTCTATGAGTAGGGTTTTTCTTGTGTTCATTGTGTTTCGCCTTTGCAGTAGTATAAGAATGGGCATTCTGGTGAGCATTTTTGTGGTAGTCCTGGGTCTTGATTGTATATTATTATGTTTTTTCTTTCATCTCTTAGTTCTATGAATTCTGTTCTTAGTTTTGCTGATATTGGTACTATTTCTGGTCTTGTGTATATTTTTTTGTTTTTCCAGTCTATGTGTATGTAGAGTAGTATTCCGTGATCTACTGGTATTTCATATTGGCTTTCGAATGCTAGTGCATATCCTGCTAGTGCTAGATCGAATGTTGGTTTTTGTTGTCTTGTTTTTATTTCAACTAGTATTCCTGGGTATAATAGTGCATCAATTCTTAGTGTTCTGCTAAGTCCTATGTATTCTCCATTTATTGGGAATTCTGTTGTGATTGGTATTGTTGCGCTTACTAAGCTTTCTACTTTTAAATATGGTGATCTGGATTTTACTTTATCAAGTGCGGATGAGTATGTTCTGGCTGCTTCGCTCCATAATTTTTTGAGTATCCATTCTGTATGTTCTTTGGATAATAAGGTATATTTGTTTTCTATTTCTTGCCATATATTTGTTATGTTGTCCATCATTTCTTGATACATTATTTCACCATCAAGTTCTCCATTATGAGCATATATTAGGTATTTGGCTTTTTCTATAGCTTTTCCAAAAATGTCATGGATTAATCGACCATTTTGAAGCATAGGATTATCCCTTTCTCTGATTTTTAAATTGTATCTAAGATAAACATCACGACCAGTTTCACAAAATCCGCTTGTTATATCAGAAATTCCAAGAAGAGCTTTGCGTGTAGATGCTAATACTGAACTCCCCCAATTCCATCCTCTCAATTCTTCATCAAGTTCCTCTCTAGGCATCTTTCTTATCTCTCTTGAAATTTGCACAACATCATCCCATGTAAAAAACATAAGATTACCTCACTAAAAATAAATTCTTGTACCTAAAATATAATATTAATGTCTGAACTTGGGTATCTAACAGCAAGTGATATTAAGCACTATGGTTATTGTGAGGTTATAATATATATAACACACATACTAGGAGTTCAAGAAAATCCAACAGAATACATGGAATATGGGAAAGAAATTGAAAAAGAGAAATATATTACACCAGCAATAGCAAAATACAAACCAGTAAAAATACTGAAAAAACCTCAACTGATCAGCAAAAAATACAAACTCTCTGGATCACCAGATTATATCCTGGTAACTAAACACGGTGAATATATACCATTAGAGATAAAATGGGCTGAGCCAACAAAGGAAGGAAAAGCAAAAAACGATCACATACTCCAAATGGCAGCCTATGCATTATTATTAGAACAAAGCATAAAGAAAACTATAAGAAGAGGTGCCATCTTTTACCTAAAACCAGAGGGGAAACTTATCGAAATTAATATAAGTTACGATTTAAAACTACAACTCATAAAGATCTTAAAAAGAATTAATGAAATAATAGAAGGAAAAAGAGAACCAAAACCTATATCAAGAGAGAAATGCATGTCATGCAATTATAAACTTTACTGTCCATTCAAATTAAATCAATAATTCTTCATCCTCATATTTAAGTTCAACACCAATCATAACCCTTTGAGAATAACTTGCAGGAGTCAAAGGATATATTTGTATATTAACATCATTACGACCATGAACTAATCTCCTAAGACCAGCCTCAACCTCAGCTCTCTGCGCACTAGTTAAGCTACCAGCAAAAGCACTTCTTTGAATCCTATTCAAACCCATACGCTTAAGAAATTTGGCAACCCTAAGACGCAAATCATCATCACTAATATCATAAATTACTAAAGTTATTAACTCCAACACTTATTCCTCCTTAGACGTCTTTACAACAATTTCACCATAACCAGAACTTCTATCACCACCCAAATTCACGTGTTCTGCAATTCTTAATAATCCTAAAATTTGTTGGCGAATCTTATCATTAGCATCTTTCTTAAACTTCAGTTTAACCCATCCAACAAACCCTGTAGGTGATTGCTTTTCCGACTTAGTTAAAGGAGATTTAATATCTATCCCACTCACATAAACACTTCCGGCTAACTTTTCAGGCTCTTCAAGAGAAATCGCATCCTTCCCCGTAAAGTTATAGATCATAGCAGCCATTGATATTACTAAAGCTTCAATATCAGGATATAACAACTTATACTTCTGATCACCCTTTAAAGGATTAAAATATGTTGGTGTAACAAAATAAATATCAATGCTATCACCAAGCTCATTAACATAAAATAAACTTTTTAAATCTAACACATTAAGCTCTATACCATCAATCATAAATTCCTGATTCTTTATAATTATAGGTTTAAAAATAATCTGATGCAAATCATTCAGAATCCTAGTAATATAATCATCATTCAAAATCACAACCTTAAACCAACCCTTAGCATTAGGCTCAAAAACCTGATTAGCATCCAAGGGAAAAATAGGTTGAGTAAACCTAGCAAAAGAACCCTCAGGATAAACATACCTAACCCCCTCACTCAACCTAAGACACTTAAGTGAAAACAAACTTCTTCTAAACTTGCCCACAACAATACCATCGTGCAAAATTTTAGCCAATTCCTCATCAACAGCCCTAATCATATCCAAAAACGCACCCCTAGTCTCATAACCAGGAAACCATGGCAAAACCCCACCCTTAACCGCCTTAACCTTAAATGTAAACTCAGTCACCATTCCCCATCACTATATACCTAAGAACAAAACTATTTAAATCTCATCCATATTAAATTATCACACCCACAAATCTCTAATACACATATTCTAATACAATTGAAGAACCGTATAGGGATCTAGTCGGATTAGCAAAAACTACGGATATTCCTTTCAGTTCATTTATTTCTGATACCCAAAATTTAGTTATCATAGTAAACAATTAACATATAGCTTTCAGTTCATTTGTTTCTGATACAAGTGTATAAAGTCTATAGGAATGCATATGATGAGCTGTCACTTTCAGTTCATTTGTTTCTGATACTAGAGTGGCAAACATAACAACAAACATAACTCAATGTAGCTTTCAGTTCATTTGTTTCTGATACCTAACCCTTTGCCCCCTTTTTTGTCATGATTTGTTTTTGCTTTCAGTTCATTTGTTTCTGATACAGCAATATTGCCGAGCAATGAGAAAAGCAATATGAACTTTCAGTTCATTTGTTTCTGATACTGAGTTTCTGATAAAATTAGAAAGGCCTAATGGCGATTCTTTCAGTTCATTTGTTTCTGATACGTTTCTGTCACTCCTTCTTCCCCTCCTTTTCCTTCATACCTTTCAGTTCATTTGTTTCTGATACGAGTATAAGGCAACATTACCGAGTGTTGCTAGTGCAAAACCTTTCAGTTCATTTGTTTCTGATACTTACTTAGGAGACATTAGTAATAAATGTGTAATGAATATTCTTTCAGTTCATTCGTTTCTGATACACCCAGAAATCGTCAAGGACAAAGAAAAACTTGCTCGATCTTTCAGTTCATTCGTTTCTGATACTCAGGGAACAGCTCAATTGCTGACGCAACTACTGGGTATCTTTCAGTTCATTCGTTTCTGATACCAGTAAGTGAGGTGAAGCCGTGTTTTTTGAGAATATTTCTTTCAGTTCATTCGTTTCTGATACGAAATACGCAAGGTTTGTGGTAGCAATAAGCTGGTATAGCTTTCAGTTCATTCGTTTCTGATACGTTTCATTATGAGCTTTTACTATGACCGTGCCATTATTATCTTTCAGTTCATTCGTTTCTGATACATCAAAAGCCTATCAACCCACATCTTCCTTCTCAATATAAGCTTTCAGTTCATTCGTTTCTGATACTTAAAAAACTACTATGTAAAAGGTGTGGGACAGAAATCTTTCAGTTCATTCGTTTCTGATACATATAATAAGGCGTGATGTGTTAGATGCGTGGTTGAGTAACTTTCAGTTCATTCGTTTCTGATACACACTGATAAAGAGTTAGTTGACAAAGCTGAAATGATTCTTCTTTCAGTTCATTCGTTTCTGATACCAAATACTAAATTAGTAACAGATACATCTGAACTGCTTACCTTTCAGTTCATTCGTTTCTGATACGTTGCATGGAATGATAAAAAATTAAGTGAAATGATAAGCTTTCAGTTCATTCGTTTCTGATACAATGATATTTGTTTTTTTCAACTATATTTTTTCAGCCCAAACTTTCAGTTCATTCGTTTCTGATACATTTATTACTATTATTTTACCATACTAATTATTAATCTTTCAGTTCATTCGTTTCTGATACTGGTGTATATTTATACGTTGAAAAAACATTCGAAGGTTACTTTCAGTTCATTCGTTTCTGATACGGGAATAAAAAAGAAATACGTCACTCTTATGTACTTTCTTTCAGTTCATTCGTTTCTGATACAGTATGAAAAAAAGAGGTGATATAAGTGAGTGAAGAGATCTTTCAGTTCATTCGTTTCTGATACCGCGGGTTTATATATCTGTTTATGTATTGTGTGTTTGTTCTATATAAGCTTTTCCCTGTTTTTATGCTTCTCTCATCATTTTACATCAGGAGTCTCGACTGGAAGCCAAAAATCATATAATTACTCCTGGTAAAAAGTTATTAAATATTATATTGGTATTAGGGGTTTGATGGTGAGTTGATGTTATTTTTATGAAAGTCTTAGGTAGTTTGATAAGGTGTGAGTTTTGTGTATCGGTGGATTTTGTAGAGATAGTAATGGAGTGAGGAATGTGTATATTGAAACATGAAAACCGGTGAGAAAAATGAGCGAAAAAGAAATTGTTTCATCAAGGGTTTCTGGCATAATTACCTAAAACAAACAAGTATTAAAATTAAACTTCTAAATATGAGTAAATCATGTCTAAAAGAACTTAGTGATGCGGAGCTGGTCTTTTTATCATCTCCTTAAAAGGTACTGTTGGTGTGTTATGTATAAAAGTTTTTCATAATTTTAATGATTTATGTAATTTATTCAACCATTCACCTAATTTAATGCCGTGTTTGGTTGGTTTGATCTTGGTTTTTGAAATTTGTATGAGGTTTGCTGTTTTGAGTTTAGTAAGTATATCATTAGTGGGAGGTTTAGTTGTGTTTTGATTATTTAGTATGTTTATTATGAATTCTAAAGTTTCTCTTGGGTAGGGTATTATGGGAATGTTTAATATATTGTACTCATTAGGGGGTGGGTACATTGTTTTATCGTAAATGTCTTTTTTCTTTAGGTAAAGATCAACTTTATCATTTAATGATAATGAAGTATTACCAAATATTTTAATATCGTTTCTTAATTGTTCCAATCGCATATTCCAAAGTTTTACATCTTTGGCTATTACATGATAAATACCACTAACACCAATAAGAGAACCGATCATAGTGAGAATTATCCCCATTTCTTTCCTGCCACCTGCAACATTTAAATAAACATGATAACCGCGCAATCTACTAAACGCATCAACCACATTATCCATAAACTTATACATGTTTTCTTCAGAATCCACATCATTCATACCCAACTCTAAAACATCCACAAGCATATTCCTAAACCTAGATTTCACAGCAGCACAAGCAAACCAACTATTGGATAAAACCTCCTTAGTACTCAAAATAACAAGCTTACTAACAGATAAATTATTATTATAAAAATAATCAACAAGCTCACTAACCACAGGCGGACTCGAACCCATAGTAGCTAAAATCCCAACTCTCATATAATACACAAATTAAAACACACTAAAATATTTTTAACTTATTAAATAAGGTTTTGAGCACTAATCCTTCAACCTTCAACACTCTTTTTATGAGATTCTATTCACGCTATAAAAGTCAAGTATCATTATTCCGATTTCTTTCAACACTCTTTTCTTGAGATTCTTCTTCAGTTAGTGTTTATTTCATGTATGTCTATTTTCACTTTCAACACTCTTTTCTTGAGATTCATAATGCTTTTAGGGATGTTTGCGATAGTTAAGTATGCTTTCAACACTCTTTTCTTGAGATTCCAAACACTAACAAAAGCAAATTGTTTATGATTATTGAGTATCTTTCAACACTCTTTTCTTGAGATTCCAATTGCAAGATATCCCAATTGGCGCTAACTTTGTCTTTCAATACTCTTTTCTTGAGATTCAACATTATATAGTGACTACACTTATACCGTGACACCATACTTTCAACACTCTTTTCTTGAGATTCTTTATTAAGAGAAAGGTGTAGATGCTGTGATAGAGTGGCTTTCAACACTCTTTTCTTGAGATTCTATGATTAGGAAGGAATTGAGAGTGGAATTGAGGAAATCATTACTTTCAACACTCTTTTCTTGAGATTCTATTGGGATTTCAGTCTGCCCATTAGATGGAATACTTACTTTCAACACTCTTTTCTTGAGATTCAAACGGTTCAACAGGCTATGTAGTCGCAGATTATTATAGTTTCTTTCAACACTCTTTTCTTGAGATTCTGTATGTATTCTTTACTATTATCTTATTAAACACCATCTCTTTCAACACTCTTTTCTTGAGATTCTAATGACAGCTATTGATAAGAAAAAGCATGATAGTATACTTTCAACACTCTTTTCTTGAGATTCCACAACAGCCTACAACTACAACTTCACCAATTACGATAACACTTTCAACACTCTTTTCTTGAGATTCGATGGGGAAATACTTTTTCTAACACAATTGGAAAGAGACTGCTTTCAACACTCTTTTCTTGAGATTCATAATGAAGAAATCACAATTAGCGGGAATTGTTACTAGTGCGGCTTTCAACACTCTTTTCTTGAGATTCAAACGAAATGTAATCGAACATAAAAAAAATAATTATGTTTCTTTCAACACTCTTTTCTTGAGATTCAAAAATAAACACCAAAAACCACCACTCAATTTTTAATTTTCTTTCAACACTCTTTTCTTGAGATTCACTATATCAAGTAGGTTCATTTATTTCAAGTAATGCACCTTTCAACACTCTTTTCTTGAGATTCAAATATTAGAGGCTACATATTAAATATGGTGGTAATACTTTCAACACTCTTTTCTTGAGATTCAATTATAAGCATAAAGGTATAAATAAAGATAACCTTAACTTTCAACACTCTTTTCTTGAGATTCTACATTATTAAGTTTGGAAAAATCCATAAAAGTGTTCTTTCAACACTCTTTTCTTGAGATTCAAAATTGCTTGAGATTGATAGATTCTTTTATTCTAACTTTCAACACTCTTTTCTTGAGATTCTGTATCTATTTAAATTTATAAAAGAGCATAATTTCTTTCAACACTCTTTTCTTGAGATTCTAGTAGAATATGTGTATTTTGTGGAAGGGAAATAAAAGACTTTCAACACTCTTTTCTTGAGATTCAGCGGAACGTCAGCGGTAACTGTAACTTTCACGCTACTTTCAACACTCTTTTCTTGAGATTCCTCACTCATTTTTCTACACCCCTATCACAATAATTTCACTTTCAACACTCTTTTCTTGAGATTCAATCATAATTACGGGAATTTATGCTCAAATTGTGTTGAGCTTTCAACACTCTTTTCTTGAGATTCTGAATAACCTAGCTAAGCGTGGATTCTGCATGATCTCTTTCAACACTCTTTTCTTGAGATTCATTATTTAGCATTTATTGAGGCTAGAAATCCTAACAGCTTTCAACACTCTTTTCTTGAGATTCAATAGCGATGTTTCAAACGGTTTCAAAATCGGAAATAAGCTTTCAACACTCTTTTCTTGAGATTCCAGCAGCGCCTGAAGTTCCAGGTTTGCCTGCTACGATTTTCTTTCAACACTCTTTTCTTGAGATTCATTAGTAAGATACTCAGTAACAATTTATGATAGGACTAACTTTCAACACTCTTTTCTTGAGATTCAGTAAAGATGAAGTAAAAGGAATATTAGGTAATATATTAAACTTTCAACACTCTTTTCTTGAGATTCTTTACTACCCGCAGAGCAGAGTCTTCTCAGACTATACTCTAACTTTCAACACTCTTTTCTTGAGATTCAACCCAATCACTAACATTATCCCATGGATCAGCAGTCTTTCAACACTCTTTTCTTGAGATTCAACGCATTTTTATCAGGACTACAGGAGGTATTATACCACTTTCAACACTCTTTTCTTGAGATTCGATTCAATCCTGAAGCTAGTATCAAACCATCATTAAGTGTTAGCTTTCAACACTCTTTTCTTGAGATTCTCATTTGATTGGAGAGACACATTGATAGATGCTTTTATAACTTTCAACACTCTTTTCTTGAGATTCATCAATGAATAATACACCTTCAATTTGCGGTAATGACAACACCTTTCAACACTCTTTTCTTGAGATTCTTTAGTTATTGTGCTTATTGTGGATATCTTAACGGTTAAACTTTCAACACTCTTTTCTTGAGATTCTGGGAAACAAGTAAGAAGTGGCAAGCGTGGGCGGTAATCTTTCAACACTCTTTTCTTGAGATTCGTATAATGTATTTCTTAGTCTAGTATACCCACGCTTATCCTTTCAACACTCTTTTCTTGAGATTCAAATTGCAATGGAGCAAAAGGCCAGTCGCCGCCGTATTCTTTCAACACTCTTTTCTTGAGATTCTACAGATAAGAAAGGTCGTGTGAGACCAATAACAAAGACAATCTTTCAACACTCTTTTCTTGAGATTCGCTATTCCTTGCAGGTCTTGGTGCAGTTTTGGTTGGTACTTTCAACACTCTTTTCTTGAGATTCTAGTGATGATGAATTACTTGAGGCACTATGTATTGGGAGATTCTTTCAACACTCTTTTCTTGAGATTCGTGCTTAATAAACTATGTAAGGAAGGTACATTAAAGACTTTCAACACTCTTTTCTTGAGATTCTTCCTTCAGTTCTGGAGCTTTATATTATGTTGATTCTTTCAACACTCTTTTCTTGAGATTCTGAAGCTATATATAGTGTAGTTTTGTAAGTATTTAAGCTTTTGCGTGCTTGTGCATCTTACGCATGTGGTTTTTG
>Ga0080004_1182411_pt1 | contig 10255 bp, 12 predicted proteins | sample WasSprMetagenome_FD_69207 | JGI IMG/M metagenome (GOLD analysis project Ga0080004, IMG submission 69207) | Sulfidic aquatic microbial communities from Washburn Spring, Yellowstone National Park, USA - WS (SPADES assembly) (version 2) | ecosystem: Environmental > Aquatic > Thermal springs > Hot...
TCTTTATTTTCTCAATAACTTCTGTCGGAGTGTAATCAGTTTTCAACAAATATTCCTTCACCCCAAATTCTATTGCCTCCTTTTTCGTCCTCGGATCGTCATAATTTGAAAATGCAATCACAGGAATTTCAGAAATTTCTTTATCTTCTTTTTGCTTTTTCAAAAAAGAAACTCCGTTTTCAACGGGAAGCAAAATATCTAGCAAAATTAAATCAGGCCTTTCTTTTTTCGCCATTTCTATCCCTTCTTTCACATCGAATGCCAAAGAGACCTTAAAACCCTCCATTTCCAATTTCTCTTTATACATTTCAGCCAAAATCTTTTCATCTTCAATTATCAAAATTTTTTTCATGCTTTAGCTTTTTAGCTTGTTAGCTGATTAGCTTGTTAGCGTGAAGATTTTGAATTTAACATTTTGATCATTCGATTTAACATTTTCATAATCTCTTCTAATAAAGAGCATACTTTATTATAATCCAAATTTTTTGTTTTTGGTAGTCTTTTGGCAATTTCTAATTGTGTCTCAAGCTCAGCCCCCGATCCGTAAGCATTTAAAAGAAAACGGAGAAATTCTTTCTTAGATCCCCTCCTTCTTCCCTCCGCAATATTAGAAGGAATTGAAATCGCAGCTCTTCTCATTTGCGAAGTTAAACCATAAAGCTCTGACGGAGGAAATTTTTCAGTTAATTCATAAATTTGTACGACCAATTCCATCGCCTTTTTCCAAACAACCAAATCTTTATAAGAATGAATCTTCATTTTCCTCTAAAAAGCTAATAAGCTACAACCTAATCAGCTAAAAAGCTAATCAGCTAACCAGCTAATAAGCTATCTTATTGGCAATTCCACATAAAAAGTCGACCCCTTTCCCCTTCCCTCAGACTCAACCCAGATTCTTCCCTTGTGCATCTCAACAAACCTTCTCGCAATATAAAGCCCAAGCCCCGCCCCCTCTGTCCAAAATTTTGTTCCAGCAGTCCCCCTTGAAAACCTCTCAAAAAGTTTCTCCTTTTCCTCTTTTGTTAATCCCTCACCAGTATCAGAAACCACAATTTGCAATTTACCATTTGCAATTTGCAATTTTACGGTAACACCTCCTTTTTGCGTATACCTTATCGCATTATCCACCAAATTCAAAATCACCTGCCTTATTTTTTCTCTATCTAACAAAATTTTTGGAAACTCCCTTGGCTTTTCAAATTTCAAATAAAGATTCTTTTCCTTTGCCTTAAGCGAAAGCTCAGAAATTACCTCTTTTATTATTTCTCTCAAATCTGTTTTTTCCAAATTCATTTCCATTTCTCCTGTTTCGATCTTTGTAACATTCAAAATATCATTGACTAACCTTATTAACCTTTCATTAGAAACAAAAACATTTTCCATTGGCTTTTTCACTTTCTCTGGCAACTCCCCATACGATCCTTCCAAAATCATCGATAAATAACCCTTAATTATAGAAAGAGGGGTTCGCAACTGATGAGAAGCAATGGAAAGAAACTCAGTTTTCGCCTTGCTTATTTTTTCAACCTCCTCCCTCCTTTTTATCTCTCTAAAAACTCCTCTAATTAGCAAATAACCAAAAACACAAAACAAAACAAAAATTATTCCATTGATAATCCTCCACAAAGTACTTCGTGCCATAAAAATCTGAACCACCAACAAAATCCCAATCACCCCAACCAAAATTTCAGTCAAGATAACTTCGATTCCAAAAAGGTGATAGCGAGTGATGGCGAGGGCAGTGAAAATTACTAGAAATAATGTAGAAATTGGTCCAAATCTAGCATAAGAAGGTATACCTGTAATTAGAGGATGGATTAGATTAGTGGTTGTTCCAATGAGAATGCTTATGAAAGAACCTAGTAAAAAATAACTTATTTGTTGTTTTTCTATTCCACTACTTTTTTTATATTTGCGGAATAAATTAATAACTCCTCCAAACATAAATACACAAAAATAAATTGCGAAACCTATAAGGAGTTTTCCAAAAGAAGGAATAAATTTTGTATCGATAAACCCCCCTTTTTTAAATATCCAGTCTGTAAGAACAGAAGAGAAAATAAAAAAACAAGCAATAATAAGACCTCCTATTTGTATAAAAGAAGGTAAAATTATATCTCTTTTAGGAAATTCCAAGCTTAGGAGAGCAAAAAATAATGCAAGAAGAGAAGCTCCTGAAAAAGCTAATCGCTGACCAATAGTTGTAATTCTTTCAGGAAATAAAGTTGCAATTTCTTTATCGAGAAATAAAAGCCCGATGATCCATAGTGTAATACTTAAAGTTATAAAGAAAAATAGTCTATTGGCCTTTACTTTCCTGTTTTTTAAAAAAACTAAAAAACCTAAAGTCAAATTTATAATTCCGACAATTATTGAAAGATAAGATTGAATATCCATAAGTAATAACCAAGTGAAAATATAGACAAAATTTTTATAAAATTTTATTATTTCTTTTTAATTCGAATTTTCTTTCGTCAATTTTTTTAAAAATATGTGAATTATTAAAAACTTTTTCAAAAAAAATTTTCATTTCATCTCTGATATAATAAATAGGTACAGGAGGATCTTTAGGATCTTCAAAATATCCTCTGTATTTTTCAAGATACTTATGAGACTCGGCAATAGTAAAATGATTAATTTGATGGAAAGGAATCTTTAATTTTTTCAATTTTTCTTTTAATGACTTTCTCACAAAACTATATCCTCCCCTAAAATCCTTTTTTTGTGCAAAATAAAAAATACTATCGAGAAGTCCAAGTAAAATTAAATGTCGAGGAAGGAATTCATCGTTAATTTTATAACCTTTTGAAATTACTCTACTCACTTCTACTCTCTTTTCCGGAGGAATTTCTTTCATTTCTTTTGGCTCTATGAATCGGAAGCACTCTTTTTCAGCGGGTAAGACTTCACTTCTGATTAGGCGCGCAGTGCCAATTATTTGATCATCAATTTTAGCAATAAAATAATAACATTTTCCTTTTATGTCATACTCATCTCTTTCTAAACCATCTGGGAAAGACTCTTTTGAAATATATCCTTTCTGTAAAAAAATTTCATATCTCAATCTGAACATTTCTTTTAACTCTTCCGGGTTACTAGGCATACCAAAATAAATTTTTTTCTTTTTATTTTCTTTAGTTTTAAAATGAATCTCTTTAAAAATTTTCATAAAAGTTTGTTTAATTAAGTTAACTTAATCCCACTATCTAATATAGCTTGACCTTCGTATACTAATTTTGTTTGAGACGATGATACAAATCCTGTTTTCTCTAATAATTCTCTTTGCTCATTAAGATCGAAAAATTTATATGATTCTCTTTCGCCTTCTTTTAAGATTAACCGGTTATAATAAAGTATTTTAATAGTCGGAATTGCCATTAGAGTTATGTCTTTCACAGTCTTTATCCATCCATTTCTCTGCAAATCTTTTTTAATCCCATTAAAATAAATTTTGATTGGTTTCGCTCCTTTTATTGGATTTGTTAATACGATTTTTCCTCCTGGTTTTAAAACGCGATAGAATTCCTTTAGTGTATCTATTTGTTTTTCTTTTGGAATAATATAAAGCGTATTATTGCAAGCGATTTTATCAAAATAATTATCTGGAAAAGGAAGTTTTTCTCTTAAATCTGCTAATACTACTTTTGCATCTGGATCTTTTTTCTTATAAATTTCTAATGCCTCTTTGCAATTATCCAATCCAATTACATCCCCTCCCTTTTCCTTGATTTTAATTGCTAAATTTCCTGTTCCACAGCCCGCCTCCAATATTTTTTCTCCTGGTTTAATCTCCAATTCATTGCAAATTGTTTCTAATAATTCCTGATAAGGAATTAATAAATTTAAAACATCATAAACCTTAAAATACCTTGCCCAAAATTTTGAATCGAGCATATGCTATATTTCTATTTTACTTCAACCTCAGAAAAAATAAATTAAACCTCCTCCCTTTCCTTGTAATCCTCATTTTGAAAAGAAAAATAAAGGAGCAGTAAAAATAAGAATAAACTGAAAAGGCCGAGAGAGATATCGCCGCCCAAAGGACCTATTTTCAGCCAGTTATTCGAGAAAAAATTGACAAAACCGGCATTTAGTCCGAACAAAAAAGCCAAAGCCATTCCCACACTTCTTAGTTTTATAAAAAGAGGTTTTGAGGCTTGGGAATAAAAAAGAAAAATAAAACTTATGGGAAGGAGCGTTATTGAAAAGATGAAAGATTGCAAAAGGCCAATCGGCAAGGGAAAGTTCCATTCTATTGTCTTTATTGGTTCGATCGATCTTAGAAATGGAGAAAAGGGAATAAAAATTGCCAAAAAAGTTCCAATTAAACCTAAAATAAATATGAAAGAAAAACCAAAAATTGGATCAATTTTTGGAATGAAAATGTGAATTATTAAATAGGCTAAAAAGGCGCAGGCAAGCGACTGGAAAAACACTCCGCTAATCACTGAAAATTTTAATGCCAATGAATTTTCAGCAAAAAGCAAAATTAAAAAACTATCGAAAAAGAAATAAAGGCTTAAAATGCCAACAAAATAAAAAAAGAGCCTCGTCACTGGGCTTTTTCTTTCATTAAAAACTTGCCACCATCTATAGGCCAAAATTCCTAAAGAAAGAGAGGAAAACAATTCAATTAAAGCTGTTAAACTCAAAACCATACTTCCCTAATTTTTTTCTCAATTTCCGTTTCCATTTTGCCCTCTATCCAAATTATACCCCATTTTTCCAAAAACAAAAGAGCCAGTTTTTAGTTGGCTCTTCAATTTTAAACTTGACTGATTTTAATATTCCAATTTTATTCCTAATTTTTCAGCAATTTGTTTTATCCACCTTTCATGGCGATCAACTTCGCAGTTATTGAAGCAAATTCTTGATGAAGATCATCTATTGCTTTGGCTAATTTGTCTACTGAAGTGATTAAGCTCTGGATTGCTTCCCTAAGGCCGGCTACATCTTTCCTCAGATCCTTAATCTCTTCTCGATTAATTACCACTTCGGCAATTAATTTATCAAAATCCTCTTTTGTAGCAAAAATTTCTCGATTAGCCTTCATAATTTTTTGAATGTCTTTTTCTGTTAGCATAATTAGAATCTATTTTAATTTTTTAAACCAACTGATCTTGTCAAATAAATTTAAGAGAATTTGCCCAAAATTTTGAATCGAGCATATTCTATATTTCACTCATAACCCATTTTTCAAAAATAAAAATTGCTTGTTTAATTTTATAAAAATTTTGTAAAAAGGAGATATTTTTTGACGATCTTTAGCCACCAACTATCGCTATCTGTTTTGATGAGAGATCTTCCTAATTCTTTCCCGCTTTTGGTTTTTAATCTCGCTAAAGAAACGATGAGCCATTTTTTTGCCTTTTTATTTCCGATGTCAAAGCTTTCTTTTTCTAAAAGCATTCCGGCTAAAATATCGGCATCTTTTACAACCTTAGCTTCCTTTGTTTTCTCTTCAAAAAATTCTTCAAAAAGTTCTAAAATTTCAAAATTCTTCAATCCATAGCCGCGATAAATTTCTTTAACAATTTTTGGTTCGTTGATTGGCTGAGAGTAAAATTTGTTAATAAGATTCCTTTCTCCACCTCTTGCCTCGGCTAAGTCATGGATCAAAGCCATTTTTATTGCTTTATCTTTGTCAACCCTTTCCATTTCCGCCAATATCCAGGCAATGATTGTTGTATAAAAAGAGTGTTCTGCCACATTTTCTTTCAAGGGAGTTTTCAAATAAGGAAGGGAGGCTCTGGGAAGATATTTTAGAATTCGAGTTTCGAACAAAAAATTGATTAGTTTTTGAGTTTTAGAATTCAATCTCACAATTTTTTTCTTTTTCATAAAACTGTTTTAGCTAGGGCTTTTGGCAGATTAAATAGAGGTCGGTTGGGGTAGTCCAAATCCTTTTTATTTTAAAATCGACCTTTTTTACCAATTTTTTCAAGCCTCTCTTGGTAAAATAATGGTAGTATCTCAAAACTTTTTTATCCCAAGGAATGAAGGCATCGCCAAAATCCAATTTTGATTTTCCGATTAATTTCAAAAAACAATTTTTGAGCATCAAAAGAAATTGCTTTTTGAACTTGAATTTGTACAAATACCAACAAGTCAAGATTAAAAGGCCTTTTGGTTTTAGAACTCTTTTTGTCTCTTTCAAAAATTTAATTCTAAATTCATCGGAAGGAATGTGGGGCAAAACTCTGATGCAAAAAACTTTGTCGAAAGAATTTTCAGGAAATGGCAAGTTCAAAGCTTCGCCAACTGAAAAATTGTAACCAGGATAATTCTTCTTTGCAATTTCAATAATTTTTTGAGAGCTATCGAGGCCGATGTATTTTACTTTTTTATCTTTCAGAATTTCGATCAGCCTTCCGCTTCCACAACCCAAATCCAAAATCCTATCGCCATCTTTAACATAAATTTTAAGAGGTTCAATGTCCCAGATAAAATGCCTCGTCCTTGCAAAATCTTCAGCAATTAGGTTATAATCTTGACGAGTCTTTTCCAATAAATATTCAGCATAACTTTTTTCCATGAATTTAAGAGAAAAAATTTTGAAAGAGTTAATAAAAAGCGAGATAAAAAGCGGGGAGGAATTAAATTTTTTCAAGAGGAAAATAGCCGAAAAATACAAAATTCCCTGCCCGAGCAACTTCCAACTACTTCAAGTATACCAGAATTTATTAAAGAAAAAAGAGATTAAAAGATCGAAAAAAATTGAAGAAATTTTAAAAACAAGGCCGGTCAGGTCTCTTTCTGGAATCGTCAACATTTCTGTTTTAACAAAACCTTATCCCTGTCCTGGAAAATGTATTTTTTGTCCGATCGAAAAGGGAATGCCAAAGAGTTATTTGTCAGGAGAGCCAGCGGCTGAAAGAGCAAAGAGATTGAATTTTGATCCTTATTTGCAAACGAAAAAAAGAATTGAAATGCTAAAAGCAGAAGGCCATCCGACTGACAAAATCGAATTGAGAATCGTTGGCGGAACTTGGAGTTTTTATCCAAAGAAATACCAAATTTGGTTTTTGAAAAGATGCTTCGATGCCTGCAATCAAAAAGAAAGCAAAGATTTAAAAGAAGCGCAAAGAATAAATGAAAAGGCGAAAAATAGAATTGTTGGAATTTCGATTGAGACAAGGCCAGATTTTATAGATGAAAAGGAAATTTTGAGATTGAGAGAACTTGGAGTGACGATGGTTGAGTTGGGAGTCCAAACGATTTTTGATGAAATTTTGAAAAAGAATGAAACCGGTTTAAATCAAGAAAAGATTGCCAGGGCAACAAAACTTTTAAAGGATTCTGGCTTTAAAGTTTTGTATCACTTAATGTTAAATTTGCCAGGCTCAAATCCTGAGCTAGATTTGAAAAACTTTAAAATCGTCTTTTCTGATGAAAGATTTAAGCCAGATTGGATAAAGATTTACCCAGTCGTTGTGGCAAAGGGAAGCCAGCTTTACCAAATTTGGAAAGAGGGAAAATACAAGCCCTATTCAGAAAAAGAATTGATCGAGCTTTTAATGAAAATTAAAAAAGATTTGCCTTACTGGGTAAGAGTGGCGAGGATTTTGAGGGACATTCCAGTTCCAAAGATTGAAGCTGGTTGCAAAATTTCAAACTTGAGGGAAGTTGTAAAAGAGGAAATGAGAAAGAAAGGATTAATTTGTAAATGCATAAGGTGCAGAGAAATAAGAGAAAAATACGACCCAAAAGAAAAAGTTTATCTTTTTAGAGAAGATTACGAGGCATCCGAGGGAAAGGAAATATTTTTGAGCTTTGAAAATGAAAAGAGGAATAAATTGTATAGTTTGTTAAGGTTGAGAATTCCTTCTCAAATTTTCAAAAATGAAAAGCATTTTATACCTGTTTTGGAAAATTCGGCAATTATCAGGGAAGTTCAAACTTACGGCGAAATGGTTCCAATAAAAGAGAGAAAATTGGCACCCCAGCATCGAGGCCTTGGAAAAAAATTGATAAAAGAAGCGGAAAAAATTATTAAGAAAGAATTTGGTTTAAAAAAAATTGCAGTAATTTCAGGCGTCGGAGCCCGTCAATATTGGCGGAAATTTGGCTACAAATTGAAAGATACTTACATGGTGAAATCTTTAAAATAAAAAATGGCTCAAAGAGCCAACGAACTAAAACCTTTTTAATTCTCTAATCAAAAGGAGCTTTTCTGGAAGGTCGCTCTTCAAAAGAGCGATTCTCTTTCCGAGCAAACTGCGGCACTTTAAATTTTTAGGAACCTTGATCACAAAAATTGTTCTTTTGCAACGAATTGTCAGTTTTCTTTCTTCTCCAAGATTTTCTACTCTAATTAAAACCCCAATTACTTCTTCCCAATCTTTCAATTCGCATTCTTCTAATTTTTCCCTCAATTTTTTCAGCCAAGTACAAATAGTTCTCTTTCCTAAATTTATTTTGTTTTCTTCCTTTATTATCTCTTTGATCTCTAAAATTTTTTTGCCATTCTTTCTCAATTCGAAACATTTAAGAACAATGGAGTTTGGGTATAAGGTGCTAAGAGGTTTGGTATTAGTGGTTGGATCGATAGAAAATTTTGTCCCGCAAACTTTACATCTGTATTGAAAGCTGGCTTTGTATTTGTAAGAACGAAGATAAGGCCCGCTCAAATCAGTGCTTTTGCATTTTAAACACTTTAAAATTTCACTCACTATAATCCCTTCCTGGAATATGTTTTGACCCACAAGTCGGGCAAATACAATATTTGGGAATTCCTCCAAAGGAAGATGACCAGCCAATTTGGGATCGCGGTTGCTTTTCGCTTACTGCTTTCATTTCCTGAAGTATTTGGCGTTGAAACTGTTTGTTATAGTTAGCCAAATGAAGAGCATTAGTTAAGGTTAAAGTTTTACCTATTTCTTTCTTTACTTCCTCATCTAGATTTCGATACAATTTTATTCTCCCTTCGATATACGTTTTGCTCTTTCCGATTTCTTTAGCTAAATTTTCTATTGATTCCCCTTCCCTAATTAATTCAGAAAATATTTCTCCTTCTCTTATCGGATCTATCGCCTGTCTTTGAATGTTCTCGGCTAAAGCCAAAATAATTGCTTCATGATCTGATAACTCACGAATTGTTGCTGGGACTTCTTTCAATCCGGCACCTTTTGCCGCATAGTATCTTTGCAATCCAAAAACTATTTCATATCTTCCGTCGGGTTTTGGTCTCAAAAGTAAATTTTGCAAAATTCCCTTTTCTTTAATCGATTCTCTCAGATCGTTGATTAAGGCAGCCTGAGCATCTCTAATCGGTCTTTTAGGCGGATCTATTAAATCAATCGGAACGAGAAAAGTATTTTGATTCCTTTTTTTCATTTTTCACCCTCCTTTTTAATTTTAGTGTGCTTTTTTATTTTAAAGATGAATTTTGCTCTTGACAAGGGTCTTTGCTTGAGTAAAATTTGAAAAAATGCCTCCAGGGTTAAGAAAATTAACTTCTTCAAAGGTCGAAAAAGTTGCCCCAAAAGGGCAATTTTTTTATGAAAGAAAAAGTTGCCACGGCTAAACTGGAAAGGCAAGTAATAAAATCGATGAGAAACTGGCTGGAAAGAGCCGGTTTTTTTGAAATTTTTCCGCCAAAGATTGTCAGGGCATCGGGGGCCTGCGAAAACATCGACACTCTTTTTGAAGTAGGAGTTGATGGAAATTTTTATTGGTTCAAATCTGAAAAGCCACACAAGGCCTATCTTTCCCAGACCGCCCAGCTTTATCTAGAATCATTTGTCCCCTATTTTAAAAAAGTATATTCTGTTGGTCCTTCATTTAGAGCCGAACCAGGAAACGACAATCGCCATTTGACCGAATTTACAATGTTGGAAATTGAGTTTGCCGGTGGATTTAAAGAATTGCTAAGGTATATCGAAAGAGTTATTTACAAAGTTGTGAAAGATATTTTGAACTTGCCAGCGAAAATGAAAAAAAGAGTTGGGGCTTAGCACCGAAAGTTTAAAAAGATTAAAGAAAGTAAAACCCGTCTTCCCAAAAATTACTTATGAGAAGGCAATAAAAATTTTGAATCTTTCTTTTGGCGACGACATCAAGTGGCGAGATGAAAAAAGATTGCTCAAAAAATTTGGCGACCATCCTCTTTTTATCACCCATTACCCAAATCCCCTTTATGATCATGGTAAAGAAATTGAGGTCGAAAAATTCTTCAACATGATTCCAGATCCAAAAAATCCAAAGTATGTCTTATCAGCAGATTTAATTTTGCCAATCGGTGGAGAAGCAGTTG
>Ga0080004_1137808_pt1 | contig 10250 bp, 11 predicted proteins | sample WasSprMetagenome_FD_69207 | JGI IMG/M metagenome (GOLD analysis project Ga0080004, IMG submission 69207) | Sulfidic aquatic microbial communities from Washburn Spring, Yellowstone National Park, USA - WS (SPADES assembly) (version 2) | ecosystem: Environmental > Aquatic > Thermal springs > Hot...
CCGCGCCGAACAGCCCTTTCCCGTTTGCCGCGAGCTTCTTAGGCCCCTTCCCGTGGAGGTCGGCCTTCTAAGCGGCGGGCTTTCCCGCCGCGAGCGGGAAGAGCTCCTTTTCCGCATCGCCGAAGGAAAAGTACAGGTGGTGGTGGGAACCCACGCCCTCATCGAGGAGGACGTGGAATTTCGGGATCTGGCCCTGGCGGTGATCGACGAGCAGCACCGCTTCGGCGTGATCCAACGCGCAGCTTTGGAGAAAAAAGGGAGGGGCACGAACATCTTGGTCATGTCCGCTACTCCCATTCCGAGAACGGTGGTCCTCACCGTATACGGCGAATTCGAGCTTTCCGTTTTGGAGGAGCTTCCCATTCCCAAAAGAAACGTGCGCACCCTTTGGCTTTCGGAAAACAAGCGCGAGGAGGTTTACGAGGAAGTGGGCCGGCTCCTTTCCCAAGGCGAAAAGGGCTATGTGGTTTTTCCCCTTGTGGAGGAGTCGGAGGAGCTGGACCTTCGGGCCGCCACCGTGGCCTACGAGGAACTTCGGGCCAGGTTTGGGGAAATCGTGGGTCTTATCCACGGCCGGATGTCCAGCGAGGAGAAGCGGGCGGTGATGGCGGCCTTCCGGGAAGGGAGGATCCGGCTTTTGGTGGCTACCGTGGTGGTGGAGCTCGGTTTGGATGTGCCGGATGCCTCGTTTTTGGTGATCGAGCACGCGGACCGCTTCGGGCTTGCTCAGCTCCACCAGCTTCGGGGCCGCATCGGCCGCCAAGGCCAGGAAGCCGTGTGTTTCGCTTTGGCCGACCCCACCACGGAGGAAGGCCGGGAGAGGCTCCGGGCCTTTCGGGATCTTTCCGATGGCTTTAAGATTGCTGAAGCTGACCTTATGATCCGGGGTCCGGGCGATCTTTTGGGCACGGCCCAGCACGGCTTTATCTCCAAGTTCAAAGCCGCGGATTTGGTGCGGGATCTGGGGCTTTTGGAGCGGGCGAGGTTTGAGGCGAAGAAACTTTTGGAAAAAGGGGTGCCTCCGGAAATCGCGGCGGAGGCGGAGCGAAGATTCGGAAAAGATCTGGAGCTTTTGGGGGTGTAGTGTAGATGATCGACGAGCGGATCATGGCCAAGGTGGAGCTTTTGGCCGGGCTTAGGCTTTCCCCAGCGGAGCGGGAAAGGATGCGGGAAGAGCTCGCCAAAATCCTCGCTTACTTCCAAAAGCTCCAGGAGGTCCCGACCGAGGGGGTTCCGCCCTTTTCTCCCCTGCCGGGGCAGGTGAACGTTTGGCGGGAGGACGAGCCCTCTCCCTCCCTTTCCCAAGAAGAAGCCCTGCAGAACGCGCCGGATCGCGCGGATGCCTATTTCCGCGTTCCGCCCCTTCTCCCTCCCTCATGAAGGAAAACCCCGTACGGACATGGGCCACCTGGGTCGTGCGGCAAAGCCGCTGGGTCTTTCTCGATCCTTCCGGGCTCAAAGAGCTTTCGGAAACCCTTCTTGACCTTCCTGATCCCGTATGGGTGAGCGCTTACCATTTTTGCGGGGAGGAGGAGCTTACCCTCCGGTACCTTTTGGTCCTGGATGCCCTGAATTTCTGTTTTTGGCCTCCCTCCTTTTTCACCCTCTCGCCCGGAAGGAGAGGAAGACAGGGCGGAGGGGAAAAATGGAGCGTTCCCGGCCCCAAAGGGGAGAAGCTCACCGGGTATTACGCCCTGAGTTTCCGCCTGCGCCAGCTTGCCGAGGATTTTCCGGATTTCTTTTCCCCATCCTTCCTGAGTCGCGTGGGGCCCGAAGAGCTTTGGGATCTCTTGGGCCCCATTCCCCTTCCCGCTTGGCGCGCGAGGGCTTTGCACGAGGTGGGAGCGCTTCTTGCACGTTTTGGCTTGGCTTCGCGTTTTTTCTTGGAGGCGAAAAAATCCGCGCAAAAACTGGTGGAGCTCCTCACCTCCCACCTTCCCATGTTCCGCGATGCCGCGATTTACCGGGGGCAATGGGTTCCCTTTTTGAAGCGGGCTCAGATCCTAGTGGCGGATCTCTGGGGAACTTTTGGAGGGGAAGGATTTGGCGAGTTTCATGACCTTTCGTGGCTCACGGCCTTTGCGGACTACAAACTTCCTCAGCTCCTTTGGGATCGCCGGGCCCTTCGGCTTTCCGCCTCTTTTGCCCAGCGCATTTGCGCGCGGGAACTCATTCCCCGCGGAAGCGAGGAAGAGGTGGAACTCCGGGCGGCCACGGTGGTGGCGGTGGAAAAGCTGGTGGGACTCCTCCGCCGGGAGGGCCGAAACCTCCTTCCCTTCCAGGTGGATTGGCTCCTTTGGAATCTCTCCCAAAAGGGGCTTTCCGTTCCCCATCATCTCACCCTCACCTGGGCCTACTAGCCATGGCGTTTGAGGTGGTGCGGGAAGTTCAGGGGAGTGCGGCACGGTTGGGCCGGCTTCACACGGCCCACGGGACCGTGGACACCCCGGCGTTTGTCGCCGTGGCGACCCGGGGCACGGTGAAAGCCGTCTCCATGGAGGACCTGGAGAGCCTGGGTGTGCAAATCCTCATCGCTAACACATACCACCTCTACCTTCGGCCCGGGCCGGAAACCGTGGCCGAGCTGGGCGGCCTCCATGGGTTCACGGGATGGCGCGGTCCCTGGATGACGGACTCCGGCGGCTTTCAGGTCTTTTCCCTGGGCGCGGCGAAGGTCCACGGGGTGGGAAAAATCGCCCCCATTTTTCCGGGCGAAGCGCGCCCCCGGAATGCCTCAGGGATTTCCCTCGTGAAACTCACCGAAGACGGGGCCTGGATCCGCTCCATTTTCGATGGCGCAAAACACTTTTTCTCCCCAGAGGAAGTGATCCGGGTGGAGAGGCTTTTGGGTGCGGACATCATCCTCCCTTTGGACGAATGCACCTCGCCTTTCCACGACGAGGCCTACACCAAGGCGGCCATGGAGCGCACCCACCGCTGGGCCGAACGCGCCCTTTTGGCCTTTGAGCGTACCCAGGGCCTTGGCCCCAATCCCCATCAGGAACTCTGGGGGATTATCCAGGGCGGGGCCTATGAGGAGTTGCGACGCACCTCCGCAAAAACCATTGCCTCCATGGATTTCCCGGGATTCGCCATCGGCGGGTCTTTGGGGCGATCCAAAGAGGATATGTATCGGGTGATCGAATGGACGGTAAGCGAGCTTCCGACCGATAAACCTCGGCATCTTTTGGGGATCGGCACGATTGAGGACATCCTGGAAGCGGTGAAGCGTGGGGTGGACCTTTTCGATTGCGCGGCACCCACCCGGCTTGCCCGAAATGGGACGCTCTTTTCTCTCACAGAACCCGGTTTCCGGCTGAATCTTGACAGTGCCCGCTTTCGTCACGATCCCCGGCCGGTGGATGAGACCTGCGATTGCCCCACATGCCGAAAATACTCCCGGGCTTATCTCCATCACCTCCTTCGGACCGGCGAGCTCTCCTATTTTCGGCTGGGCACGCTCCACAATTTGCGGTTTATGGTGCGGTGGATGGCCTGGATCCGGGAGGAGCTCTCTTTGGGACGGCTTCCGGAGGTTCCCAAATGAAGCGGGTCAGGGTTTACACCGACGGGGCTTGTTTGGGGAATCCCGGGCCGGGCGGCTGGGCGGCGATTCTCATTTGGGGCCCATACCGAAAGGAAATTTCCGGTGGGGAAACGCAAACCACGAATAACCGCATGGAGCTCCGCGCGGCCATCGAGGCCCTCCGGGCCTTAAAGGAACCCGCGGAAGTTGACCTCTACACGGACTCCCTTTACCTCCAAAAAGGGGTCACCGAATGGCTTCCCCGCTGGAAGGAACAGGGCTGGAAAAGGCGGGAGGGAAAGAGCCTAAAACCCGTGGCCAACGCCGATCTTTGGCAGGAACTCGATGCTCTTTTGGGGAAACATCGCGTGCACTTCCACTGGATCGAAGGCCACTCTGGGGATCCCGAAAACGCCCGCGCAAACCAGCTTGCCCGGGAGGCGATGCGGAAGGCAGTAATGGGTGACAAGTGACCGGTGACACGTGACCCCAGTTTCCTCTCAAGGGACGAAAAAGTCGGGGTGCAAGCTTGGCATCGGGCTACGGTTTAAGCTTAAGTAACGCCATTTATCCAAAACCGAACAAGCTCTGCAGGCTGCACCTGGGGTTTGTTTATTACCCGTCACCGATCCCTCGTCACAGGTCACTCACGAGGTACGGCGAACGCGGCTTTGGATGACGAGGGCGCGTTCGACATCTTGGGGCTTGACCCAGCCTTTTTCCACGAGGATCTCGCCGATGAGGCGGCGCCGGCCTTCCCTTTCCTGCTCCTTCAGGGCTTGGGCCACTCGGCCGGGGTCGATGGCCCCAAGATCCACGAGGATCTCGCCCAGGCGCTTCTCGCGCTCAAAATACTCCTCGAGGATGGACATGATCACCGCCGAGCGGGATTTCCGCTGCTGGAGGGCAAGCTTGTCCACAAGGTCCAAAAGGTACCTGTCCTCTTCGCTGTAGTACAGGGTTACCTGCATTTTCCCCTCCTCGCTCCCAAGCGTGGATTTACCTTTTTTGGGGAGCTTTCGTACCCCTTTCCACTATATCCGGGTACGGAGTACTTGGCAAGCTTACGGGCGGCGGGCTTCGGACACAGCCTCGTGGGCATCCACCAGACCCCGACCGATCCCGGTGGTGTTCAAACCCTCACAGGTGCGGAGGAGGACGTCCACCGCTTCTTTCGCGGAGAGACGGGGATTGGCGGAGAGGATGAGGGCGAGGGTTCCGCTCACGTGGGGGGCGGCAAACGAGGTTCCGGAAAGGCTTCCCACGGCGCCTTTGGGCAGAAGGACGGGGATCTCCGCGCCGGGGGCGGCCAAATCCACCTCCGGCCCAAAATTGGAAAAGGACGCGCGCCGGTCCGCCTTGTCCACGGCGGAGACGGTGAGGACGAAATCGTAAGCGCCCAAGGGGTTCACCCGATCTTGCCCCTCATTTCCCGCGATGGTGACGACGATCACGCCCTTCTCCCAGGCCCGGCGCAGGGCTTCCTCCACCGCCTTGGGCGGCCGGGTCTTGGCGTAAAGGCTCAGGTTGATGATGCGGGCACCGTTTGCGACGGCGTAGTCGATCGCTCGGGCTAGGTTGTTCCAGTCCCGCTCATAAAAGAGGCCACGGGAGTCCAAAAAGCGCACGTCCATGATGCGTACCTTGGGAGCCACGCCTACCACATCCTTGGCCCGCGCGGCGATCACTGAGGCCACGGCCGTGCCATGGGAGTGGAGGACGGTGCGGCGAAGATGGGCGGGGACGTTATCTCGAAAATCCCAGCCGTAAACGTCGTCGACATAGCCGTTTCCATCGTCATCCCGGCCGTTCGAGATCTCTTTGGGGTTGACCCAGCGAACCTCCGCGAGCTCCGGAAGGGAGAAATCGATACCCGAATCGATGACGGCGACCACGATTTCGGGGGAACCCTGGGTGATGGGCCAAGCCTGAGGCGCTTTGATACGGTCGATGTTCCAGGGAAGGGAAGGAGGGAGGAGGACACCCACTTGGCCGGTCCCTCCCACGGGCCGGGGACCGAGGCCCAAGGCCAGTCCCAAAATGAGGAGAACCGCCCACCCCGCGAGCCTCCGCTTGTCCATCACAAGCAAATGGTAACGGACTGTTTCCATTATGTCGAGGGGACATTTGTCCGGAGGGTGGCCGCTGAGGGCCGGGGTATACTGCGGCGTGGTCCTCCTTCGCGTGCGGGATCTGCGCAAAAGCTACGGCCCTGTGCGGGCTGTAGACGGTGTTTCCTTTTCCGTGGAGAAAGGAAAAGTTTTTGCCCTCCTTGGCCCAAACGGTGCGGGCAAAACCACCACCGTGGAGATCCTCGAGGGCCTGCGGCGCCCGGATTCCGGCGAAATCGAGCTTTTCGGGGAAAGGGTGACGCGCATTGGCCCTAGGGAAAAGGCCCGGATGGGCGTTCTCCTCCAAGAGGCCGCGTTCGAGCCGTACCTCCGAGTTCAAGAAGTTCTCAGGCTTTTCTCTTCGTTTTTCCCAAAAGCCCGCCCTCCTGGGGAGCTTCTCACCCTCGTGGGGCTTTCGGACAAAGCGCGGGCCCTGGTGAAAACCCTCTCGGGTGGGCAAAAGAGAAGGCTTGCTTTGGCTGTGGCTCTGCTTAACGATCCGGAGCTACTTTTCCTCGATGAGCCCACCACCGGGCTTGATCCCCAAGCCCGCCGCCACGTGTGGGACATCATCGCGGAGCTCCGCTGCCAAGGGAAAGCCGTCTTCCTCACCACCCACTACATGGAGGAGGCGGAAGCCCTGGCCGACTGGGTGGCGATCCTGGATCACGGCCGCATCATCGCCGAGGGGACCCCCCAAAACCTCATCCGCCGCTTCGGAGCCGAGACTTTCTTGGAATTCGAGATCCCCAAAGAAACTTTTCCTGAGCTTTCCCAGCTTTTCCCGGGAAAGGCAAGGCAGGATGGGGAAAGGGTCACCATGGCCGTCCAGGACCTTCCGAACGACCTCTCCTCCCTTCTTTCCTGGGCGGCGAGCAAGGGCGTGGTCCTTCGGAACCTCCTCGTGCGCCAGCCCAACTTGGAGGACGTTTTTCTTTCCCTTACGGGAAGGAGGCTTCGCGATTGAAAGCTGTTTTGGCGCTAGGTCTCTCCTTCATCCGCGTCTCTTTGCGCGAGCGCTCGAGCCTCTTTTGGTTCTGGATTTTTCCCCTTTTGCTTTTGGGTTTCCTCGGCGCGGTTTTCGGCCGAGTGGAAAAAGGCAAAATGGATCTCCGGGTAACGGTGGTGGATCTCGATCGCGACTTTCTTTCCCAAGCCTTGGGTGCGGTGGTGCGCGAAATTGGGGAAAGCGGGCTTTTTCAGGTCGTAGAGGTCCCGGAGTCCCAAGGGGATCCCAGGGAATGGGCGGAACGGGAGGTGAGGGAAGGCCGTATCCACGCGGCCCTCGTGATCCCGCGGGGTTTTTCTTTAGACCTGCAGGGCTTCCCTCGCGCCAAAGCGGATCCGGTTCGGCTCGAGGTCCTTTACCGCCGGGGTGAAGCCGGCTCCTCCACCGCTGCCTCCATCCTTTCGGAAGCTGTGGAGGAATTCGGCCGATCCTTCCTTGCGGAGACCGGATTCCTTCGCCGGAAAATTCCCGTGGAAAAGGAGTTTGTGGGCGGGGAAGAGAGAGCCATTGCCTATGTGGAGTTCATCCTCCCGGGGATCATCCTCATGGCCCTTTTTGTGAACGGGATCTTCCACGTGCCCAGTGCTGTAGTTTTGGCCAAAGAGACGAAAATTTTGCGGAGATACTTTGCCACCCCTCTTTCCGGAAGTGAATATTTGGCGGGTTTCGCCTTAGCTTTGGTTTGGATGAGCGCTTTTCAGATCGCGGCGATTTGGGCCCTCGGCCGTTTTGCCTTCGGCGCCCGCGTCTCCCTTCTTCGGCCTGAGGTCCTGCTTTATCTCCTTTTGGCTTTTGGGGTGAGCCTCGGCTTCGGTTTCCTCATCTCCTCTTTTTCCCGTACCTTTGCCGCTGCCATGGCCCTAAGCAATCTCTTGAACCTTCCCCTTCAGTTCCTGGGCGGCCTCTATTTTCCTTTGGCCTCTTTACCTGTCCCTCTTCGGATTGTGATGGCCATAAATCCCCTCACCCATCTGGCCCAGGGCTTGCGCGCCTCGCTGGGCCTGGAAACCCCGTCTTTTCCGGCATGGGCTAATCTCCTCGTCCCCCTTTTCTGGATCTTTTTGAGCGCTTTCCTTTCCGGAAGAAGGCTGCGTCTTACGGAGGAATGATGCGCGCCTTTTTGGCTATTTTAGGGGCGCAGGTCCGGGTTTTCTTGCGGGATCGCGCGGATTTCTTCTTCACATTAGCTTTTCCCCTGGTCTTCGTCGTGCTCTTCGGGTTTATTTGGGGCGGAAGGGAAACTCCCACAAAAGTGGGGCTCGTTTGCCCTCCCCAAGAGGAGCTTATTATTTCTGCGCTCTCTAGACTTCCCGAGATTTCCGTTGAGCTTTTCCCAGACTGGGAAAAGCTTTCCCTTGCGGTGGCAAAGCGAGCAGTGGATTTCGGCCTGGTGTGGAACGGAGAAAAATTAGTTCTCATCTTGAACCGTGGCCGCTTTCAAGAAAACCCGGAGTTTGAAAGGCTCAGCCGAGAAATTGTGAGGACCGTGGAGCTTTGGGGTTCGGGCCTGTCTTCCCCGGTGGAGCCCGTGAAAGTGCATGTGGGGAAAGTTTCGGCGGCCTCGTGGTACCACTACATCGTGCCGGGCCTTATGGCCATGGCCATCCTCCAGGCCGGGATTTTTGCTGTTGCCGGAAGGATGGCGAGCATGCGCGAGCGCGGGATCCTCCGGCCGATCTTGGCCACGCCCGCTTCCGGCTGGCCCGTCCTTATGGGCATTGGTCTCATCCGCATGGGCCTTGGCTTTTTCTCCGCGGGGTTGAACTTTGCGCTGACCCGCGTTCTTTTCAGGGTTTCGTTCCCCGTAAACCCAGCCCTTCTTTTGTTCTATGCCCTCGTTTGCGCCTTAGGCGGCATGGGGTTGGGGGCACTGGTGAGCTTTGGCGTGCGAAGGCCGGGGAGTGCCGCGGCCGCGGGGATGATCCTCACGCAAATCATGCTTTTCCTTTCGGGGGTCTATATCCCGTTTGAGTTCTTGCCTCCCGGCCTCCAGGCGGTGGGCCGGGTTTTGCCCGCCTACTACATGGCCCAGGGATTCCGCGCGGCCTTGGGGGTCGTCGAAGGCGGGGCCGAGTTCCTTTGGGCTTCCTTGGGATTCGGCCTCTTTGGGGTCATCGCTCTTTTCCTCTTTGGCCAGCTTTTCCTCCGGCCGGAAAAAGGGTGACAACCGCGGGGTTTTGGGTTAGAGTGGTGCTCCTTATCAGCGAGAACTGGGGAGGAAGGAGGAAAACGTGCAAAGGGGTCCGCGCAAGATGTACGATGTTCGGCATCTGGGTCTCACGTGCGCCGATTGCGGAGCACCCATTGAGGAGCTCCCGTTCATGCCTAAAAGCGATCGTCCCGTATACTGCCAAAAGTGCGCCCGGAACCATCGGCGCCAGAATCCGCGCATTCTGCGATGAAAAAAGGCGGGGCGGTTTAAGCCGTCCCGCTTCCTTTTATTGTTGGCGAAGCTCGGCAAGCTTCTCTTCCACCGCCTGAGCCTCTTTCTTCAGGGCTTCCAGGTAGCGCTCCAAAGCCGCGATTTTCTCCTCTTTGGTCCAAAATCGCCGGAATCCAAAGGGCCCAAAGCAGCAACCGCCAAGCCTTAGGCCCCTGGGTTCACCGAAAAACCAGGGCCCATGGTGCTCGCAACCGAAGCTCTCATGCTCGTGGTGCCCGCAATCGAACTCCCTATGCTCCCGCATCCTTTTCACCTCCTTCGAGCTCCTTGTAGGTGCTTAGGAACTGATCCAGTTTTTCCCGGAGGCGCCGGATGTGCGCGGCCCAGGTCCGCAGCACCGCGCGGCCCTCGTCGGTGAGGGTATAGACCCGGCGGGCCGGCCCGCTTCCCGAGGTGTCCCAGGAGGAGCGAACAAGGCCTTCCTCCTCCATGGCCCGAAGGGTCCGATAGAGGAAGCCCGGGTCGATCTCCACCTCGGGAAGGCGCTCCAGAAGCTCATAACCGTGGATCGGCCCCTGGGCTAAGGCGAGGAGGACCCAGGCCTGGGCGAGGCCGCGGACGCGGCCGGGCGGTTCACAACGGTGATGCCCTCCGTTTTGGCACATATGCACCTAGCTGCTTTGGTCATATAGAGGATACCCAATGCCAGAAGGTTACCAACCCGAACTAAGCGGAAGTTGGGACGGGCTCGAGGTACAGGACGCCGGTGCTATCGTCGTAGGCGAAGAGCTCGGCGTACCGGCCCCAGTCGATGATGACCTGGAACTGCTTTTCCGCTTCTGGAGGGGGAAATTCCAGCTCCAAGGCGCGCCGCACCACCTCGCCCCGCAGCCTCTTCCCCTCCGCCGCCTCCAAGAGCTCCAAAAGCCAGCGAAAGATCGGGAGCCTCCGAAGCCGCGCCGCGAAAATTTCCTTCCGCGCCAAAATCCCCGCTTCCGCAAAGGTCTCGCCAAGCGGAGTCAAAGCTACGTCACCCTTAGCCACGGTGACAAATCCCAAAAGCTCCAGGGCCTCGACGGTGCGGAGGAGGTGATCGGAGTCCACGCCCAATTCGTCGGCGAGCTTATAGAGGTCCTGGCGGCCGCCTGGAGTAGCAGCCAAGGCCTCCAAAAGCCCGGTCATCGGGGTAATTGAGATGTTCGGCAAAGCCCCGCTCTTGCC
>Ga0080004_1134805_pt1 | contig 10249 bp, 10 predicted proteins | sample WasSprMetagenome_FD_69207 | JGI IMG/M metagenome (GOLD analysis project Ga0080004, IMG submission 69207) | Sulfidic aquatic microbial communities from Washburn Spring, Yellowstone National Park, USA - WS (SPADES assembly) (version 2) | ecosystem: Environmental > Aquatic > Thermal springs > Hot...
ATTCTCGATGGCATTGTCACCTTAACTTCTATATCTGGCTCTTTAGAGGATGCGCCTTTTATGAACTCCTTCCATGAAAGGACCTCTATGTCAGTTCTTTTACCGGTGCTGACTTTCTCTCCATTCTCTGGGTAGACTATTATATATTTGACCTTCGGGATGTCGTCGATTATCTCCGAAATTCTTTGAGTGAGATTAGATGTCTCCGGTCTAGGCTGTTCGTCACTTACAAACAAGACTGGAGATTCAACTTTATTAATTTGATATTTCAAAGGCTCACCTAGCAGATCAAAGTTCAGGGGATTTTCTGTTAGACCTGCTTTAAGTATACCAAACCATATGAATATATGTTCCGCAGAATTCGTCATGAATACGCTAACATTTGTACTCGGCTGTGCCCAACCTACGTTAATGTTCGGTTTCAAACCTAACTCGAGAAGTACATTAGCAACTTTGTTTGCTTCTCTGTTAACCTCAGAATACGTGTACATTGGTCCCTCCTCAAACTGCAGGTATGGCTTATCACCCATCTCTTTTGCTCTCTCTCTCAAGATTTTTGGTAAACATAGATTTCTATCCAATATTTCTTTCCCTAAATCTTTATAGTCAATCCTCCAGTATTCCATAATCTTGATGCTAACTCAAAATATAAAACATTTTCGTTTTTTAAAAACTGTAAAGATAAAGATAAAACTTTTTGAAAATAATTTGGTTACGAGGCAGAAGTTTTCTTATAAGTTTCTAAGATTTAAGGAAATCAATTAGCGCTTTGTTAAATTCTGTAGGTCTTTCAAAGCTTACTGCGTGTCCTGCGTCTAGTATTATGAGTTTTGAGTTTTTAATTCTCCTACGAATTTCCTCCGCTGCTTTAATAGGTATTATCTCGTCCTTGGATCCATGAACTATTAGTGTTGGCACTTTTATTCTGTTGAGCTTATTAACTACAGACCACTTTGGTTCCTTGAACATCTCTCTAACAGATTGGACGTATCCTTCATAAGGGCTGGTGGAAATTCTCTCTATAACTCGCTTAATAATTTGCTCATTTGATTTTATAAATTCTTTTGAATACGCCTTTGCAATAAAATCATTTGCTGTTAAAGCTCTCGTTTTATTTTTCTCTACAATCTCTGCATCTCTTAAGAACCACTCCATGACCTCTTTGCTGATATATTCTACACTAGGAGTCGTTCCAGCTAGAATCAGTTTATTAACTCTCTCCGGATATTTCAATGCAAACTCTTGGGCAATCATTCCACCCATTGAGAGACCACAAATGCTAACTTTGTTAAGTTCTAATCGGTTTAACAGAAGATATAGATCCTCCGTATGATCCCTTATTGAGTATCCACTTGGCGGAATACTGGAAAGCCCATGCCCTCTTAAATCGTAGACTAAGACCTTAAAATAAGGTGACAAAGGGTCTATTTGGGGCAACCAAAACAATGAACTCCCTCCAACACCGTGAATAAATATTAACGGCTCTCCCTGGCCCTTTGTATCATAATACAATTCAATCTCATTAATTTTTACTTTCATGAGTTTTAGTTCTCTCCAATTTTAAAAAGGTTTTGGTATTTTACATTATTAAAATTATTATATTTTAAATATCTTTATAATAAATAAGTCTCTTTTCTGTATTTTTTGATTTCATTGCTCTAGAAGAAAAAATTATGAAAAGTTAGCATTCTTCTCAAAACAAAAATAGTATTCTTCAACAAAATAATTCAAAAAATGAAAGCGAAAGATTTACAGCTGGTATTTCATTTTTATAAGAAAGAGTTTAACTCATAATTAAACTCAATAATAAGTGATAATAATTATTAAGACCGAAACCTTTAAATATTTTAAATGAAACAAAAATTTGGTGGTGGTGAAGATGGTACATGCAGTTGTTGTGCCAAAAGTTGTTACAGAGGGAAAGAAAAGGGGAGAAATACCACCAATGCCCCTTGAGAGGGATGAGAAGTCTCAGTTTAACTACGGCGTCTGCGACCCACTCTGGGACATTGATACGCTTCCGCTAACTTACAACGACAGCAGATGGATTGCAATTATCATTGAGTGTAGAATGGAAGACTTAACAAAAATAGTTCCGAAACCTCTGGAAGTTGTGGACAATAGAGTTGAGTGGTGGTTTGTTAGGCACAAATATACAATGCTTGGTCCGTACTATGAAATGGGAGTTACAATTCCTTGCAGGTACAAAGATCCGATTGCGGGAAAGGAATACTATGGCGGTTACTACCCATACATGTACTTGACAGGTTCAGCTGCTACTGACGCTGGGAGAGTGCTCGGATTCCCGAAGAAGTGTGCATATATAATATTCCACGAACATGGTGGCGATGTAAGACAGCCGGATCACAAGAAAGATTTCTTCACGTGCCTTATAGCGAGGAATGGATACGTTATAAACTCGGTAACTGGTATGTATGACGATGCTGTCAAAGCTTCGGACATAGCGCCAATATTCTACGGTAAGAAGGAATGGGGAAGGTTCAATCTTAAAATTACCAGCAACTCTGATCTCAGCAAGACGGTTTGGGAACTAACGTATTTGCCCTCAGAATGGGAAGGTAAACACAGGTTCCAGCTAAAGCCGGAGACGATTAGAACTGCCAGTCCAGATAGCATAGAATGGTTTGGCCAAGGGACACCATTTGACAACATGTGTGCAGCTCTTCCGCCAAGAAAGATACTGGGAGCGATTGCCTTTACGTTTGACTTGATAATACCGCCAGCTCAAGTGTTATGGACACAAACATACACAAGGACACCAGAAGAAGTTGCAAAAGCTTGCTATGCAACGCCTTACAGATATGGTATGAGACAGTACTTCCCCAAGCCTACGGGAGAATAAATTTAAATTTTTGTGTGGATATGGGAGGTGATGAAGATGGGAATGTATCATGATGCGAGAATTCCGGGAAGAGATTTTCTAGCTCCGGGAGCGAGACCAGAGGTTCCTCCCCTTCCATGGGAGAGACCGGCAAGAGATATAATATGCCATGCGTATGCGGACCCTGTATTTGATAACGACATCCTACCGCTAACGTATACGAACAGTAGGTGGCTGGCTTTTATACTTGAAGTTCCGAAGTCAGATTTGGAGAAGATAGTACCTCCACCCCTTAAGGTAGAGGACACAAAGGTGGAATTCTGGTACGTAGACCACAACCATACAATGCTCGGTCCTTACTATGAGATGGGAGTAACAATTGCATGTTCGTACACAGATGAAAATGGAAGAAAGTGGCTTGGTGGATACTATCCGTACATGTATCTAAGCCAAGATTCAGCGATTTTCGCGGGCAGAGAACCTTTTGGATTCCCCAAGAAGAAAGCATCTATAAGAATCCTTGAACATGGAGGAGGGTTTGACAGAGGAGAACTGCCACCAGAGACTAGACCTGGAAAATACTTTAGTGTTTACATGGAGAGGAGAGGATATCTAATCCATACAGCTACTGGATATTACGACATGAAACCTGTACCGCCTCCGATATTTTATGGTAAGACTGAATGGGGAAGATTTAACATGAAACTGACAACGTCTCCAGACCTAAAGAAAACAGAGTGGGCTCTTACATACTTACATTCGCTCTGGCAGGGTGAACACAGGTTCCAGCTAAGGGCTAATACTATTGCAACAGCGTCTCCGGATGCTATAAGAACATTCTATCTACAAGCAACACCTTTCGACAATATGGGAGAATACCTGAAGAATGCAAAACTGCTGGGACTGATAGCGTTTAACTTTGACCTCATAATCCCACCAGCTGCAACGGTATGGACTAAGACTGTTACAAGAACCGATGATGACATAAAGAAGCACTTGCTATACAGTAAGGCGTACCAGTACACGCTTAGACATGACTTCCCAATACCCAGATATCCGTAAAAAAGAAAAATTTAAAAATTTTCTTTTTTTACTTTTAATTGATGAATCAAAAATCTTTCGTTCAAAAGAATCGTATATTATGTTCGATTTTTACTTTAACAATTGCAGGCTCGATGGATGCGTTAATTCCTCCTACTTTTCCATGTATAGTTAGAGAATTAGAGATTCCTCCACAACTAATTGGACTTTTGCTGAGTTTATATGCGATGCCTGGAATCTTTCTAACCCTTCCCGCAGGAGTGCTGGTTGACAAAATAGGAAGAAGAAAACCTGCTATTTTAGCTTTCCTTCTTTTCAGCATTTCCGGGATTTCTATAGCCTTTACGCCGGATTTTACGCTAATGCTAATCTTGAGATTTATCCAAGGTATCGGAAGAACTTTTCTTCTTTTCCTTGGTTTAATCCTAATTGGTGATTTCTTCAAAGGTTCTGAACGTCTTCAAGTGATGGGGATAAATATGACTGCCTTTTATGTGGGATCCGTTGCATTTTCAATTGTGGGAGGAATTCTAAGCGAGTTCTCGTGGAAATATCCGTTTCTTTTTCATGCTTCGCTACTCTTTGCAACTCCTTTTATATTAGGACTGAAAGAACCTCAGATAACCAAAAGGGAGAGTGCGTTAAGTATAAGAGCGATATTTAGAGAAATTCGCAAAACAGAAGTATTAATAAGTTTGACAAGTGGGCTGGTTGTAGCATATGTCTATACTGGTGCAATTTTGGCTTCTGTTCCTCTTTTTTTAAATCAAAAATTTGGAAGTACATCATCTTTCATTGGAATCTCATTAGCTACACTTCAAATGGTTTCTGCTTTTACAGCATTTTTCACTAGAAAGCTTACGAGATACTTGTCTAATTTATCTCTCTTGATAACTAGTCTTGCCTTTTATGGAGTGTTATTAAGTCTAATCTCCTGTATCCCGAACTCACCTCTTTTTCTTCCCCTGTCAGCTTTATTGGGACTATTCCACGGAATACTAGTCACAATTTCGCCGGATTTAATTACAGGCTCCCCTCCACACCATATGAGGGGAAGTGTAGTCTCGTTCTACAGTACAATGGTTAGAATTGGACAAATGTCAGGATCTGCCACAATTCCCTTCTTTTTATATCTTTTTAATGAAGGCGCATTCGTCTTTACCGGGTTTATCTGTCTATTTTCTACTCTACCTTTAATTGTTCTTCTAAGGATCAGACAAAGCTAGTATTTTTACTATCTTAGGGAATATGTATTCTGCAACGTCAGCCCTCGTACCGCCTTGTGTTATTATCACATATCTCCCCTCACAAACTTCTTTTGCCGCGTTGTTAACGAGTTCTGCCAATTTTATGAAGAACTCCATACTCAAACCTCTATCTCCATAATCTCCTTCACAAGAGTCATGCCCGAATTCGTGGAGTATAAAAGCTGGTTTGAATTTTTTGACTCTTGAGATAAACTCTCTTTCAACTTTGTTTAGATATTCTTCATCAGTTGTCCATAGTCCCACATTTACGTCAATTTTCGTTCCATCCTCGCTGATCCAGTCTTCATCACAAAAACAAACGTGCAAGACATTTTTGTTTTTTGCAAAAACAGCTCTTGTCCCATCTCCATGGTGACTATCTGTATCGATGATGGCCAATCTTTCAATTCCAAATTTGTCTCTCAGATAAGAGGCAACAATGCCTGTACACGAAAGATAGGTTCCGCCCCAACCATAATCAGGTCCAGCGTGGTGTCCAGCAGCTGAGCAGAAAACCAAAGCATTATTTATCTCTCCTAACCAAATTTTTTCTACAGCTTCAACAGCACCCCCTATGGAATATAAGGCCCTCTCATAGTACCATTCTCTTTTCACAAATTTCAAGTATTCTTCTGTGTGCACTTTCGACAGTAAGTCTTCAGGGAGTCGTTTTGAAATGTAAAACCTTACATTAGGAAGCTTTAGAACCTCATCCAGTACTTTAGGGAAATTCCTAAACTTATTTCCAATTACAGGTCCGGGTTCATTACTCAAAATTTCGTGGAAAAAAATACCCGTCCTCTTAACCATATAAAGATTTTTTAAGTTTATTTAAAAAGTTTTCTTTGGGAATACGAACACAACCGTAATATTTGAGAAGTTTCAGAATTTTGGGTAAGATTTAAATTGAACTGTTTCTTTTAAACTCTTCAGCACTAGTCGATACTTTTTTGCAATCCAACTCTATGCCTAAGGGAGCCAAAAAGTCTCTTCCAGGAACTCTTGCATCATGATAAACTCCCATCTTCCATTCCCTCCCTTATACTTACATCTCTTGATATAAAAAGCTTTTGATCTAGGATAACAAAGCTAAAAAATTAATCTAATTTCAATTTGCCCTCTTTCAATTAAAGAGCAAATGTCGCTACCAAGAGAGGAGAAGTTTACCTTATTCTCTCTTCTGATGTCCTAGCCACTTTTGGTCATTACCCTCTTCCCTCTCCGGGATTGGGGTTAAGAGAATGTTTGTGGTTGCCAGATCTGTGTTGAAAAACTTGTTCAGCATACTGCAGTATCTTGGAAAGTCGGGGGTCCGATGGCTTAGTGCGCGGCAAGCATTTTGATCTCTTGAATCCAGAAAGAGACTGAGATGCAACATTTTTCAAACTCTATTACCGAAACTCTGTCTTAAGGGGGATGAGAAAAGCTTAAATAGAAGAGAATTTAAAAATAATTAAAAAGGAGGTTTTAAGAGGATATGTCGGAAAAGTATGAAGATGAAGAACTCAAAGCTCGAGCGCTGGAACTCAGAAAAAAGGGAATGAGTTATAAAGAGATAGCGAAAGAACTTGGATGTAGCCCTTTTAAACTTTTTAGGCTTTTATCTGAATGTAAAAATTTTATTTTAGAAGACCAACTTATCGAAGTGTTAGATAAAATCGAGGAACTTAGAAATAAAGTTTTAACTCTCGAAAATTCTGTGTTGAACATTAAACCTGAGGCTATAAATGAGGAACTTCCAAAAATTAGAGGTGAATTGGAGAGTTTAAAAAATTGGCTTGGAGGAGCATTAGAAATGTTAGAAACAGTAGTGAGAGATATAGACCTACTTCGTCTTAGTGCAGGAAGCAAACTAGAGGGGCGCCATCGTTGCAAGTGGCTTGATAGTGATGGCTACTGCACTTACTGGTATTGGGATTGTCAAGTTGAAGAGTGGGATATGCGGAGTGATAATAGAGAAGGTAAGATAATCTATAGATTAAATGTAAAAAAACATCCACTAATGTGTGCATCTTGCCCGACATATAGGAGCCTAGAAGAAACTTACGCAAGCCATTCTGAGAAAAATAAATGAATTCTTTAAATTTATTTTTTACAATAAAAAAATCCAGTGATAGACTTTGAGATAGATATCTTTTGCAGTACTAGTTGTTGAGGCGTCAAAAAATTCCGAGAAAGCTCAAGAAATATATAGTTTAGATATTTAAATTGATAGAACATAAAAATGATCTTAATTTTTTTGCTCAAAAAAACCGAAAGATTTATATTAAGAATAAACAAGTCTTAACTATGATAGTAGAAGAAGTTCCCAAAAGTTCTGAAGTAAAGGTTTTGAGCGCGCTTGAAGCGATTGGGCTGAGGAGGTCTATAAGATGGTACAACCCGGCAAAACCGGTCGAGAAGTGGAAGATACAAGCCATGCTTGAAGCTGCGAGATTGGCATCTACTGTTGGTAACGTTTGCGCGACAAGGGCAATAGTGTGTTATAGGGATGAAAATCCGGAAATTTGGGAGTATATATCAGACTGGAGTCAAATCACGACCCAAATGGCCCCGGTGCTGATATTCTGGGGCTACGATATGGCTGCCTGGGATACGCAGGGGCAGAGAATTCACGATCTGATGAGAGTTGGAGCCCTAGACCGTGCGCACGGCTGGGATTATGACAGAGTAGCCAGAATGTTCCCGTTGCCCAAGATTTTGCCAGACATAATTCTCGACAGGATTACCGCGATAGACCTCGGAAATGCGTTGCAGAATGCGATGGTTGCCGCAACAGCTTTGGGACTTGCAACCTGTCTGAACGGGTTTGGCGGGGCTGTAAGAACAGTAGCTGAGCTGAGCAAGCTTCTGGGTGCACCGCGAACATTTGTTCTCTGCTGGATGATGACAGTAGGCTATCCATTGGAAAGCATGGAAGCTGGAGGCCAAAGGCCAAGAATGCCTTTTGAGGAGATGTTCTTCGAACGCAGATGGGGGAAGCCTTTCAAGAAGGATGAAAGGGCTACTGAACTTCTCAAAGAGCTTGGATTGCTGCAGCCCGAGGCTCCGCTACCTGGAAGATTGAGGGAGCTGAATGTTCTGACAAAAGCGGTAGGCCTTGGTGATGAATGGCTTACGGACTGGGCGCTTGAGCCGAGCGGATGCGTAAAGCCGGGTGTTATTAGGGATACAAGGCCTAGAAAGCTGACGAAAGAAGAGCTCGAAAAAACTCTGTTTGGAGTTACACCTACAGTTTTGAGGGAAAAGGCTAGAGAGTATTTGGAGAAGAAAGGAAGGAGGTGATTTTCCAGTTTAGGTTATAGCTCTGTTCTGTCTTTTTTGACTTTCGAGTTCATTAAAGTCAAGAATAAGCTAACACTTATGGAATTTTTTCTACCCCGATATACTCACGATCGTGATTCGGAACTATAATATTTGCCTTTCTTTTAACTTTTAATACGTTCTCATATGCTTCTCTAAGATCAATATGATATCCTGGTGCTATTACAGGCATAATGTGTTTAACAGCTTCGGGGGGTTCAAAATTTCTCTTGATACAACAAAAGCCTGTTATGATTACATCTCCTTTCTCCGTCTTCACAATTACAGATTGCGTCCCAGGTGTGTGCCCTGGAGTCTTCATAACACTTATTCCATCCGCTATTTCGGCATCTCCATCAATTACTCTAAGTTTTACTTTCCCAAGAAGAGGTTGCACAGGGGCGTATGCGAAGTATTGAATAGGATGAGGATTTTTAGCAAACAAGAGCTCATCTTTTTGAACGATGATTTCCGCGTTAGGGAATAAATTCATATATTCGGCATGATCAAGATGGAGGTGTGTTATAATCACCTTATCTATTTCCTCTGGTGTTATTCCTACTCTACTTAATGCCTCTCGAGGAGTTTGAAGCTGTCTTGAAAATATTCCAAGTCTCACTAAAGACTCCGCTTTTCCGCCCGTATCTACTATTATTTTTTCTTCTGGTCCTTTTATATACCAAATATAACCAGCTGTTATAACAAATTCGTAGCGGTATAACAGATAGGTCATAGTAGTTGCACTTATAATGTATTCAAGAATTGGAAGAGGAATTATAACATTTTTTCCTTTCATAATCTACTTTTGAAGTTCGATTTAAAAATCTTTCTCAGAAAAAAGCAACTTTAGATTTCTTGAAGTAATTTTTAAAAATTCAGAAAGTTAATAATTTTTTAATAATTATGTCTAGAGGTGGTAGAGATGTGTACAGTTTAGATGAGAGTGCAACTTTGAAAGCTCTTATCTAAATCATTTCCCATGAAATTAAAGACGTTAAAAGGGAGAAGTATTCTCTGTTAAACTAATCGTTGCTGATAAAAATCGAATTTTAAAGGATGAAGTTCTCATCATACTTTTTGCGGGAGGCTAAAAAAAAATCTCGCTCTGGTGTGAGTATCCACTGAAGCCTGAAACGAGTTTCCGGCGTTTAAGAGCTTTGGTCTTCCCTTATCTCAAAGGTTAAACCCTACATTCCGGCATCTAAACTTCCATTTGTTTGGGCAACATGTTCGGATCTCTGACAAATTTTTGAAGCGTTCTTAACTTGGCAAATGCCTGACTCTATCCACTCAAAGTAAGCCTTGTATTCAACAATTTCCTGTTAGCTTTCTGAAGGGGAGAGAAAGTGGAACCTTCTATTCAATCTTTAGATTTGTCAAAGCTGTCCCTTGCCTCCTGTTAGATTTTCCATAACTATCAAAGGCTTTGGAAACTGTTTTCGCATAAGCCACTATTTCATTCGCTATTGCGTGAAGCGTTCAACAATTCTCCTTTCTTTTCCCCTTCAGCTTCTTTATATCCTTCATAAGCTTTTTCCTCTGCAATTTTCTGCCTAAAATCTTTCATTGCTTGCTTGGATTTTCCTTTGAAATTATAATAGCAAGATCTCTCTATCTACTGCTAAAACCATTTCATTATTTTTCAGAATTTGAGTTTACTCTGTAAGAATAATCTTTTTTATTAAATTTATTATTTTCACTTGATTTTCGGTCTCTCTAGCTTCTTCCAACTCTCTCTTTTTGGCGTATATAAGAAGGGCTTTTTTCATGAGGTTTCCAAATATTTCTTTACTTAGTCTCATAGCCTCCACAGGAT
>Ga0080004_1105949_pt1 | contig 10245 bp, 9 predicted proteins | sample WasSprMetagenome_FD_69207 | JGI IMG/M metagenome (GOLD analysis project Ga0080004, IMG submission 69207) | Sulfidic aquatic microbial communities from Washburn Spring, Yellowstone National Park, USA - WS (SPADES assembly) (version 2) | ecosystem: Environmental > Aquatic > Thermal springs > Hot...
CGATGTTGGGCTTCGTTGTGTCCAGGTACTCGTTGACCACTATCCAGCCGTTCGCGTCGGTCTTGACGCCGGTCTTCTCCGGCTTCGTCAGGTCGGAGTTGCTCCTCCTGCCGGCCGCCACCACGATCTCATCGACCTCGACCTCTATCGAGTCGTGGTCCTCGGTCCCCTCCGCCGCCACCACCTTCGCCTCGCCCCTCCTCCTGACCTCGACCACCCTGTGCCCCGGGACCACGTCCATGTGGCTCGACATGTCAAGCTCCAGGAGGTAAGAGACCTCGGGCTCCTCGCCGGGCGCTATCCTGGGCAGCATGTCGAATATTGTGACGTGGGATCCCATCATCGACAGGAAGAACCCGAACTCGAGCCCTATGTAGCTGCCGCCTATCACCGCGACCCTGCGCGGGAGCTTCCTCATGGAGAAGAAGTTCTCGTTGGTGACGTAGCCGGCCTCCTCCAGCCCCGGTATATCGGGGACCAGCGGCCTGGACCCCGTGCACAGTAGTATCTTATCGCCGGTTATCCCCTCGTCGCCGACCTTCACCGTGTAGTCGCCGATGAACTCGCCGGTCGTCCTGTAGAGATCTATCCTGGGATCCCTCCTGATGTTCTCCTCTATCATCCTGCTCTCGCCCATGACCTCGCCCTGGGCCCACTCCATGATCTTGGCGAAGTCGATCCCGCGGACCTCGACGTCGATCCAGAAGTCCCCGGCCCTCTTGATGTGGCTCATTATCTCGGCCGGGTAGAGGATCATCTTCGAGGGTATGCAGCCCCGCGTGAGGCAGATGCCACCGACCATGCTGTTCTCGATGACCGCGAACCTCATCCTAGCACCGCTGCTCAGGAGCTCTGAGACTATGTTCATCGCGCTACCCGTTCCGAACACGAGCACGTCGTAGTGCTTGACCATCGCGCTGCTATGCGCTGGTAACGGTTATAAGCGTGAGCCGCGCCGGCGTGCGCGTGAGCCTGGCCCAGAGGCTCTGGAGGAAGCTGCCTCTCATCCTCATCCTGGCCAGCGTAGCCATCGGCGTCGTGCTCTTCCTCCTCAGGTACTCGCCAGCACCCACCTACCTCGCGCCTTACATCGCGGAGATCAGGATCAAGGGCGCGATAGACTACTCCGCAGCCTCCCCCCTCGGCGTCACCACGGGCGTGGAGGAGTACATCAGGCTGATCAGGCAGGCTGCGAGCGACCCCTCCGCCAAGGCGGTGATCCTGGTCTTCGACAGCCCAGGCGGCACGGTGGCCGCCTCCTACGACCTCTACGAGGCGGTGAGGGAGCTCGCCCGGAGGAAGCCCGTCGTGGCCTACGCGAGGAACCTTATGGCCAGCGGCGCCTACCTCGCGGCGCTGCCCGCCAGCAGGATCTACGCGAGCCCAGCCAGCCTGGTGGGCTCCGTGGGCGTGTACACAACTGTGATCAGCGTCGAGGGCCTCCTGAGCAAGCTGGGCATTGTCACCTACACGATCAAGTCAGGCTCGATGAAGGACATAGGGTCCATGTACAGGAACATGACGGCCGCGGAGCAGAGGGTCATGGAGGGGATAATCGCGGAGTACTTCAGTCTCTTCAAGGAGAAGGTGCTGGAGCACAGGGGGCACGTCAGCGAGGAGGTCTTCACGGGCCGCCCCTTCGCCCCCCGCGAGGCGCTGGCCGCGGGCCTCATAGACGGCGTGATGACATACGAGGAGGCCGTCAACAGGACGCGGGAGCTCGCGGGCCTGCCCCCAGGCGCGCCCGTCGTCGAGCTGAAGCCCAGGGCTCCCTCGCTCCTCGACGTGCTGCTCGGCGTAGCCGACTACAGGCAGAGGCTGCTCACCGTGCCCCAGGCCCTAGTGCTGGCGATGTGGCCTCCCCCCGCTGCGACCGTGGCGCTGCAGCCCTAGATGCTCAGCGCGTGGGTTAGGGCTCCCGCTTTCCCCGGGGGCGGGAAAGCATGATCCCGCGGAGCGCGCTTTGAAGCAGGATTTTGCGAACTCGCAGCTTGAGAGCAACGAGTAGTGGGGCGGTGCGGGGAGGTTCACGGGCTTCCACGCGAGAGGGAGAAAGCCTCATAGGTGGTCCGGGGCAGAGCCTCGAGCAGCTGGGAAAGAGTCGATAAGGCTACTCCAGCCGGGCTAGCGCGTAGGTGGCGGCCACGAGGAGGTTCAGGGAGACCAGCAGGGCCGCAGCGTTGCCCGTGAGAGCGGAGAGAGCGGCTGCCGCGAGCCCGTAGGCGGCCTCGTAGGCGGGTAGGGGGTCTCTGGATAGGGCTCTCTCCTTCTCGCCCTTCGGCGTGACCTCATAGGGCCTGGGTCTCCTGGCAAGCCCCCTCAGGGCGTTCAGGGACAGCACGGGGGATAGCACGGTCAGTATGGCCGCGAAGCTCCCAATGCTAGCCAGGGCCTCCCCCGGGTCTGCGCGGGTGCTAGACAGCCTGAGGTAGAGGCCTATGCAGGCGGCGGCGAGGGCCAGCGTCGGGAGCGCCAGCGCCGCGATGACTGCCAGAGCTGCTGCACCGCCGAAGCCGGGCTCGAGCAGGGCTGCGGCTGGCGCCAGGGCTATGGAGAGGAACACCGGCGTGGTCTGCAGGGGCTGGGCCATGTAGGCTATAATCTCGAGCCTCTTCGCCAGCGGGAGCCTCCTGCACCTCAGGATCGCGAGGAGGCTGCGCGAGAGAACCTCGCTGGTGCCATAGGCCCACCTCCCCTGCTGCTTCCTCAGCGAGCGCAGCTTGGAGGGGACGAGCACCTCCACGTGGACCCCCTCGAGGAGCCGAGTCTCGTAGCCCGCCAGCGCCAGCTTCACCCCCATGTGTATGTCGTCCTGGATGACGCCGGGCCCCCAGCCCCCGAGCTCGCGCACAACCTTCACGGGGTAGGCGGTGCCCGAGCCCAGCGGGAACACGAAGAAGCCCGCCCTGCTCCTCATCGTGTACAGGAGCTCAGAGCCCATGTCCGTCATGAACTTCATCACCCTGGCGACCCTCGTCTCCTCGTCGTAGTAGCCCCTCCAGGGTATGACCAGCGTCGTCAGCCCGTCCGCGCTGCAGCAGGCGCGCTCCAGCGCGCCGTCGCCCAGCTGGGCATCAGCGTCGAGCACGAGGACGTAGTCGCTCTCCGCGTGCCTGAAGAAGAAGTCGTCGAGCGCCCCCGTCCTGCCGCCCCGCGGCTCCTCCCTCCTCACCACCCTGGCGGCGCCGCCCAGCGCGCGGCTAAGCCTCTCGGCGTGCTCCGGGTTGTCGTCGGAGAGCACTGTGATCCTGCTGGCGCAGCTCCGCTCCAGCGCGGCCAGGTTCCTCGAGACAGCCCTGGAGACCACGCTGACGGGCTCACCCCTCACCGGGACCACGACCTCCAGGGATAGGGTGTCGCGGCAGGCCTCCGCGCTGGGAGGCGCGCCCGCCTTGGAGGCGCGGCGCAGTATGACCAGGTAGTAGGCGAGGGTGGTGATGAGGGGCGTGTAGAGCAGGACGAGGATGAGCGCGCTGAGGATCACCGCCCGCCACCCGCCCTGCCCTCGATGACCCTCTCGATGTAGTCGCCGAAGAAGGCCCAGAGGGCGAAAGCCCCTATCAGCAGGCCTATGCCCACCGCTAGGCCTATCACGAGCGCCTGCTTCACCTCGGGGCTGAGCGCTGCCAGGTCCACGGCCAGGGTGACTATGAAGAGGGAGGTCAGCATGGTGAAGAACCTCTCGGTCTTCTCCTCGAGGCCCATCGACTTCGCCAGGGCGTCCACCACGATGATAGCGACCAGGGAGAGCACCGCCACGCTGCCAGCCCTCGCGAGCACCCCGAGGTACTCGCGGTACGCCGCCGTGTACTCGGGGACGAAGAGCCTGACCACCAGGCTGGCGGCCGAGACGAGGATCATCGCGTCGAGCGCCAGCGAGATGACGAGGGCTACAGGGAGCCTCGTGCCCCCGGGTATCACGCTCCGGAGCCTCTCCTCGAGCCCGCTCGCGTCGACCAGGACCTTCACGACCCTGTGCACGAGCCTTATGAGGAGGAAGGCGAGGAAGAGCGCGGCGACGCCCACCGCGAGCTTAGGGATCACGGCGGCGAGGTCCTGGAGAAGGGCCTGCAGCAGCTCCAGCGCGCTGAGCTCCGGCATGCTACACACCCGCGAGCAGCGCTGTCAGCCTGTAGACCAGGTAGATTAACGTTACCAGGGCCACTGTGGCCAGCATCTCGAGCATGGTCCTGAGGAACTCCCTGGACGCCTGGACCGTGAAGGTGTAGCCGTACAGGCTGGTCGAGTATACGAGGCGGCTGTACTCGTAGACCCTCCTCTCGGGGACCACCGCGGTCTCGGGGATCGCCAGCATGGCTACCACCACTGCGAGCAGCTTGAGCGCTGCCGCTGCGAGGAGGGCTACGTCCGGCGGCGCCCTCACAGCTATGGAGAAGGCCGTGGAGAGGAGGAGGCCCAGGTAGCCCGCGGACGTCGAGAACACCGAGGCCTTGACCCTCCCAAGCCTGCCGCTGAGCTGCGCGAAGAGCTGCATGCCCAGGAGGTTCGCCCCCATGAAGGTGGAGGAGGTCATCAGCGAGATGAGCGGGTGCACCTCGGGAACCCTCACAAAGGGGATGACCGCCGTCAGCAGGGTGTTCGCAGCCATGGCGGCGAGGTAGGCTCGGTAGCTCCTCCACGCGAAGGAGCCCAGGAGGGAGCCCAGGTTCCCCGCGAGCGAGAGGGCGAGGGGCACGTAGAGCGGCGCGTTAAGCCTCCTGAGGAGCGGGCTCCACGCGAGCCCCACCAGGTTGCCGCCCGCGTTCATTAGGACCAGGACCAGGTAGGCGTTCACCCCCTTGACCATCGCCTCCTCCTGCACACCCCCTGTTGCCCGCGGCAGCTCCTCAACCCTCGAGGGCATCCTGGGGACCAGCAGCAGAGTAGCCGTGCTGACAAGCCCTATTGCGAAGGCCGTCAGGTAGAGCACGTAGTACACAGTGGGTGGCTCCATCACCGTCGGGAGGTACGTCATGAAGAGCGCCCCGAGGAGCGAGGCCGCAGCCCCCGCCGCCGAGCGGCGCACTGAAACCCTGACCACGTCGCCCTCCGAGGGGAAGTAGGAGAAGATCAGGACGCCCATGAGGAGGCCCGTCAGCAGCGAGAACACGTTGCCCAGCGCGTAGACCGCTGCCTCAGCCGCCAGCCACTGGATGAGGAAGGGCGGGGACAGCCAGAGGACCCGCTCGAGGAGGTGGGAGGACAGCAGCAGGGCCCTAAACCTCCTGGTGACCGCCTCGCTCCTGCGGAAGATCGCGGCCGAGAGGGCTATACCCCCGAGCCCCGCGGGCAGGACGACCCACGAGATGCTCTCGAGGGAGTAGCCGCTGTAGGCCAGCATGGGCACGAAGAGCCCCCTTGAGACAGCCACGTAGAAGCCCCCGGCGAACGCCTCAGCCACGAGAAGCAGCTCGCCAAGCCTAAGCTCCCTATCCGGCATGCGGAGAACGCTCGGCCACAGCAAGTTAAAACGTTTTAGCGCGCGAGCGCGAGGCAGCCGAGGCGAGAGGGGGCGAGGAGCTCAGGCCCGCCCTCCTGAAGCTCTTCTACAGTCACTTCTGAGGGAGTTGCTCTCGCGCTTTCTGCGTGGCGATGGATAAGGCCTGGAGGTAGGATTCCCAGTTGCCGACGTCCACCCAGTCGGCCTCTGCCTCGTAGGCGAGGAACTCGGTCCCGCTGTCCAGGAGGAGCTGGATGGCGTCTGTGACCTCTATCTCGCCGCGGGGGCTGGGGGCTGTCCTCTCTATGGCTTGGAGGATCTCCGGGGGGAAGATGTAGAGTGAGGTGTTAGCGAGGTTGGAGAGGGGCTCCCTGGGCTTCTCGACGATCCTCCTGACCCTGTAGAGCCCGCCGCCAAGGGGCTCGCCCACCACCACGCCGTACCTCTGGGGCTCGCTAACCCTCCGAACGGTGATGAGGGGCTCCCCCCTCTCGCCGTGGACGCGCACGACCTGGGCTGCCACGTTGCCCCCTAGGAAGGCGTTGTCGCCCGCGGCCGCGGCGAAGAACTCTCCCTCCACGAAGCCCCTCGCCATGTACACCGCGTGCCCGGTGCCCCTCGGGGTGGGCTGGTTGACCCAGGCTATGAAGGAGGACTCCACCTTCTCGTAGAACCTCCTCAGCGCGCGCGCCTGCACCTCCTTCCCCAGGCCCTCCAGGTACTCCACGAAGTCCCAGTCGGGGGTGAAGTGGTCCTCGATAGCCCTCTTGCCCCGCCCCACCACGAAGCAGTACTCCCTGATCCCGGCGTCGAACAGCTGCTCGAAGACTATCTGGATCACGGGCTTCGGCAGCAGGGCCCCCTCCTCGGGCACCGGCAGGGGGAGCATCTCCTTGGGCAGCTCCTTCGTGAACGGGATAAGCCTCGTGCCCAGCCCGGCAGCCAGGATGACCGCCTTCCTAAGCCTCAAGCGCAGCCCCTCCCGAGCCGCTGGGCGGGAGCCTATAACCCTTTCCCCCGCGGCGGAGCGAAACAGATAAGTTAGGGTATCCACCTGTCATAAGCCGATGGTGCAAGCCAGGAAGTTCGGGGAGTTAATCTACACGCCTGAGACAGCGGGCGGCGAGGCAATATCCAAGGTCGAGACCCACACGCCGAAGATCGAGGCACCGGACACCGTGAAGGCCGGGGAGCCCTTCCACGTCAAGGTGAGCGTCGGGCCCCACCCCAACACCGTTCAGCACTCGATAAGGCGGGTTGAGCTCTACTTCTACGAGGAGGGTAGGCCCTTCAACCCCGTGCGCATCGCCGTCGCCGAGCTGGAGCCCGAGTACGCGGAGCCCGAGCTCACCTTCAAGGTGGTCGTGAAGAAGAGCGGAGTCCTCTACGCGCTCGAGTACTGCAACCTGCACGGAGTCTGGGAGGCCCGGAAGGAGGTGAAGGTCGCGTAAAGGGGTAGTTTAAGCTTTACAGGGTAAAATAAATATAACTTTATCTTCAGCTACTTCTTGTATGCTGACCAGGGGGCAGCGCCTAGGCTACGGTCTCGCCCGTCTCGGCTCTACGATCTTCATGGGGCTCTACGACTTCGCCAGCTTCTACGTCTACTGGGATGTCTTCAAGCTCAACCCGGTCGACGCCGGCCTCATAGGCGTAGCGGGCAAGCTCACGATCATCGTGGCGAGCCTGGTCGTCGGCTACCTCAGCGACTCGATCTGGACCAGGTGGGGTAAGCGGAAGCCCTTCATCGCGACGGGGGCGCCCATGCTCGCCCTCGCAGGCTTCCTGCACTTCACGCCGATCTACTTCCTGCCGCCCGGCGCCTACGGCCTCCTGGTGGCCTGGGGTGTGGCGACGAGCGCCTTCTTCCACTTCGCCTACGCCTGGCTCCTGACGCCCTACCAGGCCTGGCTGGCGGAGATCAGCGAGCCGCAGGAGAGGGTTGACGTCTCGATGATCCAGAACATCGCGAACATCCTGGGCAACGTGGTGAGCACGGTCACCGGCTTTCTCGCGAAGATGCTGGTCGCAGCGGGCCTCTTCATGCCCCTGATCGGCGCCTACAGCCTGGTCCTCATAGCCTTCTTCACGCCGCCCCTCGTCATGATACCGGTCGAGAGGAGAACCGAGGTCAGGCTGAACATCGTGAGGGACTTCAAGGAGGTGTTCAAGTACCGGGAGTACGTCAAGTGGCTGGGGGTCAGGGGCTTCATGTCCACAGCCCAGATGATGCTCGTGGCCACGATCATAGCCTACATAGAGAAGGTCATAGGGGTTGAGCACGCCCTAGCCTCGGCCTCCTTCGGCGTAATCCTCGTAGTCTTCGTGGCGGGCTCCTTCCCCCTCTGGGGTAGGATCGCGAAGAAAAGGGGTAAGGGCTACGCTCTCTCCAGGGCGATACTCCTGCTGATCGCCACCCTCCTCCTGGCGCCAGTCCCCTACCTCCTGGGCAGCAGCGCCCTCAGGATCGCCGTCGGCTACCTCATCGTCGCCATGGGCGCTGTGGCAGTCTCCGCGTACGTCCTCTTCCCCTACGCGGTCATAGCAGACCTCGCCCACTGGTACGAGACCCAGAGGGGGGAGAGCAGGGCCGGCCTCTTCACGGGCTTCGAGGGGATACCGATAAACATCTTCGAGTCCCTAGCCTACGCCATCACAGGCTACCTCATGAGCCTGCCACCAGCCCCAGGCACCAGCTACACCATGGGCCTCCTCCTCTGGGGCTTCGTAGCAGCAGCCTTCGCAGCCTGCGCCCTCGCCATACTCAAGCGCACAAACATAGACCCCTTCCTCAAGAAGTAACTAGCACTTTTCCCTCCCATTTATCCCACGCACCCCCACCTCGCAACCCCTGCAGAATGCCTGCGCGCGATCTCCCGATTGTAGCCTCTCAGCGCGACGCAGGGGTTCTGGAGCGCGCGCCAAGGACATCGTCTACCAGCACCCCTTCCCAGGCCCCGGGCTCGCCGCCAGGATCGTGGGCGAGGTGACCGAGGAGAAGCTGAAGATCGTGAGGCAGGCGACGAGGATCGTCGAGGAGGAGCTGCGCAGGGCCGGGCTCTACAGGAGCCTCTGGCAGGCGTTCCCCATCCTCCTGCCCGTGAGGACGACGGGGGTCAAGGGGGACGCGCGGTCCTACGAGTACGCGATCGCCCTGCGAGCGGTCGTGAGCGAGGACGCGATGACTGCCGAGTTCGCTAAGCTCCCCTGGGAGGTCCTCGAGAGGATCGCCTCGAGGATTGTCAAGGAGGTGGAGGGCGTCAACAGGGTCCTCTACGATGTGACGAACAAGCCGCCGGCGACCATCGAGTTCGAGTAGCCACTCCCCGCGCTGAGGGAGAGGGGAGGGAGAAAAAGCCCGAGCTCCTGCACCGGCTTAGGCCGCGTGCTAGGGTGTTGCGAGGCCGGGTATCTTGGGGTAGGGCCTGGCCTGGTAGATGTGCGCTAGCCCGCAGATGTACCTGGTGAGCCTCTCGACCCCTATGCCGAAGCCTGCGGAGGGGCTGATCCCCTCCTTGAGCATCTCGAGGAACCAGTGGTACTCCGACGGGTCCTCGCCCATCGCCTTGATCCTGCGCAGCACCCGCTCGTACTCGTACTCGCGCTCCGCGCCACTCGCTGCCTCGCCGAACCCCTCGGGGTACATGAGGTCGAAGTCGAGCAGGGTGCCGGGCCTCGCCGGGTCCTCGCGGTCGTAGAAGCCCCTCGCCGTGATCGGGTACTCTGTGATGAAGAAGGGCTCCTCGTGGAGCGCTGAGAGCAGCTCCTCGTTCTCCCAGGAGATCTCGGCCCGGGGATCCTGCTCGACCCCGTGGGACCTCAGGATCTCGACGGCCTCGGCGAATGTGTACCTCCTGAAGGGCTTCCTCGGGGCTTCCAGCTGCCTGCCCAGCTTCTCCAGATCCCTCCAGTGGAGGTCGAGGGCTACCCGCACCGCGTGCGAGAGGAGGTCCTCGGCCACCCTCATCGCGTCGTGATAGGTGGCCTTGGCGATCTCTAGGTCTAGCTGGACGAACTCAGCGAGGTGCCTCCCCGTGTACGCTGTGGAGGGGTCCTCCAGCCTGACGTTGGGGCTCACGATGTAGATCTTCCCGAAGGCGTCGGCGAGCATCTGCTTGTACATGATCGCGCTGCTCATCACCCTGAAGGTCCTGCCGTAGTAGTCGAAGGACACACGCTTAGCCCCCCTTATCCCGGGGTCTGTCGCGGGCCCGATTATCGGCGGTAGGAACTCCAGGAAGCCTCTCTCGTCCAGGAACTCCCGCATGGCCCGCAGCAGCGACGCCTGGATGCGCAGCACGGCCTGCTGCTCCTCGGTCTTTAGCAGCCTCCAGTACCTGGAGAGCTTCTCCTCGAGCTCCCTGAGGAAGTCCTGCCTCGAAGCGAGCTTCTCCAGCTCGGCTATGCTCGGGTACAGCTTCAGCTGGGTTTTCGTCACAGTGGTTGGGCCAGGGGTGGGGAATAAAAATCGTTCCCAGCTCAGCCGGGAAGAAGTGGAACAGGCATCCTCTATTCCCCGGCTTCTTTCTGAACATTTTCCCTCTGCACCGCGAAGAGCTCGGAACACTTTTTCTCAAGAAACTCCCTGAACACGTCGAAGGTGTTCGCCAGGTACGTCAGGTCGCTCTCGTCGAGCTTCTTCAGGATCCTCTTCACGTTCCTCTCCTCGATCTTGCTGAACCTGGGGTTTAGCCTCAGCACCTCCAGCACCGCCTCCACGAGGGAGTCCTTCCTGTCCGCGGACACGTTCGTGGTGCGCGGGGGTGTCGCATATCTGTTACTGGGTGCGCGGGGCTTATCTCCGG
>Ga0080004_1109065_pt1 | contig 10245 bp, 9 predicted proteins | sample WasSprMetagenome_FD_69207 | JGI IMG/M metagenome (GOLD analysis project Ga0080004, IMG submission 69207) | Sulfidic aquatic microbial communities from Washburn Spring, Yellowstone National Park, USA - WS (SPADES assembly) (version 2) | ecosystem: Environmental > Aquatic > Thermal springs > Hot...
ATGGTAGCTGGAAGTGATGCACATTCTTGCTTTGATGTTGGTTCAGCTTTTACAGAGATTGAAGGAGCAAAAAATTTAGAAGAATTCAAAAAGGGAATTTTGGAAAAGAGAACCAAAACTTTTGGTAAAAAAGCCCCGCTTTTTGCTCTCTTTTTTCCTTTTTTGGCAAAAATAGGATTGAGAAAATTATTTTTAAATCGATCTAAAAATTTCTTTCAAGATTAACTCAAGAGTGTCTCTTGGAGCAAAATTTTTTGCACAACTTTCCATTTCTTTTAATTTTTTTTCATCAGAAAGCAAAGATCCTACAATTTCAAAGAGAAACCTTGAAGTGAAATTTTCTTCTTCAATCACGACACAAGCTCCAGATTTTGCGAAAGCGTAAGCATTGTACAATTGATGATTTTGAGCTGATTCTTTCAAAGGAATTAATATAGAAGGCTTTCCAACTAAAGCAATTTCAAAAATTGCTCCAGCTCCAGCTCTGGAAATTACGAGGTCAGAAACAGAAAAAGCGTCTGCTAAATCTTCTTCTTCCAAAAATCCAAAAGGATGATAGTATTTTTTTAGTTCAGGTTTTATTAAAAACTCAGTCAAGGCTTTAATTTGAGCTATATTTTTTGGTCCCACCTGATGTATTAATTCAAAATTTTCTAAAAATAAGTTTATCGATTCAAAAATTCTTTCGTTAATCCTTTGAGCCCCTTGTGAGCCTCCCAAAATTAAAATTATTTTTTTGTCTCCTACTAAAGAAAATTTCTTTTTTGCTCTTTCTTTGTCACCTTGTAAAATTTCTTTTCTGATAATGTTTCCTACAAAAACTTTCTTTGAAGGAGGAATAATTTCTGTTTCTTTGAAAGAGACAAAAACTATCTTTGAAAATTTTGCCAAAATTTTGTTTGCTAAACCCAAAACAAAATCAGATTCGTGGAGAAAAATTTTTTTTCCAAAAAATTTTCCTGCTAAACAAACTGGAAAAGACCCAAAACCTCCTTTTGAAAAAATAAACTTTGGCCAAATGAAAAAAAGTAAAAAAAGAGATTGAAAAAAACCAAACAAAATTTTAAAAAAATCTAAAAAATTCAAAAAAACAGAAGAAAAGGTTATATACCTTCTTATTTTTCCAGAAGAAACTGAAAAAATTTTTATTCCTTCTTTTTGAAAAGCTTTTCTTACAACTTCGTTCACAGGTCCCAAATAATAAAAAACAGGGGCAAAATTCAAATCTTCAAAAAATTTTTTAGCAGATCTCACAAAAGCCACCAAAGGAAAAATATGTCCTCCGGTTCCTCCTCCAGTTATTACGATTTTAATTTTTTTTGGCGAAACCATTTAGATTTTATAAATTTTAAAACTTTTCCCACTAAAAAATCAAATCTTTAAATTTTTGATGATTTTAAAAATCTAAATTAAAAAAATTTGTTTAAAAAATTTTAATTTCATCGTTAACCTTAAAAAGGCAAATTATCATTGAGAAAGCAGAGTCAGCAAGTTTTTATCATTTTTGTTTAAAATAAAAAAGTTTAAAGTTTATTATTTTTTAATTTTTAGCCCCTATTTTAATTTATTCAATTCGATTTATGTATTTCATGAATTCATTTCAGATCTTGACAAATTAAAAAAAATTGTTAAAATTTTTAATAAATAAAAGGTCGAGGAAAAACTAAAAAACAATGAGAAAAAAATTTCTATTTTTAATTTTTGCGAGTTTGGTTTTAGGAGTTTTATTGGCAAAGGGAGTTTTGGCAGTGAGCGCGACTTTGAGAGGAGAAATTACAGATGATGGGGGAGACCCAAATTTGTTGGTTTGGTTTGAATATGGAACGACTCAAGGATACGGTTGGACCACTCCCACGCAAGAAAAATACGGAACCGGAGAATTTACATACACAGTTTCTGGATTAAATGAATGTACTACTTATCATTATAGAGCTTGCGCGAGACATAAAAATTACAACGATACAAGTTGTGGACAAGATCAAACCTTTACTACCTCTTGTTCAGTTCAAGTTGATTTGAAAGCAAACGGATCTGATGGACCGATTACTGTTCCTTATTCAAACAGAACGATAACTTTGTCTTGGACCTCACAATACGCTGACTCTTGCTACGCTTCTGGAGACTGGTCAGGATCAAAAAGCACTTCTGGTTCAGAGCAGATTACTCTTTCTTCACCAAAGACCTATTACTTTACCTTAACTTGTAAAAATTCTGCCACAAGGATAGAAGAATCAGATTCAGTTCAAGTGACTTTACAAGCTCCTGGAGCACCGAGAGTGATTACAAAAGGCGTAGTTTTGACTAATTAAAAAAGTTTTGGGGCGGAGGAATTACTTTGCCCCCCTTTTTTTTTCAAAAATTTCGCTCTTGACAAATCTAAAAAAATTTGCTATTTTTCATAAAAGGGCAAAGGTAAATCAAACAAAAAACAAAACAAACAATGAAAATGAAAAAAACAATTTTAATAATATCAACATTAATTTCAAGCGCATTATTTTTAATTTCAAATAGCGCATTAGCACAAGATACTTGTCCTGAAAAAACAAAAGTTGAAGGAAGAAATATAATTTTTGTTGGAGAGGTAGTCGATATGGGAGGAGATGAAAAAGCGGTTGCTTTTTTTGAGTATGGAACGAGTTCTGGTAAATACACTCAAAGAACTCAAGAGATTACTTTAGATAAACCTCAAAAATATTGCATTAAAGTTGAAAATTTAGAACCTTGTACTACTTACTATTACAGAGCAGGAATGAGAAATAAAGCAGGGGAGAGTTTTGGAGCAGAAAAAGAAATTAAAACAGAATGCCAAGGCCAAGTTTTGGGAACGACCACCCCAACTCAAATCGGCACTGGAATTTTAGATGGGATTTTTAATTCTTTATTACCAATTTTAATAATTGTTTTTGGATTGATACTTTTTTCTTTGTTTTTTCCAATTGAAAAATATTTCGCATTAATAAAAGAAAAAATTGTGCAAAAAAGTTTGAGAGAAAAAATAAAAAAATATCAAAAATAAAGATTTTAACTACTTTTTATTCTTTTTGGATTGTTGCTGTTTTTTATTGACCACAACTAGAATTTCAACGGATAGTTATAAAAGTCATTTGGATAGTAAATTTTCTTGACAAAATTTAAAAAATTTATTATAATAAAATTATTATGGCAGAAAGAATTCAAAAATTAAATAAAGGATTACTTTTTTTCTTAGGAACAATTTTAATCTTAATTCCTGCTTTATCTTTTGGAATCGATGCTACTTTGTACGGTGAAGTAACTGACGATGGAGGAGATCCAAATTTGTTGGTTTGGTTTGAGTATGGAGAGAATTCAAGTTTAGATTATCAAACACAAACTCAAAAGAAACATGGAATTGGAGAGTTCACAGCTACAATTTCAAATTTGCAATCTTGCAAAACTTATTATTACAGGGCATGCGTGAAACATGAAAACCAAAACGACACCTCTTGTGGAGAAATTAAAACATTCACTACAAAGTGTGAAGGCCCTAGTGTAGATTTGAAAGTGAACGGCAAAGATGATTCAGTTACAGTCGACGAAGGAACTTCTGTAACATTGTCTTGGAATTCTTTTAATGCAGAAAGATGCGAAGCTTCTGGCGATTGGTCAGGATCAAAATCTCTTTCTGGTTTAGAAGTAGTCTCAAACTTAACTTTGGGAACTAAAACTTTCACATTAACTTGTTATGGAAAAGGAGGGAAAGCTCAAGATTCAATTTCAGTTTTTGTGAGAAAAGTTTTAGGAGATCAAACTCCTACAGTGGAAAAATTAGCAAGGAACCTTTCTCAAGGAACTGGTTTTCAAAAAACGGTTTCAGCTAAGCCAGGAGATGTTTTGGAATTTCAAATCAAAATCTTTGCTAATTCTGAAATGAAAAACGTGAGAGTGAAAGATGAAGGTTCAGAAAAAATGAAAATCAGAGAAAATAGCTTAAAAATTAATGGTATTCCTTTTTTAGGAAATTTGAAAGAAGGTGTAAATTTGGGAAACTTAAGACAAGGAGAAACAAAAATTGTATCTTATGTTATTGATTTGCCAGGTCAAGAGAGTTTTGGATATGGAAAAACTGATTTAACAAACACAGTGAAAGTTCATTTTGACGGAGGAGAAACTACAGGAGAATGCGTCGTTTCTGTTTGGAGAAGAGAAGTTTTAGCTTCTGCTACTCAAGCTCCAACAGGTCTTGTAGATAACATTTTATCTTCCCTCTTTTTGCCTTCAATTTTTGCGATTTCTTTAGTCTTTACTCTTAAAGAAAAAATTCTAAAATTTGAAGAGTTTTTAGAGAAAAGGAAAATAGAATATCGAACGTTTAAGGCTCAAAAAATCTTAGACTCTAAAATTAAAGAACACAACATTAAAAAATGGCTTCAATAAAAACAGTACCCCTCAAAAGAGGGGTTTTTTAAAAAATTCTTTTTCTTGACATAATAACGATTTTTAGTTATATTTTTTTAATGAACTTCACAAAAAAAATCAAAATCTTTTTTTGTCCTTGTTCTGAAAATAACTTTTATCCTAAATTTTTAGAAAGTAAATTTTTGTTTTCTTACCTTTTCTTTTTAATATTTTTAAAATTCATCATTTTTCCTTTTTTCCTTTTTTTTCCAGAATTTCCTTTTTTTGCTGAAATTTCAAAAAACGTTTTATTTTTTCTTGTAAACAAAGAGAGAGAAGAGAAAAATATTGCACTTTTGAAAGAAGATCCTCTTTTAACATTGGCAGCTCAACTTAAAGCAAAAGATATGTTAGAAAGACAATACTTTTCGCATGAGGATCCAGACGGCAATCCTCCTTGGGAATGGTTAAAAAAAGTGGGTTATGATTTTCAAGTTGCGGGAGAAAATTTAGCCATTGGATTTTTAGACTCAGAAGAAGTGTTTTCAGCATGGATGAATTCTTGCTCTCATAGAGAAAATTTATTAAGCCCTCGGTTTGAAGAAATGGGAATTGGAATTGCTAAAGGAAATTTTAAAGGGTCAGAAGTGGCAATTGTTGTTCAATTTTTTGGGACAAAAAAGCCTCAACAAAAAACCTCACCAAAAATTGTTACTATATCGCCGGAAGAAAAAATCAAAAAAGAAACAAAATCCAACATTGCGAAAAAAAATTCAAAACCCGTTTTGACTGAAAAACTAAAAGAAAAAATATTCCAAGAATCTGCTACTTCACAAAAATTTGTTTTCGAAACTTCTACTTTAAGAAATACAGCCTTTCAAACTGCAACCTCGGAAATTTCTACTTCAGGAATCGCAAAAATTGAAGAAGGGCCCAAAAATTTTCCTGAAAAAATTCAATTTCAAACATTTTCTTTTTTAAGTTTTAAATATCACAAACTCGTTGACTTTTTCATTTATTTGAATTTGATTTCAATAATTTTTATTTTGTTTGCAACAATTTTTTCTGATATATTTTTGTACAGAAAATTTGCGATAGATTATGTTGATTTGGTTCCGAAAACTTTTGTGTTTTTAGCAGTTTTGATCATTTTGATTTCTTACGATAAAGTTGAGATTATATCTAACATTCCTCATAATTTTGCCATTTATTAGAACTTTATGGAAAGAAAAAGTTTTATCAAATATTTTTTGATATTTTTCATTTTAGGGTTTTTGATTTTCAATTGGCAAAAGATTTCTTTTTTGTTTAACCCAAAAGTGATTTGGGATTTTTTAACTCTAAAGTTTGAAGAAAAAAAAGAAAAAGAAAATTTTTCAGTGGAACTTCCAGGAAAAATTAAAACAGAAGAGACTTCATCTCAAGAAATTATTTTTGAAAACAAAATTGAAATTCCAAAGATTGAAGTTTCAGTTCCAATAGTTCTGGCAAAAAACGAAAAAGAAGTGACAAATCAATTGAAAAAAGGAGTAGTTTTGTTTCCAGGTTCAGCTTTACCCGATGAAAAAGGGGCGACAATAATTTTGGGACATTCAGCTCCACCTCACTGGCCAAAAATAATGTACGATTGGGTTTTTACAAAATTGCAGTATTTACAAGAAGGGGACGAAATTTTTGTTTATTTTAACGGGAAAAAATATAAATACAAAGTCAAAGAAAAAATGATTTTAAAAAAAGGACAAGAAATTCCTTGGAAAGATAATTCTGAAAATTTTTTGGTTTTAATTTCTTGTTGGCCTCCGGGAAAAGATATAAAAAGGATGGCAGTAAAGGCGACTCTTGACAAGGAAGAAAAAATTTGGTAAGATTTAAACATAAAATTAAAAAAGGAGGTGAAAAATTACATCAAAAATGTACATTAAAAAACAATTGGAAGGAGGAAAATAGATGTACATTAAATTATTATTAATTTTGTTAAGTATAGTTTTGACAAGGGAAATCGAGGCTGCAGATTGGAGTGCAATTACAGGAAAGTGTGTTGAAGGAAAAGAGATTATTTTGAAATCAGGGATTCGGATAAAAATGATGACACAAACGAAAGATGGAAAAATTATTATTGAGGAAACAACTTTAAAAAATGACAGAAGGGGGGTTCTGTTAAATTGTGAGAGAGGGGTTTATGCAAGGTTAGATTCATGCGGGAATTTAGTAGTTATTAGTGAAAAACCTCAGGAAGAGAAAATCGTAATAGAACGCGAACGTACTCAATACATAGAACACCCTGTTCCGGTTTATGTACCGCCACCACCACCTCCGCCGCCACCTATAGTATACGCACCGCCACCACCGCCACAATTTTTACCGCCAGTAATTAATCTCTACTTTAATCAAGAGTCTTATCGTTACCATTATAACCATTATAATTATCAGTATCATTATTATCCACCTAAACCACCTAAACCACCACCTGAACCACCTCGTCCACCGACTGTGATCACTCATCCACCGATTGTGAATCCTTCTCAACCTCCTCCTTCTCAACCTCCGAAACCACCGACTGTGGTTACGAGGCCACCGACCGTTAACTCATATCCAGGTCCATCTTCGCCTCGAGTTATTACACATTCTCCACTCGTTCATTAATTTAAAAAGGGAAGGCTTATGCCTTCCTTTTTTTAATTTTTTAAAAATTTTCTTGCGGTTCTTTTTGCTTCCTTTTCATTTTTAATCCATATCACTCTTTTGTCTTTTTTGAAAACTTTAATTTGTTTTTTTGCGAATTTTTCAATGTCCTTTTGCAATTTTTTTATCATTTCTTCTTTTTCGATTTTTCTTTGCAAATATTTTGCGATCCATTCGTATTCCAAACCAAAACTCTCAAGTTTTTTCCAAGAAACTCCGCTTTCTCTTAATTTTTTCACTTCTTCTATCATTCCCTGCTTTAATCTTTTTTTTAATCTTTTTTCGATTGATTTTTTCAATTCAGAAAAATTTTTCTCAATTCCCAAAAACAAAACAGGATAGGGGAGAGGTTGTTTTTTTAAAGGAGGCACTTTTCCAATTTTCTTTATAATTTCTATTGCTCTAATTAATTTTCTTTTGTTATGAAAGTCAATAGTTTTTGCTCTTTCTGGATCCAATTTTTTAAGCTCTTCAAAAAGCTCTTTTTCAGATTTTTTCTCCAACTTCCTTCTTAGCTTCCAATCAGGTTTCACTCTTGGAAAAGTGTAACCGTCAACCAAAGCATAAATGTAAAACCAAGTGCCACCACAAATTATTGGGATTTTTTTCTTTTTGAAAATTTTTGAGATTGCTTTTTTTGCCAAATCCACAAATTGAGCGACAGTAAAATTTCTTTTTGGCGAAGCAACATCCAAAAGATAATGAGGAATACCTTTCATTTCTTCTTTGGTAATTTTTCCCGTTCCAATATCCATTCCCCGATAAACTTGTCTTGAGTCAGCAGAGATTATTTCTGCCCCTTCAATTTTAAATTCTTTTTTAATTTTTTTCGATGAAAGCCAAAGAGCAATTTTTACTGCCAAATCAGATTTTCCAGAAGCTGTAGGCCCTAAAATGACAATTATTTTTTTCATTTTATTTTTTCGATTAACTTTCCTTTTAATCCCCAAGGAAAAGCTTTTTCAATTTTTACCAAAACAAAATTTCCGATTAAATCTTTTTTTCCTTCGAATTTTACAGTTTTGTGATGTCTTGTTTTTCCAATTAAAAATCCATCTTTGAACTCTTCTGGCAAAACCAAGACTTTTTTCCATACAAATTTTTTATTAAAATCTAAGGCAAACTTTTCCAAAATTTTTTGTAACACTTTCCATCTTCTTTCTTTTTCTTTTTTTGGGACATTGTCTTCAAATTTTTCTGCTAAAGTTCCTGGTCTTTCTGAGTATTGAGCAATGTATGCCATATCAAATTTTATTTCTTTGAAAAGTTTCACTATGTTTTGAAATTGTTTTTCTGTTTCACCGCAAAAACCGACGATAATGTCAGTTGAAATTGAAATCGTATCCTCTAGGGCAAAACCTTCTGGAAAACCTTTTTTGTAAATTGACCTTCTAATTTTTTTGAAAACCTTTCTTATTTTTTTGACTAAATTTTTGTATTCTTTTGCGGTGTAATTTCTTCTCATTCTTTTTAAAATTTCATCGTCCCCAGATTGCAAAGGCAAATTCAAATAAGGAGTAAATTTTTCGCATTTTGCCATAGTTTCAATGAGTTCATCGGAAAAGTTTTTTGGATGAGGAGAAGTAAAACGCAACCAAAAATTTCCGGGAATATCGTTTATCATTTTCAACAATTTCGCAAAATTTATATCTTGCAAATTTGCACTAATTTTATTCGCGAATATTCGCGAATTCATATTCGTGTCCATTCGCGATTTATAATCATTAACATTTTGTCCCAAAAGCCAAATTTCTTTTACTCCATTTTTTACAGCTTTTTCTGCCTCTTTTAAAATTTCTTCTGGGGGTCTACAAATTAAAGATCCTCTTGTGTAGGGAACGACGCAATAAGAACAAAAATTGTCACAACCTGTAGAAATTGGAATAAAAACTGAAAAATTTTTTTCATATTTTGGTTTAATTTTCAAGTAATCGCATTTAAATTTTTCAAAAAACTCTTTTTCTCTTTGATTTGGCAAATAATGAAAACTTTCTTTTTTCAAAAACTCAGGCCAAATTTCTAAAGTTTTAATTGGCAAAATGTAATCAAAAAATTTTTGAAATTTCAAAAAATCTTTCTTTGAAATACATCCTGTTAATAAAGTTTTGATTTTTGAGCCATGTCCCACCTGGGGTACATAGCCCTGAACCGTGCTTTGTCCTGAACCAGTATGCGATTCAGGACTACTCTGTACCGTGCTATGCTCTGGTACAGGGTGTTCTGGTTCAGGGTTTTGAGTTTTGATTTTGATAAATTTTTTTGCCATCCCATAAACTCTATCTACTGCAGATTGTCTCACAGAACACATATTTATCACTATTAAATCTGCCTCATTTTCATTTGAGGCTTTTTTGTAACCCATCTTTTCTAACACAGAAGCTATCCTTTCTGAATCTGATTTATTCATCTGACATCCAAAAGTGATAATAAAGTATTTCATTTTATGAAAATTTTAGAATTTAAAATTTTGGAAATCAATGTTTTATTTTTCGCAAATGAAATATAAAAGCTGATAAAAAATTTTAAACTTTTGGTAATATAATCGATAAAGAACTCAAAGAAAACGAAAAATTTAATTTCAAAAAATTTAGAGAAAGCGGAACAATTTTAAAAGGTTCACAAAAAGAATTTTTTTAAAAAATAAGTTTTTAATGCAAAAAGTTAAAGAAAAATCAAAAGCTAAACTGTTAAAAGCTTCATTGACAATTCTAGCCTTATTAAGTTTACCTTTATCAAATTCTCTTTTAAATTTTTCTCAAAATCAAATTCAAGCAAAAGAAAAAACAATTGAAGAATCTTTATTTGAAAATTTAAAATCTCCATTAAAACCTTCAATTCCAGGGAGAATTCAAGGAAAAGGAACTTATTTTGAAATCAAAGGCAGCAGATATTTGAATGTTTCACTTTTGAGTGAAAAGGAAATTGAAGTGAGTTTGGAATCTATCCCCAAAATGATAAGCTTGATTTTGAGTTCTTCAACAGAAGCTACCGCAACTGCTCTTACTTTAAAAGGTTTAGAGCCAAACAAAAAATATTTTAAATACGAAGACAGCTACAAAAACGGAACAGAAATTTTAACAGACGAAAATGGAACTTTTACCTGGATTCAAGATTTATCAAAACCCCATCATGTATGGTTTCAAGAAGAAAAGGGAACGATATATTTGCCAGAATACGAGAACAAATATGGAACTTGGGATGAAAAAA
>Ga0080004_1116128_pt1 | contig 10240 bp, 12 predicted proteins | sample WasSprMetagenome_FD_69207 | JGI IMG/M metagenome (GOLD analysis project Ga0080004, IMG submission 69207) | Sulfidic aquatic microbial communities from Washburn Spring, Yellowstone National Park, USA - WS (SPADES assembly) (version 2) | ecosystem: Environmental > Aquatic > Thermal springs > Hot...
CTGCCGTAGCAGGGGTAGCTCAGTAGGGTGGGAGGCCACTGGAGGGGGTCGCACCCCCTTAGGCCGGGGAAATCCACCGCCAAGGTGAATTAAGATGAATTGCCCAAAATGCAATTCAACCCATGTGGTAAAGTACGGAAAGAACTTTACCAGAAAACGTGGCCTAGTTCAGAAGTTTAAATGCATGAGCTGCGGCCACGTATTCTTTGAGGTGAAGGGTTAATGGAGAAAATAGGTAAAAAGAGATTGCTAAGCGATTTAGAAGCCCTTATAAGCATGCTCTACGACCATATAACAGAGAATCCTAACATTACCAACGTTTATAATCTGTTGGCCCAGCATAAGGAGGAAATTATGAAATGTAAAACGGATTCGGAGGCATTGGAAAAGGCTGAAGCGTTTAAAACAAAATATTCTAGGCATATTAAAGAGGCTTTACAGGATATAATGTTTAGGAGTATTTAGCATCCACCATTTTTTCTTATTTTTTTAGTATGTTGGCTGCTCTTCTTTCACGATTCTTCCGTCTGGGTAGGCGACTTCATATATGTTTATCCAGCCTAGCTCACGGCCTGGGTAGGCGGCATCACCATCGTAGCCTCCTATTTTTCGCACGATAACCTTTTTACCGGTTTTTTTCGCCTCCTCCAAAGCCTTTCTCCTCATTTCCTCTATCTTTTCCTGTTCAGCCTTCTTCCTCCTCTCTTCCTCCATCTTATCCTTCTCAAGCTCGTTGAGAAGCATTCTCGTAAACTCTGGTGTTATAACCAGAACCTTTCTCCCGTTCACTTCATCGATGCGGGCGAGGCCTTTGGATACAATCTCGTCCACATTCCATTTTCTTTCTACAGGCACGTAATAGTCGGGTATCCAGTTTTCAAATATTATTCCTGAAAGGTACCGGTTTAAGGCTTCCTCAACCTCCTTATCTTGGCAGTACCATTTTCCAGTATCCTCTCCCTGGCCAACCATCATCTCCTTCCTCCTTTTTCTCTCAACCAGAGCCTTCCTCGCTGTTTCCACATCATTTTTTAGCTTCTCAGCCTCCTCTTTAGACAGTTCAATCGACACCCAAATGTTCTGCCTCTTGTCGCCAACCCTCAGCTCTCCTTCTCTCACGATTCTGTCCCCGTCAAACTCTATGCCATCATATTCGATATGCACGTCGTTTTCGCTTACCCCAAGCTTTTTTGCAATAAACTGTTTCAAATCATTTTCTGAGGAAAAATAGTATCTTTTTTTCTCCTTATACGAGAAAATTTCCCACTGCTTTCTTTTATCGTCTGCGCTGTTGAAAAAGTTTTCTATAACATCTGTAGGTGCTGGAGGCTCTTCACCTTTTTCCTCTTTAGGCTTCCCTTCAACTTTAGGCTGTTCTTTTTTCTCTTCCTTCAGCTCAGGCGAAGGTTTTTCCAATATTATACTTTCGCCATAATCAAGCACGTAAATTTTGTGAGCCGTGTCATCATTCAAATCTTTTTCTTTAAACCCGTAAATTTCTAATCCGTAGAGCAGTGATGGAAAATCAGGGTACATTCGTATTAAATCGTTTTTGTCTGTAAGATTGTATACTACATAACCATCAACTTCACGTTTAATTTTTATTCTTCTACCCTCCTCAAGCCTCTTGTTCAATTCTTCAGCTCTTTTCCTGTTAAGTTCTTCAGCCTCCGTTTTCTCTTCAGTTTTAGGTTTTTCTTCACTATAAGCTTTTGATAGGTAACGTAGCTCCTCTGATGCTTTTACTCTTGAAGCCATTTCTTCAGGGGAGCCTTTTAGTGCATTGGGGTTGGGTTCAACTTTTCTTTCAATATATCTTGGGCTTTCCTCACGCCATTTAATGCTCCATGGGTCATAGAGTCTATAGTTGCCTTCCTCTGTTTTTTCGACAACAATCTGGGGGTACTCGTGGTATGTGAGCTTAACCCATGTACCTGGAGCATATTCTGGAGTTTTAGGTTTTTCCTCAACCTTGGGTTTTTCTTCAATTTTAGGCTCGCTAGGCTGCGGTTTTACCTCAGCCTTTTCAGCCTTCGGCTTCTCCTTCGGCTTCTCCTCTATTCTAGGCTTTTCCGGCTCAACTTTAGGCCTAAGTGAAACCATGAGCCTAGCTATGTAGAAGGGCCTTTTCTCTAAATCTCTTTCGAAAGCCTTCCTATCTCCGTTGTAATATTCTCTTATTATCCACTCTTTTCTCCTACTCTTTTCTTCTGGGCTCATGCTTTTTAGTTCACGCTCAATTTTTGAGACTGTAAGCTGGGTTGCAGGCCCTCCTTTGCCTATCCTCGGCCTCCTCTGAATCCTTATTGAAGGCATTTTTTTGTTCACACTATTTTTTTAGAAGGCTTCTTATCCTACGCTTTTTCTTCTGATAGGCTACTTCCCAGGGCTCTTTCGGGTTAACGTGCTCGTGCTCGCCTCGAGAATGTCTTATGTGAGGGTTGTCTCCAAAATCTGCTGCTCTAAGTTCTCTTACAGGCTTTCCTCTTATTCTGCCGCTTCCCCTTCTTCTAACAACTCTCTTCATAAGCAGGTTTAACGTTTTAACATTATTTATGTTTTTTTATATAAGACGCTTCATTATCAAAAAATTGTGGGGGAGGCTACTGTTGGCTGTTGTCTTCGATGTACTGCTGTTTTTCCCTGTCATATTTTTTCTTCTGCCACTCTTGAACCCTCCTTTCGCCAAAATCTATTTTTCGGGCATACTCTCCTGAGCCGCTTATAGTCGTTGGGATGCGTTCACCGGGCTGTGGCATGACCTGGAACACTCCCATCGTTCTTCCTGTAACATCCTCTTTGCTCCAGCTCATGGCTAAAATCATTTTTTGGGCTCTGAAGGGTACAACTTTCACAAAATACGCTAGCATCTCGACCAAAGTTTCAGCAGAAAGTGAAGGTAGAACGTATAATAGTATTTCTTTTACTCCACCGTCTGTAGCCTCTATCTCTTTTCCAGGCGCGGCCATAATCTTCTGCAACAATCCTTCGACTGTGGTGAAACAGTATTCTGTAACGTTCATTATCGTCTCATAGCCCCATATTGCTTTCAGAAACTGCTTGTTCTCCATGCTCCTTAGAAAGGGGAAAGCGTATGCTCTAACCATCTTATCCAAGCTTTTCACATCATCCCTCAATGTTATGTACGCTTGTCCTGGTCTGCTGAAGTCGAGAGACTTCAGGTCCTCTTCAACCTTATCCAGTGCCTCTGTAATGTCTTCTAGTCGTGCGAAAAGCGTTTCAGTAGTAACAATCGAGACACCAAAATCTTTTAAATCACTTTTCTCGTACGTTTGACCCCCTCTTATCCTCTCCCAAGCCCTCTTCAGAAAACTCAATTTTCACCCTCTCCTCTTTTACCTTCTCCTCCTATAATAGAAGTATGCTCCCGCCACAATAATTGCTAAGGCTATGATGAGGAACACTTGGTTTTGTGGAACACTCAGCCACAATCCTATTTCCGGCCCATGCTGGGATAGAAGGTATACTACGCCCCCGACCATAACCATCGCCAAAACTATTTCCAGGACCTTGGCTGTAAGACTTTTTCCGGCCACAGCCTTGTAGGCACTGTAAATGTCTCCGAAAGCTTTGATGAGAGAAAGTAGTATTACGATAACCTGCTCACTCTTCTTTGAAATAACATCGAGCAAGGAGTTCATTTCCGTCCTCAACCCGGCCATCGTTGTTTCAAGCCACAGCCTTCTACCATGCTCTCTCTCGTACATGCTCTTATAGTATGCTAGCTCCTTGAGAATGTCTCCCGGCTGAGGTGGGGCTTTTGGAGAAATTTCTCCCTCAACCCATCTAATGTTCAGGGCCCGGTCCTTAGGTGCTTCCGCTAGCTCGAAGACGGGAATATGTTCTGCAGTGTCAACGTTTGAGCCTATGCTCTCACGCTCCCAGACAACAATTACAGCTGTTCTAGGGTGCGTGAACTGGAAGCCCATGTACTCGACAAACCCATGCTGTAGCTCAACTCTCTCGTCAAAAGATTTTGGGCCCGTGATAAGCTGGATGCACTTGACTTTGCCGTAGCCTTCAACGTTCACTGCCTCCGTTGGAATAATACGTTGCATGTAAAGAGGCTCACTGCCCACGGTTCTACGTTCCTCCATTTGGTCAAAGAATATGCTGTAGACTTTCGTCCGCCCACTCATGTGCCTGCACACTATAGTAAGATGCTGATGTTCTCTCAGCACATACGCTATGATAGCTTCCTGGGCTATGACGAGAGCCATGAAACCGAATATTCCTCCAAGGCCTGCTACAGTCCTCCATGGCTCCGGTAAACTGTTGGCTAAAAACATTAGAGCTAAGGCTACAGTGAACTCAATGTAGACGATAAGGTCTCCCCTTCTCATCCTATCACCTTATGGAACCTTTTCACCCTTATCCCAGAGTATCGCATACTTTCTGCCTTCGCTGTCAACGTACTCTTTTACCTCAAAATTCGGTTTAGGCTTCTCCTCTTCGCCAGCAAACTTTAGCGTTAGATTATATTTTCCTTCTGCACCAAAAATTTTGACCTTCGCATCCTGCACTCCAACCTCAAGCTTCACGTTACCAGTTTTCAGTTGAGATAGCACAATACGTTCTAGAAGCTTGTCGAAGTCAATATCCTTTTCCATGTTAGCCTGCACTCCAAGATTAAATTTCTGCTCTAAAGCCTCAAGCCTTGACATGATAGCTGATAGATTAGATTTTATGATTTCAATTTCAGCATCCTTCTCTTTCACCAGATTTTCTGCCGGCCCCATTACAGCCTTCTTTCTCCTCCTATAAAGGAAGGCTATAATGGACATTCCCGCCACCGCCAAAAGTGCACCGTACAAGATTAGGTATCCGGTTGAAAGAAGGTCCATCTACTCCACCACCTCCTCCTCATCGTCCACAAGCCTTAGTCTTATCTCCCACATTCCATGCTCGTTTTTCTCAAGCGAGGCGACAACCTTCTTCTGCAAAAGTTTAACGGTCATCACACCAACCTTCTTCAGCCCCAGAAGAGGATGCCATTTTGCCGGAATATTGAAGTAAATGTTTTTTGTTGAAGCGTTGATATTCGTAACCCTTATATCGCGAAGAAATTCTTGTCTTTCAATTTCATCTAATTTATTTAAATCTTCTTCACACTCTACCTTAATTTTCCTTCGCATACAAAATATACACGTTTTGAATGGATAAAAACTTTACTTGTTTATATAAAAAATTTTTAAGCCATCTCATATTTTTGTATAAAAAAGCATAAATATTGTCTTTTCAAGAAAAAGGTTCAGGTGACAATAGAAAAATGGCTAGAGGAAAAGAAGGAAAAGGAGTGAGCCTAAGCACAGTACTACTTATACTAGTGCTTCTCATCGGTGCAGGAATTTACTTGGGCATCATAAAGATTCCAGCGTTACCCGGCCAAATCGCTTCAACAACAACCGCTCCTTCGGAGCTTGTTGCAGTACAGAGGAAAATCCAGTTCAGTCTAGTGGACCCGCTTGCCGGTTCAGCGATACCTTCGGCTACAGTGAAAGTTTATAAGGGTACAACGTTGATTGAAACCCTTACAACCGACTCTTCTGGTGTAGCAACATCAAGCCAGCTTTATAGTACAGGAGACCAGCTGTACGTTTACGTGGAAAAAGCTGGTTACGTGAAACGCTATATTCCAGTGCAGGTTCCAGCAATGAACGCTTTAGACGCTCAAGCTGGAAACATGTTCTCGATACCCCTGCAAACCTATACAGCGCCAACTGTAACATTGAAGATTACAGACCAGTTCGGTAACACGTACGCTTCAGGAGGAAAACTGAACTTCACGGCACTTGGGCAGACAACCGTATCCATCACCGTCACAATATACAATACACAGGACAACAGCGGCTTCATCGGAAGCAGAGATATCTTGAACAACGTGGACTGGAGGCTTGTACACTATATTAGCACAACAGGAACGCTTTCAACCATACAGGGGTTCGAGAGGAGCGCTCAACGTGGAACAACAATGTACTACTTCAACAGTGTTCCAGACGATGCTCTAACGAGGCAGAAGGTTGGACAAACTTACGTGAAGACAGGAGTTTACTCGCTCACCTTTACTGTCGGCAAAGGCGGTCTAGCTGCTGGACAAAGTGAAACATACAACTTCTACCTGATGATGTACGCTGACGTCAACAACTTCATCAGCCAAGGCATCTTCTCATATGATGCGGTGCAGCTTGCCAGCTTCAGCCTAGTACTTGCAGCATAGGGTGAGAAAAAATGGTGTCGGCATTAGTGAAGAAGCTGCTTTGGCTAAGCTTTCTAATGGCAATTGGCTACTGGTTTTTCTGGGGCCTCTGGAACCAGTACATTACACAGGCGCTTGGGCCTCTTGGAGCGTTCGCCGGGTTCGTGAGCCTATTCGCATTCCTGTTCGTAGCACTGTGGATTCTATCGAAGTCTAAGGTCGCGTCGCTGCCATCGTAGAGAGGGTGAAAAATAGGATGAAAGCCCTCTCCACACCTTTTTTTGGAGGTGATTTAGCGTGAACGCTCTACAGAAGCTTGGAGCAGCAATGATAATCTTGGGCATAGTTTTACCGTTTCTGGGTATAGCGTTGCCTTCTCTTGCAACCATCATATATGATGCAACACCTCCAACATTAAACTATCCCTATCCAAGTGGAACAAGCCCCTCTGGCGCCACACCTTTAACGCCTGGGCAGACTATAACGGTTAAAATTGTTGTAGTCGAAGACGGTTCAGGAATAAGCACGGTAAAATGTGATATATTCAAATACGGTGGGAGCATATTAACAACCCTAACATTGTCCCAGGGCAGTTCAGCTTTAGGAGGCTACGAGTACACCGCATCTTGGACGGTTCCAAACGAGGCTGGAGTAACATACCAATTCAATTTCATGGCGAAAGATAATGCTGGAAATGTTGCCACGAAAACCAGCTACGGTGTAACTGGCACACCGGACGGATACTTCACAATAAACGGGCAGCAGGTTACAGCCACAAGCGTCATATACGTGAACAATCCAACATTAAACATCGACTTTACAGCAACAAGTCTACCGGATCTGATAACAGGAATACGTGTTATAGTCAGAGACAGTGCTGGAACAACATTGAGGGATTTTACTCTAACAAAATCTTCTTCTGGAAACACTTGGAGTGGAACACACACTCTATCAGCTGAGGGAAAGTACACTATATCAGGCTACATTGTCATAGCCTCCGGCAGCCAGTTACAGAAGATGGAGCTTGTCGTGCAATGGGGAGGGGTTCCGGAAACAAACGTTAACACAAACGTCAACAGATTCCTTAATATTCTCACGGTCTTCGGTATAGCCTTGTACATTGTAGGTTCGCTTCAGAAAAGGAGATGGTGAAAATGGAAACAATTGTTTCACACCATCTTTTTGGAGGTGATTTAGCGTGAACGCTCTACAGAAGCTCGGTGCGATCATGGTAATCTTGGGCATAGTTTTACCGTTTCTGGGTATAGCGTTGCCCTCTTTAGCGACTATATACTATTATCCTCCACCCAGTATAGGGTACACTTGCCCCTCAAGCACCTCATCAAGTTCTCCTGATTCTGCGATGGTGGCTCAAAGCTACAAGTTTATAGCGTATGTTTCAGCTGAAGCTGGAGTAAAGTCTGTTACTGTAGACGTTTACCGCGCATCTGACAACGCTAGATTGGGGCTTTTCACGTTAAACCTTGCAACAGACGTTTACGGAGGCGACTACTACTATTACTTTTGGACGCTGCCTAACACTCCTGGGCTGCTTAAATGTGTTTTCACTGCAGTTGACAAGACAGATCAGACATCTTCAAAGACCACGTTCTTGAACGTCGCCTACGCTACAGGAGACTTTTACATCAACGACCAGAAGGTTTCCGAATCAAGTGTGCTAAAGGTTTCAAGCCCAGAGCTTAGGATAAAGTTTGTTCCGGCAGATTCAAGCTCAGCCTCGGCTATAACAAAAGTTTTCATAGACGTTAAAAAGGATGGCGCCTACACTACAACATTGTATCCCACTAAAGGCTCTGATGGAACATGGAGTACAACATACACTCTCCCAGGATATGGAACGTACACTTTAGACGGATTCTTTGAAGTGGGTGGAAGCAGGTTCAAGAAGATGGAGCTCACAGTACCATTCGGCTTAGAAACGTTAAACGTTCCCGACGTGAGAAAGTTCATTAACGTCTTCACCATCTTCGGCATAGTACTGTACGCTTTCGGCTCACTTCAGAAAAGAAAATGGTAAAGCCCCCTGAAGAGCCCCTGAAACTGGGGCGAAACCCATAATTTTTTTGGGTCGGGGCGAAAATAAAGTTGAAGGCTTTAACGGTAGTAGGCTTAATCTTGATAATATTGGGAGTAGTCTTAGCCTCGGAAATGATACTTTTGAGTGTTACTGAGACAGTGTATGTGAAGGTTTCTAAGACTGCTAAAACTGCTCCAGCAATAGCCTTCCCATACTATGAAGCCTACGAATGTAATCCGGACTGGAGCCTAAAATACACTCTCTTCACGCCAATCGATACAAGAGATGTTGTTGGACAGCTTAGGCTTCAGTTCGGTTTAACGGATGTAACATTAGACCACGAGGACAGCAGCTGGTGGTACTATGTTGGCACAAGAGTTTTTGAGCAGCCTCAGCCTACGACAGCGCCATCTGAAACAACAACAGTATATACTACACCAAAAGCGAAAATTATCTCATGTTCTTTCCCAAAAGATCCTCAAGAGGCTGGAGCAAAATTCAAGGTTTCATTTACCATAAAGAATGTTGGAGCAAGTGGTGACATTTATTATAAAGTTTACGATACTGGCACAAGAGATATGTTTGCAAGCTGGGTTGGAACAATGGCTTCCGGTGAACAGAAAAGCTTTGACGTTATCATAACAATGCCATCAAGAAACATTGAATATCTTCAAATTCAAGCCGGACATGTTATAAACAACTTTTACTATTATTGGGACGACTACAATTATAAATTAATACCTTTAGCCACAACAGAAACTACTACAACATCAGGAACTACAACTACAATACCTTCCACATTGTTCTCTTTCGCTCAAAAAAACCTTGGCATAGTAATGGCTTTAGCAGGCCTCTTCCTAGTAATATGGGGTGAGAGGAGAAGGTGATACCATCCGGCTCACAGAACATTAAATTAAAGTTTGATGCTATAACAATTGGAATGTTTGTTACAGCCCTATTTATTCCCATCATTTTTAGTCTCTACACTGCAAACCTTCAAACTTTGCTTCCAACAGTTTTCATGGTCGTAGGCTTCACACTATACATGTTCTACTCTTCCGGGGTAGAAAGAGGTGAAGCACTGAAGCCTCTGGATTTGATGATATGGAGCGGTGTAGCCTTCGCTTTCGTCATGATAGCGGGAAGCGTGAGCCAAGCTTTCGCAGAAAGCTTCACGGGAATAAAGGCTATGCAAGTATCCTACACTCAAATACAGGGTATAATGTATGCAGTACATTTGGCTGTTGCGGAGGAAATGCTCTTTCGTGTTGGACTGCTATCGTTTTTCTTGGCAGAATCTCCCAGCCCAATCCTTGCAATTGTAGCGGATGCGGCTGTCTTCTCACTATCCCATATTGTTAGATACGGTTTCTCTCCAGCGTTAGCCTACGTTTTCGGAGCAGGACTAGTGCTAGCGTACGTAGTATACCGTACTGGAACACCCTCTCCAGCAATAATAGCGCATGTTCTCAACAATTTGATTGCTGCGGGGGTGATAAGATAATGGCTCAAGTTTTGAAAAGGTGGAGGCGTGAGATTGTAGCGCTTCTTGCACTGCTTCTAGTGTTCTACGCTGGAAGCCAGATGATGATGTCCATCGTACCAGGCTACGAGGGAGTAAAGTTCTATTGGAGGGGTATAAAGTATAATGGGCAGCTTTGGACTGATAACATGCCTCCGCCTCAGGGTGCAAGCGTCTGGAACTTTGGAGCAGATAACCTTAACCTCGACTACGATGACGCGTACAATGGCGTACAGAATCTTCTTGTTGAAGCTCAAACGAACGGCCAACTGGAGAAGGATATGTGGGGTAACATGCTCTCAAAAACAGTTTCATGGGATGTTCTCGTTAGAGAAACTAGCACGGAGAAGGTTACGAAAAAGATTCAGGCTGAAGTATACTATTTCATTATCGACACAAGCTTTAGTACGAGGGTTGACGAAGGTGTTGGTGCTCCTTTTTTCAACACTGAAAAGTATACGCC
>Ga0080004_1134826_pt1 | contig 10239 bp, 10 predicted proteins | sample WasSprMetagenome_FD_69207 | JGI IMG/M metagenome (GOLD analysis project Ga0080004, IMG submission 69207) | Sulfidic aquatic microbial communities from Washburn Spring, Yellowstone National Park, USA - WS (SPADES assembly) (version 2) | ecosystem: Environmental > Aquatic > Thermal springs > Hot...
AATAGCAATGGGGTTCGGAATTTCATCTATATACCAAGACCTAGAGGCTCTCCCTCTAGAAATAGCTACTATATACAGCTTACTATCGCTACTACCTATAGCTACGAATTTATCTTCATCGCTATGCATATACCTTAAAACAACTCTATTCCTCTCCTTCTTAACAACATCTACATCTTTCGAATACTCAACAACAATATTCGGAGCTTCAACAGCTATCTCCCCAACCTCGAAAACATCTCCATAGACAACGAGGGCAACTTCATTACCATGTTTAATCATCATAAGGGGCTCCGATGATGTATAGACTACTTTGAAAGGTGTACCTTCTATACCGTAGTTAAGTATAACAATCTTAGCATTCTTCCCCGGAACTCTTATATTTGTATAGAACGGATATACACCATCTCTATACATAACCTTCGTTAACTGAGGCCATTCACCGAGATTCCTTAGAACAACAATAGCTGCACCATCATCAGTTACACGGGTAAACACATCTATACCTTTAGTAGATACTTTAACTATGTCTTCAACAGGTTTAGATTTCGTCAACAAATCATTGAACGTTTTCGTAAACAATGCTATCCTCTTGATTGTGTAGTATCTTGGGCTTAGCTCTCCCCACTCTCTTATAGCTGCTTCGTAATCGTATGTTGTTGTAATGTATTTACCTGTATAGTAACCTGGGTTTGTTCCTCCGTGGAACATGTACATACTTATACCGTTGATACCTAAACCAATAGCTGTTTTAATCAACGTCTCAGTCCACTCAGCTGGAAAACTACCCCTGTTAGTAGGTAGCGGTCCTCCAAATGTCGAGAACCAACCACCTTCAAGCTCCATAAACATCTTAAGCATACCTAGCTGGGTCTTCATATACCTCTTAACTTTGTTATCGAAACCCTGTATACTCCAAGGAGATGGGTAGTCATCTATAGTGTTGATTATTGGTGTTCCTTCTACATACCAATCCTCATTAGTTATAATCGGTATATCCTTTACATATTTTCTAGCTATTTCGTAGAGCCTCATTAGGTATGGAGCATCACCCCAGAAATACTCGTTCTCAATCTGTAGAAGAATTGTTGGACCTCCTTTAGACCAAGAATACTTCTCTATAATTGGTAGTATTGTTGAATACCATTTCTCTGAATATCTTATATAGTTTTCATCTAATGATCTTAGAACAATGTTTTTCGTATATAACCAGTTTGGATGGCCACCACTATCCCATTCAGAACATATATAGGGACCCGGTCTAGCTATAAAGTATAACCCTAACTGTTTAACAAGCTGCATATAACTTTCGATATCTCTACTAAAAACTTTCGATTCATAAGGATTATTGAGAGTTTCATCACTAAAGAGAATAACATTCTCTATAGGTTCATGCCAATTCCATGCAATATAACTTGCAACACAATTCAACCCACTCCTCTTAATTTTCAATAATCTATCAAACCATAAACTTTTGGGAACTCTAAAATAATGGGTCTCACCACAAAACAGAAATACTCTTCTACCATCAATAGATAGATAGTTATTCTCTACCTGAATACCTCTAGCTTCACCCATCTTCCTAACCCCAAATATACCCAAATAAACTAAACCTATATACCCTAATATAAATATTATTAACAATACAGCAATAAACAGTATTAAGGAAGAGTTAAACCTATTATTTCTCATATCTCATCCACTTAGAACCATAGTTTAACCCCTATACTAACCAAACAACTTTGTGGATTATATATCCCTTAAACATTTTCAAAAGTTTAGCATCTAAAATATTAGGGTTTTCTGTACTTCATCAATATTTTGAATATTTTATGTGATTTCAAACTTCTATCTGTTCTACTATTTCTATAGCTACGTTAGACTTTAGTATATATTTCTCTTTTACCTATTGAAAATGTGAACAATAACTACTACAACTCTTATTTCCAATGTTTATCAAATACAAGGTATAGTATTGATAAGGATTTAACAAGAGTTTCATTTATATATCTATTGATTTTTTACAGTATAGATTCAAATATTGGAATCTAAAATTTTTATCCTTAGTTTTATACATCTTAGTTTGTGTATATCGTAGCTACATTTTACATAATTTTAAAACTATTGAATAGTATATAGAATAATATAATTAAATAAATTTTATGCATTAATTGGAATAAAACTTTAATGTTGAAGATATCTGTAAATTTATTATAAAATTATATTATCTAGATATTAGAGGGTTGCTGAAAATTTTGGATATTTATACTTTTGAATTCTTCATAAAAATTCTTTATAGCTATTTAGCTGGATTTCGTGGTAGATCTTTTCATTTTTATTGTTTTCTTTAGAATCTTCTAGAAACAATTTGTAGATTTTTAATAAAGATGTTAACAATGGTTCTTGACAGAGGATGTTCTAGAGAATCTTCGTTAAAATTATATAATTGGAATTTATATATGTAGTTTTAGGTTAAATGTATATAGGTTAGGAATCTCTAGGAGAGGATTGGAGTTGATTACCTCAATTGTTTTTGCTTAGTTATATTGTGTTTTGATGGATTATTTGATGTGTTGAGGAGGTAGCTAGGTTGTTATTTTGTGTGGTTTTCTAGGTTTATTTTTATTGTTTTTCTATATACTGTTCCTTCGTATTTTCTGAATTCTTCTTCTGTTAGGATTTTCAAGTCTAGAGGGGTTTCTAGTGGGAGTCCTAGTTCTTCTGCTTTAATTTTTATATCTACGATGGTATCGATGTTTTTATATTTGGGTTATCTACAACTATAGCTATATCTATATCGCTGTACACTGTTATCATGTTTTCTGCAATACTACCAACAATGTAGATAGCTTTAAGAGATTCTCCTAGAATTTCTTTAGCTGCTTTAGCAATTATTATGCTAAGTTCTCTCCATTTCTTCAAAAGCTCTAGTTTTTCAACTGCTTTTCTCGGCCAACTCAGATTCAATTCTATTCAACACTTCTAAAACTTTTTTAGCTACTTCAACACATGTTTTCCCTTGGCTTTCTAAGTATACTATTTCACCTATCTACTCTCTATATAGCTTTCTTCGAGAATCTCAAATTCTCTTCTATAATTTGAAACAAGATCACTTATAACATTAGCTAAATCATTTTTACCTGCTTCATAGAGCATATTTCTTAATTGAGTAACAAAATTTTAGTGCTATGGATCCTCATTTTAATACCAAATACTCTATAGATAGATGCTTTAATAGCTAGTTGAAGAGCTTGCCCAGAATTAAAACAAGCACCATCATAATCACCTTCAGCTAAATCTCTCTCAGCTCTAACCATAAATCTCTTAGCTCTTCTCCAAAGCAATTCCCAGTAGCTAGAACTTAAATATAACACCTATCCATATACGGTATAGAGAGGAATATTAATTAAAATCAACAATCATCAATACCTAAGCGTTAGAGGATCTTATCTTGTTATATATTCTTTTCTTTTATTGTTAAATTAATGTTAAGTGGAAATAGGTAAAATTTTTAATGGGGATGCTAGTGTAGATTAGCATGTGAAGTAGATGGCTGTTGATACAACTAGTTTTAGAGAAGTATTTATCGGAAGATTTGATGATCTTAAGGTAGTATTTAGAGTACTTAGAGAATTTTTTAGTGATACAAAGTTCTATGGATATAAATATTCTAACAATAATGTAGTTTTTGATAAGATTAACATAGTCGATGAAATACCTTTCAATATATCCGATATCCAGAGACCTGGTTTTTATAGAGTTTCACATGGTTATAGATTTAGGCATAGCTATTGTTCTCCTAAAGATTTTCTTCTACCATCTGAGCATAGACTATTAACAGTTTCTCAAAGCTATGAATTTATTGAAGATATAGAGTCTATAGATAGTAGTATTGTGTTTTTTGGTATTAAGTCTTGTGATCGTAAAGCTATAGATATACTTGACCATATTCTGTATGGTAGAAACCCTGTGTATACTAAGAGGAGAGATTCTGTAAAAGCGATTGTAGTTGAAGAATGTCTAGAACCTGGGGAAACATGTTTCTGTAGTGCTGTAAACTCTGGTCCTACGATATCGAAGGGTTTTGATATAGCTTATGCGAAACTTGATCAGGATACTATCTTGTTTAAGTATGGTAGCCTAGTTGGGGAGAAGATATTGAGGAGTATAGGGCTTAGAGAAGCAGATGAAGATATTATCAAGATTTACCTCGGTATGGTTGAGAAAGCTGTATCTATTATGAGGAGCAGGATTCCTGATGTAGAGGATATTCAAAAGGTTCTCGTAAAAATTGTTGCTGATAAAGATCTATGGGATGAGATTACTTCTAGATGTGTAGGGTGTGGGAATTGTAACTATGTGTGTCCAACATGTTTCTGTACAGAGGTAGTGGATCGTGTTGAAGAAAGTTTTAGTACTAGAGTTGGAGTACGAATAGGATGTTTAACATATATATATGGACTTGTGTCAGGAGGTCATTTTAGGCAAGAACTTTACACAAGGTATAGACATTTTGTTCTTCACAAATACTTATTCTACTTAAAGCAGGTAGGGGATATAGGTTGTGTTGGGTGTGGAAGATGTATTACATGGTGTCCAGTTGGTATAGACCTAAGAGATACGCTTAAACGTTTATCTGAGGTGGAGAAAAGATGAGTATGAAGCTAGGAGGTTACATATCTGTACCAAATCCATTTCTATTTATGAAAACTATTGTTGTTGATAAATTAGAGGAAGCTCCGGGGATATACACTTATACAATTAAATTCGATGGGGAATTCAAAGCTAGTCCAGGTCAATTCAATATGCTTTACGTCTACGGACTAGGAGAAGTACCTATATCTCTATCAAATATCCCTTTACTTCAAGGTAGCTATACATTAATAGAGCATACCATTAGAGTTGTAGGTGCTGTAACAAAAGCAATTGCATCTAGATTAGAGATAGGGTGTTTCATAGGTATTAGAGGTCCTTATGGAAATGGGTGGCCTTTGGTTGAAGCTGAGGGGAAAGATGTTGTTGTTATTGGTGGAGGTATAGGTGTAGCACCCTTAAGACCTATAATCAAGTATATCGAGAGGTTCAGAGAGAGATTTGGAAAAATAAATATTTTGTATGGCTTTAGATCGCCGAAGGATATAATCTATAAATATGAAATCGATAGGTATAGAGCTATACCTAGTACAAAGATGTTCTTATCATCAGATACGCCAGGGGAGGGATGGATGTATCATATAGGTTTTGTTACAGATTTGATAAACTATATCGATGTAGATGTAAAGAATTCAGTTGTTTTTATATGTGGTCCAGAGGTTATGATGAGAGTTGCTGTTAAGAAACTTCTAGATAAGGGGTTTAGGAAAGGAGATATGTTTCTATCGCTTGAGAGGAGGATGAGGTGTGGTGTAGGTGTATGTGGTACATGTCAATTTGGCCACTATTTCGTATGTAGAGATGGACCTGTTTTTAGGTATAGCGATATAGAGGACTATCTCTGGGTTGAGGGGATATAGATGTATAGAGTTGGTATCGCTAAGCTAACTTCGTGTTCTGGATGTATAAACGAGGTTATCTACGCATTAACATTTAGAGATATTGTTGATAAGTATAGAGTAGAGTACTTCACGGAGGTACTGGATGTTGAGGATTTCGGGAAAGTAGATATAGTTTTCGTAGAGGGATCTATATCGAATAAACATCAAGAAGAATTTGTGAAAAGTGTTAGAGCTAAAGCAGAGTTCTTAGTAGCTATAGGGACATGCGCATTAATGGGAGGTGTTCAGAGTTTGAGAAGCGGTATAGATGTAGAGGTTGTTAAGAGAACTGTCTACCCAGAGCCAAGGTATATAGATATCTATAGCGATGTTAAACCTGTTACAGATGTTGTGAAAGCCGATCTCGTTATCCCTGGATGCCCTGTAAATGGAGAGGCTGTTATTTCTCTCCTTAGGAAGTATTCTTTAGGAGGTTTACCTATACCTATCTATGAATCTGTATGCGGTGAATGTAAGAGGAAAAGATTTGAATGTGTACTAGTTGCTAAAGGAATTCCATGTTTAGGGCCTATAACCATTAGTGGGTGTGGAGCTATATGCCCATCATTTGGTAGAGGTTGTTACGGTTGCTACGGTATTAAATATTTCGATATAGGTAAAGAGAACATTGAGTTGTTTATAAAACATTTAGAGGAACTAGGTTTAAGTAGAGAGGATGTAGATACCCTACTTAAAGGGTATGGGTTCAAGGTATACTTATCTCTTACTAAAGGTGAGAAAAAGTGAAGACTCTGCTAACGAGAGTTGAAGGCGAGGGTAGCATAGTTATTGTAGAGAAGAATGGGTATATCGATAGCGTAGTTTACGAGATTACCGAAGCACCGAGATTCTTCGAATACATAGTCTTAAGCAGAGATATGGAGAGAGTAGTCGATATCGTGAGTAGGGTATGTGGTTTATGTGGTGTTTCATATAGTTTTGTTGCTGCTAAAGCTTTTGAGAAATGCCTCGGTGTAGATGTTGATGAGAAGGTAGATATGTTTAGAGAAGCTATACATTTAGCTGAGAGAGTTAAAAGCCATGTTATGCATCTATTCTACATGAATCTACCTGATCTCGTGAAGACAAAGATGTTTACAGATTTCTTGCAGAGAAACCCTGAAATCTCTAAACATTTCCAAAACGTTTTGCTATGGTCTAGAAAAGCGATGTATACCCTAGGTGGGAGATTCCATAACGTTGTAAATATAAAGATCGGTGGAGTTTATAGAGTTCCTGATAGAGATAGTGTTAAGAAGCTTGTGGAAGAGTTGAACAATGTATCGAAATCTTTCAAAGAATTTGCAAGCTTTATTCTAAGTATTAAACCTCCCGATGAGTATACTAAGAGAAGTTTTAACAATATTCACTTAGTTTCTCTCTATAGTCAAAACTCTAGATATCCTCATCATAACGATAAACTGTATCTAGATAAAGAGCTTTACACTATTAGCGAATTCTTCAGAAATACCGTGAAAACCGGTCAAGTACCTTATTCAACAGCTCTACACTACAGAATTAAAGGTGTTGAAAGCTATATCGTAGGACCTTTAGCAAGATTCAATCAGCACTACAATGCATTAGATAAAGAAGTTAGAGCTTTTATGGAGATGCATAACTGGAAACCCCCATTTAATAGTGTTCTATTTAGCTATGTAGCACGTATAGCTGAAATCTACAACACATTGCTAATACTCGAAGATTATCTAGATAAACTAAGTATAAGGTATAAAACTCGCCACAGATACCGATATCCCTGCTAAGAGTAGTAAACTATATGGAACAGTATGTGAGTATGCTGTAGAAGCTCCTCGAGGAATACTTTACCATAGGTATAACATAGATAAAGAGAAAGTAATTTCATGCGATATCGTGACACCTACAGCACAAAACCTAGCCTCTATGAACGATATAGCAACAACTATTCTACGCGGAAGAAAAACTGATACAAATTCTGTAGATATAGCTAAGAAAATAGCTATATCTTTCGATCCTTGCATATCTTGCTCGGTACACACACTCAAGGTAAGAATAGTAAACATAAACTAGATATCCTAACGTTGTGGAGAAATATCTCGCAAACTACCTCTGTAAGAGATATTCAATTCTATAACTAACTGCCTAAAGATATTCTCTCCTAGGTATCCCTATACAAAACTTTTAAGTTTTGATCTATGTTTAGCTGTAGTGTGATTGTTATGGTTTACAAGTATAGCTACTCTAGATCTTCCAGAGAACCCCATAGATTTGTATGGATGTTCATAGGAATCTTAGTGGTGTTAATACCTTTATCGCTTATATCTGGAGGATTCGTTATATATATCAACCATATAGCGATAGCTTTCGCATCTAAACCTATCCTAATCCTCGTTCTAGAGTTCCTGATAATACTATTAGTGTGTAGCCCTATAGTGTATCTATTGATGAAGTTACCCATAGGGTTTCTGAAAGGTTTCTTTACAACTATATTCATAATGTTAACTCTGTATGCATTCGCATCTACTGTTGCTCTCGTTCTCTACCTAATCCTCACCATAATTATCTTGATAATCATAGCTTACGAAGTTCATAGAGGATGGTTTGAGGATTATAGAGTTGTGAAGTTGTTGAAGTTTTCTCTAGCTTTGATACCTCTACTCGTAATCTATATATTTACATCTCTCTATGTACCGATAGCTTCGAGTAGAGGTGTAGAGTTTATTGAGTTGAGTAAACCTGTAGATGTGAATGCTTTGAAGAGATTCATACCTTTGATGACTGCGTATACCTATGCTGTTGACAGACTTCAGATACCTACGCATAGAATGTATGCAAAGGATAGCTATGTTTACTTCGCTAATGGGAGAAGTGTCTATAACTGGGTTGTAGAGCCTCAAGGTTTTTGGAATGAGGTTACAAAACCTCCTAGAGGATTCATGTTTGTTTACGGTGATACCTATCCACCTCAGGTAGAGGTTATACTAAGGGATACAGTGTGGGGTTTGCATAACGCTAGATTCTACGTATTGTTCTTCGATACACTCTATAGACAGATAGTTCTGAGGGTAGGTCTCTACTACAAACCTATTATGGAGAACAACATCAAGATTGTATACAATAATGAGCTTCTAATACTTATACCTGTGATGAAATGGGATAGAGGTTTACTTCACAGCATACCTATTATCCATGGCTACGCTGTTATCCATGAGGATGGCTCTATAGAGTTTGTAGATGCTAAGAAAGCTCTTGTAGATCCTAGGTTTAGAAGTCTTCCAGTAGTACCAGAGGTAATCGCCAGGGAATGGGTTGAGCTTAGAAGATTCTACGTAGGTTTCATAGATTTCTACCTATATAGAAACACCTACACTGTAAGAGATATAGGTACAAATCCACAGCCATATCTATCCATAGATAAGGATAACAAGATTTGGTGGGTATTTGTAGCAGAACCTCCTGGAGAAGCTTATAGCGCTAAATACATAATGTATGTAGACCCATCAAACCTCAGACCATCTATCTATATCTACACATTACCAACCCCTATGATAGGTATAAGCAGAGTTGAAAGCTATATAAAACAGCATTACCCGATGTTTGATTGGAGTCAGCTAGTTGTTGAAGAACCTACACCAATACTAATCAATGATACTCTGTACTGGAAAGTAACAGTAACAACAAAGGATTTCAGAGGTCTTGTACTCGTAGCACTTGTAAATGCGAAAACAGGAACAGTAACATCTATAGATGTAACTAAATGGGATACACAAACAAAAGGAAATTTAACAGCAGGCACTATACTACAACTCATATCAAAACCAACACCAACAAAAACAGAGGAAGAAACGAAGTTATCGATAGAGGATAGAATTAAACAATTAGAACAATTAATACAACAAATAAAAGATATGCTAAATCAACTCGAAAAAGAATTAAATGAATTGAAGAGACAACTGACCCAGAAATAATAGAATATTTCTAATGCTTTTAAACGATATAAACTTTAAATTCTCAACGCTATAAATATATCCTCATCTCCATCTCTCCCAGCCTTAGACACTATTTTTAAAATTTTGAGTAGGTAGTATTAGTTAGAAAATCTTCTTATTCAGACCATTAATAATTCTACAGGTTTCAACTTCTTTGTGACAGGATTGAGTTGGTATCCAAGAGATTCTAAAGCTGTTACACCAAGAACAGGGATATCCCCTGATTCTCCAAATATAACTGGGACAATAGCTCTTCTACCCTCATACTCTACAACAACCCCACCAATATCATGTTCAACAACCTCAGCACTAAATAACCTAAGCTTCTGTTTAGCAATAGGTTTAAGCCCTAACTTCTCAAGAATATTTCGAGGGATCGACGTATAGATAGCTTCACTATCAACTAGAACCTCTATATCTTCCCACATAGATAAATCGAAATTATATACTCTAACCTTAATAAATGTGAAACCCATGTTTATAACCTCCATACTGTTCAATACACAGAATAACTATATAACTATGAAGCTACATATACTTTAAGAGAATAAATTAGTTCATAGGATATTATAAGCTCCTCCAATCGAATAGCTTAAGTTTATCAATATCTCTACTTATACTCAAACACTACCTAAAGCTCTAGAGTTTACCAATATTAATGTAGTAATTAAGAGAAAAGATTTTGGTAAAGATATTTAAAGCGAAAGGTTATGATGGGAGTTCAGGTATTTTCTTTT
>Ga0080004_1138647_pt1 | contig 10237 bp, 13 predicted proteins | sample WasSprMetagenome_FD_69207 | JGI IMG/M metagenome (GOLD analysis project Ga0080004, IMG submission 69207) | Sulfidic aquatic microbial communities from Washburn Spring, Yellowstone National Park, USA - WS (SPADES assembly) (version 2) | ecosystem: Environmental > Aquatic > Thermal springs > Hot...
ATTTGGAAAAATGAAGCTCTCAGAGCTGAGGAAAATACTCGGCCTGTCATGGGGAGACCTAGACACCCACATAAAGAAACTAGTTGAACAAGGCTACGTAGAGCTCTGGAAAGAGCCAGGCTAGAAAAAAGTACTGGAGACAGTTGCCTACCTAACCGGCAAGGGTAGGCAAGAGTACGAGAAACTATACGACGTCCTTAGGGCTCTCTCATCCCAGATAGAGACAAAATAATATTTCTTTGTTTTTGCACGTAACATGCCCTGCGGAAAATCTTAATGTAGCCTTGATCTATAGCAAAAGTTTTTTTACGTAGGTTCCTGGCTGTAATGTATGAAGAGTCAATTGTGGAGAGCTGTATGTACGCGGTTGAAACTGTTGACCTTACAAGGACTTATGTTAGGAACAACTATAAGGGGACACGTATCTCTATGGATGCAGAGGACAATCCTGGCGGCCTGTTCTTGTCCCTCTATAAAATAGCAAACACACTCTACATCCTCGGATACAAAGAGAAATGGGGCATAGGAACACTAACAGTAATCAAAAAATGCATACAAAACGGAAACGACGAGCCAACCTTCCAAACAAACCACACATTCAGAGCCGAAATAAAAAGCAGATACATAACATCTACAAACAACCGCGAACAACTCATAATACAATACCTAGCAACCAAAAAACAAGCCACAAGACGAGAAATCGAAAAACTACTCGGACTAAAAGAAAGCACAGTAAGAAAAATCCTAGAAAACATGCAAAACAAAGGACTCATAACCAAACAAGGAACAGGCCAAAAAACCACATACAAACTAAACATATAACAGCCCGCACAACCACATAACAAGTCTTACTTAAGGAATATTATTAACCCCCAGACTACGGCCAAGAAGCCTCGAAAAAACAGGACCAAAAACATACCCACCCGTATAGACCCCACCATCAACAACACCATACCAAAATTAAAACCTTCCCCTAACCCAAAAACAAGCCCACAGGCCCCTAGAAAAACCTCGTTACCAAAAAAACTCGTCACTCGTGAAAGCTAAACCTCTCCTAAAACAAAAACACGATCATATTTGAGACGCGCGCCTATACGTCATCATACTTCAACCAGGGCTTCTAAGGAGGACGCCATCCAGGAATAGACCTAGAACCACTCAAACTACTGTCCCGGCTCTTCACTTCGCCCAAACAATAGTCGGAATGCGCTAAGTCCTCGCCCCCCTCAGCAACAACTCTACATCCCTCAAATACTCCTCCACTTTCTCCAGCTCCACCTCGACCTCCCCCAGGTCAACCACACCCTCGTAAAAGGTCTCCCCGTGAAGAACCTTGTACCTCGCCATGTACCTGTCCCTCAGCCCCAGCCTCTTCACCCCCTCAAACCTCCTCTCGATGTCCCTAAGGGCAACCCTCCGCTCGTAGTGGCTCATGGGCCTAGCACCTGTGAACGCGTACACGAGGGCGTCCGTCGCCTGGACGACCGCGTTCCAGGCTTTCTCGGCAGCGTCCCTGACCCTGACCGGGTCCCCCCTCGACTCGGAGAACTCCTTCTTAGCAGCCTCGAGGAAACGCCAGGCGTCGCCGAGCCTAGCCTTCACGAAGTCCTCGCCCATCAGCAGGGGTGGAGGCGAGCCGTGTAATAAAGATGACGCTTCCTCGCCGCCACCCTCTGTTCCCGCCAGCTTCTCAGCTCAAGCCGGGTCCCGGCTTTAAGTACCAGCCGCCCTCAAGTCTCAGGCGCGCGCCTGCTAGTAGGACCCAATGCCTCTGGAAAAACGAACATCCTTGAAGCGATATACTTCCTCTCCAAAGCTATTTCGCGCTCAGAACTGTTGAAGACACCTTACGCGCCTCACATGCCCCACTACTGGAGCCCTGAAGATCTATTTTACATGAAGCAAGTGGAAAACCCTATTAGCTATAGAATATTGTTCAGAGTCTCAAAGAGGAAGGAGGATAAATTTTTAAAGCATAATGTTAGCTTCACAATAAAGTTCTGGCTCTCAAGCGACAGAGAAAGTATTAAACCATCATATGCTTCTATAGATTGGGAGACTGCAAAGATAGAAATTTATGATGACTTGATGAATGTATACATTAACGTTAAATATCTTTCCTTGTACGAGGAGGTTCTCAGAAAATTATTAGAGGATTTTAAAAAGAATAGGTATGTATTTACCCGTTTCAATAATGTATTGACTAAGTTATATAAAAAGCTATCTGAGCTCAAGGAATCCATTACAAAAACATTACCACCTACCAAAGAATATATTCTATTAGCACAAAATAGATTAGAGCCTGAAATTGGTGGAATTTCCGCAGTAAAGTTTTTCTTACAAAAATTTTTCACTAAGCTTACTGAGCTTGAAGATATAGTTAGTTTAGTGCCGAATCACGAGGAGAAGAGCTTTGAGCTTCTTGAAATACCTGGGATCAGGTTTCCCTACTATCCCACAGTTTTGCTAATACACTGGCGTGAGGCCAGGCTGGAAGAATTTTCGGGCTTTCCAATGACTGAAACATTAGTAGATCTGGCCACTATACGAAATCTTCTTGAAAAATGCATACTGTTGAAGCATCCTGATATCGGAGCAATTTCAGAGCCTCAAGCATTCACTGGGAAAATGCGGCTGCATGCCAGGGCTTGTAACCTGCCCCACGTGTTCTACAAGCTTTCCGCCGAGAGACGTACCAGGCACATTGAGAGAATTCTCAGGGAAGTGCTGGGAAACGGTGTTAGCGTGGAGCCTAGGAGCTTCGCGGGAAGAGTGTTCTTCGTGATCAGCGAGCGAGGCGTGGAGCTCCCTCCGCCGAACATAGCCGACAGTATAATCAAGCTGATGGCGATAGTAGCTGCTGTAGAGCTGCAGCCATCAATCCTGCTTATCGACGAGCTCGAGAATAGCTTGCACGCTGAGGCGTTAGAGAAGGTGTTCGACGTCCTCGACAGCCTCGAGATCCCGGTGCTCGTGGCTACGCACTCACCCGTCCTCGTCGACTTGGCTAAACCGGAGAAGGTCATTGTGGTTTCGAGAGCGGTGGAGGGCGGGACCACTGTGGAGTACTTCGAGGAGCCGAAACTTCTCAAGGAGAAACTTGCGGAGCTTGGTGTTGCCTTTTCCGACTACATCTTCTACGAGAAGACTAGGCCCCGCCAGGTAGAGTAAGGGGTCGCGTGCGTGAGGAGGTTGCTCATCGTTGAGGATACGAACGGTGTCGAATTCCACCGCAAGCTCCTGGAGAAGCTGAGAGCGAGCGGCATCATTAGTTCCTCGCCCACCCCGAGGATCGAGAGGAAGCCCGCGGAGAAGTGCGACAAGGCTCTGATGAGGAGGGTTCTAGCGAGGGCCGTCGAGGGGCCCGTCAAGGTTCTCTTCGTAATCGACACGGAGGGGGAGGCGAACGCCGAAGAGTCATCCGTGCCTCGCCACTTCGCGAGCACGCCTCAGCACGTGCAAGTTAGGGTTACGACCGTGGAGCCTAAGCACGAAGCGTGGCTCTGCATAGGTCTTGGAGGGAATAGGTCCTCCTGCCGCCGGGACCCAGAGTTAGAGCTGTGCAGATTAAGGGGGTGGTTGAATACAGGAAGGAGTACTTAGGGGACTGGGCAGATAGGCTGGATGTTGATAAGCTCTTGGGGGAGCGTGATTTCCAGAGGTACCTCGAATACCTTCGGTGGATCATGGAGGACCCTTAACCGCGCGCATACTCCCCAGAGACTCCGCGGGCTACCTCCTAGTGAGCATGAGAATCAACGGCGGCCCAGCGTCGGCGTACCCTCCCGTGAACCCCCGCCCGCCCGGCGCGTACCTCACTGAGGGGCTGAGTTCTGCGAGACGGCTCCCGAGGTTGACGTGCTCTGTGTGAAGAGACCGGTGCCCCCTGGGCGCGCGGTTCTCGACTTCTAGAACAAAGCCTAGTCGGGGCTTTTCAGGGAGCTGGGCTCGCTACCATAATTATCAGGTAGGAATTAAAGGTGCTCGAAGCCAATGGCTTAGCTCGCTGGCGATGAGACAGGGCCTTCTGGGGTTGGCATCGTGCTGCGTGTTGGGAGGCCACTGGGTTGCTAGTGCTCACGAGCAAGTGGGGCGAAAGCATAAATAGCTCTTTGTATACAAACTGTAAACTGGAGAGATATCTGTGAGCGTTGTCGTGAGCGTGAGAGTCCCTAGGCAGTTGAAGGAGAAGCTCGAGAGGTACGGCGTTAACGTCTCTGAGCTCGTGAAGAGGAAGCTAGCCGAGGAGGTGGAGAGAATCGAGAGGGAGGAGGTCAGGAAGCTGTTGGACGAGCTGAGAAGCGCCTTGCAGGGAAGGATAGATCCTCGCGAGCTCTCAAAGCTTGTGGAGGAGGGACGCGAGGAGAGGTGAGGAGCTTGACGCACGTTCTCGACGCCAGCGTCTACGTGCCCCTCATAACCACCGCCGGCGGCTCCCTCTTGGAGGTCGCATCGAGGTTCGACCTCGCCATACTGGATCTGACGGTTTACGAGGCGTGCAATGCCTTCTGGAAAGCCTGGAGCAGGCTGGGGGAGATGAGCGTGGAGGAGGCGAGGAAGGCTTGTCGAGCCGCTCGGCTGCTGGCCGGTAGGCTCAAAACGTACCGGTTCGAAGACTTAGACTTTGAGAAAGTGATGGCTATAGCCCTCGATGACAACATCACAGTCTACGACGCTGCCTACGTTGTGCTCGCTTCGATGCTTGAAGCGCCCCTGGCGTCCGAGGACAGGGACATCAGGCGAGTGGCTCCAAAGTACGGCGTCAAGGTACTGGGCTTCGACGAGCTGCTGGGAGCCATGAAATAAGGGCTTGGGACGTGATTTCGAAAAATGCCTGTTTGCTAGTGCTACGCACCGCCTTCATGACGCACTAGGAGGTTCTCAACGGGCAGCGGCGTGCCTGAGGCCACCGGCCTAGCGCGCGCTAGACTCTTCGCTTCCCGGTTCTGCACTCTTCGTGATTGTCAGGCTGAGTTCCTTCATGTATTTTAGGAACGTTGTTACCTGTTTCCATTCATATGATTCGGTCATTGTATGGTATAGTATACGTAAGTTCTGAAAAGCTTCGTGCGCGTTTCAAGAAAAAATCCATCTACTATGCGTAGCTATTAGGTCTAACGTTTCCCCAATTAGAGGTATAGGATTATGTTACGGGTCCCTAAATCAGAGATGCAACAGCAATTGTTGAAACTGTATAATCATAGAAAATTCTCTGTTTTTTCAACAGATATTTTTCTGCTACGCCAAAAGTAAAAAGATAATGAATACTGTGAATAACACCATAAAGAGCCAGAACTAGACCGTTTCCAAAACTCCAGTGGAAATAGAGGGGTTATTTAAACCCCCTTTTCCCATCCCCAATATACAGTTATACTGTTGAAAAATCCCCGTAGCATGTATAATCTTCTCAGACCCCTCTATTTCAAGTGGAAATCCTATAAATGAAAAACTCGTAACGAGTGTAAAAATGAATACATTTTGTAGATTTTTTTCATTATACTCCAGTAGAAACCTAGGGGTCATACATTTTTCTAGTAGGCTTAGCTTTTTTGTTGTAGCTGTAGCACGGTATGTTGGGATTAAGAAAGCAGGAGAACCTTCTGTAGCTGCGTAATCATTTATAGATATAGCAATAAGGGTGCGGCAAGTACTAACACTATGGCTATTGTTTTGCCGAAGTTGTTTTTCTTTATAGCGCAGTCTAGGATGGAAAGTAGACTGAAGAATTTTTATGGTAGCGGTACGGATATTTGTAGCGCGCTATACTTGACTATGACCTTTATGACTGTGGTCCCGGCAAGCCGTAACTTGTGCGCGCTAGTATAGGTTTTTTTATTTGCTTTTTTATGAGTATATGTATGGTTGAGTGGGGAGACGAGGTGGAGGGGGCTGGTCGGGACGGGGAGAGGGTTTTGGAGGAAAAGATGAGAGAACTTGAGGAGTTTTTGAACGGGGAGTTCCATAAGAGGGTGATGGACTTCTGGTATGTGGCTCTGAAGTATTATATTGAGAATGTTTTGGATATCTTTGGCTTGGAAAAGCAGTTTGGCTGGTTACGGAATGCCCCTGTGGGGGGCCCGTTTTTCTATACGGAGTTACGATACAAGTATCACCTCTATGGCATTATAGATGAATTTGCTAAGAGGGTTCGGGAGAAGCCTGGGACTTATCCTGAGTCTATAAGTTATTGTCGTGTCTTTACGATGCGTTTCTATAACGGTATCTGTATAGATTTCTATAACGCAGTGGTTCTCCATGTCGGCGACTCGCTGAGAAAGAAGGTGAGTTTCATTGTTCTCGATTTTAGGGAGGCCAAGGTTAGACGGTGTTCTGTTCCCTAGTTATTTACTACTGTAGCAGTAGGAAACACTTGATGGAGCCCTTTATTATTCACTAAGACCGCTATGATAGTGGTCTTTGTGAACCTTGAAGGCTTAGTCTTTCGTTTTTTGTTTTTCGATTTACACCATGATATGAAAACCATTTAAAGCGCGCGCTGTGTGTTTCCTTGTTGCGCGCACGACGGAGGGCTAAACGAAAAGTTTTTTCTCAGGTTTGTAATGGATTGACGTATGAGCGGAAATGGAGCTGGAAATGGTGATGCTGGGGCTGGTCGGGATGAGGTGAGGGTTTTGGAGGAGAAGATGAGGGAGCTTGAGGAGTTTTTTAGGGAGGAGTTTTATAGGAGGGTGGATAGGTTCTGGGCTGGGGCTTTGAAGTTGTATGTGGACAATGTTGTCGACGTCTTTAGGCTACGGGACTGGTTTGGCGAGGTACATGATGTTGTGTCTTTTAGTCCCTATTTCGAAATAGAGTTGAGGTATTTCAAAGAGATGACGGAGCGTTCTAGTGAACGTGTGGAGGGGGTTAGACCCACTATTCTAGGATATTACGGTGTCTTTAGATTGAGCTTCGTTTCCGGTGTAGATATAGATTTCGTTGACGCGGTGGTGCTTTTTACAGGTGACTTGACTAATAAGATGACGGGCTTTATTATTCTCGACTTTAGGGAGGCCAGGGTCTGGCGGTCCGGTGATCCCTAGCCTTATGACTGTTGGTAGACTGCTATGGCACTTTATCTTTTTTTGGGATTTTCGCTAGCTTGTGATTAGCGATGAGCGCGCATTTAACCTCGAGGAGGACAAGTCCCAGTAGCAGGAGAGATTAGACATGGTACTGGGATTAGAACAGCCTCTGCCAGTCATGGACTCTGATGACGAGGTGTTAAGAGCCATGCGCAAGCTTTCTGAATACAAGTCAAACCTTGAGAGCGCGCTGTATTCAGAGTTTCTTTATCGTCGCTCAGACGTAGAGAATCTGAAGCTGTTGATTCAACAGTTCCTCGGTTATTATGCGTATTGCTGGATTTTTGCAACTAGGGTTTGGACTGAGTCCTTTAATGATGTAAAATGCTTTATAAATTTGTAAAGCATCGTCCTCGGTGTAGACCCAGTATATGGTTGTTAGGAAGTTGTAGGATTGGTCCTGGTCGTTGGTGGTTATGGGGAAGAGAACATTGAAGTCCTCAGGGGACAAGGCATGAGTCGTGGGAATAATGCTTAGTAACGTGGTTGTCGTCAGTAGTAATAGTAGAAATATTGCAGTTATTTTTGTGTAGTTGTTGTTCATAGGAACAAGTCAAATAAGGACCCAAAAAAGTTTACGGCGTAGCCGGTGATTCGCATGCTATGTTCCTGTGTGGCAAAGTTTTTTTGTATGTGTTTCACCAATATCTTTGTATGGGTGAAGAGAAAAAGCAGGCCGAATCCCGGGAAAGCAAGTCGTCTGGACACGGGGAGGACAAGTCCCAGGGGCATGAGAGATTAGACAAGGTATTGGAACCAGGACGGTCTTCGATAATATTTGAATTAGGAAGCGAGGAATTAAAAGCTCTCCATGAGCTTTTCGAATACAAGTCGTACCTTGAGCGTGAGCTCGAATCATATTTTATTGCTTCTAAAACAGACGCAGAAGAGTTGAAGCTAATACTTCAACAGCACCTCGGCAAGTTCCTGGGATAGGGATTCATGGATCCAGCCTGGATGCACAGGGTGCCACTCCCCCTAGGCAGAGGCTATATTGCGTTCACATACTACAAATACGGAATATGGAAATTTGAGCGCGCCGAAGTATACTTTGAGGATTTCTTTTTAGCGGATATAGTGGAGTCAGGGATACTTATAAATCCCAATAAACCCGAAAAGCCCAAAAGACGTTTTATCTTTCATTTCGGCGAAGCCAAAGTCTATAGCTTTCCCTAGTTTGTGGTTTAAGGAATATCTTGAAAGTGGTTTTTTCCTTTAAGTGTTCTTAGGTAAGGTCGTCATTTCGGAAATACGGGAAGAAAGCGAAGGTTTTTTGGCCTGTGACTTGATAGGTAGGGTGTATGAGTCAGTAGCCTGAGCCATGGGACAAGAAGAAGGACTGGAAAGAGGAACAAAAGAGGCTTGAGGAACTGGCTAGGAAGTATGAGGAGGAGTTGGAGGCGAAAATGAGAGTTTATGATAGTGAGATAGTTCCATCTATGAGGAGGGGTGAAGAGTCTTTTTGTCGTATGTTTGTGCGGAACGCTGTGGGCAGAGGGTGTATATCTTTATTATTTGGCTTGTCTTTATTATACTTGTGGGCGAGGATTTTGTAAAGGCGAGGCTTGGCGATGCTTGGAGCTTCCTGGAGGCGGCTAAGAAGGAGTTTCTCGAGTCGAGGGGGGACCCGGTGAGGGTTAGGGACGCGGCTGAGAAGGCGTGGAACGCTGTTGTCCAGGCGACGGATGCCCTTGTCTACGCGTTTACAGGTTTTAGGCCGCTGAGCCACTACGAGCGGAGGGTTGCTCTTCGGGAGATCGAGAGGAGGTTTGAGGGGGTGAAGAGGCTGGGGCTGAGGGACAGGTACATGGCGAGGTACAAGGTTCTCCACGGGGAGACCTTTTACGAGGGTGTGGTTGACCTGGGGGAGGTCGAGGTGGAGCTGGAGAAAGTGGAGGAGTATTTGAAGGATGTAGAGTTGTTGCTGAAGGGGGCGAGGACTTAGCGCATTCCAACTATTGTTTGGGCGAAGTGAAGAACCGGGACAGTAGTTTGAGTGGTTCTAGGTCTATTCCTGGATGGCGTCCTCTTTAGAAGCCCTGGTTGAAGTATGATGACGTATAGGCGCGCGTCTCAAATATGATCGTGTTTTTGTTTTAGGAGAGGTTTAGCTTTCACGAGTGACGAGTTTTTTGGTAACGAGGTTTTTCTAGGGGCCTGTGGGCTTGTTTTTGGGTTAGGGGAAGGTTTTAATTTTGGTATGGTGTTGTTGATGGTGGGGTCTATACGGCTGGGTATGTTTTTGGACCTGTTTTTCGAGGCTTCTTGGCCGTAGTCTGGGGGTTAATAATATTCCTTAAGTAAGACTTGTTATGTGGTTGTGCGGGCTGTTATATGTTTAGTTTGTATGTGGTTTTTTTGCCTGTTCCTTGTTTGGTTATGAGTCCTTTGTTTTGCATGTTTTCTAGGATTTTTCTTACTGTGCTTTCTTTTAGTCCGAGTAGTTTTTCGATTTCTCGTCTTGTGGCTTGTTTTTTGGTTGCTAGGTATTGTATTATGAGTTGTTCGCGGTTGTTTGTAGATGTTATGTATCTGCTTTTTATTTCGGCTCTGAATGTGTGGTTTGTTTGGAAGGTTGGCTCGTCGTTTCCGTTTTGTATGCATTTTTTGATTACTGTTAGTGTTCCTATGCCCCATTTCTCTTTGTATCCGAGGATGTAGAGTGTGTTTGCTATTTTATAGAGGGACAAGAACAGGCCGCCAGGATTGTCCTCTGCATCCATAGAGATACGTGTCCCCTTATAGTTGTTCCTAACATAAGTCCTTGTAAGGTCAACAGTTTCAACCGCGTACATACAGCTCTCCACAATTGACTCTTCATACATTACAGCCAGGAACCTACGTAAAAAAACTTTTGCTATAGATCAAGGCTACATTAAGATTTTCCGCAGGGCATGTTACGTGCAAAAACAAAGAAATATTATTTTGTCTCTATCTGGGATGAGAGAGCCCTAAGGACGTCGTATAGTTTCTCGTACTCTTGCCTACCCTTGCCGGTTAGGTAGGCAACTGTCTCCAGTACTTTTTTCTAGCCTGGCTCTTTCCAGAGCTCTACGTAGCCTTGTTCAACTAGTTTCTTTATGTGGGTGTCTAGGTCTCCCCATGACAGGCCGAGTATTTTCCTCAGCTCTGAGAGCTTCATTTTTCCAAAT
>Ga0080004_1138833_pt1 | contig 10235 bp, 6 predicted proteins | sample WasSprMetagenome_FD_69207 | JGI IMG/M metagenome (GOLD analysis project Ga0080004, IMG submission 69207) | Sulfidic aquatic microbial communities from Washburn Spring, Yellowstone National Park, USA - WS (SPADES assembly) (version 2) | ecosystem: Environmental > Aquatic > Thermal springs > Hot...
ACGACATAGTTTATGAGGCTTATGACCCCCAGCTGAAAAGGAGGGTGGCGATAAAGGAGCTCGTCATCCCGCCGGGACTTTCCGGTGAGAAGGCGGTTGAGAGGCGAGAACGATTTTATCGCGAGGCGAGGGCGGCTGGCTCCCTTCAGCATCCCAATATAGTCACTATTTATGAGGTTGGAGAGGAAAACGGTCGCCATTATATGGTGATGGAGCTTTTGGAGGGGCAGAATCTGAGGGAGATATTGCAGGTGAAGGGGGTTCTTTCGCTTGATGAGGCTTTAAATATAGCCGAGCAGGTTTTAAATGCCCTCATCGTCGCCCATTCTCATGGCGTCATTCACAGGGACATAAAGCCGGAGAACATCCATATCCTTCCCTCCGGGATAGTGAAGCTGACGGATTTCGGGATAGCACGCATAACCTTTGAACCCTCCCTTACAATGGAGGGCGAGGTTTTCGGCACGCCGAGCTATATGTCTCCCGAGCAAATCAGGGGGCTCAGCCTTGACGGAAGAAGCGACCTATTCTCCCTCGGCGTAGTGATGTATGAGATGTTGAGCGGGAGAAAGCCCTTCACTGGTGACAGCCCAGTTTCAATCACCTACAACATCCTTTCCCAACAGCCGGAGCCCATTCCCGGTCTACCCCTGCCCGTATGGGAAGTGATAAGGAAGGCTTTGGAGAAGAATCCCGAAAACAGATTTCGCGATGCGGAGGAGATGCTGAACTCCCTGAAGAAGGCGAGAGAGCTCATCTCCCCAACTGTTAGCAGGGTATCAACTCCTCCTCCCTCCGTCTCCGCTCCATCAACACCTGCTCCCTCAACGCCCGCACCTACCGCGCCAGCTCCCAGCGCACCCGCTCCTCTTCCCTCCGTTTCTGACGAGCCGACAACTCACCTCCCGCCGAGAAGGAAACTCGTTTACCTCTCTGAGTCGCAGAAGAATTTCATACTCTTGATAGTATTGACCCTTATGGGAACGGGCACTCTCTTTTTATTCATTTTCGGCGCCCAGATGATGTCGGAGAAATGGCAAATAGTGGAGAGGAGAAATAAGGCAATTGAATTTTATAACAAAGCTCTGGAATATTATCAGAGGGGAGATTACGCAAGCGCCCTAAATTATACAAATCAATCAATTCTTTACGATGGAGATTTTCTTCCCGCTCGTTTATTGAGGGGGAACATCTTCTCTCTCTATAGACAATACGACCTCGCCCTGCAGGAATGGCAATATGTTGTCAATGCGAATCCAATGAGTCAAGAGGCGGAGATAGCGAAGAGGAATATGGCGGGGGTCTATCTCCTTATGGGTGTGGAGGCTTATCGGAGGGGAGATACAAGAGGGGCTCGCAATTATTGGTATATGGCTTTGACGATATCGCCGGGAAGCGAGTCCGCTATGAAGGCGGAAGAGTTTCTCAATCAGTTATTGCCGACTTTTCCCTGAGATGGAACTATCGTTCTCTCAATTAGCCGAATACGCTGAATGTCCGAGGAGATACTATTATCGCTATGTGCAGGGTCGCTCTCTTCCCAAGCAGAGCGAGGAGATGGCCATTGGCTCAGCTTTCCACGACCTCCTTAAATTTATCTTCTCCTCCTCACTTTTCCGTCCTTCTCAACAGGAGATTGAAGCCCGCCTCCGCTCGCTTTTGAGCGGGAAATTGGGAGCGGAAAAAATGGACGAGATTATGGAGCTGGGGAAAAAGGTGATAACTAATCTACTTCAGGAGGACCCGAGCAACATCTTTGAGATAGAGTTTCCCTTCTCTTTGAGTCTGGGAGAACATACAATCAGGGGGAGGATGGATAGGGTGGATAAGTATAGGAATGGCGAAGTTGAGATAATAGAATATAAGCTTCACGGCGGAGGGAAATGGAGGAACAATCTTCAGCTCGCCCTTTATCATCTCGCAGCGGAGAATCTATGGCATCCTCCCGCGATAAAGCTCACCATAGCCTCATTCGTTGATAATAAAAAGGAGAGCTATTATCTTCAGGAGGAGGAAGTGATTGAGGGAAGGGAGAGGATAATCCATCTGGCGAGCGGGATAGAGAGGGGAGACTTCACTCCCCTTCGCGCTGAGCACTGCTTCAAATGTCCCTTCTTCCAAGTCTGCTTCAAGGAGATTCCACCGGAAAGAGAGAGCTTGCTTTAGAATTAAATAAGAAGGGCAATAGCGACTGCGTGGGTTCGGGAATGGGAGATGCTGATAATGATTTGCCTTTCACCCGCTATCTCCTTAGCCTTCCCGTAGAGATTCACAATTGGGCGTCCATTTTCCTCATTTAATATCTCTATATCCCTCCAAGGAACCCTTTTACCCAAGGCTTTCATAATCGCCTCCTTGGCGCAGAAGCGCCCCGCTATCTGTTCCTCTCTTTTGCAATGATTTCTTTCCTTTTCCGTTAAAATTCGTTCAGGGAAGCGAGGATTTCGCAGGGAATTTTTTATCCTCTCAATCTCTATAATGTCTATGCCGATGCCCATTTGAGGAAAATTTTATAAAATCAAAGGGATTTAGTAAAGTTGGGAGAGGGTGGAAATAATGGGTGGGAAATATTTGTTCGGTGGTAGGAACGATGGAGTAAGAGCTAACCCTTCCGTTCTAGCGAAGCCTCCCATTTTTCATTCCGAAGAGAGATTGCCACGCCCGCTTTCAGCGGGCTCGCAATGACAAAGGAGGGAAGATTGCCACGGCTTCCCGCAAGGGAAGCCTCGCAATGGCAAAAGGTGAGAGATTGCCACGCCTCCCTTCGAAAAGCCTCGCATCTATGGGTATAGGTTTTCAATGGGTTATTTTCTTCCTTACTATTTATTATTTTCAATTCGCCATTTTAAATTCGCTTCTTGCCCTTTTTTCTTTTTCTGCCAAAAACCCTATACCCATTTCAGCAATGACAGAGTGTGAATACTTATGTATAATCCTATACACAGGAGGTCAGAGATGATTATAGATATCCACAATCACCCAGCCTGGTATGGATATAGCCCTGAGAAGCTCGTTGAAAATATGGAGGAAAATGGTATAGATATCACTTGGCTTCTCACCTGGGAATGCCCGCAGGATGAGTATAGTCCCGAATTCCTCAGCTTCCTTCCGGGAGCTCCCGAAGGACCGATTCCCCTTTCCTTCGCTCTACCCTATATTGAAAAATATCCCAATAAATTCGTCCTCGGCTACGCTCCCGACCCAAGAAAGCCCGAAGCGATTGACCGCCTCGCCTTCGCTATCTCCTTCTATGGAGTTAGAGTTTATGGAGAACTTAAATTAAGGATGATGTTGGATAACCTTGATGCCATCAGAATGTATCGCTTCTGCGGTGAGAAAAATCTCCCCGTTTTAGTGCACATAGATTACGAAATCCCCACAAATGTCAAATATCCTCGCCCCAATTGGTGGTATGGAGGGGGAATTGAGGCTTTTGAAAGGGCTATCAAAGCCTGTCCCGAGACGATATTCATTGGGCATGGTCCGGGATTCTGGGCTCATATATCGGGCGATGACCAATACGACAAGGTATATTATCCTCAGGGCAAGGTCGTTGAGGGCGGGAAGCTCATAGAGATGTTGAGGACCTATCCAAATCTATATTGCGATTTATCCGCCGGTTCTGGCTTGAACGCCCTCCAGAGGGATGTTGAGTTCGCGAAAGAGTTCATATTTGAATTTCAGGATAGATTGCTCTTCGGAAGGGATTTCTTTGATGATAATCTTTATAAATTCCTTATCTCTTTATCGCTCCCCCAAGATGTATTAGATAAAATTTTTTACAAAAACGCCCTTAAATTAGTTCCTATCTGAAAATGAACGATTTCCTCTTTCTCCTTCTTATTATCGTTGGCTTCCTCTTCGGCTTCTGGCGAGGAGTCAGGATAATAGGCTTGGAGTTCCTCTCCGCCATTCTCGCTTTAATCCTATCAACTCTCATCTTCACCTTACATCATCTCTCCTTCATTGGTTATCTTATCCTATTTCTCTTTCTTGCCTTCCTCCTTAGCGAATTGCCCTATCATCTTTTCAAAGGATTCTTTAGCAAGAAGGAAGGCATTTTAGAGGAATTAATGGGTGGAATTTTGGGGATGGTTCTATTCTTTCTCCTCGCTGGCGCTCTATCCCTTCTTTGGGCTCCCTCCGAGCGCTCTTCCCTCTCCCAGCTCGCCGAGAGAACTATGCCTCGCTTGATAATCCTCTCAGAGAAATTGCATATTGACCCGCCCAAGCTACTCTATCATCCCTCAACTTTTGAAGGAGAATGGTCGCCGGAGGGATTGTGGCAGGGAAAGATAGAAAGAAGATTTGAGAGGCTTGCCTTCTCCCAGCTTGATGGAGGAACCTGCATCGCCTGTGGAGGGAAAGTGAAGTTTCTGGGATATTTCAGGAAGGGGAGCAATCCCCTCGTCCCCAAATTTCAATGCACCGTTTGCGGTCGCACATCTGACGGCTGCCAGCTTTGGGAAGGTTTCCATAAAATTTACGGAATCTGTCCCGTGGATGAAGCCAATAAGGGTGTGTTGCTTGATTGCGGGACTTGGACGAACTATAAATGGGTTGTTCCGAAGGGGAGATGTCCTGTTTGTGGGAAGGAATATAAAGGCGAGGGGCGACCGAATTAAAATCCCGGTCGCCCCTCGCCCCTCAAAAATCAGTAGTTGACCTGCAGCTGAAGAACGAAGCTATCCCTATCGTCCAAACTGCTCTTCGTATACATCAGGGAGAGCATCGTGTTCTTATCAAGATAGAACATCGGACCGAAAACGAACCTGTTCTCCTTCAGCGTTTTCCATTTATTGGTCTTATCGTCGTATTTGTCTACTCCATCGTAATGCTCATATCTTAAAATATACGCAACATCCTTAGCGTTCTGCCGCAGATGGAGAAACCAGCCATTGCTGTTCTCATCTTCGTCCTTGCCCCAGATAGCCTCTCCTCTCAAAATAGTGTTCTTCCTCTGCGTCATCAAATCTATACCAGCTCTATTCTTCGTTACATCCCTTCCGCCAACTTTTTGCTTTCCGAAATAGAAGGAAGTCCCGTAGGAGAAATCCTTCTTGTCGTAGTTATAGAAGCGGATAGCCACATCCTTAGCGTTATTGTTATCCTTCGTGTTCTCTCCCGTTCCGTTAACCACCGCTATAGCTAGTCTGTTTTGCAAAGTGAAAATCATACCAGCGTCATAAACTTGATTTGGGAAGAGCTTCTGAAGGGAATTAGCTATCGCGGGAACCTCAAAATAAGCGCCAGAGAGCGGCATCTCGTAGCCGAAGGGAACCTTTATCTGCCCCATCCTCAGCTGGTTTTTGTTTTCCAAGTTGAGCTGAATTAAAGCCTCCTTCAGAACCACACTTGAAGTGAAATTGGGCTCGGCAACAAGGGTGACAAGAGGAGATATCTTGAGCGTGTATTTCAGCCTCAAATCCTTGACGGAAAACTGGCTTTTAGGGTTTTGGGACTGGTCCCAAGTGTAGCGCATCTTTGTGTATCCGCTTAGAGTTGCTTCGGCGGAAAAGCCAAGGTTCAACACGAGAAGCGTGAGAGCTACCAAGAATCCTTTCTTAATCAAGCTTTCCATAGCTTCCTCCCTTTCACTTTAAAGGTATGTAGCCGACCTTTTCCACTATCTTTTGACCTTCCGGAGAGAGGACGAAGTCAAGATATGCCTTGATTAATCCCTGAGGTTTCCCTCTCGTGTAATTGTGAAGGTACCTGAACAGAGGGTATTTCCCTTTCTTTATGTTATCTTTGGTGGGCATTAAAGGCGTTGATTTGTTATCTTTTGCAACCGCTATTATCTTAACCTTCCCGCTTCTGGCGAATTTCTCTGCATACGCAACTCCAACATATCCTATAGCTCCGATATCCTGGGAAACGGTTGTCGCTATCGCATTGTTTGAGGGAGTGTGTATAACCGTCGGGGCATACTGTCCCTTCTCGCCCAGGATTTTCTCCCTGAACAACTCATAGGTGCCGGAAGCGGTATCTCTGCCGACAGCGGTTATCTTCACATTTGGTCCACCGAACTCCTTCCAAGATTGAGCTTTACCGGAGTAGATATCCTTCAACTGGGAGAAAGTGATTTTCTTAATCGGATTCTTCGGGTTGACGATAATTGATATGCCGTCAATTGCCACTTTCGTGTCATATATTTGGATGCCCAAGCTCTTAGCTTTTTTCGATTCCTCGGGCTTCAATTCACGCGATGCATCCGCTATATCGCAGGTGCCATCCAAGAGAGCAGCGATTCCCACGCCGGATCCACCGCCGGAAACTGATATGCTGACATCGGGATGCTTCTTCATAAAAGCCTCAGCCCAAGCCTGAGCTAAAGGCAGGACGGTGTCCGAACCCTTAATTACCAATTTCCCCTTGAGGGAAGAAGCTGACCCGCTCGTCCCGAGGAAAATAAGCGCGCCAGCTATCAGAGTTATTAGCGTGAAGCCTATTAGGATTTTCTTGTTTGTCAACATTTTATTTATTTCACCTCCGTTGAATTTTTGTTTTGCTCCCAGCTGGGATTTTCCGGTCTTTCCGGCGAGGGAGGAACGGGAGCGAAAGCTCCTCCCTCCTTTCAAAACACTTGCTTGGCACCACCTCTTTTCATCAACCCTCATAAAACAAGGAACTCCGAGCTTTTCTTTTGCTCGGAGTTCCTTGTTTTCATTTTGGGATAGGATAAAACTTCCAATACTGGGGAATTTGTCCCATTTAAAGCTGAATCTTCTCAACCACCCATTTAGTTCGTTAAAAAATATCAACCCCCGCAGCTTTTCGTATAGCCGTTGTTTAAATTTCTTGGATTTTTTGAGCCACCTTAAAATCATCGGTGACCACCAAGAAGAATTATAACAATAGATGCAAAAGTCGGCAAATAATTTTTATAGAATTTTTAAAAAATTTCATTCTTCAAGAAAAGACTAAGGCAAAAATTTTATCAAAGTGACATAGACAAGGTCGGTTCCATTTAAGCTTCAGTTTAAATTCAAGATATATTTTTTGTAAGATTAAAGAAATTCCGCTAAAATTAAGCTGATCACTATTTCGTTTTCTTATTTTTAATAAATTTTTTGGATAATTCATTCTTGCTATTGCTAAATTTTCTAAATGTTCTGAATATCATAGCTCCTTCCATTATTCACGATACTCCAGGGGCGTAATGAACAAAAGCAAAATTATCGCTATCCACTTCTCAGGGCTCATAGCGATAATTTATTTGCAACTACTCCCTTATTTCAATAACATATTGAAGGGTGATTTAAATGTCTGAAAAAATCCTTTTCCTCTCTCTTTGTCTTATCCTTGTCTCCGCCTTGGGGCAAGTGGTTAACAAACGCTATTACGCTCACGAAGCGGTTGAGGACCGCTTCGGCGTCATCGCCCCTTGGTATAAAGGGCAGGATGGTCAATTGAGCTTCAGGGTGAGAATCGCCGCGGAAACCCTCAAACGCTATCCCTGGGCAATTCCTCCCCAATCCGTTATTCCCGCCCCTCATTTCGTCTTCAACAGCCGATGGTCAATATCACCTCAGGGAGAAATCACCATCCCTCCCCTTGACGATTGGCTCAACGGAGACCTCGGTCAGCGCTCCGCCTACATAATCTCCTCCCTCGTTGATTATTATCGCTTCTCGGGCGACGCCTCCGCCATCCCTCTCATCTGGATGACCGCCGAATACCTCCTTGATTATTGCCTCACACCACCCGACCATCCTTGGCCAAAATTCCTCATCTCCGTTCCCTGCAGGGGTAAACCCTACTACGAAGCGAATCCTCACGGCTTCATTCAGCTTGATATAACTGCTGAGGTGGGGATAGCCCTCCTTCAAGCCTATAAGATGATAGGGAATAGACGGTGGCTGGAGATGGCGAAACATTGGGGAGACTTGCTCGCCGAAAAGGCAGATACCCGCCCGGGGATAGCTCCCTGGGGACGCTATGCCAATCCCGAGGATGTTCCCTGGGAGGATATCCAAACGGGAGGGATTGCCTTCATCCTCACCTTCTTGGATGAATTGGAGAAGCTCGGCTATACTGGTCGCCAGCCTGGGAGCATAACAAAAGCAAGGCAAGCGGGAGATAGCTATTTAAGGGATGTCCTCCTCCCACGCTGGACTATAGATGATACTTGGGGAAGAAATTATTGGGATTGGAATGACCCCGTTCAGGCGGAGAATGTCACGGAGTTCGTCGTCCGCTATATGATGGAACATCCCGAGAGATTCCCCAATTGGAAAACAGATTGCAGGAACATAATGTCCCTTTTCATCAATAGAACGAGCGTCTCCCCCGCTTCAAACGGCGATGTCTATCACGGAGCTTGGGCTTATCCCGAGTCAAGCGGCTGCTGCGGACGCTCCCTTTGGTATGGACCGATGGAATTGGCTACGGTTTACGCTCAATATGGGGTGATTTTAAACGATGAATGGGCGAAGGAAATGGCGAGGCGTCAGATAATCCTCGCTACCTATGATGCACACGAGACGGGAGTTGTTGAGGATAACATAGATGGAGGACAAATCGTAGCTGGAGATTGGTTCAAAATCGCCCATCCAATGGCGCTTAAACACTGCCTTGGCGTGATGGCTTGGCTACCGGAGATATTCGCCCCAGCGAGGGAAAATCATATCGTGCGCTCCTCATCGGTTATAAGGGATGTGAATTACGGAGTAGGGGATATATCCTACGAGACATTTGATGCGCCCAAGGGAGTTTATGAAGTCCTTCGTCTCGCCTTCTCCCCAGAAAAAGTATTGGCTGATGACGAACCTCTCCCCAAGCGAGATGACTTGAACTCAATTGGCTATACCGTTGAAGCTCTGCTCTGTGGCGATTTCATAGTCAAGATTCGCCACGATGGTAAGCGAAAAATAAGGATTCTGGGGAATGACCCCCAGAAAATGGAGAGAATCGCCTCCCTTCCCATTGAATTCAAGTTCAAAGGGAATCAGGTAAGGCTGATTGGAGATGTCTCTCCCAAGGGAGGCTTGGCGGAGATTTACATAGATGGGGAAAAGCAATTGGTGGGAATAGATTGCTGGAGTCCTGTGAAAAGGGAAAATCAAGTGCTTTATTACAAGAGCGGTTTATCAAATGGAGAGCATACGATTAAAATCGTTCCCTTGGGGAAGGGTAATCCCCGTTCCAAAGGCGATAAGGTTATGTTGAAAGCTGTTCAATGGTCTGATGCGACGGGAGATTCCGGCTTCGGGGAGGGCGGTGGTCCGAGATATTCTCAGAGGGTCATTTTCGGATATCCTAAAAGACAAGATTATATTGATAGCAGGGGAAATTCCTGGCGACCGGCGACGGAATTCATCGTAAGGTTGGGACATCTTGCGGATGTAGTGAAGCTCGCTTGGTGGACCGAGCCGAGGGCACATACAATCCTCAATACATCCGACCCCGAGATATATCGCTACGGCGTTCACAGCAAGGATATGACCGCCTACTTCACGGTTGGTCCAGGCTCATATTATGTCATATTGAAGTTTGCGGAGACGAGGGATTTGCCCGAATTGGAAAGAGCTATGACCATAGAGATAAATGGAAGGGAGATGGTGAAGGGCTTTGATGTCCTGGCAACGGCAGGAGGGAAGGGGAGAGCTGTGGACCTCGTCTTCAATGATATACAACCGAAGAACGGCGTCATAGCGATTCATCTCTATGGAACCTATGGAGGGGAAGCGATTATCCAAGCGATTGAAGTCGGACAGGGAAAGGCAGAGGGAGGAGCGAAGCCAATATGTGTGAAAGCGGAAGAGAAGGTAGGCGTGAATCTATTGAGGAATCCCGATTTTGAGGAGACGACGGGAGGAAGCTATGGCAGGATGGGAGATAAAGCTAACATAGCGGGTTGGAATTATCTCTTCCTGAGTCCTTCCCAAAGCTATATCTGGGAGGAGAGGGATTATATAAATCATCCCGATTGGGGATTGCCGGAGATATATAGTGGGAATCAGGCGGTGAGGACGCACAGCGATGGGAACGGACATACGGTGATATACCAAGATGTGCCGATGATTCCCGGCGCTACATACAGGGCATCTGTGTGGGTTAGGGCAGTTGATTTGAGGGGGAAGGGATTTGGGAAGAGCGAGGGCGATAGGGCGTCTCTTATCGTGCAGGAGATGGCGCCTTGCGGAAAGGTGTTGGTTGAGCATCCGCCTGTGACGATAAGGGAGGCGGGACCCTATCGGGAATTGTCATTGGAGTTCACGACGAGCGAGAAG
>Ga0080004_1117881_pt1 | contig 10233 bp, 11 predicted proteins | sample WasSprMetagenome_FD_69207 | JGI IMG/M metagenome (GOLD analysis project Ga0080004, IMG submission 69207) | Sulfidic aquatic microbial communities from Washburn Spring, Yellowstone National Park, USA - WS (SPADES assembly) (version 2) | ecosystem: Environmental > Aquatic > Thermal springs > Hot...
AGGAAGGGTGTTCTACCCGCGTACTCCATGTACTTCTCCCCATACTTCCTCGCCATGTATTCTTCTTCGCGTAGAGCTATAGCTATAATTATCATTACCACCGTTAACCAGATGATTGAAGGTGGTGGAAAATATCCTCCCTTCACAGGTCTATGGACATAGGTGTCGTAGATTAATAGAGCGTATGACCACAGTATAAATCCTAAGTACTGTGGGTGTCTAGAGTATTTGTAAATACCCCATGTTACAATATCTTGCCTAGTAAACTTTCCATAAAGCCAATTTGTAGTTGCAATGAAAAATATAGCTACGCCTACTAGTAGTATCGTGAAGAATGAGAGGAGATAATAGACTTCCCAGAATTCACCGAATGGAAATAATGGATTAGTTGGTAGGACTATTCGCACAAGGATAATACCAACAATAAACCTTAAAGCATCATATGGTAAAAGGACTATATTGCCAAGTTCTAGAATATAGCGTGCATTATAGATCTTCTCAGACCACGTAGCACCAGGCATTAACTCTGTTAATGGGAGCCATAAGACCCTTAAAACACCAATACTCGCCAAGGCGAACATCGTGGACGCGAAGTAGCTAAATGTTGGAAGGTATAATACCAGGGAGCCTAGGAATGACACCTTCGTCTTCCCCAGGGCGAACCCCAAGGCCACTAACACTGCGACCACCACTAGGCTAGCGTAACCCACGGGCCTCACGGCATTAATGAAGCCCTCAGCCTTAGCCTTCTCCTCCGGAGGCCGGTAGTCGGGGAACACCTTGAGCAACTTGTCGTGCAAGACGAGTGGGAGTAGCAGTGTCGAAGTCAATAGCGCAACGGAGAACGCGGCGGCTAGAGCGATAGACAGTAGCAACAGGTGCTTACTCATGCGCATCACCAAGTATACCACACGAGTGCCAGACCTAAAAAACAAGCTATTGAACACAAATGTTCGAGATGCTAGACACCGCTAAATCCACCTACACTTCAATAATACAAGTTGCTTGTGTTGCTATTCCAGAGTTTATTGAGTACTTGAGGAAGAGGGGGATAGAGCCCTTTGAAGCCGTGGAGGAGGATCTTGAGAGAGCGGAGAGATTGTAGTCTGTCTAGGAAGCACTAATACTTGATCTTTGACTCCTCTTTAATAATAGCTCTCTGGGAGCTTAGTGTTTTAGCAGAGATCTTCGAGAGGCTATCAATGAATAATACAAAGCTAAGAGCGGTCATACCACTAAAGGTCTACGAGGAGTTATCGAGAGGTAGTGTAAACGTAGGTCAGTACGCAGGTATGATTCAAGTCATGAAATTCAGCGACAATAGTGTTGCGACCCAACTACCCGAAGGCCTTGGAGAAGGCGAAAAAGAAGCAATTTTACTTGCATTATCAATGAAGAGCGCTGGTAGAGTCATTGTTATAACAGGTGACTTAAAAGCTAGAAGAACCTGTAAGAGACTGAGTATAGAAGTGCTTGGAACGCTTGGATTAATAGAGCTCCTAAAGCAGTACAAGCTGACGGCTCCCTGCCATTCATGGCGAGGTAGCCCCTCATAGAGAGGAGGTTTAGAACGGCGAAGGAGGTCCTGATGGCACTAACATACCTGGTAGCAAACCCGAAGCAGTGCAGAGAGCTAAGAGTGGACGTCTCAAAGTGCACAGAGAAGTAGGCTATTTTATAGCACAAATAGTTATTGAGCGGGGGAGAAAATGAGCACACCTAAAGAATGCGCGCTCACGAAGTACGCTTCACACAAGTACGTGCCATATATTGATGAGAAAAGAAGAGTCCAGTACAGGCCCTCCCTGTGCTAGGCTAGGATGGAGAACGGGGTAATCGTGGCGAATGGCAGAGATATGCCTCGTGGGGGAGGCTTAGAGCTTAAATGGGTGAGGCCTTCTTGATTAGCATTTGCAGACTTTGTTTCATCGACACCACGGGATCGGCCCTCACTACGAATCTATGATCAAGTCTGAGAGAATAAAACTTCATAATCGAACTAATAGAACTTCCACAGGCTCTCTTCGACCGCTTAAAAACTGTATATAACCTCACTATTAGTTGTGGTGATAATGTCATGGTGTGTTCTAAGGATCTGATGGTGTGTTTTAAGCCCGTTGGTATTGTGGTAGAGGGGCTCGAAAAGCCTAGTGAGCGTGGAGCCTGTAGATCGAGATTTGAAGTGATCTCGACCATCAAGATCTTCGACGAATTTGTTGACGGGCTGGATGGCCTCGAGGACTACTCTCACACTATAGTCGTTTACTGGATGCATGAAGTTAGAGGGGTAGAGCTTAAAGTTAAACCCTGGGGCGTTGAGAGGTACCCTAAAGTTGGCGTGTTCGCCACACGGTCTCCAGCTAGACCCAATCCTATAGGAGTTACTGTAGTTGAGCTCGTATCTATTGAGAAGCCGGTAGTTAAGGTTAGAGGGCTTGACGCGTGGACGGGGACACCGGTTTTAGACATTAAACCCTACGATTACTACGATGTCGTCAAGAACCCTAGAGTACCATGGTGGTTTAAAGAGAAGTGGGACGAGTGGAGGCAGAAGTGGAAGTATGAGGAAAAGGTTCCCTGGCTTGGACCCTGACCTAGCTTTCTCAATCCCTTATACTGGGTTTCTTGATCGCCTTCTTGAGCTCCTCGGGCCTCTTAGAGACGCTCTTGAGTACGATGTAGAGGATTAGTCTCTCGGCCTCTGGCGTCGTGCCATCCTGACCACAAGCGATCTAGGAGTGCGACGTGGAGTATTGAAAGCTAAACGACGTCGTAGCCGTTCTTCGCAAACCGGCTATGCGAATGCGATGTGAAGGTATGAAGGATAGTCGCTACCAAGCTCGTAGACGCCATGACCACATCGAGTACAAATACAACATTAGCGTAGATACAGTAATAGAGATATTGAAAAAGTAGCTAGAGTTGCTTGTTTAGAAATGAGTTCCTGGACTACATATTGAAGTTGTGGCGATGCGTTGTTGGTGATGTTGTTGCCTGAGCTTAGGGACTGGTTTGTCAGCGTGTCATTAGGTGTCGAGGACGTGGCGGCTGGGGAGATAGCTGAGATCACCGGCTCGCCCGTGGTGGTGGATGTGGGTAAGGTCTTCTTCAAGGCGCCTTTAAGAGAGATGTACCGGGTTAACTACCTAGCCAGGACGATCAATAGGCTATACCTCCTCCTATACCGCGGCGAGTTCAAAGACCTAGACGACATATACGGGGCATCGAAGTCTATCGACTACAGCGAGGTGATCTCGCCTAACATGAGCTTCGCTGTTCGCTGCGAGAGGATTGGCTCACACAACTTCACAAGCATAGACGTAGCGCGAGTCGTCGGGCAGGCCGTGATAGACTCCTACATGGAGAGAAAGGGGGTTAGGCTAAAGGTGAACCTAGACAACCCAGACGTAGAGATCTCCGTGTTCGTCAGGTTCAACGAGCTCTTGATAGGCGTAAACACCACGGGGACATCGCTACACAGGAGGAAGTACAGGGTCTTCTCGCACAAAGCCGCTTTGAAGACCACTCTAGCAGCCTCAATGCTCCGGATCGGGGGTTATAGAGGCCAAGCCCTCCTAGACCCCCTTTGTGGTGGAGCCACTATACCAATAGAGGCTGCACACATGGCTAGGAGGATACCGATATCGATGTTTAGAGACGAGTACAACTTCAAGAAGCTCCCAATCTACGACCCAGAGGAGGATAGAGAGGTCCTCGAGGAGCTAACGTCTCAAGTGAGCTGGGATAGGTATGAGATAACGTGTATCGATATAAGCCCCAAGTCCATAGAGGGGGCTAAGCTAAACGCTGAGAGCGCCAAGGTCGCTGATACCATAAGGTTCATCCTAGGCGACTCTACGAGGTACGAGACCTATCGAGACGTCAAAGCAGACCTCATAGTGACAAACCCGCCTTACGGGATGAGGAGCCATAGGCTTAAAGTGATAGAGCCTTTCTACGTGAGCGTGCTTAAGACTCTGAGCGACCTCTACCGAGGAGTGAAGCTGGTCTTAATAACAGCCGCGACTAGACAGTTTGAGAGCGCGGCTGAGCGTGTTGGTGTGAAGGTGGAGTCTTCTAGGAGTGTTATGCATGGAGGTCTACACGCAAAGATCTACGAGGTAGCCCTATAGCTACCGCCTCACAACCTCTACTGCTACCATTATACCCGTCTTCTCGTTGTGAAGAGTGTTGTAGCAGAGTTTAATGCCAACTGCTCGCTCACCCCCGCTCTTGAGACTTCTTGAACCTAATGAGTAGCAGGTCGCAAACCCCATCTAGGCGCATCCCTGCTACATGTAGTTGCGAGTAGCATGCTGGGCTGTAGATCATTCATCACCCTCGACGCAGAAATCATTGACAAGTCCGAGAGTATAAGGAGGGAGATAGGTGTAGAAGTGATCAAACCTAGTTAACTCCACCTTGCTTCAAGCATTAGAGTTGTAGCCAGGTCTACATCTACCGCGAGCACTTGCAAGCAGCTCTGCAAGAGTAGCCCCTTCAGCCTCGCCACGGTTAGATAAGTCGTGCGATCTAGCGTTACGTGACCTTAAATGAAAGCTCTTTTAACTCCTCCTCGACATTGTACCGTTATCATGGTGACAACTGTGGGTGGGGGAGATCCTGGGAGATGTGTTAAGGTGGCTGTTGGGTTGACATACGCGTCGATAGCCATCCCGCTACTCTCGATCGCTGTGGCCGCCGTTCTCTCTGGCTGGTTCAACCTCTACGAGAACGCTCTCAGCGACCTCGGGCACGCGACTAGGAGCCATGTCGCGTGGATATTTAATCTCGGTTTATCAGCTGGAGGGGTTCTCATAGTGTGTGTTGCAGTGCTCTACGTTCTAGGTGTAGAGAGACTTGTTGGAGTGCTACTGTCTTTAACGGGGTATTCTCTAGTTCTCGTAGCGGTCTTTGACGAGGTGTATAGGGCCTTACACTTCATAGTCTCAGTGTTGTTCTTTACGCTACTGCTCGTGGTCGTCTTAGTCTACTCAGCTAGGTCGAGGCGTAGAGGTCTACTCCTAGCGGCCCTCATCATAGTCGCACTTAACGTAGTGGTCTGGAGCCTGCACTTCACTATTAAGGTCTTCAGAGGCGCCGCGATCCCCGAGCTCATCTCGATATTTACGGCTATACCGTTCTACCTAGACGCTACAAGGCGCTACTCGCGTTTAGCGTGTCAAAAGCCTGGTTAAACATTTACCCCTCGATTCGATTACTAACACGGAGGTAGAGGTGATCCTCCATGAGGCCCTCACTCGCGCCCCTGGCCTCCGTGATCGTGGCTGTCGGGGTTGTTGTGTACGTTCTGCTTCTCGCCTACTCCCCTGAAACCCCTCCACGTCGAGTTGAACCAGCCACGGGCGTGGTGACCGAGAACTACGTCTTACTGCCCCTTCCGAGGCCCATTTCAAATGTGAGCGTTGAAGAGGCGATCCTGCGACGTAGGAGCATTAGAGACTACACAGAGGAGCCAGTGCTCCTCGAGCACCTGTCTCTAATCTTATGGGCTGCACAGGGCATAACAGACCCCATCTACAAGCTGAGAGCGGCCCCGAGCGCAGGTGCGACGTACCCGCTCGAGGTCTACGTGGTTGTCGGCGAGAGAGGAGTTCTAGTTCGCGACGGCGTCTACTTGAGAGCGGGGGTTTACAAGTACCTCGTGTACGAGCACGCGTTGTTGCTCATTAAGAGCGGAGACTTCAGGGCCGAGCTAGAGAGAGCCGCTCTCAACCAGAGGTGGGTAGGCTCTGCCCCCGTCAGCATCGTGATCACGGCTGTGTACGAGAGGACCACAGCTAGGTACGGTGAGAGAGGGGCCACCAGGTACGTGCCTATGGAGGCTGGCCACGCTGGGCAGAACATATACCTCATGGCGACAGCGCTAGGCTACGGCACAGTCGCTGTAGGGGCGTTCTACGATCACATGGTGCTAGAGATCATCGGGGCCGGCGAGAAGGAGACACCGCTATACATATACCCTATCGGGGTACCTCAGCGACCCGTCACCACAAGGTTTGAAGACATCTGGAGCGTCATTGAGCGCGCTAGAGGTGTTGGCGCTTGACCCCTAGGTTGTTGAAGGTCGCTTGGCTGTTGATCGAGATCACAGCGCCATCGCTCTTCGTGCTAGCGTTGATCTACCTGCTGACCGGCTACCAGATGCTAAACCCCAGAGTAGCCATTATCCCGCGAGCTCGCCTCTTACACACAGACCCTGTGTTGAAGATGGTGGCTACAGCGCTCTTCCTAGCTCACTCGTATGGAGGCTTAATCTTGACCATATCGAAGTATGTGAAGAAACGGAGGCTAAGAGAGCTCCTATTCATCACTATAAACGCCTCGATCCTAGGCATCGCGGGGCTACTGGTTGGACTAGAGCTAGCTCTTAGAAGTTGATAGCGCTTCTAGGGGCTTTGAATAGCTTTACACGCCTCTAGGACTAGCTGTTTGTAAAAGCCCGGGTCGCTTAAAGCTGTCTCTACTACTCGCCTAGCGCCTTGCCTCTTCACCAGGTGATCGATCGCCTTGAACAAGTTGCAGTTGGCTTCGAGCTCTCTAGCCTTGGCGAGCAGCATGTTTTGTATGAACTCGCCTGCTCTAGCATCTACGCTGTCAGCCAAGTGCACTATAAACCCCTCTATCGTGGAGAACGGGGCCTGGCCGTGAACCTCGCTCGCAGCCCTGATTAGCTTGTCTGGGGCTCCGCGTCTAGATAGCTCGGCGATCAACGAGTAGTCGTGTGCTAGGTACCAGTCTTCTCTAGCTCTATAGCCCCCTGCAACGGGGTCTGGAGCGTACTGGTAGTACTTGTAGATGTCGTGGAGTATAGCTGCCGCCAAGACCACGTCTCTATCGACCTTGATGCCGTAGACGCGCTCAAAGACCTCCACTAGGGCTAGAGCGACCCTCGCCACCGAGAGCGTGTGAACCAGTAGACCACCTGTGTAGAAGTGGTGTTTCCTGGGGGCTGCAGGAGACTCAGTGAGGCTAATGAGCGGCTTGGACTCTGTAAACGTGAGTGATGGGTTCTCTAGTATGCTCAACACCACGCTCCTGATCTCCTCGTTAGCTATGCTTTCAGCCAGCCGCTTGATCTCCACTAGGAGCTCTGAGCTCAACCCCGGCACCCACGAGTCGAGCTTGGTTTAACGAGGAGACCCAGGCACCCGCTTAGCGAGGGTTTACCAGCGCGCTACCACACTTTCGAGCCTACTGGGACTTCATCACTCACGGTTATCAGGTAGACCCTTCCATCCCTGCTCTCAGCGACGATCAACATTGCCTGACTCTCGACGCCGGCTATAGTCTTCGGCTTTAGGTTTGTCACGAAGATCGTTTTCTTCCCCTTCAAGTCCTCGGGGCTGTACTGATCGCCGATCCCAGCGACCACGGTTCTAGTCTCGTCTCCAAAGTCTACTACTAGCTTTATGAGCTTCCTAGTCCTGGGGATTCTCTCGGCCTCTCTCACCAGCCCAACCTTGATCTTGAACTTCCAGAACTCCTCTACATCGTAGAGCGTCTCTTGCTCTTTAGACATGTGCTCACCGTGTCGACATAATTGGCTTTAGAAGAAATAAACAAGCATCTATGGAGCAACCCGGCGTTATCGACTTCTTTTTATACCTCGCCTTGCATACATTGAGCGGTGCCAGGCGGGGGTCTACACTTGGAGCGCGTTTTCGTGGTTGGCGTTGGGATGACTAAGGTCGGCCGGTTCTTCGAGAAGCACGCTAAGGAGCTATTCGCCGAGGCTCTCTGGAAGGCGATCGAGGATGCTGGCGGGCTAAGGCCTCAGGCTATAGTTGTTGGCAACATGACTTCGAGCGTGTTGATGGGGCAGGATAGCCTCGGAGCTCTCGTAACAGACTACTCTGGTCTCCGCGGCGTCCCAGCGTTTAAGGTCGAGGCTGCGTGTGGTAGTGGGGGTGCAGCGATATACACAGCGTTCGCCCTTGTCAAGTCTGGAGTTGTCGACGTGGTGGCTGCTGGTGGTGTAGAGAAGCTAACTGAGGCGAATGTGGAGGTGGTGACGAGGGCTCTAGCGCAGGCTGCAGACGCGGATTTCGAGGTGTTCTACGGGGCCACTTTCACCGGGTTGAACGCCATGCTAGCAAGGCTCTACAAGTCTCTCTTCGGCTACACAGATGAAGACCTGTCCTACTGGCCTCTAAAGATGCACGAGTACGCTAGCTACAACCCATACGCGCAACTACCTAGAAGGACTACGCTAAAAGAGATCCTCGAGAGCCCTCTCGTAGCAGACCCGATAAGGCTCTTCCACGCAGCCCCTATAGGCGATGGAGCTGCTGTGATAATCCTTGTTAGAGGTGAAGAGAGGGCTAGGCAGGTGGCGAGAGCTCTAGGTAGAGACGTCCTCGTAGAGCTGGCGGGGGTCGCTATGTCCACTGATAGCGTGGACCTATCTAGTAGGAACGACCTGCTAACCATGGAGAGCACCATTAGGGCTTCTCGCGAGGCGCTAAAGATGGCTGGTGTTGAGCTGAAGCAGGTAGACTACGTCGAGCTACATGACGCCTTCCACGTGACAGCATACGCGTCGCTCGAAGACCTAGGCTTCGCACCCAAGGGGATGGCAGCGAAGCTCTATAAAGAGGGGAGGTTTCAGAAAGGAGATAGACCAGAGGTCAACTTTAGCGGGGGGTTGAAGGCGCGAGGACATCCGGTGGGGGCGACAGGTGTGTACCAGGCTGCAGAGGCCGTCATGCAGATCAGAGGTGACTTCCCAGGTTACAAAGCTAGCGACCCAGAGGTGGCCTTGACGCACAACATTGGGGGGATAAGCACCATTGCAGCTGTCTCGGTGTTCAAGAGGGTTAGATGATGGCAAGCCACGATGATCTTTTGAAGAAGGTCAAAGAGCTTAGAGAGCTCTCGATAATGGGCGGTGGTAAAGAGAAGATCGAGCAACAGAAGCAGAAGGGGAAGCTGTGGGTTAGAGAGAGGCTTGAGAAGCTACTCGACCCCGGGTCCTTCGTCGAGCTCCAGTGGATGAGAGTGCACAGGTCTACCTACTTCGGGCTAGACAAGGTGAGGTTTTACGGAGACGGCGTGATAACGGGTTATGGGAGGATTAATGGGAGGCTCGTTTACGTGTATGCTCAGGACTTCACAGTTCTCGGGGGCAGCATTGGCGAGGTGCATGGAGAAAAGATCGCTAGGACTATAGAGCAGGCGATACAGGTCGGGGTTCCAGTCATCGGTCTATACGACTCTGGCGGTGCTAGGATACAAGAGGGCGTGGCAGCGCTCCACGGCTGTGGCAGGATCTTCTACGCGAACGTCAAGGCTAGCGGGGTCATACCACAAATAGCGGTCATCATGGGCCCCTGCGCTGGTGCAGCCGCGTACAGCCCCGCTCTGATGGACTTCGTTATAATCGTGAAGGGCGCCTACATGTTCATAACAGGCCCCGAGGTCGTTAAGGCCGCTACAGGGGTGTCTGTGTCTTTTGAAGAGCTTGGTGGAGCGCACGTCCACGCCTCGATAAGCGGCGTTGCACACTTCCTAGCTGAGACAGAGGAGGAGGCCTTCGAGATCGTGAGAAGGCTTCTCTCATACCTGCCGAACAACTCCACAGAGGATCCCCCATACGTTCCAACCGATGACCCGGTCGATAGAAGGCTTGATGAGCTCTACGAGGTGGTCCCAACAGACCCTATGAAGCCCTTTGACGTCAAGCAGGTTATAAAGTCGATAGTCGACAATGGAGAGTTCTTGGAGGTTCACGAGCACTACGCGAGATCGGCCGTCGTGGGCTTCGGTAGGATTGGAGGGTACACGGTAGGCATCGTCGCGAACCAGCCGGCTGTGAACGCCGGGGTGATCGACATAGACGCGAGCAATAAGATAGCGAGGTTTGTTAGGTTCTGTGACGCCTTCAACATACCGATAGTAACCCTGGTAGACACACCAGGCTTCATGCCAGGTGTCGACCAGGAGCATGGAGGCATTATAAAGCATGGAGCAAAGGTTCTACACGCATACGCGGAGGCCACGGTCCCAAAGATCACCGTTATAATGAGGAAGGCTTACGGTGGAGCTTACATAGCCATGGGTAGCCTCTCGCTAGGTAGTGACATAAACTACGCGTGGCCGACAGCCGAGATCGCTGTTATGGGCCCTGAAGGCGCTGTGAGGATCCTCTACAGGAGGGAGCTAGAGAAGGCCCCCGACCCCGAGGCTCTATACAGGGAGAAGCTTAGAGAG
>Ga0080004_1099323_pt1 | contig 10229 bp, 13 predicted proteins | sample WasSprMetagenome_FD_69207 | JGI IMG/M metagenome (GOLD analysis project Ga0080004, IMG submission 69207) | Sulfidic aquatic microbial communities from Washburn Spring, Yellowstone National Park, USA - WS (SPADES assembly) (version 2) | ecosystem: Environmental > Aquatic > Thermal springs > Hot...
TGGACAATCTGACAAAATACCAGTCATCAGAAACAAGCCTTGCATTTTTAAGGCGCAGCAGCCCCCAAGAATGTGTCGTTTTGCCTGTTCCAGAAGGCGCTATTAGCGATACACCACGACCGCCTATGTCTATAGCTGCGCCATGAACGGAATAAATTCTATGCTCATCTTCTAGAACATCTCCAGCAACAGCTAAGGCTATACTCTTTATCCACCCATAATAGTCAACATTCACCAGAAAAGCCGTTTTAGTATAAGGATCATATTTCACCGTCATCTGCTGCCCGGGCTCTTCAAGAACTATTAATCTTCCGTGGGATCTCACATCTTCGCTCATCGTGTAGAAGTTATCTTCCCACCGATCTTTAACATACTCAACTTCAGTAAGCAGTTTTATACAACAACCATATATCTCCGCTTTTGCCGTGTATAAAAACCTGTCTTCATACCGTTGATAAAGCTCGTCTTTCTCTTCGGAGCCAATTAGTTGAACAGAATATCGCTTTCTAAATTCCATGGCAAAACCTCTTCGTTATTTTAATTTGCATGTACCGCAATAAAGACTTGCCGCTTTCTCACAAACCTTGGACAAGAATAATATACTCTAACCACAATTTAGGATTTGGTGGTTAAGGTGGATTGGTTTGTTTTGGCTGTTTTAGACGCATTTTTTGCGGCACTTGTTGCAATTTTTGCAAAAATTGGACTGAAAGGCGTTGATTCTAACGTTGCCACTGCCTTGAGAGCTATCGTTATGACCGTTTTCATAGTTGGCTTCGTAGTGGCCATGGGCAAAGGTCCTCAATTGACACAGTTAACCAGCAAGGACATGATTTTCATAGTGCTTTCCGGAGTTGCTGGCGCCATATCCTGGCTGCTATACTTTGCCGCCCTAAAAATGGCTGACACCTCAAAAGTTGCACCAGTAGACAGAGCAAGCCTACTGTTCGTGCTAGTATTATCTGCATTGCTTCTAGGCGAAAAAATAACACTCAAGACCGCGTTAGCCGGAACCCTAATCTTCATCGGAGTTCTATTACTTGCAATTTAAGAGCGTAAACGTAGAACGTGCTTTAAACATGCAGTTAGTGCTTGATAAGCTTATTAATTGGTAAGTTTTAACTATTATAACGTCTACCAGTTAACGAAGTGGCTGTTATGCCAGATGTATCATTAACTAAAGTTGAATTCCTGCCAAAGCATGATTTAGACGAGTTAGAGAGAAATATCACTGAGCTACTGAAGCAATTTGAAAGAAAACACAAAGGAATATTCGTTTACGCTGAACTTGAGATAATAAAGAAATAACGGATAGCCCCTTGAAAATTATGCTACAATTGCCCACTTAGCACTTTGACAACGAGTTTCCTTCCTTCTTTTAATACTGCTTGCAATTTCTCCTTGTTAGTTGATTCCCCGTATATTCGAATAAGCGGTTCCGTCCCTGACGGCCGGATAAGCAGCCAACTCTCATCTCTTAATATTAGCTTTACCCCATCCATTCTATTAACATGTAATGCACACACACACTGCTGACTTTCGCTTGCGCTCTGCTTAATTAATTTTACGCAAAACAGAACCAAGCCAAGCTGAAAGTCAGCAGAAATAGGCTGAGTGTGTGCTGAATGGATAGAGATTTACTAAAGTTCAGCAGAAAGCTTCTTTTCTATGATAATATATAATAATGGGATTAGTTAATTAACTAATTAACTAATTCTTTTTCTGAGGAAAAGTTTAAATTGAGAAGTGGATAGAAAAATAAGGAAATTATTTGCTGTGCTTGTCTATTTCGTTAGCAATAGCCTTTCTGAACCAATAAGGCTCAAATGGTAATACTTGTCCATTAATGTAGGCAATTGCCTTAGTTCTGCAAGTTTCTCTGAACTTACAAGTTCTGCAATCATCGTTTAGCTTGCAAAGGATAAAGGGTTTTAAGTGGTCTCTGGAAGGAGTTTTCAGAAGGTATAACGCTTTAAGCCTTTCAATGCCTCTTAAAGGTTCTGCTTTAGCTCTTAACCGTGCAGAACTGTGCCTTTCTTTACGACTTTCTTTTTCTTCCACTTCGGAAAAGGACTGTCTTTTCCCATATTCAAACACCTACCTTTTTGGCTTATTTAGACTGACTAAAAAAGGGGGAGATTGAAAAGGGAGATTATGGCTTGTATTCTGCATACCAGTCAAACGTGTATGTTCCAGAGATTGTTACTGTTATTGTGAACGTTGTGCTGGTTCTCGCTGTAACAGCAAACGAGCCGTATCCCGTGCTTCTAGGTGTTACTATCACAACTGTTGGTGTTCCAGCTAAGCCGTGTGTTACGACTACGCTTGTTCCAGACGATATGGTTGCGGTTCCGCTGTTCTCAGTGACATAGCCCACGTTTTGTTTTACAACAGTATTTGCACCGACTTTAACTATGCCGTTTGTTAGATAAGATTCGATAATGTTAAAGCAGATTTCATTATAGTCACTTGTCCCAGTTTCTTTAACGCCGTATTTTTGCTTCTCCCCACCGCCACCAGTATAACTTGAGCCGATTCTATTGTTGAAAATATTATTTTTGAAACTATCGTTTATTATTATACCGCTATACGTGTTTGAAGAGGCTTGACTGTTAAAGAAAATGTTGTTGCCAGTTATAAGGTTACCTGTGGCTCCTGCATCAATATAGATACCATAATACCAATTGTAGTCAAATCTGTTGCCAATAACCAAATTTCCAACAGCAGAAGAACCATAGAGCAAAAGCCCGTTTATGTTGCCCCAAACAGTATTATCAATAATTAAATTTGACCCAGTAACGACAATTATGCCGTTGTCGGCGTCCACTTGAATGTTGTTGCCGCTTACACGTGTGTCCGTCGCATAGTCGCCAATCCTAATGCCTGCTCCATCTCCATCTTCAATATACACTTTGTTGATGACAGTTTCAATGCAATATTTACTTGCATTACCAGCTAATTCAATCGAGCATCCTTTAATTTGCCAAAGGAATACCCTTTCAATTTTCACTCGATAAGCGTTGTAAACGTAAATACCTTTTCCGCTTGCTTGATTTGCCTTGTTACCATTTATCCTTAAATCTTTAACTTCGCAGTAATCCCCTGTTATTTCAATAATATTTTTGTTGAAATTATTAACTGCCTCTAAAATAGTGCTCCAACCTTCACCTTCAATAACTATTCCCCCAAAAGGAATACTTATTGTATTTGAAATTGGATAATTTGCAGCTTTAATGAATATTTTTCCACCGTTCACCAAAGTGTTTACCGCTGATTGTATTACTGTGCTGGCGTCTGTTCCGCTAAAGTCAATTGCTCCATAGGCATCCTTTGCGTAATAAGTTGAGCCTTCTTTGTATATTGTGTATGAAACTCCATTAGGATATATTCCGCTTGATATTGTAGTTACTTTATTACCATTGCTACTGACAGAATATCCAGCAAGGAATGAAAGTGTTATTAGCAGAGATACTGCTACTATCGCCATAATCTTTTTGGATTTAGAGTCACCTCTCACTCATTTTTCACCCTTCCTTTTTAGCAGAAAAATGTCCTTTTGAGGACTAGGAACTCATTAAGAAAAGATTGTTGAAATTGTTGATTAGATTCGGTATTTGACTAAGTATTCCGTGTGTCGTTAGAACTAAAAGAACTCCTGTTGTAAGGTAAAATAGTATATCAGTTACTTCGACAATTTCTTTTTCATATATTTTTCTGATTTTTGGGTAAAGTATTGGGAATATGACTAAAAGACCTAGTGGAAGTATATATCTGACTATCGCATAAGGGATGAGTATTAGCGGATGTATTTCAAGCATAAGGTTTCTCGCTATCGGATTAAGCTCTGTTAGTGTAGGATAGTATTTCCAGAAGAGATATGCTGATACTGAAGCGTCTATTAGATAAAGCACCGAATAGCATACAAAGTTGAACATTACTATTTTCCTCAAAATTCTGTATATTCGCTCAAACATTGCTATCACTCCTTTTTCGTATTTTGTCCTTGAGAACTTTAATCCGTTCTTTCAGCTCTTCAACTAACTGCTTATCCCTTCGGATTAATTCAGGAAATCTCCCAGCCCTAATTCTATTTTCAGCTTGTTTAAGCCTGAACTCTAATAGTTCTATCTCATTTTCAAGCCTTCTGACTTTAGGGTCTGTTCGCTTTACCTTAATGTTTTTCAAGTCTTGCTTAGTAGTTTTAACCTTGAATTCCATATTGCCAAACAGTTTCTCTGCCTTATAGTCTATCCATCTTTTTCTAGGTTTAAATTCTTCATCGTTCATGTTCCTTTCATCCCCAATTTTCTGCACATAACCCAATGTCTGGTGAAATCCATAACTCCTCTATTGTCGCCAATGCGATAGTAATAGACTGGTTTTGGCGGGGGAATTTTGTTGTTTTTAGAGTTCACTCTGATTGTTATAGAACCAAATTCCCTTATAGCCACAAAGCTCTTATTGACCATTCCTAAACGATAAGCTTCTGTTACATGCCACTTAATTTCATCATAACTCAAAGGCTTACCGAAAACGCTACAGTAATTCCCTAAACGATTTCCAAACAAATCTACTTGAGGGCTGTCGGAAGTTTTAAAGACTGCTACGCTTCCTAAGTCGTGGAATTTTGTGTATTCCCTAGCGAATTTTACAACCTCATCTTCCCTTTTAAGGTCATGGTCAAGCATTAAATAACAATCCGTAGTATAGCCTAGAACTACGTTGCCCTCTTTATCTTTCATACACAACACCAGCCTCATACCAATGAACCTTTCTAACCCTAACCCATCTTCTCTCGAATAGGTCTGTGAAAGTAGGGAAACGCTCTCCGTATTTGTGGATTGGAACTCGTTTGTCTAGGATGTTGTTACAAGTAGCCCTTATCAAATTCAACAGATTCCTTCTATACCTCATCATCCTTTCGCTGATTCTGACTCGAAAGCTTACCCTCTTCTTTTTCCCTTCCATAGTAGTTACTTGAGCGTAAATTCTGAGGTCTCCTGCCTTAGCTCTAGCTCCACGCCTCATCCTTTTTAGGTTCGATGGAACAGGTCTAAATTTCCTCACTTCCGCTCCCATGTCTCTTCCTTCTCCTTCTTAGCTCAAAATCCGCTTCAGGCTTAGTTGGAATTCCGTTTTCGATGTTAATGCCTGTTTCCATAGGTTTAGGATTAATCTTAGGCACGGGTATAGTTTTACCAGTTCTAGTTTTAACCATCAATTGACTTTCCTTCTCCTCCTCGATAGCACGCTTTAGCTTAATCATCCTTCTCTCTCTTTTCATAATGTCATCTAATGTTGGCGAGTTCATCTCAAACCCCTCGAATCTCTCCATCTGATAAAATCTTCTGCGTCTATCTCACGCTTTCTCAAATATCCGCACGATTTACAGGTCTTACCACACCAATCTAAGTTTTTGAAGCAATAGTTTTTCCAAATGCTACGATATATTTTCGACATTTTCATTTTTTTAAGCAATTTTTTCTCGGAATTGCTCGTAGGATTTAGCTCGTCATGCAATCTCAATATCTCATTAGCCTCTTGTTCTCTTTGCTGGGCTAATCGCAGAATTTCTTTCCTAATTTCAGGGTCATCAACATCTTCTAGGATTCTCTGAATGTTCTTATCTTTGTAGCCTTTTTCCCTCAACATGATAGTCTCCTTTTGCCTTAAGACGCTCAGATTCTCTTTTCTTTGATTTAATTCCATCAGTTTTTTAGCCCTTTCAAAATCTTCAGAAGTCAAACTCTTCAAATAATGCTCATGGGCTTTTCTTAAATATGCGCCGTAAGACAGCCCTAGTTTTTTCGCTGTTTCCCTTACGCTTTCTTGAAATTCTTTCGGAGCGCTTATAGTCCATGTTGGCATTAAACATCTCCTCTACCTCTGGTTCTTCAGAATTTTGAGAACTTCCTCTCTTGTCAGACCTATCGCAGTTCCACATGCTGGACATCGTATTATTTTGACTTTCTTTCCGTTTCTGTTCACGAATTGACAGTTTCTCCATCTCAAAGGATTTGTTTGCCATCGATAGCCGCAATTTCTACAAACCACTTCGACTATCTGGACTGTTTCACATTTAGGATTTTTTGGCATAATGCCTAACACCTTTTTTATTTTTTTTCAAAATGGTCTTATCCGCATAAGACCTCTTAAGACCTACGGATAATATAAACGCTCCTCTAGTATTTAAGCTTTTCGGTAAACTTACTAATAATAAGAAAAGCCCTAATTAAATCCCTTTTACCGAAATAAGCTATTTTCTAGGAGATTTACTTATTATTAGATAACTTATTTATTCCTGCTTTTTTTAGTGCCTCGATATACGCAATTAAAGCATTTTCGCATATTTTTGATATGTTTAAACCAAGCTCTTTAGCTTCCTCAACAACTTTTTCATCAAGATAAACATTGTATTTCTTCTTTATTCGTGGCATACTCTACTCCTTTATGCGTATAAAACCCACACCATCAATTTAAACCTTTCTTACTTCCTTCCCTTTACGGAAAAAAGAAGAGTTAAGTTCTAGCGTTAAGCAAAATTTCCCTTGCGAATCTGTTAGCCTCTTTCTCCTCTTTCGTTAAATCCATCTCCAAAGAATAAACCGCTACGATGTGGTGATATAGCTCGTGTAAGACTGTTCTTTTGTTTAATCCTTCCTTTTTGAAATAGGCTTTACTGCTATCGTAAACAGCCTTCCAACTCTTCTTTCCGACTTTCTTTCCATTCAAAACTATTTTCATCCTTCTTATTCCGTAATAAGACGCCAGATAGTTTACTGCTTTTTGACACCCTTCAAGCTCGTAGATTAAGAGGAATTTTTCGCATATCCTTTTAGGCGGAATCCTTAATCGCATAATCTCACCACCCTAGGAATCCACTCAGCCCTTTCGTTCCTTAAATATTTGGCTAGAAGTAAAGCCTCTTCATTAATCAACGATTCAATTTCTTGTTTGTTTCCGTATTTTACTCTGGGAATTTCTACTTTAGTTCTGAAGTATTCATGTAATTCCTTAGTTAGCTCTTCAGTCCTAGGCTTATCGAGATAAATCCTTTTACCCTTTTTGTCGTTAAACATTTCAGTCTTAGCGATAAAGTCTTTAGGCTTAAGTTTTTGAGAATAGCGTATTAAGAAATCATCGATTAGATAACGGTAAATCTCCTCAAAATCACAAACCAAACTAGGTCTCCCTCTTAATGTTAGAGTGTGCATAAATCCTAAGTGTGTTTCTAAATGGGCTTTTGTTAAGGCTCTATAACACTTCCAGAAAAGCAATTCATAACCTAGATTAAACAGGTTATTTATTCCATCGTAGGCTTGAAAGGTTTTTCTAGCGTCTGGTCTTAATTCTTTGGGAAACAGCAGAAATATTTGTTGAAAGTAGCGTTTACTAGCTTTAGCCTCAATAACCATAAGCCTTTTTCTGACAGTTTTTAAATCTCCCTCAAGCCTACCGATAGCTTCCTTAATTCCCATAATGTCATGTTGCCTTAACCCATATTTCTTAAGAACTTCATTCTGCCCTAATATTTTTGCTAGAACTATTTGTTTGGCAGTATAAACTCCTTTACCGTTCTTAATCGCTTCATACTGATTAATCCTAGTTTTAACATGTGCGTCATCTTCTAGATTCTTAAGCATAGCAATAGGTCTTCCATTCCTAGTCGTTATCAAAACATCTATTCCCCAAAACCCTAGAGCTGATAGAACTCCTGTGCTTACCAGATTACCGCTTTGTAGCACTACTTCCCCTATTTCAGCCTCGAACAGTGGATATTTTTCCTCATTTCCATTTCTATCCCTAACAATTATACAGCCCTTTTCCATTCCCAGAAAAGAGCCGAAACTATCGAGTTTTAAATTTACTACTTTTATCGCATTTCCCATACCTATACTCTCCGATATTTATCAGATATACCCTAAATATTTAAGCCTTTCTACTGAAAAAGCCTAAAAATAGCTTCTTTTAGATTTTAAGGAGCGGAAAGTGGCTATATCTATATGGAGAGTATAGATATGGGTTAAAAACCCATTTAGCCACTATTCCGCCCCCAAATATCTTTAGAAAAGTGCGTAAATAAACTTTTCTAAGCCTCTCACCCTCGAAAGCTAAAAATAAAGCATTGTTTTATCTATTTTTCAGTGAGGAAGATGAAGAAAGAGATTAGTGAAGAAATTTCCGAAGAGATACGAGAACTTCGTCACAATGAACTTTTAGCAGGAATTCTTGGGGTCGTCTTATTTTCCATTTTCTTTGGTATTGGGCTTTTCATAGCTTTTCAGTCAGTAACATATTATGAGTGGCGAGGTTTGACGCTTTACCAGATTACTTCCTATCCATACAGAGAATTTGGATTAATTCTCATAGGTTTAGGAATAGCGTTTTCCTTGCCTCTTCTAATTTACGCACAATATTGCTCACAAAGGAAAAAGAAATTGCTTCGTTCGATAGGGATAGAAACGCATTGATGGGAGTGAAAAATAGTTAAGATACGCTGATTTCAGAAAAAGAATTAGTTAATTAGTTAATTAACTAATCCCATTATTATATATTATCATAGAAAAGAAGCTTTCTGCTGAACTTTAGTAAATCTCTATCCATTCAGCACACACTCAGCCTATTTCTGCTGACTTTCAGCTTGGCTTGGTTCTGTTTTGCGTAAAATTAATTAAGCAGAGCGCAAGCGAAAGTCAGCAGTGTGTGTGTGCATTACATGTTAATAGAATGGATGGGGTAAAGCTAATATTAAGAGATGAGAGTTGGCTGCTTATCCGGCCGTCAGGGACGGAACCGCTTATTCGAATATACGGGGAATCAACTAACAAGGAGAAATTGCAAGCAGTATTAAAAGAAGGAAGGAAACTCGTTGTCAAAGTGCTAAGTGGGCAATTGTAGCATAATTTTCAAGGGGCTATCCGTTATTTCTTTATTATCTCAAGTTCAGCGTAAACGAATATTCCTTTGTGTTTTCTTTCAAATTGCTTCAGTAGCTCAGTGATATTTCTCTCTAACTCGTCTAAATCATGCTTTGGCAGGAATTCAACTTTAGTTAATGATACATCTGGCATAACAGCCACTTCGTTAACTGGTAGACGTTATAATAGTTAAAACTTACCAATTAATAAGCTTATCAAGCACTAACTGCATGTTTAAAGCACGTTCTACGTTTACGCTCTTAAATTGCAAGTAATAGAACTCCGATGAAGATTAGGGTTCCGGCTAACGCGGTCTTGAGTGTTATTTTTTCGCCTAGAAGCAATGCAGATAATACTAGCACGAACAGTAGGCTTGCTCTGTCTACTGGTGCAACTTTTGAGGTGTCAGCCATTTTTAGGGCGGCAAAGTATAGCAGCCAGGATATGGCGCCAGCAACTCCGGAAAGCACTATGAAAATCATGTCCTTGCTGGTTAACTGTGTCAATTGAGGACCTTTGCCCATGGCCACTACGAAGCCAACTATGAAAACGGTCATAACGATAGCTCTCAAGGCAGTGGCAACGTTAGAATCAACGCCTTTCAGTCCAATTTTTGCAAAAATTGCAACAAGTGCCGCAAAAAATGCGTCTAAAACAGCCAAAACAAACCAATCCACCTTAACCACCAAATCCTAAATTGTGGTTAGAGTATATTATTCTTGTCCAAGGTTTGTGAGAAAGCGGCAAGTCTTTATTGCGGTACATGCAAATTAAAATAACGAAGAGGTTTTGCCATGGAATTTAGAAAGCGATATTCTGTTCAACTAATTGGCTCCGAAGAGAAAGACGAGCTTTATCAACGGTATGAAGACAGGTTTTTATACACGGCAAAAGCGGAGATATATGGTTGTTGTATAAAACTGCTTACTGAAGTTGAGTATGTTAAAGATCGGTGGGAAGATAACTTCTACACGATGAGCGAAGATGTGAGATCCCACGGAAGATTAATAGTTCTTGAAGAGCCCGGGCAGCAGATGACGGTGAAATATGATCCTTATACTAAAACGGCTTTTCTGGTGAATGTTGACTATTATGGGTGGATAAAGAGTATAGCCTTAGCTGTTGCTGGAGATGTTCTAGAAGATGAGCATAGAATTTATTCCGTTCATGGCGCAGCTATAGACATAGGCGGTCGTGGTGTATCGCTAATAGCGCCTTCTGGAACAGGCAAAACGACACATTCTTGGGGGCTGCTGCGCCTTAAAAATGCAAGGCTTGTTTCTGATGACTGGTATTTTGTCAGATTGTCCA
>Ga0080004_1163288_pt1 | contig 10226 bp, 8 predicted proteins | sample WasSprMetagenome_FD_69207 | JGI IMG/M metagenome (GOLD analysis project Ga0080004, IMG submission 69207) | Sulfidic aquatic microbial communities from Washburn Spring, Yellowstone National Park, USA - WS (SPADES assembly) (version 2) | ecosystem: Environmental > Aquatic > Thermal springs > Hot...
CGAGTGGGTCCCTCGTGAAGAGAACGAAGAGGCGGACGAGCTGAGCAGGAAAGCATATTACGACTACGTTTCGAAGAACTTGGCGACCTTCCTCGAAAAGTACAGGAACTACTTGGCGACGGAGAAGCAGCGCGCCCTCCTAGCCCGCTTGGGCGTCTCATGCCCTCCTTGGCTTTCCAAGAGGGAGGCCTCGAAGCTCATCTCCGAAGCCCTGTCGAAGAGGCGCTGAACGACGGTCGAATCGACGACGCTTCGCCCCCTTTTTAAGCCCTAGACGACATGCTGAGGACCACAGAAAAGGCTGTCTTGATAACCGCGTGCGTAGCTGGGATAGCGCTCGCCTTCCTGCTCTGGAACCCCTACGCCCAGGTCACCACCCTAAGCTTGGAGTACGTGAGGGGGCAGGCGGTCAAGTGGGCCCGCTGTATAGAGGAGAGGACGCCATTCACCCTCGACGTGCCAGCCCTCGTGGGCCAAGAGGCCGTGACCATAAAGGTCGAGCTACCAAACGAGCAACCATTGATCGTCACTGCCACAAAGTCGAAGCTGAGGATACCTTGTCCCGAGGCCTCGGGAGGAGTCCTAGTCTACGGTCCTCTCACCACGTGGTCGAGCGAGAGGAAGGCGAAGGTCTATCAAGAGGAGGGTTATGTGGTCGTGGAGCTCGTGCCCAGAGTTCAAATAACGACGAGCTCCGAGTCCGGCGCTAGGATCTACATCGTGAGAGTGGAGCTCTTCCGCATCGACCTCTCTCAAGTGGAGGCGCACAAGACGATAGGGCCGAAGGGGGTTCAGGAGCTGCCGTACGCTAGGGGCTACGACTACTCTGGGACGAGCAGTGTCTATCTCAATAACGAGCTGGTGAGCCAGTTCTCTGTGGTCAGGGGCGATGGAGTGAGGGTCGTGGTCGCCTACGAATTGTGGAGCTGATCGCTTCGATATTACAAACAAGTTGAGCCCTAAAGCTCATGAAGACTGACCTTAGAAGCTTTCACTCCTTAAATTTCTAAACAGTTATCGTGTACTAGATTTGTTAGGAGCTTTCACTCCTCGAATTTTCTAAGAGGCAACCGCCTACTTGGTTTGTTAGGAGTGATCGTTCCTAAAGTTTATAAGGGGCATGCGCTTTCACAGCACGGTGGGCGAGCGAATGCTACTCTTGAGGTTTGAGTATGGGAAAGAGCTTTACGACGACCTCGTGAGCAAGGTGAAGAGAGTTAGGAGGCGCACTCCCATTCACGTCGATGTCTTTCGAAGGAACGTTGCTGTCTACGTCATAGCCCTCGACGACGGCTTCTCCTGCGCATTCGTCTACGCCGCCTACCTGAGGGCCAAGGAGAAGGGCTTGAAGCCCTCTCTAGCGTACGTCAGGTACATCGACGAGGGCTTTCTCCCAGACGATGTGAAGAGGCTTGGGGAGAAGTGGGCTCATGGGAAGCTGAGCTGGGAGGAGATTGAGAAGCTCAAGGGAATGACCATCACTGAGCACGTCTTTTCAAGGTGGTGAGACGACGAAGGCGGTCCTTCTCAATCATCTCCCGGAGGTTCGGGACACGGCCTTGGCAAGCATCTTCGCACGGCCGTGAAAGCGCCCGGCAACTGCTGGACGCTTCTATGTCTCACGGCCTCGGTGGCCCTTCACGAAAGTCCTACGACCATCTCCCGAACCTTCGGGAGAAGGCCATAAGCCGACGACACGACCTCATGACGAGCAAAGTTCACGACGAAAATCGATGACGAATCCCTAACCAGCCTGCAAGCCCTCACGCCTAATATCTTGCTTCAACCTGTACAGCTTGGCCCTCCCCACGACCCTGCACTCCACCCTCCCCTCAGCCTCCAAGACGGCCACGTACTTGCTGACCGTAACCCTAGAGACGCCTAGCCTCCTAGCTATCTCTTTTATGGAGAGGTCGAGAGGGTAGACCTGCTTCAATTCTCCCAACATTTTTTCCTTGATTTTATTTCCTTCTACGTCTATGGTGTTTCTATTTCTCTTAGCATTCATACTAGGCTTTAGTGAACATCCCCACGGATAGGCTTATATGTTTAACCTAGAGATTCGTTGAATATATGTAGGTGAGAAGATGCTGAGATGTCCATATTGCGGCTTTGAGGGAGAGTCCAAGCTCTTGAAGACTTGGAAGTACGCTGGCTGGGACGTCTACTTCTACCAGTGCTCCAACTGTGGTAAGAAGTTCAGGTGGCAAGTTGATCCAACTGGCGCGAAGAAGAGCTATGTGATGAGAGTGGGTGTTGGGGCTAAAAGAACAGGATAGTGATGCACTCTTACTAACTAGCTAAGTGAAGGGCTTGATAGGCTACGAAACTTTTAATTAGAGGGTTATAATACTACGACCCGTACTTTCTTAAAACATCGACTAAGTTTTGCATAGTTCTAGAGACCTCTTGGGCAATGGAACTTTGGATCACTACATTACTTTTCCTTTCAATGCTCCTCAAATCACTTAGCCCCGCTGCTATGTCAATGAACATTCCAAGGTGTTTGGAGAGCGGTATTTTACCTCTCAATAGCTCTTCAAAGAGCTTGGCATGTTCAGTCAAATTCTTTGAACTGTATACTAACAAAATGAAGAGGAGGACCGTGTATCCGACGTCGGCTGGAAGCTCCAAAATAACTTCATCCTCATTCTTCACAACCCCATATTCTATTGCATGAGCATTAAGTGTCTTTGAGACAATGTCGAAGATGCTTGAGGCTCTGCCACCTCTGACCTTTATAAAGTCTTTCGAGTCCACGCCTAACACTCTTAGACTAAGCTCAGGCCTTTTCCTGATCTTATAAACGAGGTAGTAGATGCTCCTCCCCATTTTTTCTTAGCCCTCACAAGACGACAAGTGGTGCTAGAATGCTAAGAGCCCGCGGACTCCAACAATGTTGGAGTTCAAAGGCCTCTAAACCCCTCGGCACGACATCATAACCATGATCGGAGATCATCATCACAGCGGCATTGGGCTTTCCTCTCTTTAAACTCTTAAACAGTCTGAGGAGCTCTGAAGTTATATTGTATAGAAGGCTAATGATAGTACTTGGCTTCATAGGTTTTCCGCTATTGTTAGTTATCGCGTCGTCGATCCCTCTAAAGACTTTATACTCAGCCCCTACTTCATCCGCTATGGATTGAGCGATTTCCTTAAGACTTGGGGGAGCTTCACGTGTGGAGTATTCGTGGGGTTTTATGATGAACTTGTACGTCTCAGTATTACCACCTGGGTTTATTATCACGCCAATAAAAGTTGAGCTTCTCATTTTTAAAGCTGTATAAAGGGCCTCGATTATAGAAACACCGTCACAAAGTACGATGTATTTTAAGGGCTTATCGCGCATTTCCCGAATTGCCATTCTATATACTTCACGAGCCACACTACTCAGACTGGCTTTATATTTATTGCTTAACTCAAAGACCTTTTCAAGGAACTTTTTTATCGTATCCACTGCATGGATGAGCCGAGCATCTTCTAGAGGACGTTTTGTAGTAAAGCTTAAACCTGTCAGAGCGTAGTAAAAGACGTTGAAGAGCGTTTCATAGACATTCTTATCATCATCAATATTCTCTAGGTCCCTACTCAAACGTTTGCACAATTCTCGTGATTCATCAATGAGCAATGAAGCGAGCTCACACTGCACAGGCTTTCACGTCCAACACTTCACAAAATCAACTCATCATACTTTAAACCAAGCTTCGTGAGCTGCGATGATACTTCCTTCTCCTCTGTCTCTTTGCTTAGTTGAACTTCAATGATGCAGCTCTCGATCTCATTCCTATGCCTCTCCAGATAATTAGCAAGAGGTTTTGCTAGATCTAAAAGCTTCTCTCCAAGACCTTTAACGCTTATCGTCCCTTCTTTTAACTGTAGCTCGATGCGTAGCCTTCTAACGTTCTCCTTTAACCATGCATTGCTGTGAAAGGCATACAAGAAGGTGCAAGTTCCATCCCTATTTAAGATCTTGAAGCCCTTAGCCATTGGTATTTGTGGCCCTGGTCTTGGCGGTCTTAGCACCTCAACCCTTTTAATGACGAAGTCCTCACCCTTCACGAATACCTCTACGAGCTTTAACTTCTCATACTCTACATCGATTAAACGACCTTCTACCCCGTTACCCTTCTCAAAAGACTTGAGGGCTCCTTCAATCGCTTCGAGAGATAATGGCTTTATTGGAACGTCTGGCCACCCTCTTACTAATCCTTCCTTGATAGTATTGATCTTACACCTATACTCTCCACTATTCATTAACTCTTCTCTGACCACTTCGCTATCTCTTACTACCTTTTTCACCCAATTTATGAGCTCATTTCTGATACTCTCAAGGCCTGCGATCCTCAATTTACCTTTGACGGTTTCTACAATCCAGACAGGTAAAGACGCGATTACCTCCTTTAATCCTATTATTTGTCCTTCCTGCCTTACCCTTATGCTCTGTTCACCTATTGAACCTTTAATTGGGTCATAAGTGATTATCGTCTCAAAAGTATTTAGGAGGTCTGAAGCGAAGTTCTGGACAGCCCTATTTGTAAGCTCTTGAGCGAACTTTTGAAGTCGATCTTTAAACGCCATCATGATATCCGTGATAATACGTCTTAGCATTTCTTCTGGTTGATTCAAAATGTTTATGAGATTCTTTCGTTGCTCAATCTCTCGCCTTATAGTGCTGTCTAAGACGTCAGACTTCCTATACATTTCAAGCACTTTTTCGCTTGCCCTTATCTCCACTAAAGAGTTCACGAGGCGCTCTATTTCTTCTTCCTTATCCACACGGGGGATGACGATAGCAAACATGTTTAGATATTTTATCTTGCTCTTGTTCTTCTCTAAAGCCTCCTTAATCTTCTTCACTACTTCGTCAAATCTTCTCCCTTTAACGAGAAGCTCTTCAGCTATGCTCACCGGTGATATCGTTAGAATGGTAAAGACGCCTCTTCCATTCAAGAGATCGAGGAAACGCTCATCATCAAAAACACTTATATCATCGACGAATTCAAAGCCTCTAACTCTCTCCCTTAACTCGCTCACTAATGCATATTGTTGGAAGGCTCTTTTTACATAGTCGAGGGCCTCTTTTACCTTCAACCTACCTCCTTCGTCATTTAGCCTCTTAAGCTCTTCCTCACATGTGCTACTGATTAATTGTAATGGATTTGAAAAGAGAGAGGCAAGGAAATAGCGTCCTTCACTCCTGTCGATCATGTGAATGAACGGTACTCTTTCAAGCTCATCAATGACTTTTTGGTACTTTTGAAACTCATCAAGTTCGACAAAACCCATTAGAGAGAGTAAGAGGTCTCTTTGACTCAAGGCCCTTCTCTCTATAGCATCTCGCGTCATGTTTTCAGGCTTCATACTCAACATTTCAATGAGGTCCATGATATTGTCGGTGACGGACTTGACGTAAACTGACCGTATCGCTCCTCTCAACATCTTTGCCTCGCCTAGATCTTGCACCCTTTCTTCGATGTACTTCTGCCATGTCACTACGTTTCGTTGCCATTCCTTTGCACATTGAGAGTCCAAGATGTGTTTAAAGTCATCATGTTCAATATGCGCTATACTGACTAACCACGAATCCTCGTCTATTGCTCTCCCCAAGACCGTTGAGCTTATTTTAATTAAGTCACGCAGATGTTGCACATTTGAGAACTCGCGACTATAAGCTGGTGCAACAATCTTTCTTACGAACTCTTTATACATAGGTGAGAAGGGATACGCCTCTTCAAGCCCCTCGACAAACCTCTTTGCTTGGTGCTCTCCGATAACCTTTGCTATAGCTTCTCCCAACTTCGTGAGTTCTTCTCTCCTCAAGATGTTGTTTAAGGGCGCTTTTAATCTCAATATACGCTTCTTTGCTATCCTTAAAGCCTCGTCCTCACTTACATCTCCCACGCTTCTTACAGAGAACCTCTGCATGCGATCTTCGAAGAAGTTAACAGCTTCCTTTAATAACTCGATCTTCTTCTCTCCTTTTAGGCCTCTTATTCTACTCCATCTTTCAACATCTTGCTGTGCTGATGCATACACCAAGATGACAGGTTCTTTACCTTGAAGTTCATCAACCAAAGCTGAGACGAAAATTAGTACATTCCGTAAGCTATCTACATACTCTTCAGAAGCTCCTTGTGCTGCTTCAAAAATGCTTGCATAAAGCTCATCGATAATTATTAGGACAGGTATTACAACACCAAAACCTGTAAGAATTTCACAAAGCTTCTTACTAGCATCCTTGGGCTGATAGTTGATTAACTCACTCATCGCATTATAAAGCTCATCAATCTTGCTCCTCGGAATATCCCTCTCTAAGAGAGTCCTCTTCTTCTCTAAGACTTTTTTCATGAATTCTATAAGGGCCTCGTAAGGGCTAAGATTTGAGGGCATGTATTTTAGATCGATAGGAATGATCAAAGTCTTTCCAGCCACATCTACCCTATAGTTCGCTCTCTTCGTAAGGACATCACACGTATCTGGGAGGGCATTCATTACTTTATCCCATATCTGAGGAACGTTAAGGTAGAGGTGATAAAGAAGGGTCAAGAAGTGAGTTTTTCCAAGTCCCATCGCATGAGTTAGTGATAAGACGGTAGCCCCACCTAAGCTTTGAAGTGCTGAGTTAACAGTCCTTAAGGCATCTATGATCGCCTCTCTGAGATGAGTGGCCGAGAGGAATAAAATTGGATCTAAGAACTCAGAGCTAATACTGACATCGGCTATTCCTAAGTCCTTTTGCATGACAAGCCCTAAGCTTGGCGCTAGTCTACCCACATATGCTTGTGGATCAAGGTTTGCATAGACTTTAGACGCTAGCTCCGTGAGCTCCACAGCGTCTTTCAACCTTGGAATCACTAATCCCACCTCATTATGCACCCTGATAGAGCTTGAATAAAACGTTTTCAGCAAAACCTTTAACGAACTTGGATAACCCTACAAGGGACAATTCCTCTTCGTTAGCTGTACGCAAGAGGAAGAGTGCTGTAGTGATAGCGCTTCGACTCACAGGCATGGAAGAGGAGATTTCCTTCACGGCCTTAGATGCATCATCCTTAGGTCCTTCGCCTATAAGCCTCAAGAGATGTACTGCCTGTCCAGCGATTGTCTTCACAAACGTACCCTCTCTCCCCTTAATGGCCTCATAGCTCTCGTTGCCGAATAAAAGCCTGTATTGTTTAGCAGAAGACCTACTTACAAGGCCGTAAGCCACCAATGTTCGAAGATCTATGTTAAAGAGTTTGCACACCTTCTCAACGAAGTCATAAGCTAGCCCCCTCTCTCTAGAGTACCTACTGGCGGTCCACAACATTAGATAGGCTTTCGTGAAGGCATCAACATTAAGTACCTCTCTCAACATCCTCTCATTAAAGCCGTATTTTACGAGGTAGTCCTCTAGCAACGCCTCTGAGGCAAGGTACATAGCGACTGGGTATAGAGTTTCATCAAAAAACCTCACAGCCTTCACAAACTTACTCTTTAAAGCCCTCCCTGTCGTAACGCTTGCTATGTACTCAGTTAAAGTCCTTTGTCCAGAATAACCGAGTTCATCAATGCTAGGATTCCAAATCTTAGTAGCTCCAGCTATACCACCAGCTAACCCCATAATGAATATCTCAGGCCCAGAGGCCCCAGAATTGAGAGCACTAGCAACAGAATTTATCACGCTTGACTTAATGGCTTTTATAACTCCTTCATCTCTTACCAATTCATCGACCATCTTTGTACTCACGATCAAACTCTCAGTCGCCTTTCTCTTCTTAAGCACAAGAGCTAGAGATGTAAAGAAAGCCGAAGAGAGTAATGCGACCATTCTCTTACCCATCTCTGTCCATACAGGCCAAGCCTTACTAAGGGCAAAGCCTGCCGCATAGAGCGATGCAACTATAGCTTCCCATGCACGTGGATCACTATGAGTAAACCAGACGATAAGCACGCCATCATCCTTGAGAACCTTGCCAACTTCTTCAAAGAACTCCCACATTTTTAGCACATACCACTCGCCTGTGAACGGCTCTTTTTCAACAAGCTCGACACTCTCAAGACCTTTACTAAGCTCTCTGATCTTATCCTTACCCCTCCTAGCAATCACTTCTCCCTCTCTTGGAAGAGTTGACAAAAAGGGCGACCAATCCACGTATAGTTCTACTTTACCCCTTGCAGAGTCTCTATTGAACAGGTATCCACTATTTATTGCAGGTTGGAGAGTTATTCTGAGAAATTGCCAGTAAAACTCCATGAGGTCGCTGTAAAAGTGTTGAGCAAGATAGGGCGGGTCTACGTTTACGACATCGGCCTCTTCAATGCCTAAGCCTTTTACCATCGTTTCAATATTCTTTGCATCACCACACAACACGTCTACGCGGTCACTAAGGCCTCCAAGCCATTCACAAAGAAGTTTTAAAAGGGGTAAGATTCCACCAACAGTACGACCAATAGACGTCACATGAGGTTCGAAGATCCATTTGAATGACTTTCTTGGATCTGGAACTACGGGTGGCATTTCACAATACTCTAATCTCAAGGAAACCTTCCGACCTTGGTTCTCATACCTTCCTTGAAGTCTATCTATAGAGCCTTGAGAGCTGTCCCATGTTGTAGCTAAGTTGTTATAATCAGCTAATCTGTCCAGCCCAAGCGCGAGGTATAATGTTATTGAAGCACCGTACTCACCTGCCTCCTTGATTAGGGCCTCGGCTCTCTCCTTCACATACTTCATAAGCTTTAGGAGTATTAGTAATTGTCTTGGATTGAATAGCTCATACCAATATTCTATGCCGAGGTTCCTCACAGGTTCAAAGACTTCATTTTCTTTTGGTATCTGTGCATCTGGTAAGAAGTCTTTTAAGTCATTTATTTGAGTGACAAGGTCTAAGAAGGCCTTGACAAAGACTTCTTTATCAATGTCATCAGTAGGCCTAAAATCGTGAGGTGTTTCCTTCACTAACGGGATGTGAACTTCCAAGAGCTCCTTAACCTTCTCCTTTGCTTTCTCGACATCTCCACTCAGAGCTATCTCCAGCAACTCTTTATGCTTCTTGACCCAACTCTTTAACGCTACATCTTCATTTATCGCCCTACCGCAATAGGGACATCTGAGTCTCTCAAACGAAACCTCGGATCTTGATATCTCTACTGAAAAGCTCTTCTTCGTCTTGTCTACGATTAGCCTTATGTAAGGCCCATCATCTTCTAGCTTGTTATTATGAATTATGGGTATTAAGCCTCCGCATAAAGGATTTGGGCATCGATAGCCTCTAGCAATGATATAATTAAAGGCGTCTTGAGCATAATATTGTGTAAGCTCCTTCTCGGCCCATTCTATTAACTTCTCAGCCTCCTTCTTAACGGCTTCATAGAGTTTTGTACCATACTTTGCTGGGTATTCTAGCGTTGCCTTCAATATCAAGTAGGCAACAGGGTTGTAGTCAATCGCGATTGTACGAAAGCCAAGCCTTAAGGCCTCTAACGGTATCGAACCTCCTCCAGCCATTGGGTCTATGACCACTACTTCCTTCGGTTCTTTTCCCGTGTACTTTTTGACCACTTCTCTAACGTACGACTTGTCAGGGTTGACTAAGTAAAGCAGCCTATAGGGTACAGAGTTGACTTTATCGAGACCTACGGCTTTCTCGAACTCTTCCCTTAAAACTCCACTTGGCAGGATGGAAGCCAATGTTAAGACTCTAGCAGGTGCTGTAGGCCTTCTGGCAATATAGGGGTGAAGGTTGCTTATCTTTGGAGCCCTTATGAACGCCGCTTCAATTCTAGCTGTCTCGTTAACCTTGTCTAAGGGCAACGCGTCCTCTACGAGCATTCTCATGGTTTGAGGTACTTGGTCCAAGGCGAAGCGCCCAGTTAATACTACAAGACTTCGAGGTATATCCTTTACTGGAGGAGTTAATGGACTAAAACTCTCATCAGCTCAAACCTCTAAGCGTAGAGGATGTAACAAGGAGAATTAACGGTTTTCATAATACTCCTAGTAGATTTCTATAGAGCCTTAGTACTATGAAGTCACGATATGCAAAATGACAAGCTTTAAATTTTACCTCTCCAAAAACTCGAAGACAAATACACAATACAGAGGGCACTCTTCATGAGTGGTGGGATGATGAAGATGACTGAAGACTTGTTATGGAAGAATTTAGTCATAGGCATGCTAAGAGAGGATTCACCTATAGAAGATTTATTTCAAAAGACATGGCATGTACTAAAGGAGACTATCG
>Ga0080004_1193844_pt1 | contig 10225 bp, 16 predicted proteins | sample WasSprMetagenome_FD_69207 | JGI IMG/M metagenome (GOLD analysis project Ga0080004, IMG submission 69207) | Sulfidic aquatic microbial communities from Washburn Spring, Yellowstone National Park, USA - WS (SPADES assembly) (version 2) | ecosystem: Environmental > Aquatic > Thermal springs > Hot...
TCAGGCTTAGACGACGACCATGCAATCTTCTACGTCCTAGAACACTCGCCCAACTGGAGAGGTGCGCTCTCGAAAATGGTGAGGAAGAGGGCGTTGCAGTTGCTCAGGGTCGAGGAGTGGAGCACATGAGGCTCGCGATTGCAATATCCATCTTCTAACTTTCTTTACCTCTGTCCCACCCCTGAGGCCCCTCGGGTCTATTGCCCGACGGGGCAGGAGGTGGGTCGGATGGAGGAAGAAATAAGAAAGGACTTGGAAAAAATGCGAACCCTTGCGGGACGGTGCTACTATCCATACTCTTCTCCCGAACGGTGAAGTCGGATGGAGAAGGAAAAGAAAGACGCCTTAGCGGAAATCAAACAACAACTTGAAAGAGCGATAGAAGAGTCAGCTATGCTAACAAACATACTGGCAAGTCACTTCGACAAAACGACAAAAGAGAACAGAATGGCTTGGCTTAGAGCAATACGGGACACAACAGAAACAGAACTATTGCTAAGAAGTGCAAAGAAGTGGTCTAATACTGGTTGCTTTCCGCAGGAGACGCTCGAAGCGGAACTGAAAAGGCTAAAACCCAGACTGAGTGTGACATATTTCGACATAGCAGACCTGAACGACACAGAAGCACTAAAGCTTTTCAAAGAGCTTTACGGAGAACTACAGAACATAATGAAAGCACTAGAACGATAAGCCTTCATAACCCTTTCTTTTTCTTTTCTTTCGTTTTCTCTTGCTCAATTGCGATTGATAACACTTGCATGTGTCTTGAGATGTTAAAACCATAACCTTAATGACAACTAAATCATCCATCTTTTTTTTCTTTGCCGTTCTGGTCTAGCGTAAACTCTCATCCCTTCCCTCCTCGTATTCCATAAAGACCCCCTGTCTCGAGATGCGGAGTATACCTCCCTGGAGCTTACTTCGCCTTTCTCCTGGCGCTCGCCAAGACCTTCGCTGCCCTCGCCTTTGCGCGCTCCTCTCTCATTCCTAAGCTCACGAGGTGGGCCACGTAGTCCTCTTCCGAGACCTCGCCCTTCTTCAATTCTGCGTCGGCTTCTGCTATGAGGTCGCTCAGCATTTTCACTTCATCTTCGACGAGTGCTCTTCTTACTCTCAGCGCGATCTCCTCCTCCGTGAAGGCGAGCTTCTTGAGCTCGTCCTTGAGCTCGTCCTCGCTCATGAAGCCCAGCACGAACTTCTTGATGAGCGAGGAAGCCAGAGCGCTCCTCTCGTCCTTGGTGATCACGTAGAACTCGTCGCCTATGTACTTGCTCCAGTAGTAGCTGGCTAAGGCGAGGGCTCGCTCGTACCTCATGCCGAGCTTCGTGGCGTTGTCAACGAACTCGCTCTTCGAGAGCCTGCCCTGCTTGAGCTTCTCTATCAGGTCGGAGAGCTGCAACTCCACGAGCTCGGCCTCGAACTCTAGCTTTGCCCTCGCCATGGTTAACGCGATCTCGACCTCGTTGAGGCCGAGCCTGCGCAGCTCTGACTCGAGCTGCTCCTCGTTGAGCAACCCCTTCTTGAACCTAGCCACGAGAGATGACTTCATCGCTGAGCGCTCGTCCTTCGTCTCCTTGACGACTACGTAGTTGTCTCTAACGTATTCGAGCAGCGCTGCGAACTCGGAGAGCAGTTCCTCGTCGAATCCGTACTGCGCGAGCTGGCTCACGAAGTCCTGCCTCGACATGTAGCCCTCCAAGAACTGCCTCTCCAAATACGATAAGGCCTTCTTTCTAATCGCTCTGCGACGCTTGGAGTCCAAGACCTCGACCAAAGGTGCTGAGAAGTCAGCTGAAATGCCCAAGACCGCGAGGAAGTGCTCGAGCTCTTCTCTTCTCGTTACGCCCTCGACGTAATCTTCGATCACGTACCTCCTCAAGAGGGAGCGCTCGTCGCGCGCAGCCCTCCACAGAAGGGCCTTCGCAACGACATCTATGAACTCTGGGTGGTAGAGCTCGTACTGTAGCATGCGCTTCAAAACGTCCTCAGAGACCTCGCCGGTCTCGGTCGCGTAGACGAGCATGGACGGCGAGGGCAGCTTCCACATCGACTCCTCCAAGAGTTGATAGGGATAAAGAGTGCCGTACAGCGTCTCGGCCTTGTCGATGCTGAGGATCGAGAGCCAAGCTCTATATTCAGACTCGTCGATCTTGCCCCTCGCGTAGGAGGTGAAGACCGAGCTGAACGGTGGCTCTTTGTATATGGATTTCACGTATATGTCAATGATTTCGTCTGGATAGCCGTGGATCGCGAGCCAACGTCTTACATCCTCTTCATTAGCTACATTTTTGGCCAAGAAGTTCAGCGCGTCGCCGACCCCCGGCCTCTCGGTCCTGAACATCCGCTTCATCGCGTACGTCAAGGGCTTCTCAATTGCGATTGCCGCGTAGACCGAGAAGAAGAGCTTGAAGTCGAAGAGCTGGTTGATTAAGTTCATGAAGAACTGCCTGACGGCTTCGGGATCTATGCCCGAGCCGATTATCTTGAGCGAGAGCATGTCTATGGCTATGGACATGGCTATGCCCCCAGCGAAGATGGGCATCAGCTCCTTTACGACGCCGAAAATGCCTTCGCGCTCGAATATCTCCACGTAGCGCGCCTTCAGCCTCAAGAAGCCCTCAAACATGGCGGAGAACGTGCCCGAGATGACATCCCATATTCCTCTGAGCGCGTTCATCAAGGGCTCGCCGACGTTCTTGCTCAGCCAGTCCCACGCAGCTCTCAAGAAGTTCATGAATCCTTCGGGCAGGGTCTTTGTGAAGAACTCGTAGAGCATGCTTCCCAGGTTTGCGAAGAAGTCCTTGACCTTGGCGAAGAAGTCGGGCACGTCCTTTGTGAAGAAGTTGTATGCTGCGTCTATGAAGTTCTGGAAGCTCTTGGTGAGCCAGTCCCAGAAGTCCCTGAGCCTTTGAGGAATTGACGCGAAGAAGTCCAGGGCGCCCTTGAAGAAGTTCGGGATGTCCTTCGTGAAGAAGTTGTATGCTGCGTCGAAGAACGTCCTGAGAGGGTCGATTATGGGCTTGAAGACGTTGTAGAGCGCCTCCGCGACGACGTTGAGGGCCCCGTCGAAGGCCGAGATGACCTGCCTGCCGAGCTCCTGGAGAGCGGGGTAAATGAAGTCCCTGAGGCCCTTGTAGGCGAACGCGGGGCCAAAGAGGAAGAGCCTAGCAATTGTCCTCCAGGGCTCTCCCCAGCCCCTCGTCCATTCGTCTGTTATGAGCCAGACGTCGAAGGTGTACTGTATGAGGGGCCACGCTATATTGTTCCAGAGCCACTCCGCGAGGCCCTTGAAGGCGTCGTTGAAGAAGGCCCAGACCCGCCCGGGCAGGTTCACGATTGCGTTCCAGAGCTCTTCAAAGAAGTGCTGCGCCGCGTCGAGCGGCCAAGGCCATCCAGTGTCGAGCTCTAAGTAAAGTTTGAAGAAGTCCACCTCGACGCAAGCAGCTTCTCGAGGAGAAGACTCTTCTTCACAAAAAATGGATTGAAAAAAACTGTCAAGATCTGGAAAGCTTGGGTAGCTCAACTGTCCACTTCACCTCCACGTCCTTGTCTGAAATTTTGTATCGCATCGCGTACTTCTTTTTGATGAGCTCCTCTAGCTTGGCCTTGTCGGTCTTGTCCACGTCGACTATGAAGACCTCGCTGTGCATGTACTCGTCTGTCGTGAGCACTACGTACTGATATTGTACCACGTTGATCTTGGGCTTGACGTATGTGAGCCGGACGTCCTCAACCCTTACCTGCACCCCTCTCCTCCTCCTCGAGCCCCTCTTCGAAGAGCTTGACCATCTCTTGGGCTATTGCGAACACTGCTTCTTTGTCGCCCTTGGCCGCCTTGATTATGAGCTTCATGAGTAGCTTGTTCATCTTAGCGCCGGAGGGCACTGCGCTCACGCCTCTCACCTTCACGCCCTGCCCCTCATCTCAGAGAACAGCATGTCAACGAAGGTCCTTAGAACGCGCCACTCCTTGTAGGTGAGCTCTGCGGGGCTTCTAGCGAGCTCGAGGAGCACGGCGTCCTTGGTTACAGTCACTTTGAACTCTTTTAATTGTAAGAGCACCCTCTCGGTCATCTGCTCTCCTTTTTCAAGAGCCGTGGCTGGGGTTGCCGCCATTTAGACACCTCCTTGCTCTTTACTTTCCTCCGCTTCCTTATCACCCTTTGCTCTCAGGCCTCGCTCAATTGCAAGTTGCAGCACGAACGCGTAGATGAAGGCCCTCACGGCCGTGTAGAGCTCCGCGAGCGTTGGAAGTCGCGCCTCGGGCAAAGCGGCTACGAGCGCCAAGCAGGCTATGATGAGTGAGTCTACGATAATCCACTTCCACGACTTCGACCCTTCTCGGCTCGGCGGGTCGTAAGCGATGTTCAGCACCACTACTTGCTCCCCTCCTCGGATTTCTCTCCTCCTTGGCCAAGAATCATCTGCTCCAGCACGGCCTCGTCCATCTTCTCCTTTATGTATTGAAGCATCTTCTTTTTACACTTCTCGCAGAGCCTCCTGTACAGCTCTTTGAGATCGACGTTTATTCTAAGGCTCACGGAGCCACTCCTCCAATTCCTTTCTCGTCACCACAAGCTTATAATCTTCTACCATGAACTGCGCCTCTTCAAACGTGCCTCTCACGAACGCTATCACCTTCCCGTCCTTCAAGACCCTCGCCTCCTCGCCGTCGTATTCCAGGTCGACCGAGAGCCCGGCCGCGACGTCTATTCTCTTCCTCACGGCCTTGGGCTTCTCGACCTTGATTATCTTGACCACGGCTCATCACAGCTCCGCGACGACTACTACGACCTCCCCCGAGACGTCCGTGGCTGCGTACATTGTAATGCTGTCGCCCGCGTTGAGCCTGATCACGCCGCCCGTCACCATGTCCCATATTTGAGTTGAGGGAAGCACGTACAACCAGATGAGGTCCTTGGTGTACCCTCCTATCGTCGCGTAGACCCAGAACAGCTGTCGAGTCGACGTGCTTGTATTGAGCGCCCAGTAGTACATGGTTAAGACGTAGGCCGTCTTGCCCGTCGGGCACGTGTAGATCGTGTAGTAGCCGTTGCTTCCATACGCGTAAGCCACAACCTGTTTTCCCTTCTCGAACAGCGACGTTGGAGTTATCGTCGCCTTGAAGTCCGAGATATTTACGTTTACAGTTATGCTCTGAGCGCTTATGTTCACGTTGAGCGTGACGGATGACCCTGAGATGTTGACGTTCAGCGTTGAGTTTGTGACGTTCACGTTCAGGGTCACGGACTGGGACGATATGTTCACGTCGAGCTTTACCGACTGAGAAGCTATGTTCACATTTATCGTTACCGAGCTCTGAACAGACACCTTCAGGTTGCCAGAAGCGTCCAAAGGTGAGCTTATTGAGACGTTGAGCGTGACGGATGACCCTGAGATGTTGACGTTCAAGGTCGTCGCTTGGCTCTTGATGTTCACGTCCAGCGTAACAGAAGAACCGCTTATGTTCACGTTCAAGGTCGTGGAGCTGGAGACTATCGAGACGTTTATCGTAACGCTCGACTGCACGGATACCTTAAGGTTGCCATATGTGTCGAGAGGCGACTGTATGGCTATGTTGAGCGTCGCGCTCTGAGACTTTATGTTCACATCCAAAGTGACAGCGCTCGACTGTATAGCAACGTTTATTGTAACGGAGCTCCGGATCGCTACATTTACGTTGCCTGTTGAATCCAAAGGCGAGGCTATTGCGATGTTCAGGGTCGTCGCTTGGCTCTTGATGTTCACGTCCAGCGTAACGGAGCACGAGGTTATGGAGACGTTTAGCGACGAGAGCGACTGCGCGGCTACATCTACCTTGACGTTGCCTACGGTTTGCGCGACTATATCTACTGCCAACGAGGAGATGAGCTGCGCTGCCACCGCCACGGGCAACGTGAAGTCCGGCAAGCCTTCAGGGTCATTAACCACGAGCTTCTGCTCACTCAATCCCCATCACCTCGAGCACCCTCTTCAGAGCGAAGAGGGTGGCGAGCTCCGGAAAGGCCACCGTCTTGGGCAGTACGAGAAGCCTCACGATAAATCTGTGGCTGTATTTAGAGTCCTCGTTCCAGCCCTCGAGCGTTAGAACGTCATTCGTCTGGAGCTCGTAGACTTCGTCGAAGACGAGCTCCTCTCCGTCGCCGTGGATGTCGCCTTCGTGGGGGATGACTTGAGTCTCGCCGTGGCGAATGATTAGATGAGCGAGCGCCTTGTGGCCGTAGGGGATGAGAACCCAGACCTTCCTGATCACACCCGCTGGAACCCTGACCGCGACTCGGACTGGAGAGTTCTGTGGCGTGTTCGCGGGGATGTCTATGTCCTTGCATACTAGGGGCAGGCTCACTCACCTCTCGCCCTGCCCAGGGCGTACGAGCTCAAGGCCGTCAGTATCAATGAACCGACGAGCGCGTAGTAGAGGACGTTCACGAACTCTCCCTTGGTGACCTTCACGTTCCACATGACGAGGGGAATGTATATCCAAGCGTGGTCGTACCACATCATCACATCAAGCGTCCAGAGCGAAGCCATAAAGATCGCTACTCCTACGAGGAGGCCCAAAAGCGAGAGATGTTTTATCATGCGCTCAGCACCTCCTATGAGTCCATATATGGCGTGTAAGCTCGCTCCTCGTAACGAAATATAAGTTACAGCACCTGCATCGAAGTGGCTTTATCCTTCCCTCACGGATTGCTCTTGCCTCCTCTTCGCTTAGAGCTCTTGGAAAGAACATTATTTGTAATTCTTTATCTTGCATATGCCAGCACCCTCAAGGGTTGAAGTATGCGAGCGTACGATTTTGTAAGTTGCACGAGCTGGGCGCCGTATATCTTTCCGTGATTGCCGAAGCCACTAAGGTCGAGCCACTCCAAGATACCATCGCCATCAACATCTTTAACGTATTGAGGGTCTGCCTTGAGCCACAGCACTAAGCCGTTACGAATTGGGTTGTCGGGATACTGATAGTTCCGCTGGATTTCAGAGTCTGAGAGAGCACGAGAGTAGACGAGGACTTGAGCTATATAGGCTTTCAAATAATAAGCATTACTCCCCGCGGCTTTACCTATACACAAACCCCGTGTATTTGTCGTCATAACTGCAGAGTCTGTTGTTTCAAGATTTGCATTAATATATAGCCTCATTATAGAGCCATCAAAAACCCCTGCTACATGCCACCATCTAAACAGGCTTAATATTGTTTCTGAATCAATAAACTGTGGAGTATTACTCCAGATAACAAATCTTTGTTTCATATTGTTATAAGGATTGAACTCGAAACCGTATCCCCCGCCAACTCCAAGACCGCCTTTCTCCAAAATTCTTGCAAATGACTCACCATAGCTCATCGGGTAAAACCATACCACTGCACTAACAATTGAAGGCATCAAACTAGGAGAATGAGAAACCAAGACATAGTCGTTTACTCCGTCGAAGTACCATGTGTATAGGTGTGGTGCTATTGCGTCCCCGGGTGCTAGTGTGGTCGTTACGTTCAGGGTTACTGGCTTCCCCACACCTAGGGTTGGCTGTATTGGTGTGTAGGTTGCGAGCTTGACTGTGTACGGTGAGGTGGTGCCTGTGAGGTAGGCTATGACGGCTTGTCCGTTATATACTTGCACGGCTCCTGAGACAGCGTCGTTTGCGGTTATGCTTGAGTCACTGCCAACGAGCCACCACTTCGCACCGTCATAAACGATCTTCCTCTGAATACCGGACGACAGCGCTAAAGACGACGTGCTCGTTATACCCGTGCTTACCACGGCCGCCTCAGGAAGCGGCGCGAGGGCGAGCACCAGCGATAACGCGATTAACGCCACCACAGCTGTGGTGAACAGCTTGCTGAGCCTAACCACGCGCCACCACCTCCGACCTACCCAGCACTACCGAGCAGTAGGGCGTGTATCGAGCCTACCCTGCTCGTCGTGCATGGGTTGACGCCCCCGTAGAGCATGTATACGACCGTGTTGTTCCCCGGGTTCACAGCCACCTGCAGTGAGACGCTGAGTTGGTCGTAGAGTATTACCGCGTACGGTAGGCAGGAACCGAGCGGGTCAATGAAGTACACGTCGCTACCGTCAACCACCTGAGTTATGTCCGTGAAGTTGTTCTGCGTGAGCGTGAAGGAAACGAACCCGCTGTACGGCTGGCTGAACGTTATGACGAGACCCTTCCTACCGTGGACGAGCCACAAATGCACCGTCTTAGGGGAGTAAGCCCTGCTCAAGGCTAGGTACCCGCCCGGGCTGACGTACACCCTGCTCCCCACAATGGATATCGAGGAGTTGAGCCAGAACCCCGTCGCGTAGTCGAAGTCGTCGTACGCCAGCCAGAAACTCATGGACGACCCCGGCGTACCGATGTACTGCGTGTACGGGTTCCCGCCACCGTACCACACCTCGTAGGTACCGCTGTAAGCCGACGGCTCGACGAAGAGAACTAACGGAGGGTTCCTCGAGAACAGGTAGGAAATCCTCGGAACACCTGACACCACAACATACGTGTTGCTCTCGCTAAGCATGCTTAAGTCGCTCACGTTCAGCGGGACAACCAAGGTCTGGAAGCTACCCTGGATCTCGCCGGGTATGACGACCGTCACGACGTTGAGTTCGAGACCCGCCGACTGACCCACAGCTGTGAGAGAAGATAGCACCAACACTAAAGCAACCAACGGAACCGCCAACACTACCTTACGAAGAGTCAAACACGTCACCTCATAAGATATCTATTCATAGTAAGCTTAAATTTCTGGTGTGTACCAGAAATTAATACCTCTGAGAAGGATTTTCTATCGGTGGTGGCGGTTGAGGAGGCTCGTGCTGTTCGTGTTTGCGGTGGCTGTTCTCACCGTGCTTACTCTCACAGCTGTGAGGGTTGGTGGTCAGGGAGGCTCATGTCCTCCCGGCTCCTTAGTCGTTAACGCGTCGGGGACATACATATGCGCTCTCCAGGTGAGTGATTACACGCCAGTCTTCACCTCGCTGACGCTTAACCAGTTCGGTAACGTCTTGAACGGATCCGTGACGTGCCTTACCGCGGGCGGTTGCTCACTAAACCTCACAGTCTACGACTACTCGGGAGGTTCTCTCATCAAGATAGGGTCGCTGGTCACGAACCTTACCGGGGGTTCGACGCAGTCGTTCAGCTACGGGTGCTCGGGGGTCGGGGTCGTGAGCCTTGAGGTTAATGGCGTCTTCGTCGGGTGGTTCACGCCCGTGGTGGTCAACGCCCCCACAGCTGTGGGGACAACCCTCAAGGAGCTCGCCTCAAAGGATCCGATGGTCATGGTTGTTGCGGGGCTCCTCGTCGTGTCAGTCCCGCTCGGCTGGTCTCTGAGCAGGGAGCAGGGACTGAGCGGTCTGGCGCTGGCTGGTGCCTCACTCATAATATACTCGTTCGTCCTCCTCCTAACCACGGACGTCGTCGTAGCGACCCTCATCTCAGTGGTCTCAGCGTTCGTGGGCATCGTGTACGTAGTGATGCAGGGTGGTCAGCCGTGAGCTCCGTGACCGAATGGTTCAAGGACTTGGGGGATGAGATTCCTGGGTGGACTGTGGTGGCGGTTGTGATGATGCTTATACTGTTAGCGGTCGGCGGGAGGATACTCAACATAGTTGACACCACCGCCACAGGCGTTGAGTCCGTGGTCGGGAACGCCGTCAAGAACTACACGACGCTCCCGAACTACGGGTACAGGGAGCTTGTGAGGGGTGTCTGGGCGACGCTCACAGGGATACTCGCGTCAGCCACAGCCGTGTTCGCGGTCGCTAAAATGGTTTCCGCGTTCGTTAAGACGGGTGAGGAGGAGTGAGGGGGGCTTTAGCGGGCTTCATATTCGGGCTCGTCGTGACGCTCGTGTCGCTCGCGCTAATATACGTCGCGGACATAGCGTTAAGGTCTCTTGACACAGCGAACCAAGCGGTCGGGCAAGCACTCAACGTGACCCCCGTGAGCGAGTACTCAGCGAGAGCGGACTCAGCGATCACCACCCTCGCGTACGTGGTCGTGGCGCTAGCGATATTCGTCGTCGTAGCCTACTCAGCACACCTCAAGAAGAGGTAAGCATTTTTAAACAAATAAAGAAATTAAATCGTCGGTGAAGCACGTGGGTCTGTTCGGGAAGAACTACATCATCGCGGTCTTGATAGCGTTAGGGATCGCCATGATCGGCGCGGGCGGCGTGGGCTACAACCCGGTAGCGATCGCGGTGAGCTTCCTGCTAAACCTCC
>Ga0080004_1202951_pt1 | contig 10225 bp, 8 predicted proteins | sample WasSprMetagenome_FD_69207 | JGI IMG/M metagenome (GOLD analysis project Ga0080004, IMG submission 69207) | Sulfidic aquatic microbial communities from Washburn Spring, Yellowstone National Park, USA - WS (SPADES assembly) (version 2) | ecosystem: Environmental > Aquatic > Thermal springs > Hot...
ACGAATAAATATTCAGAACCCTAGCGATCCAGCATAATACTTCATCGTTATATCAGCCACAAATAAATCATAGCTTCAAGCAAGTGTAGGCGTGATCATGAGAACACCTACGCATAGCAACATCTCGACCAATAGCAAAGAAGTACTACGCTGATAGCTCTGAATCTCTAGAGGCAATATGAAAAAAAGCAAGTTTAGATAGTTATTGGTGAGGGAAAAATCTATGAGTTCTCTATGCAGGGTTAAGATATGTGTTAAGAAGGTTAAAGAAAAACTGCACTATGAACTATAAACCAGGCGACTGCTTCATCGTAGAGAGATCCTATATATCTGATGCTGGGAAGCACGTATGCCTACACGCGCTAAGCTCGATGCTGACACTATTATTGCCACTCCTCAAAGGGGGGTATTAGCAAAAATTTCTCGGTATAGGTGATCAAGAAAAATATAGGCTACATTCAATGCCCAAGAAAACTCTACATATATGAAGGAGCATCACTATATGAACATAGAGAAGATAAAATTATAGAGTAGTAGATAAGTTTTTAGATCGAACATTTTACCAATAAGAAGAATTATTACTTGTAGTTATTGGTATCATGTATTATATCGGAGAACATGGTTCGTAATAGATTTTCAAATTCGTTTTTACTCTGTGCGATTCTTTGAATAGTTATGAGTCCATTTTGTATTAGTTCCTTTCGAAGGTCTTCATCAACCAATAATCTCAATATGGCTTCTGCTAGACCCTGTGAATCACGTGGTTTAACGAGTAGACCGTTAAATCTGTGCGTTATGATATCAGTAATGCCACCTATGTTTGTGGCTATAATGGGGACGCCGGAGGCCATGGCTTCTAATAATACAACGCCTAAAGCCTCTGAAACGGATGGTAGTACAAAGACGTCTGCAATGGCATAATATTTAGGGAGATCATTATATGGAACCTGACTTTTTATAATTATAATGTGACTTTTAAGGTTGAGTTCGTTGATCTTTCTTAATATTTTCCTTTCGTATGCTCTATCTGAAGAGTAGGCTTTAACTATAAGTACAGCATCTGGTATTTTTTCTATTACCTTTTTGAAGGCCTCAATGAGATATTCGAGACCTTTCTGAGGGCTGATTCTGGCATTTGTGAAAATAACTTTTTCCTTAAACAGACCCAGAGTCTTTTTAAGTTCTTTTGAAGTACTTGGATTAAAAATACTTGAAACCTTATATTTATACATGACTACTTTCTTGGGATCTATTTTGTAGCTAACAATGATCTCTGATCTAACGCGTTTACTTATCGCTAAAACTACATAAGACTTTTGGAAAACTGCTCTAAGTAGGAAATAAATTACCTCCCTGAAGATTCTGGGATAGCGTGATAACTCAAACCAAAGCTCGCCAGTTATAACGGGTATAAACTTGGATCTGGTTACCACGCATGCAATACCATAAGGAATTATATTCGTGGTTCCCATGGATATGACTATCGTTGGTTTATGGATCACAACGAGTAGAAACTTGGCAATCAATGAAAATATAAGCTTTGACTTAGCATGTGAGAGATTATAAAATATAATTCTACCTCTATCAGTTCCTAATATCTTGAACTTATCACCTCCTTCCCCTATTAATAAGAACTGTACTTTGTCAAAATATGTGACGATATTACGGATAGCAACTATTTCAGGGTGTTCAGAATATCTGAATGTTTCTAATGTCCATGGTGTGAATTTTGATATCAAAATTTTCATAAGGCCTGCCCTAATTTTTCTTCGAGTAGTTTTTTATATAGAGCAACATATATTTCACCTATTCGGTCCCACGTATACTTTTTTGCAGTTTCGGTAGCGTTTTGAGATAGTTTTATCCTTAAGTCTTTATCCCTAGCTAATATAAGGATAGTTTTTGCCAATAAATCAGAGTTGTTTGGCTCAACAATAATACCATTTACTCCGTGTATTACAATCTCTGGTACTATCCCCACAGGTGTAGCAATCATAGGACAACCCGAGGCCATCGCTTCAAGAAAAACAAAACCAAACGATTCATATTTAGATGGAAATACACATAAGTCTGCAGATTTATAATAAGCAGGTAGTTTATGATCTTCGACCCATCCATGAAAAACAATGAGATCCTCTATACCAAGCTCTTTCGCGAGGCCTCTAAACAATTCTTGTTCCCCAAAGCCGACAAGATGCAATTTCAGCCTAGGGAGCTCCCAACGGAGTTCTCTAACTGCTTGGAACAATATATCTAACCCTTTACGTTCAGAAAACTTACCCACGTATAAGATAGCGGGATCTCCTGGCAATGCTACCCTAGTTCTACATTTGTTAAATTTTTCAAAATCTACCCCATGAGGTATTACTACGATTTTTTCTGGTTTAATATTATACCAATCGATAACTAGATCCTTTATGTACTTTGAATTAACAACTATTTTATCCACAAGCTTACAGGCTCTTAGCGTATAAATCAAGCTCATTTGTGGAATGCGCCCTAAAGAAGGCTCTAATTTATGCTCGAGAGGTATAATACCGTGGATATTTAAGACTGTTCCAACAGATTTAGTTCTCGCTAATTCCAGTAAAGCATAACTGCCATTGATAAGCGCTGGGACAACATTAAAGTGCACTATTTCAAATCTCTCTGCAAAAAAATCTCTATATATTTCCGAAATATGTTTGAAGTAACCAAATGAAATTTTAAATGAAGGAAAAAGCGTAACATTTACTTTCTTTGCAAGTTCCCTCGGTAGATAATAGGCAACTCTACTTACGCCTCCGGTCGCATTTCTCGGCTCCATGTAATATAAAACCCTCAACCTGAGACCTACCTCTAAAACTATGTATTATCGAATTTTCTTTGCAATCAATCGAAAGTGAGTCTTATCCCGCAACAGTTCTCCGAGAAGATTAATTATAGTGGATTTATAAGATGGATATTTTCTTATCATCACTATATCCATATTATTCCTTTGCATTAAATCGAGCAACTTTTCTAAACTAATACCAGTCTCTGCATACACGTCAGTGAGTGAGTGTTCAATTTGGAGAATTCCTGCTTTTTTCCAGCGTAGACTTAAATAGTTTAAATATCCATCTATAAACTTAAGTAGTTTTAATTGTTTTCTCTCTTTATATGGTAAGGGTTCATGAACAATATATAGCACCCCCCTTAAGTTTAATTTCGATATGGCTAAATTCACAGTTTTAAGATAAACTGGGAGATGATGTAACACGCTACTAAAGGTTATTACATCATAATATTGATTTTCATGCAAGAGAAAATGGTCAGCATCATCGCAGACGAGTTTCAACTTTTTCCTTAAGGTATCCGGTACTTTAGACTGAAGAATCTCCAACATTTTTTGAGAAATATCTAAGGCAGTAACTTCACATCCTAAATACAGAAATTTTAATGAAAGGTTTCCAGTCCCGCTACCAATATCTAATACTTTTAGTCTCTGTGGGGGTTTATTAGCCACTTCAAGAATTGTTTTAACATCTCTTTTTATACGTAATTGCTCGTAGAAATTCCAAATCTCACCATGTAGAATATCGTAGTAAAATGATTCTTTATCGTGTAAAACCTTGTTGACTAATTTTACAAATTCTTCGTTATTAAACTCCATAAATAATTACCTTTCCAATATATTAACACATCATTGAGAGAGATAGAGTAGCTGTGAGTATCCATCATCCCAGACTTTATCGTAGTTTAATAGAAAATATTTTTTAAAATAATAGATCTGGTCATGATTGAGGCCCAATGCATAAAGAAAATCCCTCTCTAAAGAAGGATTGTATATTATAAAATTGTATTTTTTGGCTAGTGATTGATTTAATTGATTTAATTGAATAAATTGGGGACACATAACGTCTACGCTACCCATTTGGAGATTACCATATATGTAATACGCGTCGGTCGGTGTTGCGAATATTCTAATAAAACCTCCAACATGTTCCAGTAGTATATTAGAAGCTCTTTCGCCGCTTGTCGTCTGAACAAGCCTAAAATCGTAGATCGAGTGAACTATAACCAGTGGGAATAACAAAAATATGAGCAATAAAAACGTTTTCGCGATTTTCCCGTATTTTTCTATAAATGGTTTAACACCAGAAACAAGTGATATAAAAATCACTTGTAGCGACCTTACTCCAAGAACATTAAAGATTGAACCAATTGTGAAATGAGTAAGCCCGCTTAAAAATAAGGCTAAGCTATAGGGATCTATTTTCTTCTTTAACATTATGTATATGAACCCTAGAGATATAAGTGCCCATATTGATAAAATTATGCACCGTGAGAACAATTGAGCTACTGCATCGAATTGGGAGACAGGGCTACTTTGAATAGTTCTTTGAACGATATACGCGTATTCATGTTCTTTCTGGAACGCGACAAGAATGTTACTCAAGGCTTTAATTATATCTTCAAAATATATTATGGCGAAGAAAATAACATAGATTACGTAAGTTGCCGTATATAATACTAGCTCCCAGATAGGCCATTTTTTAAACAATACGAGAAATAGTAAGAATAGCAAAAGGTACATAGGGAAGAAAGAGTGCGTTAATAAAAGACCTATAAATAAAAGAAACAACGACATAGAATGCCTATTCTCCTCGATTACCTGGCTTACAAAAACCAGGAATAAAGCCAGAGCCAATGATTGAGGAGCATATTGATAGTTAATAAAATAAAATAAACCCATGAAATATAAGGCCACTCCTATAAAGCCCAGTTCTCCTTGAAAGGAGTAAATCAGAAAAAGAGCTATAGTAATAACAAATCCAATAACTATGAAGAAGAGCTTGGATGCAACATCTACATTTAAACCTAGTATGGATATTAAGAAGTTGTTGATAATGAAGAAAGCAGGCCATTGGAAGTATTTATGAAGACTGGGATTAATCCCAACATTTGAAAAGTAATTAGTTAAACCTCTAAAATAGTGTGAATCAGAGCCAGGAATTAATGGAAATAACATGTAATGTATATATAGCGTGAACACAAAAATCATCGCGTAAATAAATTGTTGTTTTTTAAATGTTGTGGAGGTTAAGTACAGACCTGTAAAAACCATGGAGAGCCCTGGCCAGAGCACTGGATTTATGCGATCAAATACGTACTCCCCTAATGGAGGAATTTCCACGGGATAGCTTGTAATCCAAGCAATAAAAATTAATATTGCCCCTAAAATAAAAATCAGTGTACTAATAGAAAACCTTATGTTTACCAATTTCATGATTTGATTACCTAGCGTTTTCATTGATTAACTTTGAATAATTTTAAACGATTAATATTGTGCGAATGCAATAGATCTTTATTTAATAGTAGGAATTTTAAGTATTCGTGAATCACTAAGGCTTGGTTATCCCAGCTATATTTTCTACTAACCATAACAGCCTCTTCTCTTAGTTTTTCTGGGATATCCGGCATAGATGTAAAAATAGAGATGTACGACATAATAGCATTTGCAAGTGCATGAGCGCTATCTCCGTGACTAAATACTATGCCACCCCCTATTTGTTTATGACACCAAATATCTGTGGCTATAACTGGTTTACCGACTGCAAGACATTCAACGACTTTAAGAGGAAATTGAAACATCCACCAACGATGCCGTGGTAAAGGAGATACACACGCGTCAGCAGCAGCAATAAACCTAGCTACCTCGTGATAAGGCACCGGATCAAGGAACAATATATGTTCTTGCAAATTCAATTGCATTGTGAGTTCCTTGAGTAAGGTCTTGTGTTTCCCTTCACCTAAAATCCATAGGACAATGTCTCTGATTCCATTGTCAACGAGCAATTTAATTGCGTAAATCAAATTATCAAGCCCTCGTTCTTTCGCTATGTTCCCGTGGTAAAGCAGAATGAAATGTTTTCCTTTACCATAGATGGTGCGGACGCTCTCTCCGTTCACTTCTTTATTAAAATACGTAGAATTAAATCCACTATGCCATATACAGATGGGTGCTCGCGGACGTACATTGTACTCTTTCATGATCTGTGCAAGCATCCCATCCGTAATAACCATAATACCATTAACAAACCTGGATTTGAATGATGCCTTTAAAGGAACTTCGTAAAGAATCTTATTAAATATTGACATAGCTACAACTGGAATACTTCGAATATCGATGATCAAAATACTACCAAGGAAAATTTTGTATATTAAACTGATAGGCAAACTAGTATAATGCGCTATTATCACATCGGGTTTAATTTTGGGTATTTTGAGAAGTAAGATCAACCAATAAATAACAGTTGACACTATAGGAATTCCTGGGAGCCCTACTTCCCAAATATGTATGCCATCAAAAGCTTTTTCTAGATTCTTTCGGCCTTGTAGAAAAACATGGATAATATAACCTTTTTTCGCGAGTTGAGCCCAAACCTCGATATCCGCGTATCCTATGCGGTGCATTGTTGCTATGGAAGAGCGTATAACGGCTATTGTGACCATTCGTTGATCTCCCTAATTTATTAATTAGTATCCATTATTGACTTGATGGTTTTCATGAACATGGTAATACTTAGGTTGGTCCTACTCCAAGAAAGTATGATGTCTCTTGCTTGATTAGATATATAAATAGAGCTATTCAAGTTCAGATCAGAAAAATCCTTGCTTATGAATCCCAGTGTTTGGATGACTAGTTCTCTTGTGGAAGTGCTACCCGTGGTTATTAAGTACTGACCATAACTCATAGCTTCCAGGACTGATAATGGCGGTTCTACTGCCGCTGTTGTAATAGATGGGTATATGAATATGGAGGCCTTTCTTAGTAACATGTTTTTCTCGTGTTCTCGAAGTATTCGCGGAACGAATATTACGCGATCTGCCAAATTAAATTCTTCGACTATATTTTTTGCTTTTAGAAGCCAAAAGATAGAAGGCTTTTCTGGCGGGGTCGCAATAATAAGTTTTAATTCTTCTTTACTCTCTTTAAGCTTCTTGGCAATATTTTTAAAGAAAACAATGGGGAATCTTTTTTCATTCACGCGTCCTAGATACAATAGGATGAGTTCCTTGTTCCTGTATCTTTCTGATTCAAGCCTAGATTTTGGCTCGTCTAATATGGGGGGATAAGTGAATAAAATATTAGTTACATCCAGTGTAGCAGACTTGAAGGCTAGTAATTGGAGCTCTTTCGATGTTGCTAGGATTATATCCGGCTTGATTATTCGCAGGGTTTCTCTATATAATTCCTCCCTTTGAGTTAATACATAGACCTTTGTAACTCGAGATGAAAAGTGTTTGGATAAATATGCGAGAACAGCGCCAACAAGCTTATTAGCGTTCACTATAAATACATATAAGTTTCTGTAGTTTTTCCTGAGTTTCTTAATTAACTTAACCAGCATTAATGGGGTTGCGGCAAATTCCACAAGATTAGATAATACTGCAACACGGTGATCGTTCAATACGTCATCCTGGAACAAGAATTTTATTTTCAATGGAATCTCATTTCCAGCGTTTTCTCCAGATATTTCAATCTCCCTAGACTCGATGCCTTTGGAATAATTAATTGAGATAAGCCAGGTCGGAAAGCCCACTCTGCTAATCGCTTTTGCCGTTTGCCTGGCAATTATTCCTCCGCCTTCAGTGAGGGGTTTCTCCGTATGTCTACCTATCACAATGGCGACAACGTCGTCATTCATAACTGATCACATCCGTGCCATCAAAATAATGATCGCCTTTCAGGCTCATTAAGTGTAGTACGCTTGGCGCGATATCTTGAACTCTTATAGTAGAACTTTTTAAGCGGACTTTTTTATTTGGTTCATAAATCAAAAACAAACTGTATAGTCCATGGCCTCCAGAAATTATCCTTCTCGTGAAGTTATGTAGTAGCAGGAATGACTTATCCGTTTGTAAATTACCATATTCTTTTAATTTTACGAACAAGTCAGCAGGATATACATAGGAATATCTAGGCTCATAGTATTCAATAGGCATGTTATATTCTTCGGCTAGACCTTTAGTAATTAATAATTTAGCGACTTTAAGGAGAAAATCATAGCATATTTTCTCCCTGATCTCTAATTTTAATCCTATATATTCCTTAAATCCAAACTCCTTTACAGACTTTATTCTGCATAAATGTGAATTAGAATCTTCGTGTATTTCTTTTTCTTTGAGTAGTATTCTCCCTATTAACCCCTTTTCCTGGGCTCGCTTTATGAACCAGTATAGTATGTTATCGACTCCAGCATAGTGTATTAATAACATTCCAAGATGTCTTAAAACATCCAAAGGTGAATAAGAGTTCTTTGAGTTAGGATTTAAGACTTTATCCACGGAGATTAGCTTAATAGGCCTCCTTGCATGTCCATGATCACCTAATACGATCACGATGTACTCGCTGGAATACTTTTTAAGGAGCATGTATAATATGAAGTCGAGATACTTATAGTAATCAATAATCGCGTTCTTGAAGAAATTGATGAACTTTGAATACAATGGGTCTTCAGGATCAGAAAATCTCCAATAGTAGTGTTCTATTCTATCGAGGGTATAGTCTGCGACAAACATGAGATCATAAGAGTCTTCATTGAATAGTTTATGGGCCAAATGGAATACTTCTTTCGATTGTTCAATAGCTTCACTATATGCCTTATGGTATTCGTGAGGTAGGAGCGGCGTGGATCCATATGTGCCTATTTGATAAGGATATACATCAATCCGTGGAGGCTCTGAGAGAGTGGGCCCCTTTAATCCAAAGCTTGGGCCAGAGACCATTATGCCGTTTACTTTCCATGGTGGATAAGCAAAAATAGGGTTAACAATACAAACTTTTCTATTATACTTAGAAGCTATGTCCCAAAAGGTCTTACCTATCAACTCTTTTCTGATGCGAAGATTTTCAAATCTAAGAACAATGGGGTTTTCGGGTTCTGGTCGCAAACCAAATCTATATGGTAATAGCCCTGTGTAAATTGAGGGCCATGCCAGTAGGGTATCTGGTGGAAATGTACTCTTTAATGGCACGTGTAAACCGCTTTCAAAGAAAAATGAAAATCCCCTTGATTTGCCACTCTCTATGAGGCGTTTTACAAATGTTGGCTCAAGTCCGTCAATACCTATAATTAAGAATTTTACCAATACTCAATCGCCCCTTCTCTTTTTAGCCTTGCTAAAACTTCCGCGCATACCTCGGTGAGGTTTTTCTTCGATGTATCGATATGTGAATTATGTATATTTAAGGTCCTCACTGATACCCGGTAAAGGTATTTTTGAAGCGCCATATACCAGTAGGGATCAGCTTTTCCAGCTCTCATATTTCTCTTTATCAACTCTGTAATCTCACCATCGAGGTAAATAGTAAAAGAAAATTTTAGTAAGATTGAGCGCAGAATTTTAAAAACTGGGTGATTCAGTAAGATGAGAATTCTGTGCGGCAAGGGGTCTTCCTGGTTCAAAAGGATTTTGGAGATGGACATATGAACAATAGTGTCCAGCAGAAACCTATCGGCTATAGCAATTGTGGGTTTTCCGGTAACTAACTTTCGAAGAATCAAATTTATCTTCATGATTAGCGTTTTCATCAATATCCCGCTTAGTTCGATCCACAGCCATATATTGGTATTTTTTGCTAGCGTATTTGTTACAAAAGTGCCTGAAGAGGATCTAATGACGTGTTTGGAATTGACTTTCTCTAATAATCTAACAATGAGAAAAGCTATTCCATGTGTTGTCTTAACCCATGTACGAAATACGCTGTAATTTCTCGATGATAGAATTCTTGATAAAATATTTGCACAAGAAGTTTTTCCCGTTCCATCGGGCCCTGAAAAAGCCAGAACAGGTATCTTTATATGCGTTTTGGACATGGGATTTCTACCAAACTACTTATAAATCCCTCTATAAATTCCATCTTTGGCTTAGCAAGTAAACGAGGATAGTATGGCACTGTATTTTTCGGCTATGCGTTCCCATGAATATAATTGTGAAGCTAAATAAGCCTTCGTAGCTAGGGTTTCTCTAATTCTAGGCGATTCTAATAAATAATTAACGGCTTCGCTGAGCTCCTCAACGGAACCGGGACTGAACAATATGCCATTATACCCGTTTATTACGACCTCTGGGATTCCGCCTACTTTTGATGCAATAACAGGGGTTTTGCAAGCCATGGCCTCTAATACTGTAGCAGGTAATCCCTCGAATAGGGAAGGCAGAACATATATATACGATGCTGAATAGAAGTAAGGCG
>Ga0080004_1114041_pt1 | contig 10224 bp, 8 predicted proteins | sample WasSprMetagenome_FD_69207 | JGI IMG/M metagenome (GOLD analysis project Ga0080004, IMG submission 69207) | Sulfidic aquatic microbial communities from Washburn Spring, Yellowstone National Park, USA - WS (SPADES assembly) (version 2) | ecosystem: Environmental > Aquatic > Thermal springs > Hot...
AGATGGTTCAAGTGAATCTGCCAAACGGCTCCTCGGTTGTCTATTCCTACGACCATTCAGGGAAGAGAATAGCGAAGACAGCTGGCGGAGTTACCATTGATTACTACTTTGATGGCGATGATTTGATAACTGAAGCTCAAGGAGCGAATATCTTGGCTTACTACACTCAAGGTCAAGGATTGTTAAGCCAGAGAAGAAACAACTCTTCATATTTCTACCACTACGATGGTCTCGGCTCAACGAAGGCTTTGACAGATGCTAATCAAAACATCCAAAGCTCAACCATCTACGATGCTTGGGGAAATATCCTTCAATCTTCAGGCACAATCACAAATCCCTATCTCTATGTCGGCGAGCTGGGATATTATGGCGATGGAGACGCGGGGATGTATCTTCTGACACAAAGATGGTATAATCCTCTGATTGGAAGGTTTGTGGTGAGAGACCCTATAGGAAGTATGAGAATAGGTGGAACAAATTCGCTAAATCTCTATACTTACTGTGAGAACACACCGCCACTGTTCACAGATCCAACAGGCATGATTTCTTTCCCTTTTGATATTCTTTATGATATTTTTGAGCCTATACCACCACTATCCTGGCAAGGGGTGTTTTGTGTGCCCATATCTATAAGATTTATTACACGCAAAACACCCTGGCGAGAGGCCCCAATGGGTTGGTATTTAATGGGCACGGAGGTAATGGAAGGAGAAGCTCCTACCCCTTCCGGTCATTCCATTAGCTTAGCATTCTCCGTATGTCATTGGGAATGTGGGAGGGGTCGTCAAAGACATGTTGAAAATTTCCTCCGCATAAAATGGAGATGCTTTTGGCATAGGTGCCTAAGGCACGGCTATAGAGACTTTAATATGGATCTCTTTTATGAGTCGCATAATGAAATTGAATTAACTACAAAAATGAAAATAGATACCTGGACATGGCCTATTCTAGACGAAGGCTGGAGGTATGCAGAGTGTTTAGCAAACCCCCCGAAGATACCTTGCAAATAGTCCTCCCGAGGAGATATCTTGATGGTTAGGTTATTAATAGTTTGTCTACTTACTGTGTTGGGGGTGTGGCTTTTTAGTTGGCTTCATATTGGTTTTAGTGTTCTAATACATTACATCCTGTTATGTGGGAGGGGCAGTTATTTGGTTCCATTTTGGGAAGCGGAGTTAATGGATTATCTTCCCGCTTTCTTAACGGGTTTATCCATAGGTGTTATTCTATATTTTCTAGCTTCATATTTTCGCTTAAATCGCCCTATAATTTATACAACCTGCATTACCACCATCTACTCGTCCTATGAGTTTTTCGTTGCTAAAAGCTATTTGGTGGAAGGTGAGTCGCTTTTTTATTATCCCTCCCTAATGTTTTTATCCATCGTTGGAGCGATAACATCTTCGTGGTTATTGATAATTATAACGAGGAAAGCATCTTGCAAGAAGTTTCCCCCATTCTTGCTAACACTAAACAAAAGAAAAAGCCTAAAGCTAGGCATATTTGGGAGTATTCTATGGCTAACCTCTTTTTTTTATTTTATAGTGAAGCACCCAGGAAAAGCGGAAGCCGAGGTATGGAAATATGTGGGGGCAGAAGAAACCTCTCGTGCGCTTAGAAACTATGATTTAGAGCTTTACTTTGACCAGACAAATACATTAGCGAGTGTTATCTATCACCCCCTAACTTCAAGCGCTGGAGTTTTAGGGATAAGGAGAATTGACACACCTGAATCTGTTATAGCAAAACTTGGCACCCCCATTGAAATAATAGAATACCGCATCATCTCTCGCCATAAGAGGGGGGCTGATCGTTCGCCTACAAAAAGAGTCAATTTGTTATTTTTTTCCAGGGAAAAAGGTTCTATCCAGGTTTCCTTTCTGGAGGATAAAAAGAGCAAATGGGTTGATTCAATAGGATGTGCTGGAGGAGATCAAACAATGCCAGGTGGTCTGAGTTCGGGATTAACGAAAGAAGCAGTCAAGAAGCTACTTGGCCCTCCCCGCCGTATCTCTGTAATAAGGTATAAACCATATATTTTTGCTCTTGTTTGGTTTACGCTGATTGTGACTACCTTTTGGTTAGCTTATGCCCCTAGTTACTTACAAAGTATTAAAGGTAGTTCGTTACGGCACCGCTTCTTTTTCCTCTTAGGAGCAGCTATTTACTCATCAATCTTATTTCTCATTAATTTGCATAGTATTTATGTAAACGCAATAAATGTCCATTCGACGAAAACGAGGGGATTGGTTCCTGACATTGGAGGCGAATTTAATTACTCCTTTCTACCTTTATTTTTATGCTGGATTGGTTTATCAACGGGACTTGTATTAGTACTAAACGAATTCACCTCAAATTTAAAATTATGGCAGCGATTGATAAAAGCAATCTCGTTATCAATAACCCTTGGTGTAATATCCTCTATGCTCTTCAAAAATTTTTCCCTTGTTAGGATGGTTTTCCCTAAGCAAAGCTTTCTCTACGAATTCTCTGGTATACCATACTTTATCTGCTATTACCTTTTAATAATGATATGGAACTTTCTTCTTTCCCCTAAAAAGGTTAATAGTACTCTTAGTGATATGGAAGGAAAACACTGTGAGAAGTGACGAGGAACTCCATCATATCAATGAATTTTTTATTAGATCTATGCTCGTGTGAAAATGCAACTTTCTTGCGAGATGTATATCATAGTAATCATAGCGCTGGAAGGCGAACCTAAATGACCGATTATTTCGGCGGTCAGACAAATTATAGCTATGACGCTCTGGGAAGGTTGACTTCCCTCACCAATCCTTTCGGGGAAGTTACAACCTTCCAATACGACGCCAATTCAAGGCTGATAAGAAAGAATTTGGCTAATGGGACCTACACGACTTATTCTTATAACTCCCGTGGCTTTTTGACGGGAATTTATAACTACAAATCAAATGGAACTTTGATAACCTACGCAACTTACACCTATGACGCAGTGGGCAATCGCCTCTCGATGTCAACTCCCGAGGGTAATTACACTTACAGCTACGACGCAATCTATCGCCTAACGGGAGAGGCAAATCCCATCGGAGGAACTTATAGCTATACCTATGACGTTGTTGGAAATCGCCTTTCTATGACCCATAATGGACAAACCATAAACTATGTCTACGACGCTGGAAACAAATTGCTTCAGGCAGGGAATACAACATTCACATACGATGGAAACGGCAATATGGTCTCAAAAACGGAGAATGGTCAGACAACAACATATGTCTACAACTATGAGGATAAGATGGTTCAAGTGAATTTGCCAAACGGCTCAATTGTCTATTCCTATGACCATTCAGGGAAGAGAATCGCAAAGACCGCTGGTGGAACGACGATAGATTACTATTTTGATGGAGATGATTTAATAACTGAAGCTCAGGGCGCATCCATTCTTGCTTACTACACTCAAGGCTCAGGATTGATTAGCCAGCGGCGAAACAACGCTTCCTATTTCTACCATTACGATGGTCTCGGCTCAACGAAGGCTTTGACAGATGCTAATCAAAACATCCAAAGCTCAACCATCTATGATACTTGGGGAAATGTTTTGCAGGCAAGCGGAACGATTATTAATCCTGTACTTTATTTTGGTGCGTTTAGCTATTATGGTGAACAAATAAATGGTACCGCTGTATACTCTTCTTCTTCTATTTTTGGAGAAGGCGATGTTTTCTACTTTCCGTGCGTAGCACGTTCTACAAAGAAGCCAAAACCTCCTCTCCCGATTGATTGGATAAAAGGTGGCTATGGAAAATGGCCAGATTGGCCCGGTGAGAATCCGGCGGCACTCCCTACCTTCAAATATCCAGCAAATTGTCAGCAAAAAACCCGGAATATGTACACAGCTTGCCTGATTGATAAAATGAGAGCATGTATTAACGGGTGCATACCCTATGTTGGAGGCGTCAATAAGCCTGTGCTCCCTTATGAGCAATACTCTGTCCCTACTCCACCCTATAGAGAACCTTTTCCTCCCTCTGGCGTAACACCACCTCCCACTATCCCTCTTGAAGTGATTGCCAAATGGTTCGCTGAGTGGCTGAAGAGTATTCCTATGAGGAACTGTCTTATAAAGTGTATGAACGGGCGGGGATGGAACTATTATGCACCCGCATTTGCAGAAGCAGGTCAAGATCCTTTTATGTGGGAAGAGCTTCCGGACTGCTTCGGAAATGCTCGCAGATTCTATCAAGAATGTTGCGAAAAAGAAAAAAATCAAAAATGAGATACAACGAAGCAAATTTCAAATTAACAGCGATTTTTGTTATATTACTTAATGTACCTTATCTCTTTCTAATCGCGAGGCAAGAACATCTCTTCGCAATGAAAATCAAGGAAGAGGTATTTACCAGTGTTCCTATGATCAAAATTGAAAAATACTTCAGGAGTAAGCCCATTGGGTTTCTTTTTTCGCCCCAAGATGACATAATCTTGGTGGGAAAACCATCTTTTGAGGAGAGTCAACCTGTTCCCCTGGTTATTGTTAAGTCAAATAAGGAAGTGCATATTTTCTGGATATATGTTACTCCTTTTACATTTTACATAGCTTTATCCCCCAACCACAGGTTCATTGCGTACTCTGCAGAATTCCCCCAGAAGGGTATATGGGTTTTAGACACCTTTACGAAAGAAACGAAATTGGTTGCCCCTGAATTTCGAGATGGAAAGATGATTTTTACCGACTTCCCATATTTCCTTGATAGCAAACACCTGATAATAAAAAGAGTGGATACAAAACAGGTAGAAGTTTCCAGCGTTAAAAACAATGGTAATCATCAAAAATCTACCCAGGTGTTAAGAAGACTTCTCTCCAGTATAGAAGAAGAGATTGTGGATATAGAAACAGGGGAAGAAAAAAGCTTATTACCGCCAGGAGAAGAGCTTATTTCCGTATCTCCCGATAAGAAATGGTTCTATGTAGTAGATAGAGTAAGAAATAAAGTTTTGAAAGTTAAGGCGGACAATCCTTCTGTGAGAGAAGAAATTCTCAATTGGTATGTTCCCGGCCTTCGTCTCTCTTGGACTACGCCTTTATATATCGGGATGCCAGACCAACCTCCTACATTGGATCGCCCTCCGAGTAACAAATGCCGCTGCTACAAACTAGAAAATGGCACACTAATATTTCAAAAGACCGTTTTTTATGGTGATAACAAATTTCCAAGAACTTCCATAGTTTATATAGCGCCGAATAAAAAATATTCGGTAGGTTTTGGGAAAAGTGGATTATATCTTAAGCAAATAGACACTAAGAAGGTGATGAGAATTGAGAAAAAAGAAATCATAGATGCAAGATGGAATCCGAGTTCTACAAAGGTTGCTTATATTGTCAAAGGTAAGGAAGTTTATGAGGTTTGGGTTTACAATATCATTAGAGGTAGCAAGCAGAAAGTTTTTCCCTAGGAGGAAAAATGATAAATACATATTTGGATATAGAGGGATTTATTATTGAAGCTCAAGTAGCGAGTATCTTGGCTTATTACACTCAAGGTCAAGGATTGATAAGCCAGCGAAGAAACAACTCTTCATATTTCTATCACTACGATGGTCTCGGCTCAACGAAGGCTCTAACAGATGCTAATCAGAACATCCAAAGTTCAGCCATCTACGATGCTTGGGGAAATATCCTTCAATCTTCAGGAACTATCACCAATCCCTACCTCTATGTCGGCGAGCTCGGGTATTATGGAGATGGAGATGCAGGGATGTATCTTTTGACCCAAAGATGGTATAATCCTCTGATTGGGAGGTTCGTGGTGAGAGATCCGAGGTGGAGAAAAGGTGTTTCTTGGAATTCTGTTAACCTCTTTCTTTACTGCCAGGGGAATCCTGTAATAAATGTTGACCCTCATGGTTATGCAAGTAATAGAGATTCGATCTCGTTTAATGAATGTGTGGCTGAGTGCCAGGCTCTCTACGGCGCTTTTGTTCTTTTTTGCAATACACTCGAAGGAGGTCCACGCGAATCATGTTTACAAATAGCCGCTGCTGTGAATGTGATCTGTACGTTGTCTTGTAAAAACAAAAGGGAACCATGGCCTTTCGTTTCACCAAAGTTCAACTTGCCAATCATCTGTCAGCCAATTACGGATACCTCTAATTTCACTTGCGGCTTATTTCCTTCACCATCAGGTGGAATTGAATTTAGATGCGAAATTAGGATAGTTTTCTGAACTATTTTGCTAAAACAACAAAGTAAGGAGGTTTTAAGGGAATGGATTTTAGGAAATCGTGGTTGCTTTTTCTGCTGATGTTAGTAGCTAATTTGGTGAGGTGTGAAAGCCAAGATGATATTGTAGTTTTGGAGTTATTGAAAATGGGGCAAGTTTACGAAACAAAGAAGTGTTATAAAGGGGCAATAAGATTTTATCAGAGGGTGCTTAAGAGGCACCCGGATACCACACTTACTCCTTTACTTAAGTTTAGAATCGGGAATTGTTTTTCCGAGATTGGAGCATATGAAGAGGCGCTGTCTACTTATGAGGAGATAGTAAAGAAATACCCGAACAGTGAGTATGCTCCTCAGGCTTATTTAAAAGAGGGGTGGGTATTGGCTAAGCTAGGGAGGTATGATGAATCTCTGCGAATTTTTGACGAGTTTATAAAAAATTATCCGAACCACGAAAAGTTATCATATGCTTTCTATATGAAAGCAAGGGTTCTTGGAGAGAAATGGATGCAAAATAGGGGAAAGCGTCCATTCAAAAAGGACCACGAAATATTGGGAGAAGTTCTTATCGCTTATAAAAACTTCATCAGAAGATTTCCTCAAGACGAGTTAACGGATCAGGCTTTTGAGGAACTTCAAGATATTATAAGATACGATGAGCGTTTAACAGTGGCGGAAGTATTGTTGCTCTACGACTTTCTAAATCAAACCATACTTATATGGAGCAAATAAATTTTAGCTATGGATAAAACGAATTAAACAAAATCAAGAGCAGGAGAGTGAAAGCTTGATTGAGTCGGTTTATTACACTCAAGGACAAGGATTGATAAGTCAAAGGAGAAACAACGCTTCATATTTCTACCACTACGATGGTCTTGGCTCAACGAAGGCTCTAACAGATGCTAATCAAAACATCCAAAACACGACAAAATATGATGCTTGGGGAAACATCCTTCAATCTTCAGGAACAATCACCAATCCCTACCTTTATGTCGGCGAGCTCGGGTATTATGGAGATGGAGATGCAGGGATGTATCTTTTGACCCAGAGGTGGTATAATCCTGTTGTGGGAGGGTTTGTAGTAAAAGACCCTATGAACAAAGGTCCAAAGGTAAAGTCGCAAAAAGAGTATATGTATGCTCACAATAATCCTATTCTCTTCGTAGACCCACTTGGGCTTTTTGATTGGTGTTGGAAAAGGGGGTGCCATAGGATTTACGATGGCCGACTTAAATGTAAATCGTGCATTGGCCTAGGGTGTAGAGGTAAACCGGAATGCCCGCCACGCGACTTGGATAAAATTATACAGTCTTACATTAGTGATACGATTTGCCACATTACGAAAAATGAATGCCAGCTTGTTTTTGGACTTACTACTCAGATTTGGTCGCTCATAGAATTTCCGCGCATAATCAATGAAACCTTCGGCCCGGGAGGTAATTGTTTCAAATTTTTCCAAGATTCCTGCAAATATTATGCAGGCGATCCTCTTATAGCTCCGGATCCATCTGAGATGGCGACATCCTGCTACTTTTGTTGCACCGACCTTTATTCAGCGTTCGGCGTTTCTAATGGGCACCAATGGTGTCAAAACTTTTGCATACATAAATTCCTCGGGGAGAAATGAAGCTTACCGCCGAAGAGGCCAAATTGAGAGTTGGATTCAAATGGTTATCAAAATGAACAAGATATTTCTATTTATCGGTTTAGTAGGTGGTATTTGCGTCATAAGTTATTTGTTGATTGCGCATTCTTCAAAAGAATATCCTATATCCGCTAATAAAGATGGGAACTGTGAAATCATAAAGTCTAAGGTTTTTGTTGTGGGGAAAGACGAACCCATTGGAGAAAGAGAAACCTGTTCAGACTACATCGTCCAAATTTCTCCTTCTGGTAATGAAATGTGTATAGTTTATACCTCTCCTAAAACCCAGCAATCCTTTAATGGGGAAGGAGAAAATCATTACCTTCGGATAGTCGCTACAGAAGATAAAAAAGCTGAAGACTATCCTATCCCTTCGCTTTCTTCTCTGCCTTATCCAATTATCTTTTCAACCCTTAATCCTCCAATGTGGTCACCGAATGAAGATTGTATTTTATTATATGGGAACGGGGGGACTTCTAATAGAGGATTTTTATGGTTGTTTGATAAGAGGAAAAAGAAGGTAAGCTTCTTATGCGAAACTGTATCCGATAAGTTGGTGAAGATATATCAGCCATGGAGTAAAGAGGGGGATGCTGTCCTCGTTGCACATAGAGGCAAAGATTCACAAGAAATACTTCTATGTATACGAGAGATAGAATCAGGGAAAGAGAAAGAAATCGCACGATTAAAAGTAACACCATCTGAAGGATTTAATCCCTGGTTTCCTGTCAAAGGAAAGATATTCGCGTTATGGGACCAGACATCAGGCAATATTTACTTTTGGGTAAACGAAAAAGGAGTTTTTGCACTATCCCCTAACCAGTCTGTTCCTGAGAAGATATTTGGACCACTCCCGAATATGGAGGAATGGGCAATACATGATTCGCTACTTTATCCTAATGCAATGTGGATGTTATTCGAGGCGCTTTGGAAGCAAGATGTAGCAAAGAATACCCTTCTTCCCAGCAAGGAAAAATTTTGCATTTTTGATCTAAAATCATCCAAATTCGTTTATACTACGACTGCATCTTTAGGTTCTTCCGAACTCTTCCCTTCTATTAGCGCGCAGCAAGCTAAACCTTTTCCATATGAAAGAGTATTTTTAGTTCATAGTATCCCGAGTGAGTTTGCATTTAAGCGTATACGGTTGATTGATTTAAGGAAGAGTGCTAGGGAAGTGGAGATAGAACTTCCCATACCAGAATCTGAACGAATTTGGGATATTCAATGGGGTAAAGATATTTACACATTACTTGTGGTAACAACTAATAAATCTGACAGAAGAAGGTTAGAGTTTTTCAAGTTATATCAATTAAAAATTAAATATTAGATAACCGAGATGACCCTAGAATTCTTGACAAATAACCAAGGCGAATATATGATGCAGTTGGAAGGCGAACTCAAATGACAGACTACTTTGGCGGTCAGACAAATTATAGCTATGATGCTCTGGGAAGGTTGACTTCCCTATCTAATTCCTACCTCTATATCGTCGAGCTCGGGTATTATGGCGATGGAGATGCGGGGATGTATCTTCTGACGCAAAGATGGTATAATCCTCTGATTGGGAGGTTCGTGGTGAGAGATCCAGCTTCCGAGGATTTAAATTTCTACATTTATACATTAAACAATCCTGCTTCGCGAATTGACCCGAAAGGTTCAATCAGTATAGGTGCTGTAGCTTGCATAGTATGTGGAGGCATAATTGACTTGAAAGGTCTGGCTATTATCGCCGGCTGCATAGTAGGATGTCGGCACGCTATTCACCCAGTAGAGTGCATAAAGGGTTGTTTAAAAGATGAATTAGGCGATCTTCTGGATATACCCGAGAGCATAAAAGAATTTGTTAAATGTTTGAAGAAGGACCCTGTTAAAGCGGGGCCTTGTTTCGCATGCGCTGGTTGGTTGTTAGATAAGCTCGGTGAAGTGCTAGATAAGCCGGTGAAAGCTTCCCCTAAATCTATTATAATTACCAAGCCATCGCGACCTCCGAAAATTCATAAACCAGGAAAACACTTTAATTATCAGGGGATGATACTGTGAGCGTTGCAAAACAATATGTTAATCTCCCTGTCCTGTATACCATTCCTATATTTTTGGTTGTAGCTATCCTCTCTGCCGTTATCGGGGCTGAGAGAACGAAGAGTGGGTATAGTGGAGTGAAGATAAAACAAATGCCTTTTATCTTCATCGCGGCATGGGGACTTCTAATCGTTGAGATAGTGGGATATATGTGGGCTTATGTTTCTTACAAGTTTCCTCATGCAAATGAAGCTTTATTCGGTATAATTCCTTGTCTATGCTTTGCTATCGGCTATGGAGCATTGCTCTTCTTTCCCAAGGATTGGTTTAATACATTTGCCAGTCCCCTTGTCCCACTTTT
>Ga0080004_1140134_pt1 | contig 10224 bp, 14 predicted proteins | sample WasSprMetagenome_FD_69207 | JGI IMG/M metagenome (GOLD analysis project Ga0080004, IMG submission 69207) | Sulfidic aquatic microbial communities from Washburn Spring, Yellowstone National Park, USA - WS (SPADES assembly) (version 2) | ecosystem: Environmental > Aquatic > Thermal springs > Hot...
CCCCGCATCGCTGACAACTGCTGGCAACTTCAAGGCAGCAGTTGTTGAGGACGCTGTAGGCCTCGCGAGAGAGTCGACGGCGCAGTCCATCCTGTCAAAGCTTGACGAGATCGGAAAGCTGGTGCTCGTCGACTACACGACGACGCCGCTTGCCGCAAACGCCTCGTGGACGAGCAAGGTGGACAGCGACCCGGCCACGGGGCGCATAGTGGGCAGCGTGTATGCGGATCAGCCCGGCACGCTCTACGTCGAGCAGAGCCCCGACGGCACGAACTGGGACGTGGTGGACAGCTTCTCCGTCTCTGCGGGCGAGAGCTTCGGCTTCACCGTTGAGAAGGTGGTGCCGTACGCGAGGGTGAGGTACGTGAACGGCGCGACGGCGCAGACCGCCTTCAGGCTGTACGTGTATGCCAGAAAGAGAATTATTTAACCCGGCACTCTCGTGTCCTAGCTTTCTGCCTCTAGGTCTATCTGCCATATCCCGCCGTCGTCGGCAAATATGACGAATGTACCTCTGCCGATCACCACGTATTTCGGCTTGCCACCTCTTAACCTTATTGACAGCACGTCGGCCTGCCTGTCGTATGAAATATCCATGGATGTGTATTAAATGGATAGATTTAAGGTTATTGGCCCGCCGTCTTTCTGTGTCTTAGCATGTACTCCAGTTCCAGTTCTGTTAGCTGCTTGCCGAGTACACAGTAGAGCGCACGCTTCCAGCCGGCTTCCCCCATTACTATCCTCACGTCCAGGTCACTTTCCGTTACCTGTTGGGCCTCCGCACCGCGTTGTGGTGATTTCAACGTGATGACTACTACTACATCACGGGATTCCCAACGATAGATGCCAGCATTTGGCTGTTCTGGCAGCTGCGGAACATATTTGCGAACGAGCTCTAGTGTAGTAGCGTGACGGATATAGTGTATGGGCATGAGGCCCTCTCGCGTCATTGCAAAGTCAACAAACCGCTGCAATTGCTGCAGGGTGACGGGCATCACGAACAGCGTCATCGGCTCGTCCGGAAATGCATTTACCGGCAGCGCGTTGAGGAATACAATTTTCCCGGTCATGCCCGTAATGGCACGGGCGCATAAATCCCCAGCGCTTGACGCGCCGCAATACCCGTTGATAACACCACTTGGTGCACCGCCTGGCAAATTGTGGGTTACAAACATAACCAGTACAAGTTTCGACAGCAGCGGGGTCGTGTACGTCCTCTACAAGAGCGCGACCAACACCGGCACGCTGGCGGCGGGCGGCCCCGGGGGCTGTGCAGGTCTAGCCGCCGCGGGGAGGCGCCGTCCCGGCGCCCCCTCTCTCCCGCCTCCCCGTTTTAAACCTCCGGCGCGCCCGCAGCATGCAGCGCGCCATCGCCGTGCCAGCACAGCAGGCGCAGGGAGGGGCGGTGCCGGTCAACTTCACGAGACCGGCGAGCTACATACCGCCCGGGCGCACGGTGCTCTACGCCGCCACGGGGAGCGGCACGCTGACGGTAACCGTCGGCGCCGACGGCAGCCCCGACGTCGCGGTTTACATAGAGTACGACGGCTACCGCAGCGACCCGATACCGGGCGACGTCGGCACCGCGGCGCCGATAACGATAAACTTCTCACAGTATCTGATGGTCTACGCGGAGAACATGACGTACACGCAGGCGCTCGCGCCCTCGCTGACCGTCTACGGCAGCGTCACCCCGCCGCCGCCGCCGACCGTGCCGACCGCGCCGGTGGCGGTGCCTGCGTTCATGGACGTGTCGTTCCTGTCGGGCTTGATGACAATGCTGATGGCCGTGATGTTCTTTGCGCTGTTCACGAGGCTCGTGGGCACGGTCATGAAAGGGCTGGGCGGCGCGTAGCCCCCGTCCCGTCTCCGGCTCCCTCCTCCAGCCTTTTTGCCGCCCTCTCGTGACCAGCACGACAAGCCCCGCCCCTCAGGGCGGGGTCGCCCCATCTGCGGCGAGAAGCTTGTGAGACCTGGCAGGCAATGGACTGACCTCCTCCCCGCCCTGAAGGGCGGGGCTTTCAATTGTAAAACCAATAACCCCCGAAGAGGGGGTGAGAGCCCCTTGTGCGCATGACTCGCGAGCCAAACATTCAAAAACATTCAGGCTGGTCTAATGCCGTGGGCCACGTCGTTGTGACGTCTCGCAACGACAGAGTGGGCTACAGTGAGTGGGCGAGCGCTACCGGCCCCGTTGTGTGGGCGACGAACAGCGGTGCTGCCGGGAGCTTTGCGGTACATCGCGTGGAGGTGATATATGACACGAGGGCGGACGTGCTGTCAATAAGGCTGAGAGACGGCGAGCCTAAGTACGTGCTGGTCGGGCGCGGCACTTTCGTCGTGTTCGCCGACGACCGCGGGGTGTGGGCGGTTGACCTTGAGGCGGAGTCGTGGGACGCCGACCCCGAGGCCGCGCTCCGCCGGGCAGGCGCCGAGATATGGTAGAGCCCGTTGACGTGACAATCGAGCGCAGCGAGCCCGGCGAAATAGACGTAGAGGAAAGAGTTCTCGTGAAGTACCTCATATCTGACGTGCGCGCTGCGAGAATTGAAAGGGGTTATAGCATTGCTGTCGGCATAAGCGTTGTCGCAAGGTTCGCGAGACCCCCGCATGGAGTGCGCGGCATCTGCGGTCCAAACACGCCGTACCGCCCCGCGCGCTTTAACGTCAGGCGCATCGCAAGCGCGACTGTCAGGACTGACAGCGGCGAGACGATTGAAATTTTCGTGGAGCCCGTGGCTGTCGGCATTGCAGACGACTTCATAACGGCAGTGGGGGAGCCATGCGTCGTGCTGCAGACAGTCACTGCGTGGCGCATGGCGGGGGGCTGAGCCACCGCGGCGAACCCCCGAGACCCCCGGGGCGGAAACCACGCCTTTTAGGGCGGGGAGGGGTCATCCCGCGTGGACGCCTGCCACCCCGACAGGGCTCTCGGCGCGTGGGAGGTCGCGCGCGGGGTGCTCCTCGTGCAGTGCGCCAGCGGGAGGAGGGCGCTCGCCGCGGTTCCGGAGGTCGCTGCGGTCTCCGCCACGGTGGCGGAGGCGCCCGGCGGCGTGCCGCTGCACGCGAGGGTTGACATCACCGCGTCGAGGCCGGGCGACGCGGTCGTCGTCGCGGTCTACGACACGGCGCTCGCGCTGAAGGCGTCGCTGCCGCCGGGCCAGTCCTCGCTGCTCCTCCCGCCCCTCTCGCCGCGGGGCGCCCCGCTCGCGAGGGTTGACGTCAGGGGGCCGGGCGGCGGCCTCCTCGCGTCGGCGGTGCCGAGGCGCGCCAGCGTGGGCGCGGAGGTGGAGCAGGCGAGGGTTGACACCGGCGACTTCCCCGAGTCGGGCGCGATGTTCAGCACGGACGGGAGCGTCCACGCGGTCAGTCCCGTCATCTCGGGGACGTCGAGGTCGGCGTGGTTCTGGAGGGTCAAGGGGGACTCCGTCTACTCGTCGTTTCTCGTGCTGAGGAGGGACGGGCAGTACGCCTACGGCAGCGGCGGCTCGCTGGAGGCGTCGGTCGGGACGCCCTACGTGTACTTCATTATGCCAGCGTCGAGGGCGGCCGCCGCGGCGGCAGCGGCGGCGTGGCTGCCGGACGTGCCCGGGGCGGTCGCGTCGCTCCTCTCAAACCTTGCCGGCGGGATTCTCGACGCGGCGAGGGCGGCCGCAACGATGCTCGCCGACTTCGCGCGCGTGGCGTGGGACGGCATCCAGAGGGCGGGCGCGGCCGCGGCGCACGCGGCGGCGGAGGCGTGGAGGTGGATGACGGAGGCCAAGATAGTCGACATCAGGGGCCCGGACAACACGGCTGTGTTCTCCGTCTCGGTGGCGGACGCGCTGCTCTGGGCGGCGACGGCGGCAGCGCCGATCGCGGCGGCCGGGCTCGTCGCGAGGGGCGCCGCGGCTGCCCTCTCGGCGCTGGGCATATCCGGCAGGGCGCTGGGCGCGGCCGCGAGGGCCGCGGGCGCGGCCGCGGGCGGCGCGGTGGCGTACGCCCTCGCGAGGCTGGAGGGCACTGCGGATCCCTACGCGCTGGTGGCCGCCGTCCCGGCCGCCCTCTCTGCCGTCAGCCCCCTCGCGGGCATGCTCGCGGCGGTGCCAGTCGCCGCGTCTCACCTCGTGCGCGTCCAGGAGCTCCCGACGCACGCCGAGTCGTCCGCGAGGGCCCAGCTCGCGCTGAACGTGGCGCTCAACGAGCTGTGCTCCGACCCGCTCTCGGCGGTGCTCCCGCTTGGCAGGTGCGCCGCCGCGGCGAGGGCGGCGACGGTGCCCGTCCTCAGAATCGCCGCGGTGTACCCGGTCGACGGCACCGCAATAACGTCGCGCACCATAACCGTGGAGGTCGAGAACATGTCGGGAGTCGAGGGGGAGGCGGAGGTCGCGGCGCTCGTGGACGGCATGCTGTCAGACCGCGCGGCGCTCCGCGTGCCGGGCGGCGGGAGGGCCACGGTTCAGCTGGGCTTGCGCCCGGGGTCGCGGTGCTCGGTGGTTCTCCTCTCGGGAGGGGTTGAGGTGGACAGGAGGGAGTACGCGCTGGCGCTGGGGGCGGGCCCGGACGCGCTGTCGGGCGCGGCGCGCGCGGTGGCCGCCGCGGCGGCGCTCGCGGTCGCGGCTGGCGCGGTCTCGCTTGCGGCGGACGCCATCAGGGAGTAGCGATCACGGCAAGGGCGATGCGGTACATCGACACGGCGAACAGCAGCGCGAAGAGAGACGCCACGAGGGAGTTGACGTCCTGGCCGGGGACGTACCCCAGGGACGCCGCGCTGGCGGCCGCGCGCGCCGCCGAGAGCGTTGCGTGCACGGCAGGCACGAGCGCGAGCATCGCGAGGCCGACCCTCAAGATCTCGACAACTTCCTCCATGGCGCGCGCCCCCGCGGCGCAAATTAAAGCGCTCGCCGGGGAGCTGCCGTGAGCGCGGGGCCGCTGCTCCACGTGTACGCCAGGAGGCTGGAGCCGGGGAGGGAGCACTGCGCGAAGCTCGTCGCGGAGGGCATAGGGGGGAGGAAGCTGAGGTACGCGATCTACAGGGTGGACGGCAGCAGGACGCTGGAGGTCGCGAGCAGGTGGACGTGCGGCGCGGGGAGGGCCGCGGCGATGTCGCTCTACTTCCCCGAGCCGGGGGAGTACGTCATTGCGGTGACCGACGAGGGGCCGTGCCCGCGCGAGGCGCTGGACTCGGGGGTGTGGGTCGAGGTCAGGCCGCTGCTCTTCACGACCGTGATCGAGGCGGCAGTGTGCATAAACTCTCCCGACGGGTCGTGCGAGCCGGAGACCGCGGACTTCCACTCGCTCCTCGCCCCGGGCCGCCCCGTGCCGGTGGCCGTGATGCCGGTGAGGAGGGTGACCGTGAATCTCTTCGCGCTGTCGCCGCCGTCGGTGCGCGTGACGGCGGGCGGGTCCGAGGTGGCCGTCCTGGAGGGCTACTTCCCCGCGTCCGCGGACATCAACGCGCCGTGTTACGCCGAGATGGGCCCCGTGATGTCCCCGGTGCCGCTCGCCGTTGCCCCCCACGCCGTGCTGGGGACGCTCGCGGTGATGGGCAGGGCCGCCGTGCTGACGATAATCGCGTCGGCCGCGATATCCGTCGCCGGGCGCGACCCGTTCGCGGCCCTCGCCCACGCCATGCTGCTCCCCCTCGCCGACGCGATGTACCTCAGGGCGGTATCGCCGGTGATCGCCGTGCCGCCCTCTCCCGCAAGGCGCTAGATGCTAGACGGTCACGGAAAACGACGCGGGCTCCCCCCTGTACCTCAACAGCTCCAGCCCGTGAGTGCGGGCCAGCGGCGCGGCCGGCATGGCGAAGTCGAACTTGTCGCTGACGGCAAACATTATCCCCAAGAGCTCCCCGCCCGCTGTCACGAGGGCGGCCCCGCTGTCCCCCCGCTCTATCATCTTCGTGGTGACCACCGCGTTGACCGCAACCGCCGTGCCGCACGCGCCGTAGTGAACCTTCACGCTCCCGCCCAGCGCGACTATCTCGCCGTAGGTCACGCCGGTGCTCCTCCCGCTCTTCAGCACCCTCGCGCCCATGTCGCGGGGGGTCACGTCCCTGATGTCCACCACCGGCACGTTGGCGCCGTAAATCACGGGAGCGACGCCGACGCCCTCGTGCACCCTCACGAGGGCCACGTCCCACTCGATCTGCGGCCTCGCTATGTCGCTCGCCCACGCGACCACGCCTATCGCGTCCTCCGGCATCCTCCCGCCGTCAAACGGCGACGGCTGGAGGAACGGGTTTCCGGGCGCCCCGCCGACCTCGCACGACACGTCGATTCTTGCCGCGCAGTGGGCACACGTCACCGCGTAGACCTCGCCTCCCGGGCCCCGAAAAAACGGGCCGATCGTGCACGCCGAGCTCGTGGCGGCGGCCCCGCTGACGCCGGAGGGAACCGGCCTGTGCCGCCCGGCCTGCGCGGCGCCAGCCGCCCGGGGCGCCGGCACCGCGCTCGGCTGTGCCATCTCCACAACGTCCGTCAGCACCTCGACGCCGCCGACCTTGAGCCTCGGGGGAACGAGCTCCTCCCGCGGGACGGCGTGCGGTGGCAGCTTCCTCGCGACGAACACGATGACGACGGGCCTGCCCGGCTCCACCCTCTGCCCCCTCACGAACTTGTACCTCGACACGGCGTAGCCAATGACGTTCCTGGACGCCATGAACCTCTCCATCTCCTCGCGGAGCCCCGGGATCATTGCTCTCACTTGCGCGACAGTTTAAGTAGCAGCTCCTCGGCCCTCCTCCTCTCCGAGTGGGAGAGCCCCACGCTGCTCTGGCCGCGGAGGAGCACTCCCGCCACGTACGCCGCTATCTTCGCCCTCGACCGGGCAATCGGCGAGCTGACGAGCGGGAGCAGCTCCACGGCCTTCGCGAAGACGTCTGGCGGGAGCGCGAGCTGCCTGAGAAACGCGACGGGATCCTTCCTCAAGTACCTCAGCCCGAGGCACTCCATTGCGGCGTAGACCGCCCTGCCGAGCCTTGCCGACACCGGCTCCCCGCGGGACGCGCAGTAGACGTACGCGAGGGCGGCGGCCGCGAGCTCCGGCGCGTGGACGCCCCTCTCCCTCATGCAGTCACCGTGCCTGTCGAGCAGCGCTGGCGCCGTCTCCTCGCACCACCTCGGGAGCCGCACGGGGAGCTGGAGCCTCCTCGCGCCCCCCTCGGGCAGCGCCCTGACGCGCACCGCGGGCACAGCGCCGCGCGCGTCCCTCGTCCCCGGCACGCTGCCGAGCGCCTTGGCCGGCAGCACGAGGGGGCCGCTGCGCGTCCACACCGACCTCTCGTCGAGCGCCTCGCCGTGTACCGTCCCGCACGCCGGGCACACGTAGTAGTAGTCGCTGAGCACCAGCCGGGCCCCGCAGAGCGGGCAGCGCTCCGCGCTCATGTGCCCGCGAGCGCGGCCTCGACCGCCCTCATGGCTCCCGCCACCACCATCAGAAACGCCGCGGCCGCCACGAGGTGCTCGGCGCCAAATGCGGGGGCGGCGGCGTACACGCACGCAACCCTGTCGGCCTCCCTCCCGTCCGCGACCAGCGAGAGGGCGAGCTGCCCCGGCGGCGCCCCCTCCGGCAGCGCGACGGGAACGGCAACCGGCTTTCTGTCCCTCGCCCTGACGGCCGGCGACGCCGAGACGACAACGCCGTTTATCTCGGCCACCACGTGCGCCTCCCGCGCGCCGCACGAGAGGTCGGCGACCACCAGCACCTCGCGCGACCTGACGACCGATCCCGGCGGCGGGTGGAGTATCTTGCACACGGCACGGGACGCGCCGCGCGGGTTAAATGCGTGCGGGAGGGGGGGAGGGGGGAGGGGGCGCCGCTGCGCGGCGCGGAGCGCCCTGGTATCATTCTATAAACTCCCGCCGCGCTGCGGGCATGGCGCTCCCGGCAGAAGTTGCGGAGGAAGCTGCGAAAGCAGCGCTGAAGGAGGCCGCGGACAAGTGGCAGCAGAAAACGAGAGCGAGAATTGAGTGGTGGAAGAGTGCAATCAGCAGCCCAGATATTGGCGACGCGTGGGCCAAGGGGATACAGCGGAAGTTCGGCATAACTCCAGACAGCACCGTGAAGGATCTCTACGTGCGCTACCTGCAGAGCTCTGTCGCCTACGAGAAGTACAAAGAAAGGGTTCAGAGCCCGGACGCGAAGGAGAAGTGGAAGAGGAAGTACATCGCCGGGCTCCAGGGCAGACCGCCCGGACGCTAAAAGTAACGGGTTGACAGAACCTCCGGGCTCCCCCGCAACCCGAACCCTTTTTCTCCTCCCCTCTCTCCTTCCTCGTGGCGTCCTCCCCCCTCATGGCCCGCGCGGGGAGGAACCCCGTTGTTGCCCTCTTGCGCGCGCTCGCGTGGGGAGACGCGAGAGAGGTGGCCCGCCGCATCGCGGCGGTGGTGAGACACTGCGTGTCCGGCTACAGGCACCCGGTGGCGGTCTACGTGACGCGGTCGGGCTCGGTCGCCGCCCTCGTCCGCGGGAGGAACGACAACGGCAGGTGCAGCGCGATTGCCGGGCGCGGCGCCTTCATGGCGCGCGCGGAGCTGGAGGGCGGCGGCGCGCTGTGGGTGGTGGCCAGGCGCGCCGGGCGCTCGCTGCTCGTGCGGGTGGTGCTCGTGCCGAGACGCGGCCGCCCCCGCGCCGCGGCCGCGCTGTGCGATGCCGAGACCGGGCTCTGCGCGCTCACTGACGCGTTATAAATGGCGCCGCGCGCGCAAGCATGGCGTTCTCCCCGGAGCTGGTGATTGGAGGGATAAGATTCAGGCAGATAGCACCGCAGCCCATACCGCCGCCCGTGGCACCGCCAGCGCCTACGCAGCCCATGCAGATAGCACCGCAGCCCATACCGTCACCGGTTGAGATAAGGCTGCCCGAGAGGCTCCCCGAGCTGCCGCCAGGCATAGTGCGGCCACCGCTGAAGTGGCTGGACGTGAAGCTGCTGAAAGAGGACGTGGAGAGGCTGCTGGAGGAGCTGGCAAGGCGCGACCCCACGACCGCCGCGAGGCTCCGCTCCGAGGTCGAGAGGGCGGTTGGCGATATCGTGAAGGCGCTGCCGCCAGACGCGGTGGTGGAGGAGGTCAAGAAGGTCGGGCGCGTGGTGTCCGCGCTGGCGAGGGCCCGCCTCGCAATATCCGGCGACCTCCGCCTCGCCGTGGCCTCCAAGGACGGCAGCTCCGTCCTCATGGTCTACGCGCTTGACGGCAGCGCCATCGGCGTGAGGGTTGACATAGCCGCGGACGGCTCGCTGTCGTTCAAGGTGCTGCCAGACGCCAGCTCGGTAGTTGCCGAGCTGAAGGGCATACTGTCGACGTACGGCACCGTCGCGTAGCCGCGCCGCGCGCCCGGCCTCTCTGCCCCTTTTAACCCGCCCGCGCTTTCTCCCGCGTGGGCGCCGTAGCTGAAACGCGGCCGGGGCCGCCGCCACCGCCGCCGCCGAGACTCCCGAAGTTCAAGTACAGGTTCCGCAGCGTGTGGGAGGTAGCGCCGTGGATTCTCGTGCAGATATACCCGAGGGGGACGTTCGGCGCCAGGCTGCACGGCACGACGAGAAGGTACCGCGTCTATGCCGACGTGATGTTCGAGGAGGAGCTCCCGCAGGACACCGATGCCACCTACTGGGTCACCCAGTTTCCGCAGGGCGGGAACTTGATATGCATGGAGGCCAGCAGCGTGACGTGCTCTAAGGGAGTGCGTTTCTGCTCGGTCGAGCTGAACAGAAACACGCTTGATTGCATCACGAGGAGGTGCGCTCCCGAGGCACACTCCGGCAAGCTCAACTTCTACTGGCCGCCAGGGCACAGGTATCCCGAGATACTGGGCGGCACCCGCGCACCGGCGGATGAAGTCAGGCCCGCGGTTGACGGCACCACGTGCACGGGAGCGCTGGCACTGCTCGGCGAGGTGACCGACCCGGCGCTGCTCAAGGCGGCAAAGGACAGGGGGTGGGAGGACACCGCGGCGGCTCTCGAGGCGGTTGCGAGGGCAGTAAAGGACGGGGCGGACGCCGCCGCGACTGCCTTGGGCATGCTCGCAGTTCCCCTCGTGATCACCACGCGCATTGGGGCAAGGTTCGACAGGATAGTAGAGGCCCACCGTCCGGTTCCGATAAGAGCGCTGAGGGTTTTCGTCTCGGGCCCGGAGGGGGCACGCTTCAAGGTGAGAGTGCTCGCAGCCGGGCAGGTACTCTACCACTTTTACTACTACACTGGTGAGGGCTATATCATCGACCCCAAGAGCGCGTCCGTCGTGGTT
>Ga0080004_1229734_pt1 | contig 10221 bp, 12 predicted proteins | sample WasSprMetagenome_FD_69207 | JGI IMG/M metagenome (GOLD analysis project Ga0080004, IMG submission 69207) | Sulfidic aquatic microbial communities from Washburn Spring, Yellowstone National Park, USA - WS (SPADES assembly) (version 2) | ecosystem: Environmental > Aquatic > Thermal springs > Hot...
GTAAATTCGGCTAAGGCAGCTCTTTATGCGCCGACAGCTTCGAAGGTGGATGTGGTCTTCACAACCCTTGAGAAGTGTGTTGATATAGCGCTTGAGGGTAGGTTGGTTTGAGGGTTATCAAATGTAGAAAGATATCTGCTGGTAGAGCAGAAGGCTTATCGCTATTTTCCCCAGCACCCTTAAGCTTCTTTGGTACGGTAGATCCTCTAACGAGTGAGGTTATTGAAAAGAACCACCCCATCTATGGGCAGAAGCTAGCAGATAAGATACTTATCTACCCAACAGGAAAAGGGTCTACAGTCGGCTCCTACATACTTTATGGGTTAAGAAGAAGAGGGCTAGCACCTAAGGCGATTATTATGAAGGAAGCCGAACCAATCGTTGCAGTAGGCGCCATTATGGCAGAGATCCCACTCGTTGATAGGCCTGAGTCATTTGACTTTCAAAGTGGCTTGCACATAGTGGTGGATGCAGATAGGGGGGAGATTATAATCCTCTAGGGCTGCTCCCAATAGGGTTTTAGCCAGTTATAAGCAGCCTCCGCTACTATCGCTGCGCAAACCAGTATTATGCAGAGTAGTAGTTCTCCTTTGCCTAGCATATATGCCCCCACCATAGCGAGCGGTATCTGTAGGCTGTGTAGTAGAATAGCTATCGTCTTACGCCTTAATGTAGCTTTCCAAACCCATCTGTTACTCAACTACTCACCCTATCTCATTACCAGATAGGGTTATTGAGAATTTGTGATAAAAGGTTAACTGATGTGCGGAGTATCAGAGGGCTTGTGGTGTAGGCGGTTTTACCTCTTCTTTGGCGAACTTTCTTTCGATCTCTTGTCTATGTATAGTATTCATGGTGCAGAAGGGTATTATTCTGCCGTCTGGCACAGCGTAGTGTATGCCGCACCTCTCGACCCTCTCTAAGTCGAAGTTGTATCCATCCATAAAGTGCATGGCGCCGACCATTATTACTCTGCGCATGAGCTGGCCTAGTGCGCTGTAGCTGCCCTCCTTTATTATGCCCGAGAGTAGGGAACTTAGAACCCTCATCTTAAGATGCCTTAGAGAGGCTATCATCTTCATCTTAGCTCTAGTCTTCTTCCCAGCAAGGGCTAGTTGGGTAACTTCATCCATCTCTGCCATGAAAGCGTCCACATCAGCATATCTGGTTATGGGGATTAGCTTACCATCTTCAACAAAAACGAAGGTAGCCATGCCACAGTGTTCGTGCATTGTAAACTCTGGATAAGGTTTCCCTTTCAGCGCAGCCATCGCCCTCGCAAAAGGCACAACTGAGGGCACAGGGTAGAAGTCGTTTCTTGTTATCTGCCCTTCTGTTTGCTCTTCTACCAGCCTCATGAAGTCTGGGATTGTGATCCTGTATTCTTTCAGCTTCTTCCTGTCTATTCTACCTGTTATGGAGACTGGTTGAACATTTACGCAGCGTATGATATCAAAGTTGTTAGCGGCAAAATGGATTACATCACCTATTTGGTCATCGTTTACACCTTTAACTAAGGTAACCACCAGCACTGTGCTCTCGTGCCCAATCTTACGGAGGTTCTCTAAAGCCTTCATCTTCGTCTGTAGAAGATCAACCCCCCTTGTGATGAGGTAGGGTTCGCTTCTAACACCGTCGAACTGAAGGTAGAAGGTACTAACCCCAGCTTCAGCTAAAGTACGAGCATACTCTAGGCTATTGGCGATTCTTATTCCGTTGGTGTTTACTTCGACGTGTGGTATGCCTGCTTCATGCGCTCTCTTGACAAGCTCAGGGAGATCTTCGCGGAGTGTTGGTTCGCCACCTGAAAACTGTAGAGCCTTTGTGCTGACAGGCCTGTTTGCTACGAGATTGTCTATCATCGCAAAGATCTCTTCTTTAGCTGGTTCGTAGAGGTAGCCTGCTGCGTCTGCGTTGGCAAAGCATATTGGGCATCTTAGATTACATCGGTTCGTCACATCTATTATGCCTAGGATGGTGTAGGATTTGTGGTTTGGGCATAGGCCGCAGTCATACGGGCAACCTCTGGAGACCTTTGTCCTTGGGTTTTCAACACCACTTCCATCTCTCCTAAACTTCTGAACTCTTAGATACTGCTCGTAGTCGCTCCAATAGAGGTCCTCATAGCTGCCGTGTTCGGGACAGCTCTTCCGTATAAACACTTTTCCGTCAGATTGGTAGATTGTTGCTTTTATAACTCTAAAGCAGACGGGGCATATGCTTCTGGTTTCTTTAATGGGTATCAACACTCCACCCTCATTTACCGCTGTTAATTAAGTTCTTCTAACCTCTTACGCCTTCAGCCTTATAAATCCTCTATAACCCTATTTTTTGAGTCTTCGTTAGTAATTCGAGTTCTTGGTCTACGCAGGCGCTTTCTACACCAAATTTTTTAATGCATTCGAGACACCGCTCAGGGTCGCATAACGTAGTGCTTAGATACTTCTCCCCTCCGTCTGGTAGGATCGCTAATATTACACCGGAGTCCAGTTCTTGAGCCTTCTTCAGCGCAGCATAGAATATTGCTCCTGAGCTAGGTCCGCAGAATATCCCCTCTTTGAGTGTGAGGAGTCTCGCGGTTTCTTCCGCTTCGGCTAGGGTTACAACCACTATTTCGTCTACTAGTGACGGATCCCAGATCTTTGGCACATATTGGACTTCGAGGTTCTTTAAGCCTTGAATCGGTGTGTCTTTGTGAGGCTCTACACCTATAACCTTCAGCTTAGGGTTCCTTTCTTTCAGCTTCTTTGAGACGCCGACGATCGTGCCTGTTGTGCCTAGCCCTGCGACTAGGTGAGTGAGCCTGTCGCCGAAGTCCCTCCAGATCTCTTCGGCTGTTGTCTCGTAGTGTGCTTTAACGTTGTTTGGGTTTGTAAACTGGTTCGGCATAAAGTACTTCTCTGGGTTCTTTGAAACTATCTGCCTAGCTAAGTCCTCAGCCCCATCCATCCCCCTTGCTGCTGGTGAGAGGATGATCTTTGCTCCATATGCCATTAGGATCTTTCGCCTCTCCATGCTCATAGTTTCAGGCATCACTATGGCGAGCTTATACCCCTTGACCGCGCAGACTAATGCCAAGCCTATGCCTGTGTTTCCGCTTGTGGGTTCTATTATGATCTTGTTTTTGGTAAGCAAACCTTCTCTCTCAGCAGCCTCTATCATGTAGAGGGCGATTCTATCCTTCACCGATCCCCCAGGGTTGAATTTTTCTAGCTTCACATACATTTCTACACTCTTCTTTGGGCTTAAGTTATTGATCCTCACAACCGGTGTGTTACCGATCAATTCGAGTATATTGTTGTATATCATTCTGAGCACCCTCCGCTATATACTGATATAATTTATTCCGCAACACCTATTTAAGGTAAACAAATTCGATCTCCTTAGGCGAATAACGAGCTAGGGCTGAGCAAGTTGACAGTAAATGTTTTTTCAAGAAGCTTGCAGAGGATGGATCTACTAGTTTTCCAGACAAGGGATAGGAAAAGTCTTCTCATAGTTGTACAGTTCTCTGCTGTTATATGTTATGGGTACGCACCTGCGCAGATCAAGAGGGGCCCTATGGCAATATAAACCTCTATGGAGCGCAGCAAACCATCTAAACAGCACACGCCTACACAACCAGAGACCCGAGGGGAGTATAAAAAGAGGTGTGGAGTGTGGGAGATATCTACTCTAAGATTTCTCTGGTTGTTAGAAGCGAACTTTTCTGTCAAGCCACCGCTCGATAAATCTTAAAAATGGTCTTCTGACACGCTTATCTTGAGACTACATTAGAGTAGCTTCAATAGGTTGCTGGTGTAGAGTGCGGTTGAAGATAGCGATAGTCGGCATGGGTGTAGCTGGCTCATATCTCGCAGCTAGGCTCAGGGATGAGCATAAGGTAATCGGCTTTGAGCGGCTGCCTAAAGATAAGTTCGATGCGGTCTGTGCTTGGGGTACTTCGATCGAAGGCATCAACACCTTTGCGAAGAAGATCGGCTTAAACTTCGAGGACTACATGCTACATAAGGGTAGAGAGATGCGTCTCGACCTCTTTGGGCGCTCGATCTACATTAAGTTGAAGGGGCTCTGCTCCTTCGATAAACTCAGGTTCCTCCAAGACGTAGCAGAAGGGGTTGAGGTAAACTACGGCAGATTTATCTCCAGAGGGAGCAGGCTTGAGGGGTTCGACCTAGTTGTGGATGCGACTGGGTTGAGCAGACCCCTCCTGCCGAGGGTTGAGCAGGACGTCTACATCCCCTGCCTGCAGTACAGAGTAAAGTATAGGGAGCCGCCCTTCGACGACTTCTACATAAAGCCCTTTAGCGGCTTAACAGGCTACTTCTGGTACTTCCCCCTAGGGGATGGCTATGCTCACGTTGGTGCTGGTGACTTTAGGAAGAGGCACGTTGCTGAGCTCGCATCCTTCCTCAAGAAGCATCCTGGTGAGGTCGTTAAGAAGAGTGGGAGGGCGGTTAGGATAACGCCACCAACCCTTTGCAGGCCGTTCAGCGTAGGTAATGTGGTCGGTGTGGGTGAGTCGATAGGCACAGTCTACCCTATGCTTGGTGAGGGCATCATACCGAGCCTTCAGTGCGCTGAACTCCTACTCGAAAACCTCGACAACCTTGTTGCGTATGAGCGAGCCGTGTTAAGGAGGTTCTCAATCTACGATAGGATCTTTGGCTTCGTTCGCTCCAAATTAGATAACACATTCACCCTAGCTTCGCAGCTCAGAAACATATTCTCACTCTTCTTTCATATGAAATTTAATGAAGCAAGATACGGTCTAGAGATTAAGCTGAGAGACGTGCTGAAAGTCGTCCTCAAATAATCTTCAAGGAATACTCCTTGTTTCAGTATCCTTCTTATATTCGTCTGTTTCTATAGGTCGTGTTAAGCCTTGATGCTGGCCTTTGAAGGGATAGATAAGGCTGGAAAGGCTACTCAAGCCCGTCTGCTGAGCACTAGGCTTCAGGATGAAGGATACACATGTAGGGTATTGTCCTTCCCGGTTTACACGACTCCTATAGGTCGGGAGCTGAGGCTTTCGCTAAAAGGGCGTAGAAGCTATCCTATTCAAGTAAGGTATCTGTTGATGTCCGCTAACCGATGGGAGATGAAAATGGATCTTGAGTCACCCGGGGTTGATGTGCTTATACTTAACCGCTACATTCACTCAAACATAGCGTATGGTGTAGCATCCGGGCTGGATCGAAGATGGCTCGAATCTTTGGATATAGGGTTACCTAAGCCGAACCTTGTAATACTGCTTGATATCTCGCCTACTACATCACTAAAAAGGAAAAGAAGGGGGAGGGATATGAATGAGCAAAATCTTACATACCTCGAAAAAGTAAGGTCTGTCTACCTCGATCTAGCAAAGGAGTATGGTTGGTACGTGATCAACGGTGAACGCAGCATAAAGCAAGTGCATGAGGATGTCTACGCAGTCGTAGAGGGCGAGATGCTAAAGCGGCAGACAGCTAACCCTTAATAACCTCTTCATCATGAAGTGTAGATGGAAGCATGCTGGAAAGTGTTGCCGAAATAAGAGATCCAGTCCACGGATATATCTGTGTAACAGAGGTAGAGAAGGCTATTATTGATTTACCTGTCTTTCAGCGGCTTAGGAGAATAAGGCAGCTCGCTGGCGCACACCTAACCTACCCGGGTGCTCAACACAGCAGATTTGAGCATTCGTTGGGCACTCTACATCTAAGTGGTGTAGCGGTTAATGTACTCGCTCAGAAGGTTCCGCTCACAGAGGAGAGGGCTCAGGAGGTTAGGCTTGCCGCTCTTCTCCACGATATTGGGCATGGTCCTTTCTCTCACGTTGTTGAGGAGGTGATGGTTGAGCGGCGTGGGATTACACACGAGGATGTTACTAGGCGTGTGATAAAGGAGACCGAGGTCAGCGATGTGCTCTCCAACTATGGTTTTGAACCGGATGTCCTGTGTGATTTTACCTTGGGGTTGTGTGCTACGCGCCCTAGATTCCTTAACGAAGTGGTTGGTGGGGGGCTGAGCGTCGATATAATGGACTATCTTCTAAGAGACTCCTACTTTACTGGAGTGGAATATGGTAAAGTGGATGTGCACCGCATCATAAACTCCTTCGAGGTCATTCAAGACCATCTTGCGCTCGATCAAGCAGCTCTTTACGCATTTGAAGCCCTAATGGTTGCTAGATACGAGATGTTCAGAGCGGTCTACTTCCACAGGACCGTTAGAGCAGCCGAGCTTATGCTCATAAGAGCGTTAGCGTTAGCGGATGATTACCTGCAGATAACCGACATAACCGACCTTCAACGCTACCTCTCTAGGGCTGATGAAACCACGCTAGAAGATCTGGTAAAGATCGACCCTCAAGGTAGGTCTGATCTGAAGAGGGCTAGGGAGCTGGCGTTGGCGTATAAGAACCGGAACCTAGTGAAATGCGTCTTTGAGAAGCCGATTCATAGGAAGGATCAGCTTATGGAGAGGATCTTCAGCCAGAAGAGGATAAGGGATGAGATAGCATCGAAGATAGCTGAAGAGGCGAAGGTTTCCCCTGAAGAGGTCTATATAGATGTTCCTACAACCGCCTCAGTACCCTATACTGCCGATAGGAAGGCTTTAACCTCCATAATCTTGGCTGCGAGGACCCCAGCTGGGCTTACTCATCAAGATGTTAGGCTCGATCAACTACCTTTAGTTGGTGCGATCTCGGGCTTCTTCGATATACTTCGTGTGTACACTTCGCATCCTGAGCGTAGGAGGGTTGCTGAGGCTGCTGAGCGTTTCTTCGGCAAAGAAGGTTATGTGACGAAGATTTCGATGTAGGTGCGTAGAGTTGGGCAAACCAATAGAGTCTAGGATCCTAGTGGAGAAAGTGTCTAAGATGCTCAAAGAGTTGTGTCCGGAGGATAAAACCGTTGTAGGCGATGTTTCTAGTAGAGGTGACCCGTTTAAGGTTCTTATAGCGACTATCCTCTCACACAGGACTAGGGATGAAGCGACGAGGGTAGCGGCAGACAACCTCTTCAGAGTTTACAGCAGCGCCAAAGAGTTGGCTGAAGCAGACCCCAAGCAGATCGAGCTACTGATAAAGCCTGTGGGCTTCTACCGGGTGAAGGCTAAGAGGATAGTGGAGGTCTCTAAGACAATATGTGAGAGGTTCGGTGGGGTTGTGCCAGACGACTTCGAGGCGCTTATGTCTCTCCCATCCGTCGGCCGTAAGACCGCTAACTGTGTGTTGGTCTATGGGTTTGGGAAGCCTGCTCTGCCAGTAGATACTCACGTGCATAGGATATCCAACCGACTAGGCTTGGTCAGCACGGAGACCCCTGAAGAAACGGAGGAAGCCTTGAAAAAGGTCATAGAGAAGAAATATTGGGTGAAGATCAACGATCTCCTCGTAAAGTTCGGGCAGCAGATATGTAAGCCCCTCAAACCTAGATGCGAACTCTGCACACTAAAACCGTCCTGCCACTTCTACAACCAGAAAAGCCGCTCTATGGGCAACTCAAAGAACTCACGTACAAATTCGGACAGAATCCACCCCTAAGGTTTAGATAGATGCGCTCTGTGCCATCACTCGATCTCTTGATGCGTTATTGGCTCTGCTTTGCCTCAGCGGTCGCCTTGGGCTTAATATATGCTTTCCAAGGCTTTTACACGGGCTTCATGTACGTCTTCTCAAACACATTTCCTCCGTTTATCGCTGCTGTCACTCTTGTGACCGCCCTTATCGCTCTTAAGAGGTATGGTTACCGTCCCAGAACGACTTTTTCTGTTGTGTGGTTCTGCTTCGCCCTCGGCGTAGCCCTATGGTTTCTAGGTGAGCTCAGCTGGTCAATATACACACTAGCCTTGGGTGTTGAGATACCCTACCCTTCTATAGCAGATGTCTTTTGGCTGAGCGCCTACGCCCCCATCTACGTAGCCCTACTGCTATACATCAAGCCGTTTAAGATGGTGCTGAGTAAGAGAAGTGTAGCTGCTGTGGCTCTGATCATCGCCGCTTTATGCGCTGTTGTCATCCTATTTTTGATAGGTCCGATTCTTTCTTCGGCGGAAGAGTTGGTTATTCTGGTTACGGATCTGGCTTACCCCATACTGGATCTACTCCTACTCTCGGCAGCGATACTTGGGCTCGTGATCTTCTTTAAAGGCAGATTAGGGCTATCTTGGCTGCTGATCTGCCTCGCTCTCATCTGCGATGCGGTGGCTGACCTACTCTTCAGCTATACAACCCTACAAGGAACCTACTATTGTGGGCATCCGCTTGAACTCTTCTACCACTGGGGCTACATACTCTACGCCCTCGCATTCTACGTCCACATAAAAGAGCTTTAGGCTTAGAGCCACATACTCATCCAGCGGTTAAGCTTAGGATCGCTTTGGCGAGATCACCATCGGCATCGGTCAGCGCCGCTATCGCTCTCTCCCTTGAAACGTTCGCCTGCTGCATAACCAGCGCTATATCTTCTTCGGTAAACTTCGGCTTCTCCCTCAACCGCTCTTCGACCTCCCCGCCTGAAATCTGGAAGATCCTCAGCCCCTTCACATTCATTTCAGAAACGCTCGGAGCCTTTATGATCAGATCCTTCTCAGCCGTCCTTATAACCACCTCTTCAACGTCAGGGATCTCTTGGAGGTCAACCCCCATCTTCTCAAGCATCCTACGCGTCTGCCTACTATCGAAACCTATCCTCAAGGTCTACCTAAAAGGTGAAGACCCCTCTACACTTAAGCGTTTCCAGCCCTGACCTTCACAGCGACACCACACTCAAACACCCTCATCATCTTCGCAGATAGAACCGCTTTGCCCACCGCGAGCAGCTCACCCTTCTTGCTGAGCACCGCTACCTCAGAACCAGGTCTGATCCTTCTACCAGCCTTGATCACGTGCTTGGCGAAGATCGACTTGCCAGCTCTAGCAGCCTCTTCAGCCTCTTCGGAAACGGTTACGCAGTTCTCTCTGAAGGCTTTTGAGTTAAGAAGCACTCGGGCGCCGTGAAGGGTAAGCGCCAACCCCCCGTCAGGTCTTAATGTAGCGAGGAGCTCCTTATCCACATAGATGTGCTTGATCCTCCCCGTCTTCTTTGAGCACTCTATACTGACTTCTCTGCCCTCAAGCGCCTCTGAGACACCTGCGCCGAACACGTAATCCAGCATGGCCTCTACGAATCTACGCCAATCCAAACCTAGTCTGGCTAAACCGCTCTCTCTACAAAATCTTTACTCACACCAAAGAGTAGCGACCGCTAAAGATATTACACCCATTTAACCATACCTTAGGGAAGAATATAGCTTGGTGCTACGATGTGAGGTATGTGGTAACCCCGTCTACGGGCCCGTAAACACGGTCCAGATAGATGGAAGCACCCTTCAAGTCTGCTTGAGCTGCGCACGCCTCGGCAACCCAGTCAGACCAAAGAAGGAAGCGAGCCACCAACCAACCCTAAAAACACCAGCCGCTAAAAAGCCGACCAGAATGTTCGAAGAACTTGAGCTAAAAGAAGACTACTACAAGGTGATTAAGCAGGCGCGTGAAAAACTCGGGTTATCTCAAGAGGCGCTTGGGAGAAAGATAAACGAGAAACCATCTGTGATAAAGCTGCTCGAGAGCGGTAAGCTTAAGCCAGACAATATGCTCGCAAGAAAGCTCGAGCACGCCCTCAAAGTGCAGCTTCTTGTGCCAGCTGTAGAAGAGGAATTATGAGGTTGATATGAGCCGCCTAAGGAGAGCGGTTTTAGTAACATACCCCGACCCCTTTATTCTTCAAGAAGCGAACGCCCTAGCGGAAGCAGCTGGATACGAAGTGGTAGAAGTCATTACCCAAAAGTATCTCATGCACAGCAAATACGGTCTAGGGTCTGGGAAGGCTGAAGCCCTTAAGAAGATCGTTTCTGAAAAAGGTTGTGACGTCGTGCTCTTCGACGAGAGCCTGAAGTCTGTTCAGATCTACAACCTATCTAAACTGACTGGTGTGGAGATAATCGACCGCGAGAAGCTCATCTTGGAGATCTTCTCAAAACGCGCCTCTACCCGCGAAGCTAAGCTTCAGGTTAGGCTGGCTGAGCTTGAGTATGAGATGCCTAGGGCGAAGGAGAAGGTCAGATTGGCAAAACTGGGTGAGCAGCCGGGCTTCTACGGCTTGGGTGGATACGAAGTAGATGTATACTACCGTGCAATAAAGAGGATGATCGCTTCGATAAAAGCGAAGCTGAAGAAGGGGAGGCAGCACAGAG
>Ga0080004_1206019_pt1 | contig 10220 bp, 13 predicted proteins | sample WasSprMetagenome_FD_69207 | JGI IMG/M metagenome (GOLD analysis project Ga0080004, IMG submission 69207) | Sulfidic aquatic microbial communities from Washburn Spring, Yellowstone National Park, USA - WS (SPADES assembly) (version 2) | ecosystem: Environmental > Aquatic > Thermal springs > Hot...
CGGGCGAACCTCGGCTACGCCGAGGGCGATGAAGAACTCGTCAAGAGTGCGCACTTTGAAGCGGTCAAATCGGTGATCGAGAAAACATATCCCCTTCCGAATAAAAGGGTCCGCTATGTTTTGTTTTACAGGGAACCGACGTCGGTGAAGAGGTACATCGATGAGGCGAGGCGAAACGGAATTGAGACCGTCTCCACATTTGAGATGATTAAGGGTCTCGTTGAATCCTGGAAAGAATCGATCGACCTTAAGAGGCAAAGATGGGGCAGAAGGGCGATAGAGCCGATCGATTGGTTTGCCAAGGAGCTGGCGATTCTGGAAAAGCAGGGCAGGTTTAGGTGGAGTGAGGACGTTTGATAGATTCAGAAAATCTTTTACATTACAATTTTTTCTTTGACGATCAATGAATATCGGACTTCAGTTCCCTTACAGATAGATAAAAGCGCGTTGTTAAAGTCACAATGGATCGCGAAAAAAACACTAGCATAGAATCCGATGCAGACGTAGTACGCTTTTTGATCAAAAACTACTGCAATAAACTAACCCTTGGCCGTGAAGATTGAGAGTTCCAGCAGTATCCTGTTAAACCTGCTGCACTCCCTCTCCAGCTCCTTCTTCAACTCTTCCCTCTTCAAACTTATCATCTCAAGCAATTTTTCAGAATTCACATAATAAAAAGGCTCCTGATAATTCAAAACTCCCTCCGCTTCAAGTCTTTTTAAAATCTTTCCAACCGGTCTGTTCGAATCCCCAAAAATGGACAGCAAATCCTTCTTACTCAAAATCCTGAAGAAAATCACAGCTGCAACTATCTCAGACTCCTGAGGGGGCAGAATATGCATGAGCAGTTTTCTAAGCCTAGCATAAAAGCCGGACTCCAGCAACCTCTGTCTTTTCGAAAGCTTTTCTGACGATGCTCCTCGCAACCCTCACCGCCCCCCTCTCACTGTCAGCCACAACCTTAACCCCAAGCAAAACAGAAACAAACGCGTCCCCCGCAACTACAAACGCCCTCTTCCCCCTGCTACCGCAGGAGCACACTACCTCCTCAACATCAATATCCACAAACTTCGGAACCTTCTTCGAAACCTCACTCACCGCAATATTGCAGGCATCCTCCACACTCTCCACATTCCTGAGGAAGACAGGGCATTTCAGGACAACATAATACGGCTTCAGCCCGTCCTCCCTCATACGCTCTCCCCCCTGTCAAGACTCGCGTACAGAGCCTTCACACCCGCCTCGCTCTCGATACACAGCGCATCAGAGGGAGGATCCACCCAGGGTTTCTGCACAACCCTCGCAGGAATGCTGGAAAAATACAGTACAGAGTTCCCAGTCACGACAAAATCCCCATCAACCAGCTTTGCAGCCTTTACCTCCCCCCTTTTAACCCAGAAAGTGAAAACAATAGCACCGTCAGAAGCTTCAATTATGCCGGTGAAATCTTCAAGAGAGTTCAGGTACTCTTCAAGGTTCATCACCCACAGTCCAGCAGCAGAATCGTCTTTCTGAATACCTGCCTCACTCTCCAGCACATCGGGAGCACTCGTACTCTTAACTTTCTCCTCCTCCACAGTAAAGTAATGCGAGCCCACGAGATTGTCAATAACATCCAGGCTCCTGACATCAAGCATGACCTCGCTAAAAGGCCTCCGCACCAGCAGTTCAGGGTATATCCTTGTGAGAAAGTTCAGATGAGCTTTATCAATCTCACAAACCTGCCCAGTCCTGCACTTCTCAGCGAGCTTTGCAAAAGCATCAAAACCCGCAAGGAATTCGTACGCATCCTCATAGAATGCGGCGAAGATTTCATTCCTCCCAACAACCACCCACCCGTTATCAAAGGAAACACACACGTATACCCTCCCCTTCACCAGCTTTTCAAAGTCAGCACTCCTGAAATCCAGATTCCGAACTGTAAGAGTACTCTTACCAGCGGGCGGCGGCAGTCTCATTCACTTCCCTCCCTCCTTTTGAAAAAGCTGAAAAACGACCTGCCCTCCTTTTTCGGATAGAGGTCTACACCCGCAAGAGTGCTGGCAAGTCTGAATATCTGCCTCGTAACAACAGTATCAGGATACTTCAGCACATAGGGCACTCCAGAGTTGATGCTCTCCCTCACCCTATCATCCGTGGGCACGGCCGCGAGAATCGGCCCTATCAGCCCCGTAACCCTGAACTTCGAGAGCTCCATCCTGCCAACCCTATTCAGCACCGCTCCGAGATACCTGCTCTTACCGCTGAGCGCAGTCTTCACCTTGTAAGCATCAGCCAAGCTCGTAACCTCCGGATTGCAGACGATCATGTGGTACTCTGTCATCATGACAGCAGTGACAACGTCGGCATCCAGTCCTGCAGGAGCATCGATGAGCAGGAAATCGGGAGAAACCAGCTCCAGAATGGAGGAAATTGCCGCATCAAGTTCGCTCGGCCTCACACGCCTTCTAAGTTTTGCGCCAGCAGGAACAACAAGAACACCATTCGGCCCCTCATACACGATCTCCTCCGGCCTCGCCTCCCCAGCGACAAGACTCTGCAACGTCTTCTGTGGAGAAATACCATACATGATCTCCACACTGGCCATTGTCGTGTCAGCATCGACAACAAGCGTCTTAAAACCGGCTCCAGCAAGCACTACTGCCGTGTTGCACGTTATGAAACTCTTCCCCGTACCCCCCTTCCCACTAACCACCGTAACACTCTTCTCCATCACCCCGCAACTATAGTTTAAAAATGTGCCACCTCCCACCCCAACGAGGTGTCCAGCATGAACATCCCTCACGATGAACTTGTACAAGCACTCGACAACTTCTACCTCCAGTTTCCCAGAGAAGTCGGCTGGAAAACACAGCAGGGTTTCGTCAGAAACAGGTATGCCAAAAACGCCGAGCACCTCGCAGAAAAACTCGAAGACATTCGAACAGACTTCTTCGCCAGCGTGTACAGCTTCGAAGACGACTTCACCGACGGAAAACAGTGGGACAGGAGCAAGGTCGTGATAAACAGAATGTTCTTCGATTTCGACTGTTCAGAGGATCCAAAGATGGCAATGAAAGAAGCGAAAAAACTCGTCCGCGAGCTCAGCGTTCCGCCCCTGATAACGTTCAGCGGGGCCAAGGGCTTCCACGTGCACGTGGTCTTCAGGAGAGTGGACATCAGCCCCGACACACTGAAAGCCTTCGGGACAAGAGTCGTGGAAAGACTCAGACTCAAAACCTGCGATACACAGGTTTTTGAAATAGCAAGACTCTCAAGAGTCCCATTCAGCATACACGGAAAAACAGAACTCCCATGCACTCCAATCAGCGCGTTCAGGTTCATGCGCATGAGTTTCAACGACGTGATAAGGTTTGTGAAGAGGGGAAACTGGGATGTCCCGGAGGCAGAGCTCGACAGCGACTTCGCCGAAACGCTGGAAATCGCGGATTACTTCATACACGAAGAACAGGAGGAGAAAACAGCACGGGAACTCCCAGAATCAATAAGAACAATGCTGAGCGAGAGAATGGCGAAAGGCAGGAGAGCAAGGATCGCATACTATGTCGAAGTCCTGAGGAGGCACGGAAAACTCAGTGCGGATGAGAGGATCAGGGAAATACACCTGAAGAGCAAATGGATAGCCCAGCACGGTGTGAATGAGGGAGCCGTGGAACACATAGCCAGAGTCCACCTGATTCTAATGATGATCGAGGAGGGCTGGAGTGATGAGCAGATACATGCGGTATTCAGGCTCGCAAAAGACTACGATCCAAAAAGAACACAGTACTACATAGACTACAACCGGAAATGGCTTGCAAAAAGATCTTCCTCCACCCAAAGTGAAGAAAAAACAACCTCCACCTAAAACTTTTTTTGAAAAAATAAAAGAAGTTAAAAACATTCCAAACTCTCCAGAAAGAGGAGGAGGAAAAAACATGAAACTTGACAAATGCGCCTGGTTTGAAGACGTGTACGTCAGAATCTACCAGATCCTAGCTTTAGAAGACCGCCTTCCAAAACCAGAAGAGATTGAAGTTTTTGAAAAACCACCAGTCGAGCCAAGAGAAACCGTATACGGGCAAGCTTACAAGAACACGAATGCAGTCTGGTTCAGGACAATCCCCCCTGCAGACTGGCTCTTCGCCCACGAGCTAATACACCTTGTCAAAGACAAGAAAACAGAAGAATTGGAAGAAATATACGCTTGCAACCTCAGCAACTTCATCGTCGTACTCGCAAGAAAAAGTATAATCCCGCCGCAAATCCAGTCAGACTGTACTTTTTCTTCAATTTCTTTTTCAACCTCCTTTTGATCACCAATAACCATCCCTACCACCCTTGGTTAAGCATACTCCCATTTTTGTTAGGGTACTGGTTCAGGATACCGGTCAAGAAAAACCATCTCCCCCCTCTCCGCATCATGAGCCAACTCCACCGCCAGCCTGTATATTCCAAGACTCAGAGTACCCCAGTAATCCTTACCCAGCGCCCTACAGTGCTCGTGAAACACCGTCATCAGAGCCACATCCCCAACACTCCCGTACTCGACAGGCCGATAAGCATGAGAAGTAAGCATATGACACGCCTGCCCCTCCGGACCAATCTCATAGAGAGCCAGACTACCAGCATATGCACTGTGATCAATCATCTCCCTCACACTCAGCTTCCTGTCCGACTCCTCCAGCACATAACCCAGCTCACTCGGTTTGAACGGGCCGAACAAACCGAGCACCACAGCAGAAGCAAGCACATAATCAACCTTCTGACAGAATTCCTCAATCTCCTCATCCTTCAAATCCCTCCCCTCAAATGCAAGAAGCTGCAACCGCCTCCTCTTCAAATGCTCCCTAGCCTTATCAAAGCGGAAGGGCAGACACCACATCTCCACGTAAAGAGCCAGCTCGGCAAGAAGACTCCACGATAGAGGATCCTCGTACATGATCCAGACCCCATCACACCTCCGCAACCACTTTGTACCCCCCACAGGGTAAAAATTCGGGAACATTAGAAAGTCTTTGGGAATCTTCTTACAGAAGTTTACCCCCTTCTCCCAGCTCCTGTGATACTCTTCACCATTCGAGGACCCACTTCCCCCCTGCTTCACCCTCTTTCCAGGCTCCCTCACAACATACCACCCGGGCCCCCTGTACTCGTAGCACAGGGGGAACTCTCCAAACTCCCTCCTCAAAACTAACGGCCTGTCAAAACTCACAAACTTCCCCTTCACTATCATAACCCACTACTGTTGAGAGAAGTATATAAAGCAAACATCCCCTGAGTTTTAACTTCACACTTCAAACTTCAAATTTCACAGTTTGAAATTCTAGCCACTTGTTAGCGTATTCCAGAACCACTTGCAAACAGGGGTGATCGCTTATATTTCCCCGGAAACCCTACAGAATATGTTCGACAAAATCAGGAATGAAGTGCACTCGGAATACAGAAGACTGTTCACCTTCACTTCCGGACTCAGGATCCTCAAGCACGGTTTTGAAGAAGACGAAGAAGTAAAAATCGAGTACACAATCGTGCAGAGGGGGAGGAAAAAGAGTATTCTAATCCTCTGCCCAGTCTGCGGGAGGTGGGGAAGGCTCAACGTAAGCAAGAAGACAGTCTATGGAAGACGGTTTAAAATCGTCCACGAGAAGACTAAATGCAGCCTCAGCTTCACGGCAAAAGGATTTACAGCTGTAAAACGAATTCATGAAAAACTGAGAAATTCGCTCCACTAAAAGTAAAGTTTTTTAGTTATTTAACTCAGAACCATTGAAAATTGCTAAGAGCAAAAATTAAAAGAAGTTTTCTCATTCCAACGATCTGAATATAAAAATTATGATTTTTCTGCCATTTCCCAGGTTTTATCAAAGAATGTGATAGCGTCTCTAACTACAATTTTATCAAACGTAAGTACGCCAGCCTGTTTTTGATTATTCAAACCCTCCGAGTCGAGATCAGCAGAAGAGATAATAGCAGCCATATCGTCAAAGATGATCATTCTCGCATGAAGCATTTTATCGTATCTTATTTCAGCACCTAACTGACTTAACATAGATAATGCATCTTCTTGAGCTTTTTTATCAGTTTTTCTCGTGATAAGCTTAATTTTAACTCCATTTTTTAGCATCTTAACCAAGTATTCTGCACCCGTATTATCCAAATAGGGACTTGAGACTCTCACTTCCCTCAAATTAGCTGATTTGTCAGCAAACTCGGCCAGTTTATCCCTTATAGACTTTGTTTCATAAAAAGTTACCAAAAATTGTTGGGATATACTTACTTGCTCTCCTTTGTAGACATTCACGAACTTTGCTATAACATCGTCAAGTTTCCAGAACCCCCATTTCTCACGTAAAGTTTCCAGCTCATCTACCAGTTCATTAGGGAGGAGGACTAATTGATAATTTACCAACCCGAGGGCTCTTTTCCACTCTGCAATAGAGGTTTTAAATTCACGTTCTACGTTAACAGGGTTTTCGCCCATCGGAGAATAGCTTAGTGATCGATAACGAATTTTACCTTTAATGCTTAACTTCCACGTTATATCCTCTACACGTAACCTTTCCCTTTCCAACTCTATGAGGTGTAGTAGGTCTGGAGGAAAAGGGAATTCAAGGATATAAAGTTCACTTTTTATTCCAGGTGGGAGCTCTGATTGGAGAATTACCGAGCCTATCCTAACTTTTGAAAACTTGAGCTCTAGACTAAGGAAAAACTCTGTCCATCTGTCACTAAACACATGACTAAAAGTTATCGAAGAGACTAAATACGGGGGTTGGTAATCCACCATAATTTTCGGCTGCTCTATGTCCATCCAAACCTGGTTTGCAACTAGATCGATCCTCATATCTTAAGGCTTCTTTCTGAAATTTTAATCTTTTCTCATGAATTCGAACATCAATCTTTTTATCATAGCTTTTCTTATAAATCTTACTGCATTGCGGAGCGGATCATTTAAAATTCCTTTTAACAAAACAGATCTCGGCAATTAATCATGGAGAAAAAATATCAAGACATTCGAAGAGGAGTTGAACTCCATCATTGAGATCTGCGATGAGAAGATTAAGCATTACAGAGCCTTGTTTGAGGAGTATCAGATGATTAAAGGCTCAGCTTTATCATTGCTTAACATGAATAATAAACAAAGAGAAAAGTCGTTTCATAATCGATGCCCTAAAACAATTAAAGTACGCACTTTACGCCTTAATGGAGAGCGAACATGAAGATTAAAAACGTTTATTGTCCAATTTGTCATCGAAGAACATACTTTACTGGAAAAGTTGTTTATGAAAGCAAGAGAACACAAGTCATAGAGTGGAAGTGCTCTGAGTGTGGTGCGATTATAAAATCGAGGCACGACAAGCTAGGAGAAAAATAAGCAAAATGGTAGGTAAGAACATTGAGTTCAAGGCCTGTTTTGAAGATCTATGTACCAGAAAATTATTCCCCTTACGAAGAAGAATTGCTCAGAAAAGCATTATCTGCTGTAAAAAGGTATGAGGGACCTGTAAGTTACAGAGACATCAAACAATTTTGTGATGAAGTTTACGAAAACTATTCATTAGAGATTCCAAGTGATCTAAACAAGTTTTTCAGACATTCCACAATTTTTGGATATAACTGGAGAGATATAACTTACAATGGGGAAGAAGGAAGATCTTTTAAGGTTAGAGATGAAAAAATCCAGCATATTGATGTTGTTCCTGAAATTTTTTATGAAAAAGAAGGAGAAAAAGGCCTTAAAATTGAAAATATGGCAAAAATACCTATTTACTATATTAAGAAGAGCGCAGATAATTTTTATCTTGTAGAAATTCAAAAAGGCAAGAAGAAGAGAATATACAGGATTTGTCGTTATCCGTATAGCTACGAAGTTGGTTTCAATTACGGCGCTGAATCTGGCTATCTTTATTTAATATAGCTAGAGGTATCAGTCCAAAAATCGTACGAAATATTTAGATAAAAGGAGCTAAGAATCCTTGGTACTTAAGCTAAATTATCTCTTCTATCTCACCCTTCTTAACTCCTATCACTTCTCTCTTTACAAGCTCTTTTGTCCTTAACCTATAAATAACAATCATATCTTCCTTTTCATCGATTATCTCCTTCAAACCCATCTTTATTTCCTCCAGTGTTGCTTCAGTCGCCTCTCCTTCGAATAGCGAGTTCTGGATCCATGTGAGGTACTTCCTCAGGAACTTTTTAACCCTGTTAACCCTTTCAACGTTGACATCATAAGCTATTATCAGATACATACTACCACCAGATCACGAATGGTGAATACTTCCCAATCCCCAGCAGGTGTTTCACAAGCTTGTAGCATTCAAGTCTGATCAGACGCTGGTAAGAAACGTTCCTTCCTAATTCCTTGTGCTTCACAGTCTTTTCAAGCCTTTCGCTGAAGGCCTTCACGAACTTCCTTTTTCCCGTTTCGTTGAGCAGAATCCCATTGAATTCCCTTTCGAAATCATCTTTTTGAATTATTTTGTTGTTAACTAGACTGAAAACAAGCCTGTCCACGAGCAGCGGTTTGAAAATTTCCGCAATATCTAATGCTAGGCTGAAACGCCTTTCAGATGGTTCGTGAAGATAGCTTATTGCCGGACTGAGCTGCGTGTGGTATATTTCCGAGAGTATCGCTGAATACAGCAGCGAGTTTCCGAAGCTCATCATCGCATTAACCTCATTTTCCGGCGGCTGTCTGCTGCGCCTCTCGAACTTCATCTCCTTTAAAATTGCATCGAATTTCGAGTAGTATGAATTCCTTGCTGAAGCTTCGATCCCCATGACTTCCGGAATGCTTTTGGCATTCTCCAGCCCCTGAAGGGCCGAAATCACTTCTGCATCATCCTCCCCGCTCTTGCTCAGAACCTTTGCCATGTTGAGAATTGCTCCTTTCACGAACGACTTTGCTAGGTAAAGCCTCTTCTCCCTGTCAAGATAGTGCTCCGCCTGCCTTACGATCACCTCGCCGGAAACTAGGCTTTCCCTGGGATAGAAGCTTCCCTCATAGAAGCCGTACCTGTTGAAGAAGTGGATGCATATCCCCTCCTTCGCAAGGTAAGAGATCGCCTTCGAGGTTATCGTAAGCGAGCCCAGCGCGTAGATCGCGTAAACTGCGTTGATCGGAATCGGTTTCCTTCCTTCTTGGCTTTCGAAATAGATTGTGTTCTCATCCCTGAGGAGCTTTCCGTCGGAAATTATGTAGTAGTTCTTCCTCATATCCTCACCCGCAGAAGCAGAAGTCGAAGTAGGAACATTTTCTACAGTATTTCTTGTATTCGGGCTTTGGAACCTCTCCTGAAACTATTTCGGCAATATCCTTCAGAATTTCCTCGATCTTTTTTATTTCTTCATTCCCAAGCCTAACTTCGAGGCTCTTCCTTTGTTTCGGATAACTAATCCTTCCCCTTGCCTTTATCCCGAACTTGGAGAGGTAGTAGAGGTAGTATAGAACCTGATAGTAATCGGCCTTTTCCATCGCTTCAGATTTCTTCACCTCAACAATTTCCACCTCATCCCCTTTTCTGACAACATCCACCGCTATCGGCCCGAGGCTAATGTCCCTCTCTTCTCTACCAAAAAATTCCCTGTGCAGGAGAGATCCGAGCTTTACAAGGTCGCTCTCATGCTCCATCGAGACATTGTGGCTGAAAAGCCAGAGCTTCGTCTTGCAAACGAAATAGTAGTTAACCTGAATACCCCGAATATGCATTTCAGATATCATGATTGAAACTTCTATTTTTTAAAGGTAAAGTTTTCTGAAGGTTTTACTTAATAATTGCTGGGTAAACAAAATTTTAAAAGTCTTCTAACGAAATATTTGCGCTGAAAACATCTCCAAGCACAGAAACTCCTTTCCAGAAGAACTGAATAACGGAATGAGTGCGAATGCTTGCTTCGCAAGCGATAAAATAAGCATTTATTATTGTACAGACTTATTTTCTTAGCTTCCTCCTTTCTTCATTCCGGGCATCGGCATTTTTATTTCTGCATTTTCTACGGTTTTAAGCATTTAAAATTCGGAAAAATTTGATTAAAACAGAGAAAGATGAAAAAGAATGGAAAGAAGAAAATCGCGGGGTTTTATATAGGGATTGCAACTTTGGGGGTTCGCTGAAGTATATAAATAGAGGAAGGCTTGGAAAAGCTTTAAATCCAGAAAGCGAGAAAAATTACTGATGGTTCAAATCAGACCAAAATGGGATTGAAATTCGACAGCTTGACAGCCTTTCTCACAT
>Ga0080004_1233539_pt1 | contig 10220 bp, 14 predicted proteins | sample WasSprMetagenome_FD_69207 | JGI IMG/M metagenome (GOLD analysis project Ga0080004, IMG submission 69207) | Sulfidic aquatic microbial communities from Washburn Spring, Yellowstone National Park, USA - WS (SPADES assembly) (version 2) | ecosystem: Environmental > Aquatic > Thermal springs > Hot...
GGCGGGAGGACGAAGCCCCAGATGGGCCTGTCGCCGGGTCCCCACCAGAATGACGTGTACTGAAGGGCGTCGGCGAGGTCCCAGCGCATGCGCACCGGGGGAAATTCCCGCATCCCGTCCGTGACCAGGCCTATGCCACCGTGCGCCACTACCAGGCGGCGGACCAGTTCCAGGTCTCCGTCGGTCATCACCGCCTTCCCCGCCAGGTCGAGGTTACGGTAAGCAGCGGGGTCGTCCCCGGGCTCCACCAGCACCAGCCGGCACTCGGTTCCCTCCGGAGGGGTGGGGGCGCTGCGCTGGACGAGGGAAAGCTTGGCGTCGCTCCAGCGGGCCAGTCGCCGGCGCCCCGGGGACAGGAGGGTGAGTTCGGCGTCAGTGCATGCCCATTCGAGTCCAGGACGGTAGCTCCAGTAGCGGTGTTCACCGTCCGCAGGAAAGGACATGATTTCGACCTGCAGGCCGGCCTGCTCCAGGCGGCGGGCCAGGGCGCGGGCGGCATCCCGGAAGCCGGGGCTGGCCTGGATGCGGTGGTGCCTGATGATCTCGGCCACCGTATCCAGGGCACGGGGCCCTGACGCCTCGCCAGCGAGGGCGCGGAGAATCTCGAGGAACACGTGCGTTGACCTCCTTACGCATGAGGTGGAACCGCCTCCAACGGCCTCCTGGTATTTCCCGAGGGGTGGCAGGAAATCCTGCGGGTAGCCGAGAAATAGGTGGAGCACGCCGTTTGCCCACCCCGAGGAGGCCTCGCCTTGATTCCCCTGCACGATGACATACCGTCCCGGCGCTACCCCCTCATGACGCGCCTGCTGGTGGCTGCCAGCATCCTGGTTTTCCTTTACGAGTGGTCGCTGCCGGCGCGGAAGCTGTGGGTGCTGGTGCACTCGTGGGGAGTGGTGCCGGCCCGGTACCTGTCCGTGGAGCATGTCCTGGTCTACCGGTGGGAGTTGGCCGTGCCCCTGGTGACCTCCATTTTCCTGCACGGAGGGTGGATACACCTTGCCTCCAACATGCTGTACCTGTGGATTTTCGGGGACAACGTGGAGGACAGGATGGGCCACGGCCGCTTTCTGCTGTTCTACCTGCTGGCGGGGGTGATCGGCAATGCCGCCCACATCCTGGCGGACCCCGCTTCGCGCGTCCCCGCCATCGGGGCCAGCGGTGCCATCGCCGGAGTGCTCGGGGCGTACCTGGTGAGCTTCCCGGGAGCGCGGGTGGCCACCCTGGTTCCGCTGGGGATATTCCTGACCGTGGTGCAGGTGCCGGCGGTGTTATTCCTGTTCGCCTGGTTCCTGCTCCAGCTGGCCAACGGGGTGGCAGCCCTGGGCGTCCCCAGCGCCCAGCAGGTGGCCTGGTGGGCTCACATCGGGGGATTCGTGGCGGGGCTGTTGCTGGTGGGCGTGTTTGCCACGGATAGGCGTTCAGGGCGTGCCCGAGACCCATATGTGTTTGGGGGGAGAAAGCATGAGTAAGGTCACGGTGAGCGTGATCAAAGCGGACGTGGGGGGGTTCGTCGGTCATTCTTCCGTGCACCAGGCCCTCAAAGACAGGGCGGAGGAGTGCCTGCGCCAGGCCGGCACGTTGCTGGTGGATTTCCGCGTGTCCTCGGTGGGTGACGACCTGACCCTCATCATGACCCACCGCCAGGGGGTGGATAGCCCCGCCATCCACGAACTCGCCTGGAACACCTTCCTGGCCTGCACGGAGGAGGCCCGCAGGTTAAAGCTTTACGGGGCGGGCCAGGACCTGCTCAGCGATGCTTTTGCCGGCAACGTCCGCGGCATGGGGCCCGGCGTGGCCGAAATGGAGTTCGAGGAGCGCCCCTCGGAGCCCATCGTGGTCTTCATGGCCGACAAGACGGAGCCGGGTGCCTTCAACCTGCCCCTCTACCGCATATTCGCCGATCCGTTCAACACCAGCGGTCTGGTGATTGACCCCAAGATGCACGCCGGTTTCCGCTTCGAGGTCATGGACGTGCGCGAGAAGGCTCAGGTTACCTTTGATCTGCCCGAGGAACTCTACGACCTCCTCGTCTTCATCGGCGCTCCCTCGCGGTTCTGCATCAAGCACGTGTTCAGCAAGGAAACGGGCGACGTGGCGGCGGTGGTGAGCACCCAGCGGCTCAGCCTCATGGCGGGGCGTTACGTGGGCAAGGATGACCCCGTCTGCGTGGTGCGGTGCCAGAGCGGCATGCCCGCCCTGGGCGAGGTGCTGGAGCCCTTCGCGCGTCCCCACTTGGTGGCGGGGTGGATGCGGGGTTCCCACGTGGGGCCGCTCATGCCGTGCAGCGTGGCTCAGGCCACTCCCACGCGCTTCGACGGCCCGCCGCGGGTGGTGGCCCTGGGCTTCCAGTTGGCTGAGGGACGATTGGTCGGTCCCCAGGACCTGTTCGCAGACCCGGCCTTCGACCGGGCGCGGCAGCTTGCCCTGGAAATCGCCGATTACATGAGACAGCACGGGCCCTTCGAACCCCACCGCCTGCACCTGGAGGAAATGGAGTACACCACCATGCCCGAGGTCATGAAGCGCCTGGCCGGCCGCTTCGTTCCCCTCGGATAGGGCTGCCGGCGTTCCGGCGCTGGCCCACCGGTCGGGTTAAAAGCCGCGGGGCAGGGCACCCTTATAGCGGGGGCCCGGCCCCGGACCCGCGGTGAGGCGGGGCCGTGGCCGAGCATTGACAGTCTTCCCGGGCTCAGGTAAAATGAGCACATCTTGGGGGAACGAGGTGATGCCCCGTGCCGAAAAACGAAGAGATGGATACGGTTGTTCTCACCGATGAAGAGGGCAAGGAACACGAGTTCGCCGTCGTGGACGTGATCGAAGTCGAAGGCAAGGACTACGCCATCCTCCTGCCGGTCGACGAAGAGCTCGAGGATGAGGACGAGGGAGACGCGGTTATCCTGCGCATCGAGACCGACGACAAGGGCGAGGACGTACTGGTGGACATTGAAGACGACGAAGAGTGGGAAAAGGTCGCCGAGGCCTGGGAGGCTCTCCTCGACGAAGAAGACGACCTCGACGAAGACTTCGACGACGAGGACTTCGAGGAGGAAGACGAGGAAGACGAGGATTACGACGAGGAGGACGAGGAGGACGAGGAGGACGAGGACCCGGGCAGCGGCAAAGAGAAGAAGTAGCTGTTTTCTTGCGGCTCAGGTACCAGGCGGCTCCGTCCCGGAGCCGCTGTTCCGTTTCGTTCGGCACCTGTTCGCGCTTCGGCTGGCCTGAGGGCAAGCTTGCGCAGTTCCAGTCGGTCCTTTTCCGCCTTGAGGCACACGTAATCTCCCCGCTTTATGTCCAGCAGACTGAGCACATCCGGGCTGAGTGGCAGGAAGCCCCCCGCCTGTACCTTGACTCTTCCCACGAATTGACCTGGCATGTCGGCTGCGGGTTGGCTCACCGTGGTTCCTCCTTCCGCGTACCTCGGGCTGCGCCCCTGATTATACGGGCACCGGGGCACGAATCGTGTCGATTTTTTGCCTCTGGCGTGCGGGCGGCCATGCGCGTATCATGTGTACTGGGTGGGAGCCTATGTCCCGGCAGGATTCCCGGTCTGCGTCCCTGGTCAGGAGTCACTGCCGTAAGCTGCTCTGCCGCCCCGGGGTGGCGGGAGTGGGCGCGGGCAAGGGCGCCAGGGGGGAGGACTGCCTGGTGGTCCTCCTGGCGGACAATGAACTCCCCTCGGGCGGCAGGTGGCTCCCGCGGCGGATCAGGGGCTTGCCCGTGGAGGTAGTGGAGACGGGCGTACTGAGGACGCTGAGCCGGCCCCACGAGTGACCTCCGAGCCTCCAGCAGCATATGCATGGACTATGATGCTGGGGTTGGGGGTGTCCGGATGGACACGAGCGTGCTGGCGGGTGTCATTGCCGCCATTTTGCGTTGTCTGGGGCTGTGGGGCGGATACCTCGGGAACGGGTCTTTCCCGCTGCCTCTTTCGCCTCAGGAAGAGGCCAGGTGTCTGCAAGCCGCTAGGGCGGGTGACCGACTGGCCCGCAACAAGCTCATCGAGCATAACCTGCGCCTGGTGGCGCACATCGTCAAGAAGTTCGAGAGCACGGGAGAAGATCCCGAGGACCTCATCTCCGTGGGCAACCTGGGACTGATGAAGGCCATCGATACCTACGACCCCTCCCGGGGCACCAGGCTCGCCACCTATGCGGCCAAGTGCGTGGAAAACGAAATCCTCATGCACCTCCGGGCTGGAAAGAAGAAGAAAAGAGAGGTCTCCCTCCACGACCCCATCGGGGTGGACAGGGAGGGCAACGAGGTCACCCTCATGGAGGTACTCACCACCGACGAGGAGGCCGTCCCGGACCTGGTGGACTCGCTCTGGCAGCGCCGCCGGGTGCGCCAGTGGCTGGAGGCCCTGCCCCGCAAGGAGAGGGAGGTGCTGGAGAGAAGGTACGGGCTCAAGGACGGGATCCAGCACACCCAGAGGGACATTGCCCGCCAACTGGGGATTTCCCGGTCATACGTGAGCCGCATCGAGAAGCGGGCCATCCAGACCATGAACTCGCTGGTGCAAGGCGTGTAGGCACAGTACATGGTATAATGGCCCTGCCATGGCGTTTCTCGACTGCCTGCGTCCCCGGTTGACCGTCTCCAGCATCTACGACCTGGACCTGGAAGACCTGTGGCAGCGGGGCATCCGGGGTGTGATCCTGGACCTGGACAACACCCTCGTGCCCTGGGGGTACGCCGAGGTGGACGACGAATTGCGCGCCTGGGTGGGACGGGCCCGGGCCCGCGGCTTCCAGCTGTGCCTGTCCGCCAACGCCCGGGCCGCAAGGGTCCGGGACATAGCTACCCGCCTCGGGATACCTGGTATTGCCAACGCGGGCAAGCCCCACCGGCGTGCCTTCCGGCGGGCCATGGAGATCATGGGTACCACCCCCGCCCAGACCGCCATGGTGGGAGACCAGCTTTTTACCGATGTGCTGGGGGGTAACCGCCTGGGGCTCCTCACCATCCTGGTGACTCCCCTGGCGGTGCGCGAGTTCTTCTGGACCCGGCTGGTGCGTTGGCCGGAACGCCTCGTCCTCCGGGCCCTGGGGGTGGCCCGCCCGACTCCGCGCCCATTGGCACGGGACCGTCACACCGGGGCGCGGCCTACGGGTTAGTGCGGTAGCGCCTGACCGCCTCGAGGTGCTCTCTCAGGGTGCGGGAGAAGTGGTGGGTTCCGTCTCCCCTGGCCACGAAATAAAGGTAGTCGGTGGCGGCAGGTTCCAGTACGGCCTGGAGCGCTGCCTTGCCCGGGTTGCAGATGGGCCCGGGAGGCAGACCGGCGTAGAGGTAGGTGTTGTACGGGGAATCAACCTGCAGGTCGCGCTGCAGCAGGCCACCGCTCCTGCCCAGGGCGTACAGGACGGTGGGGTCGGCCTGTAGTAACATGCCCCGCCGGAGCCGGTTCCAGAACACGCCTGCCACCAGGGGTCTCTCTTCGGGGACGCCCGTTTCTTTCTCCACTATGGAGGCCAGGGTCACCACCTGGTGGGGGTTTAAAGCCTGCCTGGCAGCCTTTTCCGCCAGTTCGTGCTCCCAGACCTCTCTGAACCGGCGCACCATGAGCGAGATCAGTTCGGATTCGCACGTCCCGCGCGGCACCCGGTAGGTGTCCGGAAACAGGTACCCCTCCAGCGGGTAACGCACCTGCGCGGGGTCGGGCGGCGGGCAGGGTGCGAGGTCCGGCCGTCGGGCTGCCTCGAGGAACCTCTCCCGGTCGGCCAGACCATGCCGGGCGAGGAGGTCGGCGATCTGTTCTACGGTGAACCCCTCGGGGATGGTGAAGGTGTACGTGACCACCTCGCCCTTGACCAGCCGGCGGATGATTTCCTTCAGGCCCATGGCGGGGGTGAAGTCGTACTCCCCCGCGTGCAGCCGGGTGGCAACGCCCATCCATTCCACCAGGGCGCGGAAGGCAAGGGGATGACGGATCAACCCTGCCCGGTACAGGATTTGTCCGATACTTTCTACGGGAGAACCCGCGGGGATGACCACGCGCACGGGGGTGTGGGACCCCGGGGCAACGGGCCGCGACGCCCACCCGACGCAGGCGCCCATGAATGCGGCCAGCAAGAGGCACGCGGCTAGGATGAGAAGGGGACCGCGTCCGCGAGCGGCACGGGGGTGGCGCAACTGATGAAGGCATCGTCGCAACCGGGTGTTCAGCAAAATGCCCCTCCTGCTGTGGATTTCTCCGCCCCACCTGCGTCTCCTCCCCCTGAGCTGGAGGCGGAAGAACTGGGCACCCGCCAGTTGCAGGCGCTGGAGAAGATCATCCAGGAGACCATCACCGCCATCGATCGAAGCCGCGCACAGATATACGCCATCGCTGAGTTGGCGCGCTCCGAGTACGATAAAGCTAAACGGGAACTGGAAGAGGTCCGCAAGCAGGTGGCCATCCAGATCGCCCTGGTTGACCAGTTCGAGCAGCAGGAGCGGGCCGCCCGCGTCGCCCTCATGCAGGTCAGCGCAAATCTGGCCGCCTACGGTGAAGAGGCGGTGCAGGCCGCCTACCAGAGGGCGGTGGAGACGCGCGCCCGCTTGCTTGTCGCCCAGGAAAAGGAAAAGGAACTGCGCCGTCGGCGGGACGAGCTTGAGCGCCGCCTGCGCGGCCTCGAGCAGACCGTCCGGCGAGCGGAGGAACTGGTGGCACAGGTGGGGGTGGTGCTGGGCTACCTGAGCGGGAACCTGCGCGATCTGACCGCTCAGGTGGGCTCCTGGCAGGAGAGGTTCAGGCTGGGGCTGAGCCTCCTCAAGGCGCAGGAAGACGAAAGGCGGCGTCTGGCGCGAGACATTCACGACGGGCCCGCTCAGGCCATGGCGGCGGCGATCATGCGGGCGGAGGTCTGCAGTCGCTTCTTAAACGAAGACCGCGCACGGGCCCAGCGCGAACTGGCGGACCTCAAGGAGTTACTGGGTACGTGCCTGTTCGACCTGAGGCGCCTGATCTTCGACCTGCGGCCCATGAGCCTCGATGAGCTGGGCCTGGTACCGGCCATCCGGTCCTGGCTGGGAGGCTGGCAGCAGCGCACGGGAGTGGAGGTGCGGCTGGAAGTGCGGGGTGCCGAGAGGCGGCTTCCCCCCGCGGTGGAAATTGCCCTCTTCCGCGTGCTTCAGGAGGCCCTCAACAATGTGTGGAAGCACTCCGGGGCGCGGAAAGCGGCGGTGGCCCTGTACATGCACCAGGACCGCGTGCGCCTGGTGGTCTACGACCGCGGGAAGGGATTCGATCCGGACGCCCTGCCGCGCGAGTCGTTCGGTCTGGCCGGGATGAGGGAAAGGGTGCAGTTTCTGGGGGGCAACTGGTGGGTCAAGTCCCGGCCCGGTCGCGGCACCCAGGTCGGTGCCGAGATCCCCCTGCCCGCCGACTAGGCGGCTGGGCAAGGTGGTGGAACATGGAGCGGCAGCAGGCAGAAGAGAATAACGGTGAGCTACTGGACGCCGGCTGGGACGACGCAGCAGGCGCCGCCTCTGAACAGGAGTTGCTGGCAGCGGCTGCTTCCCGCGCTGATTTCGGCGTTGGCGGCACCCTCGTCTGGTACTATTACATCTGCCCGCGGCAGGTCTGGCTGATCGCCCACCAATTAACACCGGATCAGGAAGACACCAACTTGCTGATCGGCCGCCTTATCGGCGAAACCGCCTACGCCCGCGAGAAGAAAGAATTGGCCGTAGGGTCAAGCAAGATGGACGTCTACCGCGTAGACGAGGAAGGCCTGGTTGTCGGGGAAGTGAAAAAGAGTTCCCGCTACCGGCAGAGCGCCCGCATGCAGCTGGCCTTTTATCTTAAGCAGTTGGCGGCCCTGGGTGTGGCGGCACGGGGTGAACTGCGCTTTCCGGCCGAAAGGGAGCGCGAGCCGGTGGAGTTAACCGACGAGATCCTGTGCGAACTGGAGCGGGTGGAGCAAGAAATCTTGCGTTTGGTCTACCAGCGGCATCCGCCCAAGGCAAGGAGGATCAAGTATTGTAAGAACTGCGCCTATGCCGAGTTCTGCTGGGCGTAGGCCGTTGCGAAAGGGTTTTTCTGCTACAAGGGAACGTGAGGGCAATGAAAAAAACTTTTTACGTTTTTTCCTCCGGCACCTTCCGGCGGCACGAAAACACCCTTTACTTTGAAACCCAGGACGGTCAGCGACGGTACATTCCTGTAGAGGATACGGCCGAAATCATGGTTTTTGGCGAAGTAGACCTGAACAAGCGGTTTTTGGAATTCCTTTCGCAGAAGGAGATTATCCTCCACTATTTCAGCTACCACGGCTACTATATGGGGAGCTTCTACCCGCGCGAGCACTTGAACTCGGGCTACATGATTCTCAAGCAGGCGGAGCACTACTTAGATGAGGCCAAGCGCCTGACCATTGCCCGGCGTATAGTTGAGGGGGCAGTTAAGAACGTTCTCCGCGTGCTGAAGTATTACGCCAACCGCGGCAAAGGGTTAGACTACTTTATCGGCGCCATCGAGAATCTCGTTCCGGCGCTGGCGAATTGTCGGGACACGGCGGAACTTATGGCCATTGAAGGCAACGTTCGCGACTACTATTACCGCGCCTTTGACGAGATTATCGGCCAGCCGGAATTCGTTTTTGAGGGCCGTAGCCGCCGGCCGCCGCTGAACCACCTGAACGCCCTCATCAGCTTCGGCAACTCCTTGCTGTACACCATTTGTCTCAGCGAGATCTACCATACCCATCTCGATCCGCGGATCGGCTATCTCCACACCACCAACTTTCGCCGCTTCACCCTCAACCTGGATGTGGCCGAAATATTCAAGCCGGTAATCGTCGACCGCGTCATTTTTACCGTTCTGGGCAAGCGGATGATTACCGCGGACCACTTTGAAAAGGGCTCAGGGGGTATCCTCATGAAGGATCAGGCCAAACGGTGTTTTGTCGAGCAACTGGAAGAGAAGCTGCGGTCGACCATTACCCACCGGGCGGTCGGCCGGCCGGTATCCTACCGGCGGCTCATTCGCCTGGAACTGTATAAGCTGGAAAAGCACCTTCTGGGCGACGAGGAATACGAGCCATTTGTAGCTACTTGGTGAAAGCGCTGGCCCTCAATGGCGGCTCGGCGGCCGGGGTGGGCGAGGAAGGGTGTTCATAATCCTAGTGTACGACGTCAACGTGAAGCGCGTGGCCAAGGTGCTGAAAATCTGCCGAAAATACCTGTACTGGGTCCAAAACTCCGTCTTAGAGGGCGACATCTCGGAAGCCGCCCTGAAGCGGCTTAAGGCGGAACTCGCCCGTACCATCAACAAAGACGAAGACTCTGTGATCATTTACAACTTCCGGACCACGAAATACGCCACCCGCGAAATTATGGGGCTCAAAAAAGGCGGGGAGGAGCAGATAATATAGGCGCTTGTCCGTTGTTCCAACGGGCCCGTTCGGGAGATCGGGAGATCGCGTCGTCGGGCCTCTGCCTCCTTAGTAGCAGCGAGGAAGGCTGCCTAGGGGCGGTTGCTGCTAGCAAGCATGCATGGTATGATGAAGCCAAACTGTCACCTGCTGGAGAGTGCCCGGAGGTACTGCCCGTGAGCAGGAAAAAAGCCGCACGCCGTTTTAACAAGCCAGCATGGGTGATCGAGCGCTACCGTAACATGAGTCCAGAGCAAAAGATAGACCTGGTGTACGAGCTCGGCCGTCTGACCGCCACCTTTAAGAAAGGTTTGGAGCAGGGTCCCCATGGTAGATGCTCTTCTTAAAGTGGTCAGGCTGCTGGAAAGCCTCGGGATAGCCTATTGCCTCGTTGGCGGCTATGCCGTTGCAGTCCACGGCGTGCCTCGCCATACCGTGGACCTCGACCTGTTATTGGATCTTTCCGACGAGCAACTTACCTGCCTGCTTGAGGAGCTTGAGAGGAGAAAGATTCGTTATATGCACAGGCGATCGTCCTTTGGTGACCCTGTGGGAGATGTAGTAAGCCTGGAGCTGGAGCCGCCTGTTCAGCTCATCAGGGCTAAGTGGAAGCATGAAAGTTCTGCAGTAGCACGCGCTATTGAGATAGCGTATCACGGTGCCCGCATCAGAGTAGTCACCGCCGAAGATTTGATCATCCTGAAGCTGCGCGCCGGTGGTCCGCTAGATCTCTATGACGTGGAAAACATTCTGGCCACCAAGGGAGACAGCCTAAATCATAATCGGCTCGAGGCCATGGCCCGCGAGAACCGTGGATGGCGGAAACTGGCCGCCCTGATTCGCGGGAAGAAACCGTAAATC
>Ga0080004_1134851_pt1 | contig 10214 bp, 10 predicted proteins | sample WasSprMetagenome_FD_69207 | JGI IMG/M metagenome (GOLD analysis project Ga0080004, IMG submission 69207) | Sulfidic aquatic microbial communities from Washburn Spring, Yellowstone National Park, USA - WS (SPADES assembly) (version 2) | ecosystem: Environmental > Aquatic > Thermal springs > Hot...
GGTGCCTATAGCATTACTCCTTAAGGATATAAAACTCGAGGAATGGATGAGGATAACTGTTGTGCCAAAGATCTTTAAGCGTTGCGCTTCTTTTGGGAAAAATCACTGAGGTTTTTTTCGAAAATCACAATATTCATTACTATTATAAATTAATGAGCAACAAGAAAGTCCTTGGAAGAACCGTACCCGAAACTTGAAGAAATATTAGTAACAATCCAAGAAACACATGATGGAAAATTAGTGCTACCCGAATTTCAAAGTTTGTCTGGGCAACCCCCGATATTGGAAGTTTACTGGTATCGCTTTTGAATGGTTATTTCATTGGAAGTTTGCTGTATCTCAGGCGAGGAGATGCCTTTGATTTTAAGATTCGCTTTTTCGAGGGATTAAATAAAGTAAATTTGAAATTACCTCAAGAACCAGATGAAAGAAGTGTCGATCGCGTGGTTCTAGGTGGACAGCAAAGACTCGCTGCATTGTTTTATGCACTTTATACGCCACCGGATATCAGACCTAAGGGTGCCTCCTATCCGATTCGTAACTTGTGAAGGTGAATAAAAAGCTAAATGGAGACGATTGGGACGAGTGCGTAGAATCTACATCTGAAAATGACAGAACTAGAAATATCCAAATAGATCTTGGAAGCGGAATGAAGAAGCACTCATTAAAGAGCTTTTGGATTAGGCAGGGAATTTTGAGAATCTACTTAATAAAACCCAGTTCAAGAAATAATTGCTATGAAAATGGAGTCATTCCGTTTGCGATTTTAAAAGAAGGATCTACTTTAGATGATTGGTTGGAAGACTATAGATGTTATTTCCTCTCTAATAAGGGCATGCATTATGAAGAAGTAAAGGAAAGAAAGAAAAATATAAAAAAGATTTTTGACCCTTGGTTTAATTTTAAGTTCCTTCATTAACACTTGAAAACAAGCCTCTCAACGAACTCGCTGAGCTGTTTGAGAGAATTAACAGAAGTGGCATTGAGCTATCTGTATTCGCCCTCGCTAACGCTGTATTTTTCGAGAAAGGAGTTAATTTGAGGGATTGGTGGAAAGAATATTATAACATGGCGAAAAATCCTGTAAGGAACTTTTACGAAGAAGATAATGAAGAATCTCCTAAAATCATACCTCAAATAATGGCACTGCTCCAAGGTAAGGAAGTCAAGAAAAAATATTGGTTGACTCCATGGAGTTGAGGATAGACAAATAAAAATGGGACAAAGCCTGTGGTTTACTCAGCGATGCTTTAAAAAGATTGCAAAATACAACAACAGGGTATGGTGTTATTAGACCAAATTTACTTCCATACAAACCCATCATTGTTACATTGACTGGTCTTTTGAGTCATTGTAAAACTCCAAGCCACTTTAGAAAATTAGATGCATGGTATTGGAGTTCAGTATTTACAGAAAGATATGCAGGTGCAAGCGATACAGCCATAAAACAAGATTTTGATTAAGTCAAGGAGGGGTTTATAGACGACAATAAAAAACCCTATCATAATTGTTCAAGCGCAAAATAAAATTAATGAAATAAGTTTGACACAGACAGAGACGCATTATACAAGGCGATACTTAATATTATAGCTTTGAATGGAGCAAAGGGCTTCTACAATCGTCAATCTATTGAGCTTATTAAACTCAACGACCACCACGTATTTCCTAAAAAATCTGGAATCAAGCTTACGAATGAGAATTCCATTCTAAATAGAACTTTGATTCAGGAATCAACGAATAAGGAAATCCTAAAGGAAAAACCTTCTGAAAACATTGAAGAGATGAAAAAGAACCTTGGAACTGAAGATAAAGTTAAAGAAGTTTTAAGGACACACCTTATTGACGAAAAAAGCTTCGTAGCAATGAAAAACAATGATTATGAAGAATTTCTTAAAACTCGTGGAGAGTTTATAGTTGCTGGGATGTTGAATAGGATTAAAGCATAAAGGACGAGAACAAAAAAGGAACAGGTGCCTTACAAAGTAATTGGAAGGGTTGTGAGAAACATGTACTCATTTCTAATGATTGAGACTAGCTTAGCGAATAGAAGGAAGGTAAAGGTATGATTGCATATTGCCCTAAGTGCGGAGAGTGTGCAACGCTTCTAAATTTGCCAAGTGAGAAATTAAGAAGATAGAAGTAATGGTCTGCGAGGAGCGTGGTACCATAGTATACGTATTCTAGCGCATATAGCGAATGCTCAGTTTCATTTCTCTCGATTTGGCTGAGACTTCTGAAAGCCCATTTTTATCTGGAAAGCCGAATATACAGATCGCCCATTTTTCGTAGAATCTTCTACTGCTTTCTACCTCTTTCATAGAGACTTTAAAAAGATATTATATTGTAAAAAATATTCGATTGTAATTAATTATGATCTTAGGTTTATTCTAGAGTTTGAAATATAGGGAGAAACAGTTAAAGAGGCTGAAACTCGCTTCTCTTCTTCTTCCGCTCAAGTGCGCACAGACAGGGAAATATATAAAGGTTTAGAGAGGAAAGTAATTAATAACTTGAAGGTATAAGTGGAAGAAGGGAGTCGATTGCAGATGAAGTGGACAGGGAATATCACAATCAAAATTGAGGATAAGGAAGCCACATATTCTCCTGACACGATTGATGTGGAACGGTATTCTGACGTAGGCATATCTCTGAAGTTTAAGACTTTAGAAAAACGAGCAGAAGTAACGGTAAGGTTAAGTCCTAAAGAATGTAAAAGTCTAATAGATCTTCTCAAAGAAGCCAGCAAGTAAATCATTCTTTACGCGCGCACAGCATGTGAGGAATGGCTTTCCCGTAGATCCTGCTGGATAGAATATTTTAGATGTGGTAGCAGAGAGAATGAAGGGCGCTCGCCCAAATCCTTCCCTGGGATGTGTCTAAGGAATTGATCTCCAATCCTGAAGGAGATAATATATCCTGCGCTAGCGATACCGGTGATAGCATTCTTTTTGGCTGGCTTTCTTTTTTCTTTCGACGACGCGAAGAGGCTGCGTGCCGTTCACAGAATAGACGCTGTCCTGGGGGGATCTAGGTGGCGGAAACCGGAATGAAGACCTTCGCAGTCGGTCAGAACGGGCAGCACAACTTCAGTAGGAGGTTGGATGAAGTGGATGTATGACCTTAATCTCTTCTGGATGGAGGAACTTATGTGGACTCCTCTCTGCCTTTAAACTCCTCATTCTGTACCGAATTCTACGTGAACATATTTGAGTTGCAGGAGGTAAGTGAAATCTATGTTTAAAATTGCCATGCTTGAACTTACGCCGAGTTTACTCTTATATACTTCAATCTGTAGTAGGACGCGTCAAAATATTTTAAGTACCTTTCTTGGACTTATTTGCCAGTTTTCCAACATCTTCCAATAGTGTGCTTGGAACAGTAATTTAGACGTAATAATGGTGCTGGGAATAGCCTCCTTCAGTCCTTCTTATTTGTTTTGACTTGATGTCGTATATTATTCTCTTAACGTTTCCTTCTATGTCCGACTTCTCCTCACTTTCACTAGTTGTAATTAATCTGTCTGCGATCCCAAGCTTTTTATAGATTTCAAATTTCTGGAACCATCTAATTCGGTAGCTTGGATTATTCATATTACCAAGATGTTCTAAAAAGTAGTTTTCCGCCTCAACAGTTATTTTGAAATCTGGTATAATGTGATGTTCTTCATAAAATTCCTTAGATTCATACTCAAACTCTACATTCAAATCATCAAGTGCTTTCGCGATAATACATTCTATCTTAGATTTCACTTCTATAATTTTATTGTTTTTTAAGGTCACAACATAGGGTTTTAATGGTGAAGCCTTGTAACCGAACAACAAAGTTTTTCTCAATTCTATTGCAGAATTTTCGTAAGCACGGCATAAGATTAAGGGTAGCTCTTCTCTGAGACTACTGTGGATAACTAAGTAAAGCTTTAATTTTGGTCGTGTAAACGCTGTGTAAAGTAACTCCTTTGTAATAAATGGACTCTCCTCTGGTAAAACAAGGATAACATAGTCAAAATCACTTCCTTGAGACTTATGGACTGTTATGGTGTAACCAAAATCTATGTCCCTTTCGGTTTCAAGAACAGTAAAATCTCCAATTATCTCCTTTTTTATAGGTAATAAGTCAACCCATCTATATTCAGCCAATACATCTTCCAAGTCTTCGAAGTACATCTTACCATCAGATTTTAGGTAGCCTATGGAACCATTAGCCAATCCTAGAATGCGTCGGCGCTTTCCATCTTTGTCTATAGCATAGGTGTATATGTTTTTCTCACAAATAAGTTTGGTTCTGGGTGTGAAATCGAAATTGTTATCGCGAATTACTTTTATGTTTATTGAAACAGACCCAAAATCGCCTACTCTTCTAGGACATATTATCTGTACTTTATCAAGAGATGGTGGATCTGTATGCTCAAAAATATTGCTAAACATTTCAGATAAAGAACTACCTTTGGCTTTTCCTATTTGTTGTAAGATATTCCCGATAATGTTTCTAAGATCATCTTTATCTGCAAAATATAATGATTCAACTGTTTTGTCTAATTTGCCAAAGGTAGCAGATATTTCAGATGGAAATGGCGTTTTCCCGCTGCTAAAGAATTCTGCGAGTATCCCTATAGATGAATTAGGATCGAATCTTAAATTTGATTCAAGACGTATATAATTTGTTTCGAGGTTCTTTTTCTTTTGATAATATATGGCATCTACAAACGGTCTACCTATACCAATTGGAGGAAGTTGTTTTTCGTCACCTACGATGATTAAGTGTTTTAAAGCATCCCCATTAATCATAAAGAAAAGCAAAGCCATCAAAATCTCGTCAACCATTGACGCCTCATCTATGATTACTATCTTTGGTTGCAATCTGAACTGTTTAGCTAAACCTTTAAATCGAGTAAGAGCTTCAAGGTTACCTGATAGGATTTTTTCAATGAGTTTTGTGATTTCGAAGATCTGCTCTCTAACTTGGCCACTTACCTTTTTAATATGGTCGAATAATTTGGTATAAAGGAACCTATGGATTGTTGAAACCACTAATGTTCTATCATCGATGTGCACACCAGCATCTTTAAGCCTACTCCTAATAACTAGATTCGCTTTCCCAGTTGGTGTTAAAATAAAAATCGGTAGGTGTCTGTCGTTCACGAATTTTCTAACAAGACTTATTACTGCACTTGTTTTTCCACTGCCAGCTCTTCCTGAAACAAAATACATACCATTACTCAACGCGCTCTCATAAAGCTTTTTGCGTTCATTCAAATCAACTTTTTCTTTCAGAATGCTATATTCCTCATTTAGTATCGCATTTATGTCTGACCTATCTCTTTGAGATAATTCATACTTCTTTTTTAGCATAAACGAAATGAAATCTTCAATTATTCCTTCTATTTCCCGAATGCGCTTTAATTGGTATATCGTCTCTTCTTTCTCTATTGCTTCCTGTATAACAAAGCTTTCCTTGAAAATCGCTTGTTTCTCATACTCAAGTAGTTTGTTAACATCCAATTTCAGTTTGGTGTTAATATAGTAGAGAGGATATTCCTCTACGAGCTTTATAATTTCGTTACGTGTTAAGCAGGAGTGCCCATCTCTGAAAGCTGCATCATACAATATTTTAGTGATTACAGCACGTAGTCTCTGGGGTGACTGTGCATCGTATAGCGTAGGCCAATCCACATAAGATGGATCAGGAATCAAGGCTATGTCAATCTGGTATAAGCTTAAACCATAATCGCTCTCGTCTATTGTAAGCCTATCTTCCTGTTCGAACTGATATTTTTCCAGTATAAGATACGGATTATTTTTTACTTCATTTATTCCTATCGTGTATATTATGTCTAGAGTATGTGTGAACTGCGTTTCTGAAAAATCAAATCGAGATAGGAAATCGATTAGTTCCTTTCTTTTACAAATTATCAATAGAGCCTTATCCAGTTGCGGATTGCCTGAGGGTTTGGTAGGTAGTTGACTTGCGAAGAAATTTTCTAAATTCCCAGATTGTTGTTTAATATATTGTTGAATTTTTGGAACAAGATCTTTCAGCTGTTCATTACTAAAATCGTTTTTGAGGATCGCCCGCACTATGTTAGAGAAACCTGGAAATTTACCTTTTTCGCTCCATACAACTTCTAAAAGATTATCCACCTTCTTCTCAAGTTCTCTTAGTTCCTCGTAATCTATCAACATGTGCTCTTTCATTTTTTCTAAAGACTTTCTCATCGAATAAAGAAGATATATACACTTATCGTGTGGTATGTGCATCGAGACGTATTTAAAATGAGGAATAAGGTTTTCTTCCTTAACTGGAACAGCGATTTCCTCTAATTTCTTCCATTTTATATTTACGTCGGTTTGATCTTCTTGAATCCATTCTAAGTATTTTTGATACGGTAGAATGACTATTGTTTCGGGGTCTAATGTTAATTGAAATTGCCACGCCGCCTCTGGGAAATTTTTCATTTTCGGTTTGGAACGGATGTCTAGTAGGAAATCTCTAGGCATATTGTAATCCTTTGGTTTTTCGACCTCTTTTAGTAGTCCTGCACCTACTAGGAGATAGTTATACTTATCACCAGTTATCGGATTGCTAAAATTACAATAAAAAAATACTATAGATTTTCTTGGCACTAGCTCCTCCAAATATTCTTCGACTCTTTTCATTAATTCTTCAGGATGCGGATAAAGCTGATCAGACTTTTCCCTTTCAAAAAACGATAACTTAAAGCACCACGTAAATGCCGAATGATCTTTTAAAACATCTATTAAAGGCGGTACATTTTTTCTAAATTTTTCTCCATAAGTTTCGGTATCCGAAAAAGGATGAGGATCTTTGATCGAGAAAGAATTCTCCCCCTGAAGATTTATTGACCAGTAGCAGGGGGGGAGGTAATTTTTCTTTTCTATAACAGTGGAGACCGGTTGACCTGCATATGATTTTTCGAGAGGGATGTTTATTCTACGCTGTATTCTTGGAGAAAGGAGTGAATAATTTCCGACACAATATACATTTTTCTCCACCGTCTTACATATCTTTCCATTCCAAGAGTTATCGTGCCAAGCAATACGCACTGAAACGTGTTTTACCATATAGCACACCTTTGATTTTTATGAACCTTCCCTTTATAATTTTTGCAATGTTTATAAAATATGAACTCCCACATGACTTATTTATCACTATTCCTCTTCCACCTGTTGTATACGCTTCGTAGCGATATTATTCAAACTTTAGAGTTCTTTGACATTAATTTAAGGTCATATTTTAAAATTAAAAAATGAAGTGGAAAGAGCGTTTAAAGCCAAAGAAAGTTGGATTAGCGATCGGAGTAATATTTTTAGCTCTCATTCTAACTGATTTCTTCCTTTTCTGCTTGGAAAGTCTAACCTTGGAGCTCTACTTAATAACTGTTCAACAGATCCTTTTTTGGATTTTTCTGTTTTTGTCATTCCTAACCCTTCTAATCTTGTAAAAAGGAAAATTTCCAAAGCTTTGCTCGGATTTTTTGTTTCCTTTATTAATCTACCTATTGATTAATTTCATTTTTGAAATGATCCTTTATGCAAGCGAAAGTGTTAAAGTCAAAGAAATGTTAACTATGGAAGAACTGACATTTAGGAATATAGTTCTTGTAATTGATGACTTGAAAGTCATTCTAACTATTTTAACAATAACTTTATGGTGTTGGGTTTGGTTAAGATTAAGAGAAAAACAATAGGATTTGTTTTAAGACATGGCGGTATTGGTTTTCTAATTGCCACGTCAATTTACGCTAAACAGGACGGATTAGACCTCGCCTCTCTTAGCTTATTAGTTCTAGCTCTTTGCCTCATAATTTCATTTTGGCAATGAAAAGATGCTTGGAAGGAAGAACTTAAAATTCTGAAATGTGGGAAACCAATACAGTATGAAACGTTAAAAGTGAGCGATGGGAAATGTCCATATTGTGATTATGTTATTGCTAGCAATTTGAAGAGATTTTTAACCATTCATTTGTTTTTCTAATACGTTTAAAATTAATTCTTTATCTTTTTCATTGATTGGTTAAGCCTTGAGATGTTGAACTAACCACAACCCACTTTCTCTTATCTTCTTTATTGGTGAGTAGTTTCCTAGCCAGTTGGCTGACGGTTTGCATAGTTTACAATGAGATAACGTTCCGATCAAGGAGCTTTCAAGCCCCTTGCTCCCCATCCTCTCTGCTTGACTTTCTAAAATAATGAACCGGAAGGAAAATCTTTCCCTAATTATCCTCGTTATCATTTCTTCTACTCTTTTTTCCTTCTCTATATCTCTTTTGGATCCCCACCGTTCCTTGTTTCTTTTTGTCATGAAGTCGATATTCCAAAGTTGAAGGTAGCTGTCTCTATTCCTGTTTAGCAAGGCTCTTCCAATTTTTTCCTAAAAATGCTTCTATCAGATGGTTCAGGCCTGTTTTTATCAAAATTCATCCACGTTTCATCTAAAAGGTAATGCTCCTTAATTCGATTTCTAAAGTTTCCATTTTTATGAGTCCCCACCCTAACTATCCTCAGCTTGTTTCCACCATGCCCCCAAACCTCTCCAGCTTCGTAGAAAAAGTATATGCCATTCTTGGGCAACAGCTCCAACCTAAAGGGGAAGCTGATGAGCGGTAGCTGTTCTAGTTGCTCGTGTAACCATTTACATAGCTCTGACATTTTCTCACTTAATTTCTTTAATATGTGTGAACAGTCTTATGCGGTCTCTGAGTTTACTTTCGTTCAACAACCGCTCGTATAATCGATGGAAACGAGCAGGATTATAATAAAACCAGATTTCATCGTAAGCTACTAACTTTTGATCAAAATCCCTTAGAAGCTTCTTGAATTCCTCATCAGTAACCTTGTTTGGATGCTTATCATACCATTCTATCTCTTGGTTGGGAAATACAACGCCATAGTTATCGGAAAATATAGCCCACTTCACGCCTTTCTTTTTACATTCAGTCATAAACCTTTGGATCCGAGGTGATAGGTACAGCTTGTCTGTAGTAACTTTCTTACCGCTTCCTCTCAACGAATCATCTTTCTTTGCGGAACAATGAGTTAAGTAAATTTTCTTCATGTTTTCTTAGAAATGATTTTTATTTAGACCTAATTAAAATTATGGGTACCAACTTTTAAACACGTTTACTTTTTCATCAAAAATGATGACCTACTAGATCGTCTGGATCCCGAATTTTACTACTATAAATATCAGATACCACGAGTTCTTGGCGAATATCCTTATAAAATTGAGCCACTTAATAAAGTAGCGTCACTTTCCTCAAGAAAGGTAAACCCGAGGAAAAAGCCAGAAAAAGAATTCAAATACGTAGAAATAGAAGATGTGGATCCAAGTACGGGAGAAATAGAAACTTGGAAAACATTACGAGGTATAGAGGCACCCAGTAGAGCTAGGATGGTTCTTAAAACAGGTAATCTGATACTTTCTAGCTTAAAAGGTTTTCTTCGATCTATTGCTATTGTTCCCCCTGAGCTAGATAACGCTATTGGTACGACTGGGTTCTTTGTTCTTGAGCCTAATGAAGAAATAATAAATAAAGAGTCTTTATGGTGGGTGCTAAGAACTGATATATGTCAAAGGCAGTTAGAGCAAATAGCCTCGGGACCGATCATGCCAGCTATAAATGAAAAAGAGCTTAAAAACTGATTATCCCAATACCTCCACCTGAAATCCAGAAAGAAATAAAAGATAAGGTTGAAGAAATTCAAAAATTGAGAAGAGAAGCTAATAGGCTAGTTAAAGAAGCCATTAGAGATGTTGAAGAATTGATAGAAGGCAAAAATGAGCACTAAGTATCCTAGTCAAAGGTGGAAAGTTCGATGCTGCTACTGCAGATGAGATAAAGAAATACTTGATTCACCAAGGCGGGGTAGAAGATAAGGATATCAAAAGCGAACATGAGGTTTGGCGTGTAAAAATTCTCCGATGCTACATCCGATTGTTAAAAAGGGAGTGCGATACACCAGGAGGGAAAAAGGAACTTGAAAGGTTGACTAAATTTGCGGCTATGGGTAGAATTAGGCTTGAAGAAATATCTGAAGCACATGCTTAACTAAGTATTGAAGAGGTTATTTGCAGTGTAAATCGAAATACACTTCTCAATTAATCGCTTATGCCTAGAAGATAAGTTTTCTATATTCCATTCATTAACATTTTCTAACTCTTGTGTTATTCTAAACGGTGTACATTTCGGCTTAAAG
>Ga0080004_1134863_pt1 | contig 10214 bp, 6 predicted proteins | sample WasSprMetagenome_FD_69207 | JGI IMG/M metagenome (GOLD analysis project Ga0080004, IMG submission 69207) | Sulfidic aquatic microbial communities from Washburn Spring, Yellowstone National Park, USA - WS (SPADES assembly) (version 2) | ecosystem: Environmental > Aquatic > Thermal springs > Hot...
CATGCCTTTTTCATATTCTGGATAGATTCTTTTCACTATTTCCCAGAATTTCTTGGTATGCCTTTTAACGATTAGATGGGCTAGCTCATGAGCGATTATGTACTTTAAAACGAATTCTGGGTATTTTCTTGCTTTGATGTTTATGTAGATTTTATTTCCCTTGAGTAAAGCTAATGTATCCATGTTAGCAACCTCAGTCTTCAGGTTCCCGTAGATTTCCATTCCGTTGCCTGCTGTAAGTTCCCTCAGTATGTCTTCCACTTTTTGCTGAAGTTCCTTTATTTCTTTATCTATTTTCTCAGCCATATTCTTCCTCCAAGTTTGTAAAGATTTTATCAACAACCTCGTCTAATTCTTCCATAATTCCAATTCTCCCTAACTATTCTTTTTACCTCCTTCCTCAGTCTCTTCTTCAAAAAAATCAAAAACCTAAGCTTAGAAGAAAATCTTAAAGCTCCTAATAGACAGGATAATCTTTCATTCACATGAAGGGAGGGTAATAATAAAGGGATACATACCCATAATTAAAGGGGAAAAATCCATTGAAGAGTACCTTAAAACGTTTAACGAAAATTTTGCTGGGACAACGTCCATGAAGTTTTGAAATCATGGACGATATCCCAGTAATTGGCTTAAATTTGAAATTGCAAATTAAAGTATAAAGTTTTAACATACCCTTAAACTTCCATTGAAGGAACGCTTGAGCATATCTGATATACACACGCGCTTGCGCGAGGAAGATTAGAATTTAGTGTGTCACTATTCCCTTAACTATGTTGAAGCATGCTTTTAATGATCAGAAGACTTTTTTCGAGACATTCTTCAGATTCTTCTCGCGTCGCTCCTTTACCTTTATGAATTATCTCATTTCTCACATCTTTTAATCGTTCTAGCTTCCTATATTCATCCCAGTCTATTTTTCCACTTAAATTGAGTACTTCGATAATACGATCTGTAGTTTTCCAAAAAATTGTACTTCTTAATTTTTCTCTTCTTTTTCCACTTACCTTATGTTCATTTAAAAAGTCATCCCAGAGCTTAGATAGCCACCATTCTACTATTGTCCAACTCATTATAAACGATTGAGTATACTCTGCGTTCGCGAAATGCGTATAGGCTTCAAGGAGGAGGCTAAGTAGAGGCTTGGTATCCTTAAGAGCCCATTTTTCAGCTTGTTTTATAATTTTGATCAACATATCCTTAGAAATGACAGGTATTTCTCGAAGAAGTAGATCTCCCATTATCGCTCTTGTTGGAATTATTGTTCTAATTGAGGCAAGTTCTTGAGAATACCATGTGATTGTTAAATCTGAAGGGTGAATTCTCACCTCCCCAACTTCGTTCTCTCTGATCGCAAACAGAGGCATACCCAAAAGAATCGCTGTTGCCATGATTTCATTAAGCATGTCTATTGCACGTAGCTTGTCTTCTGCTGTTATTGCTATGAATCCATCCTTGCTTACTACTACTTTATTTCCTTTATAATCGATATCAAAGGCTTTATCAAACCAAATTAAATCAACACCTGAGTAAATCCTTTGTGAGAAAGTAGCTTTTGGCTTTTGATCCACCCATATTGGTGGGAAAAAGTAGGTGCCATAACCTTTCAATCCAAATTCGATTTCTGCCACTTTAGTTTTCTGGAAACTGTTCACTCTAAACTTTTCAAGTTCTTCGTATTCTTCATACGTTTCTATTTCCACAAAATCCCTATGAGAACACCACCATGGAAAACCCAGTTCTTTATCTTTACCTTTAGCCTTTATCCCCTTAGCCACTTCGTGAGGAACTCTATACTTGTATTTCCCTTCCTTACATACATCTTTAACTATACGTTCAATATCTTTATCTCTAATATCCCCATAAATTAACCAGCCCCCAATACCTTGAGCAATTTCTTCGGTATACGTAAACGGTTTTTCCCACGCTGTTAATATCATATCTCCTATTCTCCTAAAAGCTCTTACTAAGAAATCTTCCAAAATTTCAGAAAGCAATTTCTTCCCACCAGTCCATGTTCTAATTTCTATGTTCCATTTTTCGTCTTTAAGAATGCTTTCCAATTTTGTATATTCATATTTATTGAGCCTAGGGTAAGTATGGATGTTTATTTCAAGATCTTTTATTGTTGATAAATGAGTTACGACCAATATCTGAAACGACGGTTCTAAGAATTCGATGATTTCTACTTGACATGGTTCAATGAACCAGATACTAAAAGGTACTCTTGCTTTCGCCTCTTCCGACAGGGAGTTGTATGACTCCCTGAATTTAATTATTAGTTGAAAAAGCCATTCTTTCCAATCCATTTTATATTTACTCATTAGGTCTACTTTTTCCTTCCAAATTCATAAATCTTTTTGTTCTTAGAAGTAACTTCAGCTAGAATCTCGCATCCTCCTCGGGCTCTTTCCGTGCTGCTTCCAAAATCTCGCTTACGCGCACCCGCTATATTGTGTTTCAGATACTGGGAAAAGCTTTCCATTTTTATCAAGAGTATTGAATAAACCAAGATATTTTCTAAGAGCTTCCTCAGCTTCATCATTGTAGAATGTTATCCGGCTCATCTTCGTCCTAGATGAATCCTTCTCTGGAATAACCATTCTCTTTTCAAAGTCTACGTCCTTAATTTTTAGGTTGAATAGCTCTTTTCTCCTCAGCCCCGTTGTTGCAAAGAATAGGAGTATTACTTTTGCTAAAAGGTTCTTTCAGGAATTGGTAGAATTCTTGAAGTTCTCTCTTTGATGGTATCCGAATGGACGGTTCGGAAATTTGAAGCCTTCAATTACTTCTGGTTTTCCAAGGTAATCTCTGTAAAAGATTCTTAGAGCCTTCAAGATGTTTGCATAGGTCCATGGAGAATAATCTCTAAACTCCATCAAATAATTTCTAATATCAACCCTTGTTGCTGAACCTGATAAAGTAAGAGAGAGTCTAAAACCGAGTAAAGAATACCTTAACCACCTCTTAAAAGGATGCGACCTACTATCAGAAGAATACTGCAGGAAATTAAGAAAATTGGAAACATTAGATTAACTAAACCCATAACTGCCTCATCATAAAGTTTAAAACCGTCTATGCGTATACGTTACATGGAAAATAAGAGATTATATAATTGGGCGTTATAATTTTTTATTTCTCCTCGATTCTCCTTTGCATCTTTTCCTAGCTCTAATTTTATTGTAAAGTATTGTTGACGGAATCCAAACTCTCATATTGCTTGTTCCTCTATTCGCCCATGAATAATATGGAATGCCCCTTAGTTTAATTTCTCTAGTTTGGATTTTAATTTTATTAGAGTAAGAATACAGGTGGCTGGTTAATATGTCTTCCTTTAATTCCAATGCATTTACTTCTATGCTGATTATACCGTCCAATTCATTTAACGATGATGTCTTGATGTCTTTCTCTTCGGTTATAACTACATTCCAGAGATTAACGTTTGTATTATCTATATCTTCGAAGCAATATATTAATGGCCCTCTACTAAAAGCTATTTTACCAAAGTTTTCTTCTAACAGCGGGTTAGCTATATTAGCTTTGACATTCATGGGAAGGGATAATTCAATCGTATCACCTGATCTCCAAATCCTATTAAGGGGAAGATAAGTCATGGGAGTGGCCTTTACTTTTTCTCCATTAACTCTTACGACTGGATTATCACACCATCCGGGAATGTAGAGGAAAATGGTGAATCTGTCTTCCTGATTAGGTTCAACTATGATTTTAACTTTCCCCTCCCATGGATAATCCGTTATTTGAGTAATCAGAACATTTATACCGTTGATCTTTATATTGGACTTGTTTGCGGTATATAGATGAATCCAGATGCCCTCTTTCGAAATACTATAAATGTATCCCGGTAATGATGCTAATAGCCTAGCAATATTTGTTGGACAACATGCACATAGAAACCATTCTTGACGTGCGTATTGGCCTCTGCTCGCTAACGGGTTCATATAGAAGAAACGGTTTCCATCAAGAGATATTCCTGAAAGTATCCCATTATATAATGTCCTTTCCATAACATCCGTAAATCTTGCATCACCTGTAACTCCTAGCATCCTCCAATTCCACATGAAGTTAGCAATTGCCGCGCAAGTTTCCGAATAGGCTCTCATATTAGGTAGCTCATATGATTCTCCAAATGATTCAGTAATATATCTTGAGCCAACTCCTCCACTAATGTACATTTTAGTATTAGTCATGTCCTCCCATAGAGTATTCAATACTTCCAATAATTGTCTATCTCCGATTTCGGCATAAATATCTGTAACTCCACAGTTAAGATAAAGAGCTCTAACTGCGTGTCCAGCAATTTCTCTTAATTCTCTAAAAGGTATGTGATCAATAAGATACTCTGCTCCACCAAATATATTATAAATCGTTAACCATGTGTTTTCGTCACCAGGTTTAATCAACGATTTTCCGCGTTCTTCAACTAGATAAATCGCGCAATCAAGATACTCTTTCTTACCTGTTTCTCTATATAGTTCTACTAGAGCCATCTCAATATTTGGATGCCCACACGCCCCCCTTAATCTACCTGGACCAAACATATCAGCTATGAGGTCTGCAAATCTTCTAGCAATATTCAAAAGGCTAGCATCACCTGTGGCTCGATGGAATGCTATTCCAGCCTGTATAAGATGACCGGCTGCATACATTTCATGATTAAAAGCTAGGTTCTTCCATCTCAAATCCTTTCTTCCATGAAATTCTGTGAATAAATAACCGTCCGGCTCTTGGGCTGCCCCTATCTCGGAAATAGTCTTCCGGACAAGTTTTTCGAGATTCTCATCAGGTACCTGAGCCAGTTTATAAGCACAAGCCTCAATCCACTTATACACGTCTGTATCATCAAATGGAAATACCGTTTTCTCATGTCTTATTGGTAAACCCATTGCAACCCATCTAAAACGATTAAACCTATCTGTTTCCTCTAATTTTCTATATATATGCATCAGAGTATTTTGAAAAACTACATCAAGCCTCTTTCTCCAAAAACCCCCCGTAATATTGACGCTCGTTATCGAAACTGGCCTCAAAAGGGCATACGGACTCCTAGACGTGTCTGTAACGTACACATCTTTATTAAATAAAGGGCATAATAAATAGTTTTGTAACTTATACTTTGAATATAATTATGAAATTAGCGAGCGTCAACGACTAATGGTAATACTGCTTTACTAACATCACGGAATTCATTCTTTTATAATGAGGCTTATCGGGAATCCAATTTGATAGCAAGAGTATTTTATGTTAATCCATTAGCTGATTAAGAAGATATCGTTGTCAACATAATATGGATATGCATGTTATCCAAACTAATATCATATAGTTATTAGCTTTCCCCCTTAGATACTTTTATGATATTCTTCCGAGGATATATGAACACATTTGTATACAAAATACGGCGCAACCTCATTATATGGAAGACAATAACTATCGAAATCATCCTCCATCCAAAAACGAATGTTTTTCAGCTCATTTCCTCGCATTCCCAGTTAGTGTCGGAAAGTAGAAGTTCCCGTAATTGTCAAACAGAAGGTATATTGAGATAAGGTGCTTTTAGAAGTCGGGAGATCATTTATGACATGGAATGCGATAATTGTCATTGATGTGTGTTAGAAAATATTGCTCGAATAACCTTAAGAAAAGATCATCTCATTTATTGTATGGAACAAGTGGGCAATTTAAGTGTTATAATGTATTGACATCGTATTACTACTTGATTCTCTGCTAGAGACGGAATGAATACCTAGTTTACTAAATAGTATCGCAATTACTTAAGGCAAGGTTTTGATAATCGATAGAGAGCTCATTTATGTTAATCAGCTCAGCAGATATTCACCAACAGTATGCGCCTTACAGCAATTCCCTTATAAATATATAGGCGAATCGTAAAACCGATTCATGATTGTTTGAATTTCATTTGATCTCCACCTGACGTTAAAAACAGACAGTTTCATAACAAACCTATAACGAAAATATGGTCCGATGAAAAATTTATATAATGCTTAATATTCTGGTTTTACAAGACTATTATGACAAGAAGTCCGTTATATGGAAAAAGGGATGTTATGTTTCTTGTTGTCCCAGCTTTAACATTTTCTCTTATGTATTTTTTATATCCTCTTACAATGACTTTTTATGCGTCCCTCTCCAACTTTAATGAGTTTATCCATTTCTCAGCTACACCGCTTGTGGCATCGTATATTATTCATAATCTTTACATAACAAGCGTTGCGGTTGTTTTGGAATTTTTCTTCGGTCTCGCATTGGCCTTAATTGCGGCTGAGAAATTTAGGGGGTCTAGCTTTTTCTTAGTACTTATAGTATTGCCATGGACGATACCTGATCTTCTCTTGGCTAAAACTTGGAGATGGCTTCTTTTACCAAGATATGGCCTCTATTCACAAGTATTAGGTCCAATACTTCTTGACCCTAACGAATTTACTGGCGCCGTGTGGGGCATAATATTAGCTGATTTTTGGAAATGTTCCTCATTTATCGCATTGATACTGTATGGTGGTTTACTAGGAATACCTGAAGATATAGTGAATGCTGCTAAACTTGATGGTGCAGGTGGGTGGGCACTGTTTAGATGGATTAAGCTTCCTCTTCTAAAGCCTGCCATTACTGTTGCGATCCTTTTCAGGATTATGCAACTTATGAGTATTTTTGCAACCGTTTACTTCTTAACTTGGGGAGGGCCTGGAAATAGTACGCAAGTTCTTTCAACAGCAGCATATAATTACTTCTTCAAATTCCTTGATCCACTTAAGGGATACTTTGTAGCACTTATTAACGTAGTTATTGGCTTGATCCTTTCAATAGTTTTTATAATTAAGATAAGGGGGTATTTAATGAGATGAAAATCAAAAGAAGAGATATCTTATTAGCTATTAGTGTTATCATAACCTCCTTGTGGATTCTCCTCCCCATTTACTGGATTTTTAAAACCTCACTCTGTATACCCGGAAAGGAACAAACTTTTCCACTAGAATATTTCCCAACCACATTTTATTATCAAAATTATTTGGAGCTTCCAAAAGAATTTCCTGTGTGGATGGGTAATTCGCTAATAATATCCAGCATATCTACGATTATTACGCTCATTTTAGCAATAAACGTGGCATTTGGCATCGTTTATTTAAAATATAGGTTTTGTATAGCAACGTTAATATTTTTCTTGATTACAGGATGGCTGCCGTATATAGGGATCGTATACCCTGTTTTTATTATACAGAAGACACTTAATCTGCTTGGCACGCATCTTGGTTTAATACTCCCTTATGTTCCTCTAGGCCTAGGATTCGCTATTTGGATTTTGACTAGCTGGCTAATTGGAACTCCAAGAGAGTTGTTTGAAGCTGCAATCTTGGATGGATGTAGCCCTATTCAAATTCTCTGGAAAATATATGTTCCAAATTCGGGGCCAGGTCTGTTATCGGCTGGGTTACTATTATTCATATCATATTATCAAGAATATATGATCGCCAGCGTTATTAATCCTACAGGTACGAAGACATTAATGGTAGGTCTTGAAACCCTTTCACTAGGAATATATGTCAGGAATTGGGCAGCCTTATGTGCTGCTATGATATATGCCCTTATTCCTGTTATTCTAATAGTCCTATTTGGCCGTAAATGGATAATAAGCGGAATAACAGGTATTGTAAAACGTTAGCATTTTTGGGTAGACAGAGCTTTAATCTCTCATACTTTTACAAAGGGGCTGTCACTTTACTTTACGGTTTCTTAATTTTATTCTAAATCTTTAGGCAGCAAGCAAAGTATTCTTTTGTAACATATTCGAAAAACAATCTTATCATTATCTACGATATTAAAAACTTAAAATCTAAATTACTTGCGCTATGACCCTATATGAATCATACATTCATTAAGCGGCTGATCACTCAATTAGGAAATACATAATTTTTAAGAAAATAAAAATGGAGGTCAAAACTAGAAGATTCTTGAAAAATAAAAGAAAAAAATAGTTTTGAGATCCTTTAATATCTATACACCGGCATATGGTGCTTTGGTTCCTAGTATTCTCGCTATTTCTCTGGCGGCTGTGTGTAAAGCATCCTCCACCTTTTTAGCACCAGCTAATGCAGCGTGTATTTCCCCTGCAAGTACATCACAGACCTCCGGCCATCGTTTATATGGTCTAAGAATTGCAGTCTCAATAACGTCTTTAAATGTAGGCCCATACTGCGGGTACTTCTTTGATACTTCTGGATGTTTCGTAGGATCAATGAGCTCTTTCAAAGCCGGAGACCAACCTATATGAAGAACCCATATTTCCTTTACAAACTCTACATCTGCTGTTAATGCTAATATAGCTTTTGCAGCAACATCTTTCTTATCGCTGAAGGCGTTAATTGAAAAAGCCCAGCCTCCTATATTATGGGCTCTTATCCCCGCCGGGCCTTTTGGATTTGGGCCAGTTATCCAGTCATCAACTATTTTTGAAACTTTCGGGTTACTTGCCTCACCAGCTACAAATGCCCAATTTCGTATAAATGCTGCCTTTCCTTCGATATATGCATCTTTTATATCTATAACATCCATGTTAATTATTTCTGGTGGGGTAATCTTGTACTTATATATAAGGTCGACCATGAACTGTGTTCCAGCAATCCCTTCAGGAGAATCCAATATAACATTCCCCTTGTCGTCATAAAGCCGTCCACCAAAGGCTGTAAAGATTTCATACCAGTCTAAAACCATTCCTTCAGATCTTGTTCCCCAGAAAAGAAATCCATACATGTCTGGATATTTCGCTATTATGGTCTTAGCCTGGTTCACTAATTCCTCATATGTCTCAGGGAACTTGAATCCAAATTCTTTCAGCAAACTTTTCCTAGCATAGAGAAATGGTACATCCGCAAAGGCTCGAAGCCCGTACACCGTACCATCTAATGCGTAAGAATAGAACGCGCTGTCAAAGAACTTATCTTTATCTGCAAGGGTTATATATTTGTTAAGAGGCTCTAACCAACCTTTCTCTCCTAGCATTTGAGCCCATACAACGTCTGTCCAAAGTATATCAGGCTCCTTTTTACCAGCTGACAGCCAAGTTGCATATATTTTATGTAATTCCTCGGAGCCGACTCCTGCCATTAGCTCAAACTTTATATCAACTACTTCTGGAACTTTACTCATTATCTGTTCCCTAATGCGTCTTTCCACTTCTTCGTCTGGAACAAGCCAGTTAGATGCGCCTATCGTTAACACGACCTCCCTCGGTTTTGTAGGTGCTGTGACCGTTGTTGTGGTTGTTACTGTGGTCGCGGGAGCTGTCACGGTCATAGTGGTTCCAGGAGCTGTCACGGTAGCAGTCACAGTTCTCTCAGCGGCAGTTACCGTCTGAGTCACAGTTCTCTCTACAGTCTTCTCCACAGTCCTCGGGGCAGCAGCTGCGCTCCCAGCATAATATCCTCCAACACCGGCAACAACGCCCGCAACAACAGCGCTGATAGCGATCTTGCCAGCCGTTGAAATAGCCTCTCTACGCGAGATCTTTTTACCATTAAAACCTATTTTCTTATCCATATCCACGTTATGACTATTGACCTCACTCATATATAAGACTTTATTTAAAAATGAGCAGAGTAATAAATGGAAATTATTTGAAATCAAGAAGCTCTCACTTAATGAAAGAAGCTTCCATGGGATGAAGTGAAGGGGATTATAGAAAAGGCTTGTCAATCATATTGCTAAAGTAGATATAGTTTTGCGACGAATATTATTCTTGAATGACTATTTCTAAGCCCACTCCCCCTCCTCCATAGTTACCCTTGTAGTGGTTCGCTAGATAACTTCTAACATTGTCACCGCTGCAGTGTAGGGGGTATATCTTCTCCACGCCCATCTCCACGAGCTTGGATATAACTTTCTGGGCATCCTGAGGTGAAGATCCTCCCATGTGAAATCCCCCCAGCACGATGTATGGCTTTACACCGATGTCTCTCATAGCCTGTTCAACAATGTTTACGACTCCGGGATGGCTGCAGCCAACAAGGATTATAAGCCCCTTACCAGTCTTGATGGCTAAAGCCTCCTCAATAGGGGGGCCGTAAAGCGGCTTAACAACATACACACCCCTCGATACTTCAACGGTATTATTTACTTGAATGGGCTTTAGGCCCAAGCTTCTAACATAGCTCACGAGGCTCCCATCGGGCGGAACATAGACCGTG